>Ga0272441_10001916_pt1 | contig 43508 bp, 33 predicted proteins | sample SSMProp6N_FD_193582 | JGI IMG/M metagenome (GOLD analysis project Ga0272441, IMG submission 193582) | Marine sediment archaeal communities from Little Sippewissett salt marsh, Falmouth, MA, United States - SSM-Prop-6N | ecosystem: Environmental > Aquatic > Marine > Wetlands > Sediment ...
TAACCTTAACTATTTGATTATTATGGCTTTTTTTATAAAATCCTAAAGAAAAAGTCAAGGCCAAAATATTAATTTTTATAAAAATTTCAGATACATATAAATTTTGGACTTTTTACGAGTTCATCAACACTTGAATAAGTGTTTTTGTGATTTTAAACTGTTCGGAGGTAGTCGTGATACATAGTGTTGTCGAAAAGTTGAGGCTGACGGTGACCTGGATGGTCGGTATTGTATTTATTGGGTTTGTGTGTTTTTCCCGAAACATATATTCGGAAACACTGGCGTATGAAACCATTGAAATGATCGGATATGCATTGATTATTGCGGCTGTTGTCGGAAGAATCTGGTGCAGCGTTTATATTGCCGGGCGAAAAGACGAAGAATTGACAACGGACGGGCCGTATTCGTTATGCCGGAATCCGTTGTATGTGTTTTCGTTTATCGGTGCTGTCGGTATCGTGTTAAGTTCCACCCATATTGTTTTGCTGCTCATATTGATTCCGATTTATTGGGGATACTACCTTCATGTCATCAAGTCGGAAGAGGAGCGGTTGGCCCGCCTGTTCGGCCGCCCCTACGACAATTACTGCCGGCAGGTGAGCAGCCTGATACCGGACGTGGCGAACTACTGGTCCCGGAAAAACATTGATATCAAGCCCCGGGTATTGCTGCGATCCATTGTCAATACCACCTGGCTGCTGTGGGCCATTGTTTTGATGGAACTGCTGGAATTTGCACAGGGAGCTCAGATCGGAGGCAAATATCTGATTCCCGTGATATGGAAACTGCCGTTTTAATCAGAGCATCCGAGATCGGGTCATCAGATTATCAGGGTACGGGCACCCGACACCATCGGGTGCGAAATAAATCGGGCTCCAGTTCGGACCGTCTCAGCGATATTGATTTCCCCCCTCAATCTGTCATTTCCCACCGGAAGACAAACATAAAGGATGAGGGGGGAAAATGCCGGTTGAATGGTGTGACAGCATCAAATCCCAAGGCGCTTTCGCTTGAGTTCAATATGCTGCAACATGGCATCCACGGCGTCCTTCGCGTTGGTTTCCACGTGCAGGATGCCGCCGGTGACCTCCGGACAGTCCTGTGTCAGCAGTTTGACCAGGTTCGGCGCGCCGGTTACCGTGGGCACCGGATTGACATAAGTGTACAGGCCGAACGCCAGGGCGAAGATGGCATCGATGGTGGCCTTCTGTTCCATGTATTCAGGGGCTGCGGCCACGACCGGCAGATCCATGACCGGCACATTGCCCATCGCGGCGGAAATCGCCGCCAGCAAATCGGCGATACGGCCGGTGTCCGTGCAGGTGCCGTAACTGAGCACCGGGGGGATGTTCAGCGACTGACACAGGCTCCTGAGCCCGGGGCCGGCAAAATGGGACGCTTCCGGATCGCAGAGGCCGGCGACCTGAACAGCCCCGTTGCCGCATCCCATGGACAGCACCAGCACATCGCGGCGGATCAGTTCCCTGGTCACGGCCACGGTGTGCACATCCTGACCGCTGTCCCGCAATGACGTGCAGGACACTAAACCTGCCACACCGCGGATGGTTCCGGATTTGACGGCATCCAGCAGCGGATCGAGGGTGCCGCCCAGCGCCTCCAGGATGCTTTCCGTGGAAAATCCCACGACCGCATGTCGAACCGGCAGACCGGTTACCGGCTCCACGGATGATTTTCGCCGCGAAAAATTATCGATCGCCATCTCCAGAAGTTCGGCCGCCTGATCCCGGGCCTTGTTCGGAACATAGTCGATTCGGTCCTCAACGCCTTCAAAGGCGACCAGATCGCTGACCGGCACGAGCCGGAAATTGTATTTTTTCGCATACGCCGGATCGATGGGCATGGAACAGTTCATGTCACAGGCAAACAGGTCCACGCACCCGCTTGCCAGGATCGCCTCCTGCATGATCCAGTTGCCGGTGAACCCGTAAAATACATCATCCATGTCCCAGCGCTGGATCATTTCCTGGCCGGTTTCGATGTTGGCGATAATGCGAAGTCCTCTGGCTCCGGCATTCCGCGCTTTCTGCTGCCATTCAGGCTCACGGGCCAGCTGCACCATGGCAAAACCGAGGAAGGGCTCATGGCCGTTGGGCAGCACGTTGACATAAACCGGGTTCAGCACGCCCAGATCCACTCGCATGGGATGCGGACGGGGGATGCCGAACAACACGTCCTGGCAGTACTCGTTGACGATCTGGCTCTGGTAGGCCATGGCCACGGACAGGCGCATGGCTTTCAGGGCCAGACTGACGTAATATCCGTCCACATTGGTCAGACACGAGCTGGTGGCCCGCATCATCTCCGCGTAAATGCCGCCGGGAAACACACCCTTGTTGTCCCAGAGGGTTTTGCGTTCTCTCGGAGCCAGGGCTTCCACGATGCGACTAGGGTCGTCGGCCTTCCGGTTGAAATCCATTTCCACAAAATCACACAGGGCCAGGGCCGTGTTTTCAACCGATCCGGATGCATTCACCCCCAGTCGGGAAGCAAACTGCTTCAGCTTTTCCGGTTCCCGAATTTCGAAAGGGGTCTGACCTTTGGCTGTGGCCCGCAGCGTTCGAATGGTCTGGTCGGTGTGGTATTGATACGTGGCGGCGCCCATCACGTTTCGCAGCACCATCATTCGCATGGCCATGCCGTCGGCCGTGATGCCGCAGACCCCGCGCTTGTCCGCAGCAGCATCCGCACGGCAGGGCCCGTTGGAGCACAGATCGCACCGCACGCCGCCCATGCAGTAGGGACAGCGCTGATCCGGGTCCTTCCCCAGTCCCTGGGCTTCGTAGCGGTCCCAGATGTTGTTCATCTTGTCCTGCCTGATGCGGTCATACATTTTTTGAACCGACTCATGATAGGAAATCCTGTCTTTTTCCATGGCGTCCTCCTGGTAAAAAAAGTGGGTTACATACCGTTGCAGCAGATAAATTGATCGTACGCACCGCCGCAACAGGTTGAATTGTGGTTTTGTGACGTGAATCGTTGCGTGGATTCTGATGGAGTTCCGGCTTCCCCGGATCACGCAATGTCGGCCGCCGGGAACGGGCGGACTTCGCAGCTGAATTTAAGAAAATATGGCTGAAGTTAGAACCACGCCCGAAACAGCTTTAAAAAAGACATGAATTAAGGGATAGATATTTTGTTATTATGACAGGAAGTTATAAGGACGGTCAATCATGAAAATAGATGTGGGGAAAAAATCACAGAGCCCCGAATCGCTGTTTCGGGACTCTGCGTTCTCTGCGCCTCGAGCGAAGCGGGCGGTGAAAATATCCTGTGTGCGTAAACCTGACAGATAGATCTGATCATTTCCGCCAACGGGGGAGTGATGTGCACCTGCATATACCCTGATTATTTGAGATTTAGATTCCATTCGCCGTAACGGTTGCGGCGGTCGGTTGGAAACGCCCCGCCGGACCGCGGTACGGGGTGTCGGGGCTTCAACACATCGTGACGGTGATCGCGCCGGAACCGCCTGTGTTCACGATAACCCCTTTCGTTACGCCCGGGGGCCTGTCGATAGCGTTTTTTCTCATTGTATCGGTATGCGTCATATGGCTGTTTCCGGTCAAACGGTCTGTAATAAAACGGATATTTGTTGTGACGGTACCGGGAATCTCTCGTATACCTGAAATACATACCACCGGATTTGCGTGGATACCGATATCGGGGGGCCCTGTGATACAGGTTCCGGCTCTTTCGGTATCGCTGTCCGATATACAGCACCGTTACGTCGGCTGTCGGAGTGGATTCGGCATCGGTCGCATATAAAACGGCCCGGGTCAGGTCCGCGATTTCGGCCATGCGTGTTTCGGCGGCTTTGCGCGCGGCCGCTTCCGCTGCCTGTTTTTCTTCGGTTTTGCGATACGCCTCCAACTCGGCGTTTTCAGCTGCCATTCGGTTCCGATCGGCAACGGCATCATAAACAAACGCCTCAAATATTGTTACGTTCTCGAACGCGGGGGACGGTGCGGAATCGGAAAAATGCAGAACCCCGTTTTCATCCGTCCAGGAATAAATATCGGCTTGCACCATCCCGCTTCCGAAAAAGACTGTCAACCCGATAATGCATAAGACTTTCAGAGGTTTCATGGCGACACCTCCTTTAATGAATTTTCTGAAAAAGAACCGCATCGGCATGGTTGAGTTCAAAGAAATGTCGGATTAACGGCATTTCCGCCGGTCGGCGAGGGAGAAATGAAGTGCGATCTGTGATGTATGGTTCTTATATAAATAAAATAAACATGGAACAGTGAAAAGTCAAAACCTTAAAGTCGAGAGTCGTAGGTCGTGAGTCGTGAGTCGTAGGTCGTGAGTCGTGAGTCGTGAGTCGTGAGTCGTAGGTCGTGAGTCGTAGGTCGTGAGTCGTAGGTCGTGAGTCGTGAGTCGTAGGTCGTGAGTCGTGAGTCGTGAGTCGTAGGTCGTGAGTCATGGGTCATGGGTCGTGAGTCGTGGGTCGTGGGGAGGGGGAGGTTGATTTCCAATTGTTCTTGTTTCTTGACAGGAAGTGATGACGGGAGTAGGTTGTTGCCTAGTTGAATTTCAGGCTGTGCGAATTGCCGGAATGACCGGCCCGGCGATTCTGAAATATCGAAAATTCGGAGTCATGTTGAAAAAGGGGCAGACATCATGAGCGTGGAAAGCGTCAAAGCGTATTTTAAGGAAAACAATATTTCCTGTGAAATTATGGAAATGGAGCAGACGACCGAAACCGTGGAGATTGCCGCCCGGGTCCTGGGGGTGCAGCCGGCATTGATTGCCAAAACCCTGGCATTCAAGCTCAAGGATCGGTTCATTCTGATCGTGACCCAGGGCGATGCCCGGATCGACAATAAAAAATTCAAACAGTATTTCCCGGGAAAAAGCCGCATGATGAAACCGGAGGAGGTGGTGGACATCACGGGGCATCCGATCGGCGGCGTCTGCCCGTTCGGCTTGAAAACTCCTCTGGATATTTATGTGGACGAGAGCCTGAAACAGTTTGACATCGTCTATCCGGCGGCTGGCTCCCGAAATTCATGCGTCAAGATCACCCCGGACGAATTGTTCCAGATCACCGGCGGCCAGTGGGTGGATGTGTGCCGGTAGCTATCAGCCCTTCCCCGGTTTTCGAATAATCCACAATATCCCCACCAGCCCCGCAAATATCATTGCCTGCGCGAAAAAGGCGTCGTTAAAAGCCATGGCCGAGGCCTCCCGCTGCAGCTTTCCGTAAATGATGTTCAGGGCGGTGTGGGTATGGTCGCCGAATTCCCCCAGTTTTTCCGCCAGACCGGCTTTCATGTGTTCGAGATAAATTCCCACGCCCGGATCATAGGGGTTGATATGTTCCACCAGACGGTTCTGGTGAAACTGGGACCGTCTGGCCACCAGGGTGCTGACAAAGGCCACGCCGAACGAACCGCCCAGGTTGCGAAGCAGATTGAAAATGGCCGAGGCATTGTTCATCTGTTCTTTGCGAAGATACGCCATGGTGACATACGAAGACGATACAAAGAAAAACGGCATGCCCACCCCCTGGATCACGCGGCCGATCACGGCAGTCCCCAGATCGATGTGCAGATTGAACCCGGCCATGTACCACAGTGAATAAGCGTTGATCAGCAGGCCTGTGCCCAGCAGAAAACGGGCATCCACGCGCTGCGTCATTTTGCCGATGATCGGCAGCACCAGAAGGGTGACGGCCCCGCCGGGACCCAGCACCAGTCCGGCCAGGTAGGCGTTGTATCCCATCAGGCGCTGGAGAAAGAGCGGCAGCAGCACAATGGAGCCGAAAAACGCGAAAAATCCGAGGAACATCACCGTGGAGCCGGTGGCGAAACTGCGGTCTTTTAGAATTCTCAGGTCCAGGATGGGGTGCTTATGCCGCAGCTCCCAGAAGACCAGCGCGATCAGGCACACCGCCGCAATAATCGACAGCATCACGATGGAGGTTGAACTGAACCAGTCTTCCTGCTGGCCCCGGTCCAGGACCAGCTGAAGACAGCCGATTCCCACGGCCAGGAACGCCAGCCCCATGTAGTCCACGGTTTCGCCCCTGACCCGGCGTGTCTGGTAGACCGGATCGAAGACAAAACTGACGATCATCGCAAAGGCGATGATGCCGATGGGGATGTTGATGTAAAAAATCCATCGCCACGACAGGTTGTCGGTCACGTACCCGCCGAGCAAGGGGCCGATGATCGGCCCTACCACCACGCCCATGCCGAACACGGCCAGGGCCAGGCCCCGTTCCCGCGGCGGAAAGGTTTCCAGCAGGATGGCCTGGGATATGGGTTGCAGGCCGCCGCCGCCCAGCCCCTGGACCACCCGGAAAAAAATCAGCTGATTCAGGCTGGTGGCGGTGCCACACAGCAGGGAGCTGAGGGTGAAGAGGATCAGCGACCCCAGAAGATAGCGTTTGCGCCCGAACACTCTGGCCAGCCATCCGCTCATGGGGATCACCACGGCATTGGCCACCAGGTATGAGGTCAGCACCCAGGTGACCTCTTCCTGCCCGGCGGACAGGCTGCCCTGGATGTGGGTCAGCGATACGTTGGCCACGCTCGTGTCCAGCACTTCGATCATCGTCGGGATCATGACCGATGCGGTGACCAGCCACTTGTTTGCGGGAGAAACGTCGTTCACGGCAGCCGGGCCCTCAGCGATCGGTAAATACGGTAGGCACCACGCTCATGCCGATGCGAAGCACCGGAAGCTCCGGGTGGGTGTCAGGATCGATGTGTATTTTGACGGGAATGCGCTGGACCACTTTTACGAAATTTCCGGATGCGTTCTCCGGCGGAAACAGCGAAAAGGCAGTTCCGGTTCCGGCCATGATCGAGTCCACCGTGCCCTGAAATTTTCGGCCGGGATAGGTGTCCACCTGTACGGCTACCGGTTGACCGGGCCGGATATCGGTCAGCTGGGTTTCCTTGAAATTGGCGGTGATCCAGACGTCTTCCGGCGCCAGGGGCACCAGGGCCATCAGAGGCTGTCCCTTGGAGACGGTCTTTCCGGGTTCGACGCTTTTCCGGGTGATATAGCCGCTCGCCGGGGCGGTGATCACGGTATAGGATACGTCCAGTTCGGCCTGGCGACGCCGGGCCTGGGCCAGGTCGACTCGGGCCTGTTGCGCCCGGGCCTGATGGGATTTGATGATGGCCTGCTTTTCACCGGTACCGGCCAGTTTGATGTCGGCCTTGATGCGCTCGATATCGGATTCCACCGAGTCCTTCTGCTTTTCAACCGCCTCCAGCCGGGCCCGGGCTGCCAGCATACGGGCATAAACCGTCCGGGAGCGGGTGTCGACATCATCGAGCATGGCCTGGGAAATCCCGTCGCCTTCCCGCAGGGTTTTCATTCGTTTGAGATCGAGCAGGGCTTTCTGGTGTTCGGCTTCCATCTCCCGCAGGCTCTGGGCGGCGGCTTCTTTCTGTTTTTCGATCATGGCCAGGGTCTGCCGAAGACCGTCCATTTCAGCTTCCGCACGTTTGACCCGTTCCGTGGTCTGGGTCCGTTCGAGCGGTACGCTCAGCTCCATGGATATCAGCGTGGATTCGGCTTCGGCCAGTTGGGCCTCGGCTTCGGCCAGTGCCGTTTCAAAAGGTACGGCATCCAGCGTGACCAGGATCTGACCTTTTTCCACCGGCTGGTTGTCCGTGACGTGCACCCGGGTCACATACCCGTTGATTCGCGGTGCGATGGTATAAATATGGCCGTCCACGTAAGCGTCATCCGTGGTAATCCGGTCTTTGGTCCAGAAGCGGTAACCGGCGACGGAGCCGACGATTAGAAAGAGAATGATAAGTAATGCGATTTTTTTGCGATGTCCGTTTGAATTTTCAGTTCGAGGCACGTTCAACTCCCATATGGTGGCATGATCAAAGTTCCTACAGTGCTGATTTTTTTCGTTTTTGTCAATAAGATAAAATGAAGAATAACGGGGTGAAAAAGAGAAAAGAGGTGGTTTCTCTGCGTCCGGGTGTTGTGTGGAAACGTCAATAAAAGTCGAAGCAGAGACTTTCATAAGGGTTTGCCGTACCTTGTTATGATGTCGTGTGAGCTTTTTGACCTGTATATTAATACTAATGGTTAAACGCTGTGATATGAAAAGAATATTACAGCATGTCGGGAGCAGGGCATACCTGGCATATATAGCAGGTGTCTGTAATCGGGGATTTTAAATGAAATAATTGGAAAGCACAGATCGAAAACAAAAATAAACGCGTAATTTCACGTCCCCATTTTTTCTGGTAACACCTGATGCCCTGCATCCGATGCTGCAGGAATCTGTCAAGAAGGAGCTGGTGCGTGCCGCGTAAAGACTGGCAGATATGTATCCCGCAAAAATCCCGCGAAATTTATTTTGCCGAAGCCCTGATTCCACGAAGTGGAAATATCGTATAGCCGGTGGCTTCAGCCACCGGAATGGCACCCCCACCCATTTTCTAAGTCCTGAAGGGACGACGTACTCCCCTCATGCCCAAAGATATCGGTTGTCATGTTCCATCCGGTGAATTTTTACAGGGAGTATATCTATGAAATTCCAAAAAGCAGAAAAGCGAAAGCGTCAAATTGCTTAAAAAGTTAAATTTAAACTATTGACTTTTTGCTTTAAAAAATTATAGAAACAATTTTCATGAGCGGCCTGTGAGCCATAATAGGGAAGACGGTGAAAATCCGTCGCGGACCCGCCGCCGTAACCGGAGACGAAAACCGCAGTAACGCCACTGTCTGAAAAAGATGGGAAGGCGCGGTAAGTAGGATGAACCGGAAGCCGGAAGACCTGCTCATGGTGTATTGATGTGACGCCCTTCGAGGATAAGGGGCTGTAACTGCATTTACTGAGGATGAAAAACGGAATCCCCGGGCCTGATCAGGCCCGGGGTTTTTTTTTACCCGTCAGCAGTTTACTCCCCTGAAGTATAGATTGTTAGGGTCACGGAACAAATAAAATCCACAAGGATTGCGCAGGATATTTGTTCGTCTTCAAGGCGTATCAAAGCGTGCATACTTGTTGTACGCTTTGATGCAACGCATAAGACGGACAAATAGACAATCAAGAGTAAAATGATTGATATACGGCACGTATTTCCGTGATTACGTCAGAAGATCTGGAGAAGATCGGGGCCAAGAATATTATCGAAGCATTGGAGCGCGTGCCCGGTGTCTATAACACCATTGCCGGCCGTAATTCACTGTTGATGCGAGGCACCAGAAGCTCTATGGCGGGCGGCCCCTTGATTATGGTGGACGGTGTTGCCCAAAAATATGGGTCCTATAGAAACGACGAGTTGGATATCATTCCGGTATCGCAGATTGAACGGATTGAGATATTGCGTTCGCCAGGGGTCGTGGCCGGGTTGGGTTTCGGGCGAGGCGTTATCGATATCATCACAAAAAAGGGGAAAACCGGCAAGACGGTTCGGTTTGATTTTTCCGGTATTAAATTTGAAATGCAGTGTGGATGTCGACACCTTCGGCGAATACTACATCGATTACCTCAACCGGCTGGAATATCCTTCTAAAACGACTGTTGACGTGTCAGTATCCTACACTTGGAAAAAATATACATTCTGGATCCTCGGCAAAAACATATTCGATGAAAAGGTTGAAAAGCCCCGCAACACGAGCGGTGCCCTTACGGCCGCCGGCTGTGTGCCGGCAACTGAATCCTATGTTCAGGATGGGGCCTATGTCGAAGCCGGATTCAGTCTGAGCTTTTAATGGGTAACCGGTAAACCTTCGGTCAGGGAGAGGATGGAGATGCACATACGGAAAAACCGTTTCATTCAGTCGGTAATTCTTGTTTTCTCCATTCTCTTTTCTGCGGCTTCAGGCCATGCACGTCCGTGCGCCATTGGTTTTTTGGTGGGCGATTCCGATGCCTGGAGCTGCGCTCAGGCCTTTAAAAATCTTGACATTCCTCAAGTGGAACTTGCTGTTTTTACGCCGGAAGATATCCGGCATCCTGAAATCAGGGACTTTGTCAAACGCATGGACCTGGCGGTGGTGGATATCATGCAGCGTCAGCCGGCGGAGTGGCTTCTTGCCAATAGATTTGATGTGAAGCCGGGGACAAAGATGTATGCGGTACGAACGTCCAGCCATACCCGCGATTATCTGGATGCCGGATTTATCATGGATTCAACAGTAAGACGCTATTTTAAACTCACATCATCTGAAAACCTGAAAAATCTGGTTCTGTTTTTATCGCATCGGGACCTTCACAAGGAAACCCGGTTCGAATCACCGTTCGTTCCGCCGGAAAATGCGTTGTATCATCCGGATGCGCCAAAACTGTTTGCCGGCCTGGATGAATACGTGAATTGGTACCGGAAAACCGGGCATTACCAAAACGGCCGGTTGTGGAACCTGAATATCGCGTTTCCCTCTTCGGTGGTGGAGGCGCACAGGGCGCCGTTGGATGCACTGATTCGGGCACTTGAGAATGAGGGAATCCATACGGTCACCTGGCTGCAGACATTAAAAAACTGTGATAAAACGCTGGACCGGTTAATTTCCTCGACGCATTTGAAAGGCAGATTAGGGTCTGTCACCGGGCTGGGCCTGAAGTTCAGCGCCATGCTTTCGTCGAATTTGATCGAGGTGTTGAAAAAGGCCGATGTGCCGGTCTTCAACCCCCAGATCATATTTTTCTCCACCGGTAAAGAGTGGCTTGCCTCGTCCGGGGGGATTTCACCGATGGGGATTGCCTTTCAGTTCTGCGTGCCGGAACTGTCCGGCCTGATCGAGCCTTCCGTGATCGGTTTCAAGGAACGGGTGGAGACCGATAGCAGAAACATCAACGCTTACCAATATGAGCCGATGCCGCCCCTGCTGGATAAGCTGGCACGCCGGGTCGCCCGCTGGCATCGGTTGAAGCAGATGCCGGACACAGATAAAAAAATCGTGCTGATGTATTGCAACCACGGTGCCGGCAAACAGAACATCGGCGCCAGTTACCTGAATGTTTTCAGAAGCATTCAGCAGATACTGGATCGCATTCAGCCGGAGGGCTGCCGGGTTGACGGCGGCATCACGGAAGAACAGATCAAAGATCTGTTGATCAAGTCGGGCCGCAATATCGGCGCCTGGGCTCCGGATGAACTCGATCAGTTGGTTCACGACGGCAACGTGGTGACTGTTTCCATGGAGGCGTACAGGCAATGGCTTTCAGAAACCGATCCGGTTTTTCAGGCGCGGCTGGAAAAGGACTGGGGCCGGCCGGAAGACTCCACCATTATGATAAAGGATGGCCGTTTCATTATTCCCTGCATCTCCCTGGGAAATCTCATCCTGGTTCCTCAACCCTCGCGGGGATGGAGTGATGATCCTGAAAAACTCTATCACAGCACCACGCTTTACCCTCACCATCAGTATGTGGCCTTTTACCTGTGGCTGCAGAAAAAATTCAATCCGGATGTCATGATCAGCCTGGGGACCCACGGTACCCATGAATGGCTGCCGGGCAAGCAGGCCGGGTTGAGTTATTTCTGCCCGCCGGAGGTGCTGATCGGCGATATTTCCAATCTGTACCCCTATATCGTGGATGATGTGGGGGAAGGCATCCAGGCCAAGCGCCGGGGGCGCGGCGTGATCATCGACCATGCTGTTCCGCCCCTGAAAAAAGGCGGATTGTACGAAGAATATTCCAAACTGGCTGCCCTGATCAGTGAACATGAGGCATCGCCTTCCGAGCTGGTGCGGGAAGCCAGATTCGAACGCATCCGTAAAATGGTTGCCGAACTCGGCCTGGATAAGGAACTTTCGATAGCCGCTGTGGATGAGGAGAGCATTGAAAAAGTCGAACATTACCTCATTGAGCTTAAGACAGAAATGATTCCTTACGGTCTGCACACGTTTGGTGTGTCGCCTGCAGGTGAGGGCCTGTCGGAAACCGCGGCCGCCATTGCGGCTCAGGGAAAAAAGTCAAAAGAATACTATGAAACACGGGTAAAGGCCTGCGGACCGTCTGAAATCGAGAGCCTGATGCGGGGATTGCGGGGCGGATACATACCGCCGGCTTCGGGCAACGATCCCATTCGTAATCCGGAAAGCCTGCACACCGGAAAAAATTTCTATGCCTTTGATCCGGAGAAAGTCCCTTCAAAAGAAGCCTGGGTCAATGGAAAAAAAGCGGCGGAGGAATTGATCGATCACTATATGCAGCAGCACGACGGTAAATTTCCGGAGCAGATCGGCGTTATTCTCTGGGCGACCGAGACCATTCGTGATGAGGGCATTGGAGCGGCAACGGCCTTATCCCTTCTGGGCATGCAACCGGTATGGGACCACCGGGACAAGATCAGCGGGATGACTCCGATTCCGGGCGATATTCTGAAACGGCCCCGGATCGATGTCCTGCTGCAGATGTCCGGCCTGTTCCGGGATACGTTTCCCTCCGTGGCCCTCAAGCTGGATGGCGCCGTGAAACAGGCGGCGGTGCTGGACGATGTAAAAAATTTCGTCAGAAATCATACCACACAGCTTTATGACCTGCGGATATTCATCGGACGTATGGGGAACCCCCATGAAAGAGACATATCGGGAAAATTTGAAAAAAGTGGATGCCGTCGTCAAAACCATGTCATCCAACCTGTACGGCACCATGGACAACGATGATATGTTTCAATATCTTGGCGGGCTTTCCATGGCCGTTGGCAGGGAATCGGGAAAAGATCCGGACGTGCTGGTATCCATGCAGCGCACCCTGGGAAAGGGACATGTGGAGCCTCTGACCGTTACGCTCGGAAGAGAATTGAGAAGCCGTTATCTCAATCCCGAATGGATCGAGGGAATGAAAAAGGAAAACTATGCCGGCGCCCGTGAAATGGCTAATTTCATGGAAAATATGTGGGGGTGGCAGATAACCACGCCTCAGGCCGTTGATGACAGCCTGTGGGAGCAAAGTTATGAGGTCTATGTGGAAGATAAATACCACCAGGATCTCAAGGCGTTTTTCAACCGGCAGAATCCCTGGGCCTACCAGTCCATGACGGCCCGCATGCTGGAGGCCGTCCGAAAGGATTACTGAAAGGCAAGGGAAGACGTTATCCGAAAGCTGGCGGCTGATTACGCCGTAAATGTGGTGGAAAAGGGCGTGGCCTGCTGCGACCATACCTGCAACAATCCCCTGCTTAACCAGATGGTGGTGAACATTATCTCGTTGCCGGGCGTGTTGTCACCGGAAGTCGCGCAAAAATTCAAACTGGCCGTGGAAAAAAATGGCGGCAATGTCGCTTGAAGAACAGGTTAAAGACAGAAAAGCGTTGCTGGACAGACTCAATAAAGGAATCGGCGAGGCATCGCGCCGGACGGCAGCGAACGCGGATCAGGAAACCGCCGATGAAACCGGCGCCGAAAAACCGAATACGGACAAAACCGTGGAGGGCTATAAAATGGAAGAGATCGATACCCGGGATGAGACAACGGACTTGAGTTCTTCAGGCATTCAATGGGCGGCATCGCTGTTTGTACTGCTGTTGATGGCGGTATTTTTCTGGGGAACCCGACACAGGAGATAAGAAATCAAATGGCGTATCAAAGTCTGATATGCGGCATTCTGTTCAGCATCGGCATTTTTGCCGTCAAAAGCGGTGTCGGTATTTATTATGTTATGTCCCGGCAGGAGAAAAAACGGGCGAAAGTACTGTGCTTTTCGCTTTTTGCGTTGACCTATCTGGTTGTATTTGCGGCTGCCGTTGGGGTTTTGATAAAAATTGATCTGCTTCGCCATCTGGCCTCGATTCAATCCTTCATTAAATCCGGGATGATCGTTCACCTGATAATGGCGGCCCTGATGATGATCTGGGGCGTGGTGCTGCTGAAGCAGGGAAACCGTGCGGATTTCAGGAGCCGGGGGTGGCTCATGCTGGTGGTGCCCTGTCCGGTCTGTGTCACCGTTATTTTCTTTTCGGCCGGATTTTTAATGACCTGTTTTCCGGATACGCCGAAAACCGTTGCAGGGCTGCTTTATATGGGGTTTGTTCTGATCAATATCCTGACGATGGGTGTTATCGCGTTGCAGCAGCATCGTCGCCCTGCGTCATCTGAATCGCTGCTGGGAGTCGTCATGATACTGATTGCCGTTTATTTTTTCATGTCGGTAACCGTCATGCCTCAATTTTCCGATGTGGACAAAATTTATCGAATGGCGCGGTATCAGGGAGAGCCGGTCGATAAAAAAGTGCTTCACATCCTATTTCCGGCCGGTATGGTCGTTGCGGCCTTCTGGGGCGGCTATGTATTTCGGTTGAAACAAATAAGGAGTGCCACATGATTGACATTGGTGCATTGCTGAAAACATTTATCTATCTTATTTCTTCTTCTCTTCTTTATCCGGTCCTTCTTCTGCTGGTGGTTTTGACCTTTTTAATCATTATCTATGCCGGGTCGTTTTTTTCCGAGTGGGTGGAGCGCATCAGACTGGAAAAATGCCCGCCTCAGAAGCTTCCGACTGTTTTAAAAACCGGCGCATTGTCTGCTGCCTTATCCCATCGTGTGAATCACTATATCAAAATGCTGCAACAAACCCTGACCGAAGCCAATGGTAGTGAATCTGCCGTTGAAAATCTGCTCCAGGATACGACCCTGAATCTGTGGAAATCGATGGACCGACTGAGAATGCTGGTGCGGGCCGCGCCGTCACTGGGTCTGATCGGTACCTTGATTCCCATGGGTACCGGCCTGGCGGCGTTGGGGCAGGGAGATATGACCCAACTCACTACGGATCTGGTCATCGCCTTTACGACCACCGTCACCGGGCTTGCCATTGGAACGGCCGCCTTTTTTTTCTATACGGTCAGACGGCGATGGATTGAGGAAGATATCAAAAATATGGAACTGGTTACTGAAATGACAATGCAGAGCCGGCAAAGGGACAGTTATGAAATATTTTCAAAAGCGGCGAATTAAAAAAGCCGGCAGAGGGTTCGGTGATGCGGCTTTCAGAGACGATGATCCCATGACCGGGGTGGCCAACCTTTTCGACATCGGGCTGGTGTTTATCGTCGGACTGTTGATGACCCTTTTCAGTGCCTATCATCTCCAGGACCTTTTTGATCAGACATCCGAGATGACCATCATGAAGCAGCATCCATCCGGTGAGATGGAAATAATTACAAAAAAAGGTACCCGGGTCAAAGCCATGAAGGTTTCCAAATTCAAAACGACCGGACAGGGAGAGCGACTCGGCATCGCCTACCGGCTGGAAGATGGGACCATGGTTTATGTCCCGGAGTGAGCACTGAGGTCAACGCATGTACCGAGGGAAAAAAGAGAACATAAGGGCTTGATTATATCTTCGGCCACGTTGTTGCAGGCTGCGTCCCGCGCATTCCCGGCGTCGACGGCGTGATCCGGGGGATGCCGGTGTCATGAAGCTAAAGCGCAAAAACTCGGCGCGCCTCAAACAGTTTGCGCTTCTTAACGCTTCATGGCCCCGGCATCTTTTCCCCGGATCACGCAATGTCGTACGCCGGGAACGGGCGGGACTCCGCAGTTAAATTTGCGACAATATGGCCGAAGTTGGAACCAAGCCCGAACATAAGGAGATGATTTGAAAAGAGAATGGTTAAAACGAACGGTTCTAACGGCAGTGATCGTCATAAGCTGTGTCGGCACGGCGTCGGTTCCTGCTCAGGAGCATCCAGCCGATGGATCTGAAAATCTCTCGTTTGAACTGGGCGAGGTGGTGGTAACTGCTGAGCGAATCCAGGAGTATATTGAAAGCCATCCCCAGCAGGTGACGATGATGACAAGGGATCAGATTGCCCGGGGCAGTTATACGGATTTGAATCAGGTGCTGGATGCCATGCCCGGTGTGGATGTAAAAAAAAGCGGAAGCGGCCTGGGATCACGAATTTCCATACGCGGTTCCGGTAACTCAGGAAAAATTGTGGTTCTGATCAACGGCCGGCCGGCAAACAGCACCCAGTACGGCAGTGTCGATCTGGACTCGATTCCTCTGGATATGGTGAAGCGTGTGGATGTGTTTAAACCACCGGTGCCGGTATGGATCGGACCCGGGGGTACGGCGGGTGCGGTAAATATCTTACTGGCCAATCCGCCGGCCGGAAGCGATAAGAAACAGAAAACAACGCGAATCGGTGTCCAGGGAGGCTCGTTCGGAAAGGTCGGTGCCAATGCATCCCGGCTGATGCTGCTGGATGGGCATCAGGTTCGCATAACCGCCGCCGGCAATCACCGGGATGGTCGTCGAACCAACAGTGACAGTGACAACGGCAGTGTGAGTTTTCAGTGGGATCTGCCTTCCCGGGAGACCGTTGAGTATGATCTGAACGGCCGCTATTATCAATCCGGGCACGGCTCCCCCGGCCGTACCGACAACCCGACCCCGAACGCGCGCCAGTCCTACCGGAAAGGTGCCCTGGATCTGGGCATAAAGGGCCTCTGGGGCGAGACGTGCGATTATGAACTGAAAACATATCTGGATGTCACACGCCTGGAAGATGAGTCTGATACCGGCCTGACATCCAATCTGGATGCGCTGACCTGCGGCATAAAGAACGAGACGAACTGGAGCGGTGACAACGACAGATGGGCCGTCCGTTTATCCGGGAACCTGGCCCGGGACAGCATCGATCACACCTTGAGCGGTGATCATCATCGCGACCATGCGTCATTCGGATTGCAGGGGGACCGGGTTTTCGGCGGAATCACCGCCAGCCTGGGAACGCGCTGTGATTATACCTCGGATTTTGATTTTCAACCGGCGGTTACCGGAGGCGTGAGCATTCCCATCGGTGCCCGTACCCGGGCTAAAATCAATGCCGGCTACGGGACCAATGTCCCCACATTTGGTCAGCTCTATCAGCCGAGTCATGGGTCCATCGATCAGGTCCGGGGAAATCCGGACCTGAAGGAAGAACACGTATGGAACCTGTCGACCGGTGTCAGCTGGTGCGTCACCAAAGACAACACCGTAGAAGTCACCGCCTTTCGTGAGGATACGGATGACCTGATCGTTTACCGGGAGGGGGCCGATCAGATTCATCGCCCGGTAAATATCGATGGGGCTTATCGCCAGGGTATCGAAGCCGTGGCCGGATGGAAACTGAACGCCTCGGCGAATATCGAGGTGAGCTGTTTATTGCAGGAAAGCCGCAACCGGGAGAATGACAAGAATCTGACGTACACACCTGATCAGAAAATCAAGGCAACCCTGAACTGGACCTTTCCGACGCAAACCCGATCGATAACCACTGTTTCCTTTGTTTCCAGACAATTCAGCGATCTGGAAAACACATCTGAAAAGCAGGTCGACGGATACACATGCATAGATTTGAAACTTATTCAGCCGGTTCATTTTCAACGCTGGCAATGCGAATGCTTTGTCAGCATCATGAACCTGCTGGATGAAGCCTATGAGGTTCACCATGGATATCCCGACGACGGGTTTCGTGTGACGGCCGGGATCAATTTTAATTTTTAATGCAACCTTCAGGTGTAATGGAAAAAGCCGGAGGCAGATGGATGCCTCGGCTTTGGAAGGAGATGACTGAATGAAAGCGATCATCATACTCGGGCACGGCAGTCGGGTCCCCGGTGCGGGAAAAGAGATGGAGAAGGCGGTCAGCCTGTTGAAAGAAAAGTATGATTTTGAAATGGTAGCCGGCTGTTTCATGTCCAGGCTGGGCCCCCATTTCCCCGAAACACTCGAATCCTGTGTCAGACAGGGGGCAACAGAGGTTTTTGTGATTCCCTATTTTCTGAACATGGGGTTGCATATCCGTCTTGATATTCCGGAAATGATGCAGGCGGAAGCCGAAAAATATCCTGGCATTCGATTGGTTTACGGCAAACAGATGGGCTTTGATGAAACGTTTGTGGATGTGTTGAAAAAACGAATTGATGAATCCGTAGATCTGCCTGACGTGAGAGAGCTTAAACTGGCTCCCAGGGACGCGTTTCCGGTTCCGGAAGGGCAGGGCGAGTTTGTAGAAATGGCGCCGGAAGACGCAAAACAATATGGCGGCGGGCATTCGCATCATCATCATAAACATTGAGAGCCTCGGGGAAAAAATATCGTTGCGGCTCACTCACAGGGAATTGCTTTTTTAGTTGATAATATCTTCAGTTAAAACAAATTAATAATGATTTATTAAAGGTGCCGAATCGGCCTAACAGGGAATTCCGTTAAAATCGGAAGCGGTCCCGCCGCTGTGATCGGGGACGAAATCTGAAAATTGCCACTGCAGGGTTTAAGCCTTGCGGGAAGGTTCAGACAGTAGAACGATCCGAGAGCCAGAAGACCTGCCTTTAAGTTGTCAGCCATTTTCGAGCGGTGCTACTCTGAAAACGGCGATACCATAACATATCAAGGGCCAAGTAAACTGGGTGCAGCCCTTCAGGCGATAACGCTTGAAGGGCTTTTTTTTGTTTTTGCCAAACGGAAAGGAAAAATTACGCATGAAAAAGATTTCAGTTAATCTGTTAGTCGTCACAGTGATTCGAAAATTACAGCAGAGGCAGTCAAATGCCCCGGTAAATTTGTTCTGATTTCTGATCTGAGGTGAACAAGGAGGAAAAGATGAATATTTACAAAACGATCTATATAAAATCTATTTTATTGGTATTGACCTTGCTTTGTATTACCGGGCTCACAGCCTTGGCCGAGGAAGGTAACGAGGCGCCAGGCGGCACACAGACCATCGAAGGGATCGTGGTCACGGCCACCAGGATTGAAGAACCCAAAAAGGACGTCTCCACTCCGGTTCAGATCATCAGCGCTGAGGACATCAAGAATTCCACAGCAAAAGACGTGGGCGATCTTATCTCCGAAGCAGGCGTAGGCCACATATACAAATACAACGGTGCCCTCACCAGCATGATAGAAATAAGAGGGCTGACCACCGATTCCATGGGCAATCCCCTGACCAGCCGTGTCCTTGTCCTGATCAACGGCAGCAACGCGGGGACGGTCAACCTTGCGAAGATACCCATTGAAGATATCGAAAGAATCGAGATTGTTAAGGGGCCGGCTTCCGTCCTATATGGTTCCTCCGCCATGGGCGGCGTCATTAATATTATAACCCAAAAGGGTCGAAAAGAAGGTTTTAATGGTGCCGTGTTCGGCGAAGGGGGATCATTTGATTACTGGAAGGCCGGTGCGGAATTGAGCGGGAAACAGGACCGTTTCGATTACTACATCGACGCAAGCCGGTCCGCTCGGGGAGATTACAGGGCCGCCGAATTGGGCAAAATAGAGAACTCGTCCTATGACGACGAGACCGTCTCAACTCGTTTGGGATATCGGTTGTTCGACGACCATTATGCATCCATCGGCTTTCAACACTGGAAAGGCTGGGATATCGAATCTTCGGGACCTTCTTACGATCCTGACCCCGACGACTATAACGATAAGAAGAGGGACGCAATCGACCTTAACTATGATGCCTCTTTCTTCAATAAATTGATGTCGTTAAAGGCGAAGTACTACTATATATGGGACAGGGATGAATGGCACACCACCGGCAACATGATGGTGGGGCCGGGCAATTCCGTGGTCGATGAAACAGACAGGGATTCGCAGGGCGCGATGCTTCAGAATACCTTTGCTGTCGGCGATCACAGGATCACGGTCGGCGGTCAGTGGGATCGAATCAAAACAACTAGCTGGAGAAGCAATGGCGCTCCCTACAATCCGGATTCCCAGTACGACAGCTACGGTGTTTTCGGTGAGGGCCGCCTGAGCCTTTTCAATAAAAGACTTCTGGTAAATGCCGGTTTGCGCTACGACTATTTCGAAAATAAGGTTGTCGCTACCGAGGGGCTCAGCGTTAATCCCAGGACGGAAAACATCGATAACGTCACCGCGCGGGGCGGGGTTGTCTGCAAAATAACCGATGCCCTGAGCCTGAAAGGCAACGTTGGAACCGCCTTCCGCACTCCGTCTCCCCTTGAGCTTGCCGCAGACTATGAAATAGACTACGGGATATGGGGGAAATATTATTACCTCGGCAATCCCAACCTCGATCCGGAAGAAAGCATCACCTACGACGCCGGAATCGAATATGCCGATGGTCTGTTCAGGGGCGATCTCACCTTCTTCCACACGGACTTCGACAAGAAGATCGTAAGTTATTATGATGCCGCGCTTGCCGCAACCACTTACAAAAACGCTGACAGCGCGACCCTGCAGGGTGTGGAATTGAACGTTGCGTACGATATCGGCCATGCGCTGGGAATCGGGTTGGTTATCGAGCCCTTCGCCAACGCCACCTACCGCACGGAGTTTAAACAAGAGAGCGATGGTGTCGAAACACCGCTCACGTATATAGCGAGACTGTCCGGCGCCATCGGAATGCGGGTAGCCCAGGAGAAATGGGACGCGCGGCTGATTGTAAATTATCGGGATACGGAAGACGTCACAGACTTTGATTACACTGCACCGACCTACAATCAAATCGTAGAAAAAGGGGATTTCGCCGTAGTCAACCTGAAAGGATCTTTTCGCCCCATCAAAAACCTGGAATTGACCGCCTCGATCGAGAACCTCTTCGACAAGAAGTACGAGTATGTACTGGATTATCCCATGCAGGGCATTACGTTCATCGTCGGGGCCAAAATAATTTTCTGATAAAGCAATCATAAACAAAGAGTTCAAGATAAAATGACAACTAAAAAAATCCCGGCGAACCTTTTTCTTTTCTTCTGGTTCGCCGGGTATGGAGGGACTTCACCCGATCCGGCCTCCGACGCCGTGGGTGCTGCCGCAGGTCAGCACCCTGCGGCAACGGCATCAAATCAGTGCCGCATCGGTTATGCCAGGGGATTCACCGTCCCGTAATGCGGAAATTACAAGACTGTCACGATTTTTGAGCCGTACCGTTCAACGGGGGCAAAGCGAATGGTGGAATAAAGATAGGGAAAAGTGATGGAAAAAGGATTGATTATCGTCAACACCGCTTAACGGATGGATTAAAATGAAATTTTTTTTAAGATGTTTTCTTGCAGCCTGTTTTTTGGGGAGCCAAATTCTCATTAATTGCACTGCGCGGGCAGACGCCTCAGATACCCTGAAAATCGCTTTAGTTCACTATGGAGTGAAATATAAAGATCCGGAGCAGAATCTAAAAGAGCTGTTGAGGCTGAATCGCAAAGCTGCCAGGGAAGGTGCATTGCTCATTCTCAACACCGAACTGGCCGTCAGCGGATATTCTTTCAAATCCCGGCAGGACATTGCTCCTTTTACAGAGACCGATCAAGGCAGAACAATACAGACCATGGGAGAGGTGGCCAGGGAATTCGGTGTTTATATCGGTATTACTTTTCCTGAACGCGATCCGTCAACCGAAAGTTACTACAATGGCGCCTTTGTTTTGGACCCGCAAGGTCAATTGGTATGTAAATATCACAAAATTTATGCGGAAAGGCGCTGGGCCAGATCCGGCAGTCCGTATCAGGAAGGGGTGTTTGAAACACCCTGGGGCCGAATTGGGGTTGCCATCTGTGCCGACAGCTACTTCGGGCTGATTCCCCGGACGATGGCTCTGAAAAAAGTGGATTTTTTGTGGGTGCCTGCCAACTGGCCACCTTCAACTAACCTGAGTCCCCTGGAAGTCTGGCGGGCCAGGGCCCTGGAAAACGGTTTTTACCTGGCTGCCTGCAACAGAACCGGCAAAGATTGCACCATGGACTGTAAACAAGCGGTTTCCGGTGTTATCGATCCCACAGGCGCACCGATATTTTCCGGATCATCGGAAAGCTCCAAGGTCTTTTTTGCTGACATCCCTCTGGATGCAAAAGGCCGTTTCGGCGACACCTGTCGACAACGGCAGATGAGATCACGAAAAATTGATCTCTACCGTCAGATCTATCTGGATCCCTGGGTTGAAAATCTGACCCGGTATTACCAGCTTCCGGAAACCGGTATGCTTGATGTTCACTGTTTTGTCCCCTCATCCAGCCGGATCAGTTTTACAGTAATGGAAACAGCTATCTCAGAACGCGATACTGACCAGCCGTCCCTGTGGATTCTGCCGGAACTCTCTGCAGACCAGGTAAAACAGGAAGATCTGTTAAAGCTATCCAAAACCCACGGTGTGGCGTTCGCCTTATCGATGCCGGCTGGCGGAGGTCCCCCGGTTCCCGGCCTGATAACCCCCCGGGGCATTCAGACCTTTGTTGAACCCGATACCGTCCCGCCCCGGGTCTTTCCCTTTAAACTTCTCCATTACGGGCCGGCTGCCATTGGCATGGTACCCATGGAGGCCTTCAGGCATCCTGAACTCGCGGTTGTTCTCGCCAAATTGGGATGTGATCTGGTCGTGGTATCTGAAGGGAAACTCTCTTCGGAAGATCTGCTTTTGAGCCGCATGAGGGCCCTGAACGGGGTTGCAGTGGCAGTCTGTTCGAATAACGTGGCTGAGATTACCTGCGTTAAGGGACTTCACGGCAACCTGGATCAACAGCATCAGACCCGGCCGGGTGTTTGTACCTATGGTTTGGATACAGCCAGAACACGCAAGAAAAATTTTATGTATCGCATCGATTATGATTTATTACTGAAAAAAGAATGAAAAACCCCATATGCATAGATGAAAGTCAACGCTTCTGTTTCATTATCAGTACCGGAAGAGCTTATTTTAGCGATTACAATATGGCGTTTGCACGCCAGGGCAGGTTTTCTAAAAGAGGAAAAAAGATGAAATCAGGTCATTTTATTTTCAGGTTGTTTTTTTTATTAGCCGGATTGGTTTTAATGTTCCCCATGTCGTCACCGGGTGCGGTTTATCCGGTGGCGGTGATCGATGCCTTTCAACACAAACTCTCTTTTTCCCAAAAACCGCAACGGGTCGTTTGCCTGGTGCCGTATATCACAGAAATGCTGACGGCATTTGGTCAGGAACAGATGCTTGTGGGGCTGACCCACCAGGATTTGACGTTAAGCAGCGGCCTGCGCAAGAAAAATGTGGGCAGTTATTCCAGCCCCGACATTGAGGCTGTCGCCGCATGCGGTCCGGATTTGATTATCGCGGCGCCTTCCCATGAGGAGGTGGTCCGTCATTTCAATAACAGCGATTGCAAGCTGATGGTTATGGAGGTCCGAAAATTAGAAAACGCCTTTTCCCATATGGAGATGATCGGCCGGCTGTTTGATTGTGAAAGCAAAGCGGCGGCCGCGATTAAGCGCAATCAAGATCAACTGGCCCTGGTCAAGGCCAGATTGGCTGACCTGCCGGACCGGGACAGAAAACGGGTGGTTCGGGTGATGGCCGGAGATACCCTGACCTGTCCTGGTGATGATTCCTTTCAAATTGAAATGATTACGGCAGCCGGCGGCATCCCGTTGCTGTCGGGTAAAACCGGGTTTGCCGTTCCCGTCACTCTGGAACAGTGGCGACAATTCAATCCCCAGGTGGTTTATGGATGCCACTTGAATCAAAAAGCCGTCAAGGCTTTGCTGAACCGGGAGGGCTGGAAAGACGTTGCGGCCGTCAAGTCGGGATTTGTCACCATGTTTCCCTGCGAGCTGACCTGCCGGGTTTCCATCCGGGTGGGCGCTTTTGTCCAGTGGCTGGCGGCGGTCCTCTATCCGGATACCTTTGCGGACCCTGAAAAGGCCGTTTTGGAAAACGGGGTCTTGGATCGCAGGCCGATCTCCCTGGATTTGGCCTATGTGGACCAGGCCCAGGTGGTCCGACATCGCGTGGCCGATGCCGAGTACAAATCCCTGGCAGTCAGGTTCAAGCGGCCACTGGATGTGTTTTCAACCCTTGAAGGCAATCGAACCGGCGTGAGGGGGGTCGGTAATACCTATGTGCCCATGCACGCCAGCCTGGGCCACATGGCCTTTGGGATGGACCACGCCCAGGCGGCCATTGCGAACAATCTGGGATACGCCGCGGGTGAATTCGCCGGTCTGATGACCGGCGCCGACATGGACAACCTGTCTGTTCAAAAAATGATCTATAAAGATCTGGAAGTAACCGCCCTGGTGACGGCCGGCGTCAGGGGCAATGCCCTGCGCATGTCCAGGGATTCCGGCGGGTATTCCAAGCCGGGCACCATCAATATTATTGTGCTGACCAATCGCCGGTTGTCGCCCGGTGCCATGGCCTGGGCTGTCGTCACGGTCACCGAGGCCAAATCCGCCGCCTTGTCGGATCTGGACATCCGCAGCAGCTATACCCCATGGCATTATCGCGCCACCGGCACGGGCACCGATACCGTTATTGTGGTGCAGGGCGAAGGACCGGCCGCGCGTTATGCCGGTGGGCACACCAAAATCGGCGAACTGATCGCCAAAGCGGTCCACACCGGGGTAACGGAAGCAATCGGCAGGCAAAACGGCATCAAGGCGGACCGGGACCTGTTTCAGCGTCTGGCCGAGCGCAGGATGAGCCTGGAGCAGATTGCGGAACAGTATTCTGTCAATGCTGACAAAAAAGTGACGGCATCCAGGCTGGAGAAACTGCTGATGGTCCCCTATTATGCTGCCTTCATCGAATCCGCATTGGCCATCAGTGACGAATACCGGAAAGGGCTGATCAAGGACCTGTCTTTTTTTGATGCCGTGTGTTGTTCGGTGGCCGTCAAATTATCGGGTCGGTCGCATATTATCCCCATGGACGTTTCTTCAACAGAAAGATTGCCGGTGGTGATGGCCAGGGCCTTTGGCGCGTTGATGACCGGTATCACGGAAAAAGATGATAAAGGGAAACAATTATGATCAGTATTCGGGACTGTAACAGACGTGTGTGGGTATTGGCGGTCTGCTGTTTTTTCACACTGCTTTCCCAGGGGCAGGCGGAACAGGTTTCATTTCTGGAAGTGGATATTAACAGTTATCAAGTCCACCAGACGCTGAAACGGCTGGAACTTCCTGAATCCATTCAGACACGCTTTTTTACTTTGGAGGATTTGAAGAAGAATGACGCGGCCAAAGAATTCATCTCCGGTTCATCCGTGGTCTTTGTGAATGTGATGATGAAAGAGTTGGCCGATTATATGCTCAATGAGAAATTGATGACCGACCGGAGCGTTTACGCCCTCAACCGAGCCGGCGATACGAAAGCCCTGACAGGAAAAGGATTTCTTTTTGACCGGGAGATCATCGATTACTACCATAACATGACCGTTTCAAATATGGTCAATATGGTACGTTTGGCCGTTCAGCGCCATATTGATCCTGCGGTGACCTTTGAGGCTTTGGAAAAGCTGCCGGAAGTGTGTATCTATCATCCCGATGCGCAAGGGAAATTCCAGACCCTTGAGGCATATAAAAAGTGGTACACCGGTCGAAGTAACTACCGCCTTAAAAACCCCTGGGTAGGAATCATGTTCTACAGTAACACGCTCAAAGAAGGACAGGTGGAAGCGGCCGACGCACTGATCAAGAAATTGGAAGCATCGGCGTTCAATGTTCTTCCCTGTTTCGGTCCGGTTCAGCTGGTGCTTACGCAATATTTGAAACCCATTGCCGGAAAAGTGCCGGTGAACATGGTTCTGGCGTTCACAATGAAGTTTTCTTCCTGCATTAACGATGAGATCCGGTCGTCTCTGGGAGCTTTGAACGTGCCTGTTTTCAACGTGATCCGTCCCTATGCTGAAACCACGGATCAGTGGCGACAAAGCGATGTGGGGTTGGGACCCATGGAAACAGTCTGGGCGGTGGCGATCCCCGAATTTTCCAGTGCCATCGAACCTACGGTGGTGGCTGGAAAAAAGGAACTCATCGATCCGGAAACCGGCCGCCGCTTGTATGTGTATGAAACCGTGGAAGAGACCCTTGATTTCCTTATCCCCCGCTTGAAAAAATGGGCGGCCCTGCAGCGCAAATCCAATGCGGATAAGAAAGTGGCCATCATTTATTACAACCACAGCCAGGGCAAACAGAATATTGCTGCCGCCTATCTGAACGTTTTTCGGAGTCTTCAAATTATTTTGAACCGGATGAAACAGGAAGGCTACACCATTGAGCATGCGGACAAGCTTACGGAAGAAGAACTTAAAAAGATGATTTTGACCAATGGTCGAAACATCGGCTCCTGGGCCCCGGGAGAGCTGGATGCCATGCTGGCCTCCGGAGATGTGGAGAAGGTTTCCCTGGCGGAATATGAAAAGTGGTTTGACCGGCTGCCCGAGGATTTCAGAAAACCCGTTCTGGCCCAGTGGGGCGCGCCGGAAAAAAGTGCGATCATGACCAAAGACGGTCATCTGGTTTTTCCCATGCTCAAATTGGGTAATCTGGTTCTGTTGCCGGAACCGGCCAGGGGGTGGACGGATGATCCCATGAAGCTGTACCATGATACCACCCTTTATCCCCACCATCAGTATATTGCGGCCTATCTCTGGCTCTCTGAAAAGTTTCAGGCCGACGCCATGGTGCATCTGGGAACCCATGCCACTTACGAATGGCTTCCCGGAAAGCAGGCCGGGCTTGCGCCTTCCGATCCCCCGGAAATAATGACCGGCAGCATACCCAACATCTATCCCAATATCGTGGACGACGTGGGTGAAGGCATCGAGGCCAAACGACGGGGTCGGGGGGTGATTCTCGATCACCTGACACCCCCCATGAAGGAGGCGGACCTGTATCATGAATACAGCCGACTGCATGACCTGTTTCACAAATATGAGATCGCGAAATCCATCAACAGCGAGACCCGGTCCGAATACATGAAAGAGATCGAGAAACTGATTAAGGAGACGGGAATTGCCGAGGATCTTTCTTTGAAGGTAATAAATGAAGAAGCCATGGAGAAAATCCATCTCTATCTTCACGAAATAGACACCAATTCTCTTCCCTATGGATTGCATACCTATGGAAAAGCCTATGATCCGGATGCGGCGCTGGAGACGCTGCGGCTGATTATGAAACAGAATCCGAAGGCGGACAAAAAACAGGTGCGCCGGGATCTGGATACTTCCCCTGTACGGGAGATGGACAACTTCATACGTGCCCTGAACGGAGAGTATGTACCGGCCGGGGAAGGCAATGACCCCTTGCGAAACCTTGCGGCCATTCCCACCGGCAAAAACTTTTACGGCTTTTCCCCGGCCAGGGTACCCTCTAAAGCGGCATGGGAGATCGGTAAACGGGCTGCCGAACAGATGATTGAAGATAAGTTGAAAAAAGACCGAAAATATCCGGACAAGGTGGGAGTGGTGCTCTGGGCCACGGAAACCACCCGCAACGAGGGAGTTAACGAAAGCACGATCCTTTATTTGATGGGTGTGGAGCCGGTCTGGGATGCCACCGAACGGGTAACGGGCAGCCGAATTATTCCCGGCAAGCAACTGGGCCGTCCCCGTATCGATGTCCTGATTAATCCTTCGGGGCTTTACCGGGATATGTTCCCAAACAAGCTCATCTTTCTGGACGAAGCAGTCCAGAAAGCCATGGTCCAGACAGATATTGAAAATCTTCTCGCGAAAAACAAAGCGATCATAAAAAGGACGCTTATCGCTTCAGGCATGAGTGAGGCAGATGCGGAAACGCAGTCGCGTTTCAGGATATTTACGGAAAAACCCGGATCTTACGGCAACGGTGTAGAAGAGATGGTGGGCGCTTCGGGATTGTGGGAATCAGACGACTCGATCAGCAACATCTATCTGAACCGGACTCAATTCGCGGTGGGCCAGGGAAAATGGGCGGTTCCCGTCAAAGAGGCGTTCACGGAGAATTTGCGGGGCGTGGACATAGCCGTACATTCCCGGTCCAGCAACGTGATCGGAATCATCGATACGGATGATTTTTTCATGTATCTGGGAGGAATGTCTCTGGCCGTAAAGAACGTCAAAGGCGAGGCGCCGGACACCATGGTGACCATGCACCGCAGAAAAGACGAACTGATGGTGGAAGATGTGGCCAAAACTATCGGCAGGGAATTGCGCACACGCTATTTGAACCCCCAATGGATTGAGGGGATGAAACGGGACAATTACGCCGGGGCCCGGCAGATGGCCGATTTTGCTGAAAACCTTTGGGGCTGGCAGGTCACGGTGCCCGATGCGGTAGATGCGGCCAAATGGAAGCAGGTTTTTGATGTTTACGTGGAAGACAAGTACGGTCAGGAGCTGAAAGACTTTTTTAACAGGGAAAGTCCGTGGGCCTATCAGTCCATAACAGCCCGAATGCTGGAGGCGGTGCGAAAAGGCTACTGGCAGGCCGATGAAAAGATCACCCGTAAACTGGGCGCCGAATACGCCCTCAATGTGGTGGCCAAAGGCGTGGCCTGTTGCGACCACACATGCAACAACCCCATGCTCAACCAGATGGTGGTCAATATCATCTCGCTTCCGGGTGTCATGTCGCCGGAAATGGTGGAAAAATTCAAACTGGCCGTGGAAAAAGCAGCGGCCGAGTCCCTGGATGAACAGGTCGTCGATCGAAAAGATCTGCTGGCCAGGCTTACTGACGGATTGGGCAAGGCGAATCAGGACAACCTGCAGGACGCTCGGGAAAAGTCCGTCAGCAAGGACCAGACAGCAAGCCGGGAGGATTCCGAGACCGTGGAAGGCTATAAAATGGAGGATATCAACACCCGGGATGAAACCACCGACCTGAGTTCATCGGGCGTCCAGTGGGCAGCTTCGCTTTTTGTTCTTCTGCTTGTAGGGTTGTTCTTTTGGGGATCTCGTCGCAGGGGTTAGCGATAATCATTATTACCTGAAAATTGCAAGCGTAATTTGGCCGGATATGTAAGACACCGGGCATGCCGCTGTAGCCATCTGACGCAAATGCCCGGTAATGCAGCAGATCCGGTCAAAGTACGCTCCCTGTGTAGTTTTGGGGACGCCCTTAACTGACGTCATTGGCATGATCCAAAAAACGCCCAAAATTCATTACGAATACAACGGGCATTATATGGACCTGGTGACTGTCTACCGGAACTTGAAGAAACGCCCCGGTCGCGCCAGAATCCTTGCCGACACGGTTGTGACGCTGAAAAAAGGCCCAAAGGCCAAGCTGGTCTTTGTTCGAGATAAGCGCAAAAAGGGCTGGCCGGCACTGATATCCACGGATCTCGAACTGGCGAATGAAGAAATTATCCGCATTTACGGAAAACGATGGGATATCGAGGTGTTCTTCAAGATGGCCAAACAGCATTTAAAATTGGCTAAAGAAATTCAATGCCGGGATTTCGATGCATTAATTGCCCATACCAGCATTGTGTTCATGCGGTATATGTTTCTGGCCTACCAGTGCCGGAAAGAGACAGACCACCGGGCGTTTGGCGAGTTGTTCTATGGCTGATGTGAAGAGATGGAGGACATCTCCTTTGTTGAAGCACTTTACCGTATATTGACATTGGCAGTAAACCATTTGATAAAAATCGGTAGTTATTGTGAGAAAACTGCGTCAGCCTTTTTCGATGTAATCATGTAAACCGCGCTGGAATGTGTCGGCTTGTCAAAGAACAAAGCGTTGACCGCTATAGTTTAAACCCGAAAGTTGAATTAATAAGTTTAGGGCGTCCCCTCATTATTTTCAGTTGACAATGTCGTTAGTTAAAACTAATAACAATAAATTACTAAAGGTGCCGAATCGGCCTAACAGGGAATTCCGTTAAAATCGGAAGCGGTCCCGCCGCTGTGATCGGGGACGAAATCTGAAAATTGCCACTGCAGGGTTTAAGCCTTGCGGGAAGGTTCAGACAGTAGAATGATCCGAGAGCCAGAAGACCTGCCTTTAAGTTGTCAGTCATTTTCGAGCGGTGCTACTCTGAAAACGGCGATACCATAACATATCAAGGGCCAAGTAAACTGGGTGCAGCCCTTCAGGCGATAACGCTTGAAGGGCTTTTTTTGTTTTGAGCCAAACTGAAAGGAAAAATCGTATGAGAAAAATTGTAGTTGCTCTCTTTGTTGTATTGTTGACGGCATCTTTTTCCATGAACGTGAGTGCCGCAGAAACACAGGCCGACAAAAAAGCCATCGTCATTGCCGCCTTCGGCACCTCGCATCCGCCGGCAGTCGTATCGATTCTGAACCTGAAAAACAAAATGGAGCAGGCGTTTCCGAAAACAACGGTGAAAGTGGCGTTTACGTCCAACATCATCCAGGACATCTGGCAGAAAAGAGGAAGAGACCTGAAATGGCAAAAGGCGCATCCTGAGATCCCCGTCATGCTATATACCGTCAAAAACCCGCTGGCCACGATCGCGGATCTCCAGAACCAGGGGATTCGATCCATTGCCGTACAGTCCACCCACGTTTTTGCCGGCGAAGAATACACCAACCTGGCTGCTGAAATCAATGCTCTGGCATCCATCAAAACCCTGAGAGACCGGGACCTTCCGTTTAAAACATTATTTCTGGGGCGCCCGGCACTGGGAAAGGCCAGTGACCTGCATCCTTACCCTGAAGATATTGCCCATGCCGCCAGGGTACTTGCCGCCGATGTCGCTCTGGCAAAGAAAAACAAAAGCGCACTGGTATACATGGGCCATGGGAATGAAATTTTTACCACCGGCGCTTACATGGAACTGGAGTCGGTGCTTCGCGATGCCCATCCGGATGTTTCAATTTTTATCGGCACGGTCGAAGGCTTTCCGGGCCCGGATCAGGTGCTGGCGGGCTTGAAGCATGCCGGTGTCAAAAAAGTCACGCTGATTCCCTTCATGATCGTTGCCGGAGACCACGCCACCAACGATATGGCCGGTGATGAGCCCGATTCATGGAAAAATCTGATGGAAGCCGCCGGCATCAAGGTCAAGCCTGTCATCCGGGGACTGGGAGAAGTCGATGCCTGGGTCGATATCTACGTTCAGCATCTGAAAGAGGCCATGGCGGATAGCGGATTTTAATATCACATGACTTCCTGAGCATTCCCGACGTTTGCAACTGCCTAGGGTCATTAAGTTCATGGCAGCAGATGCGGGTCAACTGATCATGAAATTTGATTTATTTATGCCGCCGCCCTTATGGTTGCGCCCTGCAGGATACGGATATGCCCCCGGCAAAACACGCATCGGAACATACCCATTCGAAACGCCCAAAGTCCCATCATGGGCGCAGGGTTCGCTTTGCCGTTTTGATGCTGATTCTGCCGGTGGCGTTAACGGCCGTCGTGGTGATTTCCACCGGTATGGGGTATATTCACATGCCGTTTACCGATGTGGTGAAAATCATCATCTCCACTCTTTCAGGACAGGACGCCATGCTCAGCGGCATGGACCGCCTGCTGCCGGTCGTGGTCATCGACGTTCGCCTGCCGCGGATTCTCACGGCGGCAGCCGTAGGCGGCGGGCTGGCCGTATCCGGTGCCGTTTTTCAGGCCATTCTGCTCAATCCCCTGGCTGATCCGTATACGCTCGGGGTGTCGGCCGGCGCCGCTTTCGGGGCCTCGCTGGCCATACTGCTCAACATCGGCATTATCGGTAGTTATTCGGTGCCGGTGTTTGCCTTTGTCGGTGGAATCTGCACCCTGTTTGTGGTCATCTACCTGTCGTCAACCGGCAACGGGCTGTCTTCCAACAATTTGATTTTATCGGGCATCATCGTGGCCGCCATTTTATCGGCCGGGATCAGCTTTTTAAAATATGTGGCCGATGAGCAGGTATCCATTATCATTTTCTGGCTGATGGGAAGCTTTGCCTCCCGGACCTGGGCAGATGTCTCCATCGTAGTGTCCGTCGTCTGCGCGGGGCTGCTCGTGAGCCTGTTTTTTGCCCGCGACCTGAACGTGATGGCCCTGGGCCGCCGGACCGCGTCGTCCCTGGGAGTTGAATCCCAGCGGGCCACGATGATGCTTCTGATTACGGCTTCGATGATCGCGGCGGTCTCCGTGTCCGTGTCAGGCATTATCGGTTTTGTCGGACTTCTGGTGCCTCATATGATGCGGGCGCTGACCGGACCCGACAACCGCCGGCTGATTCCGGTGTCCCTGTTTGCCGGCGCTGTGTTGCTGTTGTGTGCCGATACGGTCACCCGGGCCGTTCTTCCGACCGAAATTCCCATCGGGGTGATTACGGCACTGATCGGGGGACCGTTTTTCTGTTACATTTTTCGGAAACGACAGGGAAAAGGGTTTGGGCAGGAAACATAAACGGGATGGAACGGAAAGCCGCATGGGGTTTATCATAGACGACGTCAGTTTTTATCATGATGATCAAAAAGTTATCGACCATATCTCCCTGACGCTTTCACCCGGAACATTTTACGGCATCATCGGTCCGAACGGCTGTGGGAAAACCACGTTGCTGGATCTGCTGGCCAAACACCGAACGCCGGTATCGGGTACCGTGTTTTACCGATCAAAGAAACTGTCGGCCTATTCGAAAAAGGAGCTGTCGAGGCACATCGCCCTGGTGCCTCAGAATTATCACATCAACTTTCCATTTATGGTGGAAGAAATTGTCATGATGGGCCGCTATCCGCATATCCCGCGGTTCAGCCCTCCGGCGGCGGACGATGTGCGAATCGTCGAAGACATCATGGAAAAAACCGGGATCGACGGACTCCGGGACCGTCTCATCACCGAACTGAGCGGAGGAGAACGTCAGCGCGTGGTTTTTGCACGGGCGCTTGCCCAGAACACCCCGGTGTTTATCCTGGATGAAGCCACTGCCAATATGGATATCCGCTATACCCTGCACCTGCTCAATACCGTCAAGGATCAGGTGACGCACGGACATAAGATGGTCATCGCGGTGTTTCAGGACATCAATCTGGCCGCAACTTTCTGCGATGAGTTGATATGTATGAAAAACGGTGCGGTCGCCGCTCACGGAGACAGCCGTGAAGTCTTGACCCCGGAAACCATACGGTCTGTTTTCGATGTGGAGGCAAAGGTCTACTTTGAGCCCTGTACCCGTTCAAATCAAATTATATTCAAGAGGTAGCCCATGCAGAGCGGCCGTGATGTTGCCATGCCTGAGATAAACGCGAAGAAGCGCCCCGTTGCCGTGCTTTCGTGCATCATCACCCGGATGACCATCCGCATGCGCGTCGCTCTGGTCATCGGCATGCTGATGACGGGGTTCGCGGCAGGGAATTCGTTGGCAAACACTGAATCTTTCGGCATCAAAGCGGGCGACAGGATCATCGACCAGGCCGGAAGAAACATTCAGGTCCGAACACCGTTTCAGCGGATCATCTCGCTTTACGGCGCTCATACGGAAAACCTGTTTGCCCTGGGACTGGACAGGGAAATCATCGGCGTATGCCCCCATGAGGCCTATCCGAAGCTGGCGATGAAAAAGCCGGTATTTTCCTATCACGACGATCCGGAAAAATTTCTGGCCCACCGTCCGGATCTGGTGCTGATCCGGCCGATGATCGACCGGGGACACCCGCAGCTGGTCCGCCGGCTGGAACAAAACGCGATCACGGTCGTATCCCTTCAACCGGCTACCATCGAGGGCATGTACCGGTACTGGGAAATTCTGGGCATTCTGTGCGGAAAACAGGCCCGGGCGGATCAGATGACGGCTTACTTTCAGGAAAAGATTGCGGAATATAGCGCCCTGACGCAACAGATCCCGAAAAAGAAGCGGGTCTATTTTGAAGCCATCCACGACCGAATGAAGACCTTTTCACCCGGTTCGATCGCGGCGTTTGCCCTGGAAACCGCCGGCGGCATCCATGTCGCCGTCGATGCCGAACCGGTAAACGGCTCCAACATCGCCTGGTACGGAAAAGAAAAAATACTGTCGCACGCCGCCGACATTGATGTGTATCTGGCCCAGTCGGGCGTGATGAACCGGACGTCCGTAGATTTGATCAGAAATGAACCCGGATTTCAGGCCATCAAAGCCATCGAAGAAGGCCGGATTTTTATCGTCGACGAAATGCTGGTATCACGCCCCGGGGCCCGGCTGCTGATCGGAATTCATGCCATCGGCAGGTTTTTATATCCGGAGGTGTTTGGCCGTAACCCCATACAACAACCGGGAGGTGGGTATTAAAGGATTTGTCATTGCCGGTGTTCACAGCGGCTGCGGGAAAACCACCGTCAGTCTGGGAATGATGGCAGCCCTGAAACAGCGCGGCCTGACCGTGGCGCCGTTCAAGGTGGGCCCCGATTTTATCGATCCGGGCCATCACGGCCGCATTACCGGCACCACCAGCCGGAATCTCGACGGCTGGATGCTTTCCCGACACGCCAATGCCGATTGTTTTGATCGACATGCGGCCGGAGCCGATGTGGCGGTGGTCGAAGGCGTGATGGGTCTTTTTGACGGGTATGACGGCGGGAGCGACGCCGGCTCCAGCGCCCAGATGGCCAAATGGCTCAATCTTCCCGTGCTGCTGGTCGTCAATGCCAAAAGCATGGCCCGCAGCGCCGCGGCCCTGCTCAAGGGGTTTGAATGGTTTGATCAGGACCTGCGCTTTGCCGGAGTCATCTTTAACATGATCGGCAGTCAGCGTCATTTGACTTACCTTAAGGAAGCCGTCGAAGGCCATGTAACGATGCCGTGTCTGGGCGGCATCTGTCGGGACGAGGATATGTCGATTCCGGAACGGCACCTGGGTCTGGTCACAAGGCAGGACCATGACCTGACGCCGGAATATATCGACAGACTGGTCGGTGTCATCGAGCGCAATGTGGATGTGGACGCGTTGCTGGCCGGCCTTCCGGATGTGGATGTAAAACCGGTGTCCTGCCGACCGGCGACAGATTTCGGCCGGCTCCCGAACCGGATCGAATCCTCAACCGGTATACGGCCCGGAAGACGATCCGGTTCAGGTGACCGGCCCAGAATCGGGGTCGCCAGAGACAATGCGTTCTGTTTTTATTATCAGGACAACCTGGATATGCTGCAGTCCTGCGAGGCGGAACCGGTCTTTTTTTCACCGGTGCGTGACCGCCGGCTTCCCAGGGACCTGGACGGGCTGTATCTGGGAGGCGGATATCCTGAACTTTTTGCCGCACAACTTGCCGAAAACAGCGGCATGAGGCGGCAGATCCGGGAAAAAAGCATGGATGGGATGCCGATTTACGGGGAATGCGGGGGCTTCATGTACCTGTGCCGTCAACTGACGGATGCCGACGGCAACGTGTTTCCCATGACCGGCTGTTTTCCGTATGCCGCCCGCATGTTTTCCCGGCTCAAGGCATTGGGGTACCGGGAAATCACCCTGACCCGGAACACGGTGATCGGTCCCGAAGGCCGCATCCTGAGGGGCCATGAATTTCACTATTCGGCACTGGAAGACGACGCTGAGGGCGCATCGAACCCGTCGATTGAATACGTGTACCGGGTAACGGCCAGGGCCGGATTGTCACATACCGTCGAAGGCTGCAGCGTGTTCAACACCCTCGGCAGCTATATCCATCTGCATTTCGGCAGCTGCCCTCAGGCGGCTGAACACTTTACAGCCCGTTGCATCGATTATCAACTCAACAGAAAGCACACCTTATGAAACCGGAACACATCGAATCATCCAGTTTTGACATCATCGACAATGAGGCCGGGGACCACGCGTTTTCGCCCCGGCAGTGGGAGATCGTGCGCCGAATGATTCATACCACGGCAGATTTTGACTACATGAACATGATTCATTTTCACCCGCGGGCGATCGATGCGGGTATCGACGCCATCCGCCGGGGCAGGCCGATCTTTACCGATACCCATATGGCCGAAGTCGGTATTCGAAACATTGAATCGACACACTTCCATGTCGCCGTCACGTGTCTGATTACCGATCCGGCGGTCGTTCAGGCAGCTGCCCGCAACGGCACCACCCGTGCACAGGCGGCTGTGGATGCGGCCGCACCGGACATGGAAGGCGGCATTTACGTAATCGGAAACGCGCCCACGGCCCTGCTGCGCCTGATCGATCTGGTAGCCGCCGGCCGGGCCCGACCGGCGCTGATCATCGGACTTCCGGTCGGCTTTGTCAATGCCGCCGAATCCAAGGCAAAATTAACGGCCATGGATTATCCCTGCATTTCCAATACGGGGCGCAAGGGCGGCTCAACGGTTGCTGCCTGCGTGGTCAACGCCCTGCTGAAAATGGCCGCGTCGCAAAGTGCATGACCATCACCACCGGCCGATGACTTGCTCTTTGATCCTTTCACCTTCAAACATAGAATGGTAATTGTATGAACAAGACGGAACATGATACTCAATCGGGCACCTTGTACGGCATCGGCGTCGGACCCGGCGACCCGGACCTGATCCCGCTGAAAGCCGTTAACATTCTCCAACACGTGGATGTGGTGTTTGCCGCTTCTTCCACTAAGAATTCACACAGCCTGGCGGTCAATATCGCGCGGCCGCATATCCCGGACACGGTGCAGGTCCGCCTGCTGCCGTTTCCCATGACACAAGACGCCCGGGAAGCCGGAACGGCATGGGAAAACCATGCGCGCATCATTGTCCGGGAACTTGAAAAAGGCAGAAATGCAGCGTTTCTGACCCTGGGCGATCCCATGACCTATTCCACCTACGGCTACGTCTTGAAGCAGATTAAACGCATCGCTCCTCATATGAGTGTCGAGACCATACCCGGGATCACCTCATACCAGGCATCGGCCGCCTGTCTGAACCAGCCGCTGGTCGAGGGCGAAGAGGCCCTTTTGATCGTATCGGGGGCAAACGGCGGTGACCGGTTAAGAGGTTTGACCGATAAACCGGAAAATGTGGTGTTTCTCAAAGCCTACCGGCATATCGAAGACATCACCGCGGCCCTGACCGAAGCCGGCCGGTTGGACGGCAGTGTCGGGATCAGCCAGTGCGGGCTTGAGAATCAACAGATTGTTCTGGATATCAACGAGTTCAATCAGAGACGTCCGGATTACTGGACGCTGATTATCTCCAAACAGAATAATGAAAATGCCCCGAAAAACGACTGAACAGCGTTACCGATCGCTTCTGGTGTCCGGCATTGTATCGACCGTCATGCTGGCGGGCGGCGTTTGTCTGGTGGACGGCCTCAGCGGTCAACAGATCGTGATCCGGCTGATCCTGCCGCTGGTCCGGTTGCTGTTTTTCATTACGGCCGGGCTTTTTGCCGGGCAGTTCATCGAAGCCTGCGGCTGGACCCGGGTGATGGGTGTACTGGCCAGGCCGTTTTTCAGATTCGGCAATCTCGGAGATCATTGCAGCGCAGCCTTTACCACCGCTTTTGTGTCGGGCACGGCGGCCAATGCCATGCTGGTCGATTTTTATCATGATGGGAAAATTACCCGTCGGCAGCTGTATCTGACCAACCTGGTCAATCAACTGCCGGCCTATTTTCTGCATCTTCCGACCACGTTTTTTATTGTCACACCCCTGACGGGGTGGGCCGGGATCATGTATTTTATCATTACCCTGTCCGCTACCCTGGTTCGGACGACCGGGTTTCTCATCTACGGCCACCTGCATCCGGCGGCAGAACGCCGGCCGTCGGAAAATCCGGCAGGTGAAGATCGGTCGAGTGAAACAGCGCCGGATGCGTCACCTGGTTCGACCCGGTCCGGCACAGGCTTTTGGGCGGCGGTGAGAAAAAAACTGCCCGGACGGATCGCAAACATCGCCGTCTATGTGGTACCGATTTATATTTTTGTGTTCATGATCAACTCGATGGGCCTGTTTGAACTGGCCCGGAAATGGATGGCCGGTTTTATTGTCACCCGGTTTATGCCGGTCGAAGCCCTGTCGATGGTCATACTGAGTTTTGCCGCGGAATTTACCTCGGGATTTGCCGCTGCCGGCGCTTTGCTTAACGCCGGGGTGCTCACGACCAAACAGGCCGTCACGGCGCTTCTGATCGGAAATATCACGGCATTCCCGCTGCGTGCCCTGCGTCACCAGCTGCCCCGGTATATCGGGATATTTTCTCCGAAAATGGGGACTCAGATCCTGCTGATGGGGCAGGGATTCCGGATACTGAGTCTGATGATTGTCGGCATGATTTACTTTTATATCGCCTGAATTGATGAATAGAGTGGGCTTGATTTATATCTTCGGCCACGTTGTTGCAGGCTCCGTCCCGCCCGTTCCCGGCTTCTCCAGCGTGATCCGGCATCTTTTCCCCGGATCACGCCATGGCGTACGCCGGGAACGGGCGGGACTCCGCAGTTAAATTTACGAATATATGGCGGTGTTAGAACCAAACCCAATAGAGGGTATGGAATGGCTATAGCGGATTGAACGGATACAAACCTATGGCGGACGCATACAGGGACAATCTGAAAATCGGTTTTACCACCGGAACCGCGGCGGCGGCGGCCGCAAAAGCGGCCCTGTTGCGTCTGGTGTGCGGCAGCCGGCCCTCACAGGTGCCGATACAGCTGCTTAATGGCGGCCGTATGGATATTCCAATTCATCGCTGTGTGCTCGAAGAAGCATCGATCGCGGCCTGTATCGTCATCAAGGATGCCGGAGATGACCCGGATATTACCCACCGAGCGGAAATCGGCGCCAGGGTCTCTATCGCAACCGGGGGTGCACATCCGCATCCGGTCGTGATCACCGGGGGGAAAGGGGTCGGCCGTGTGACCAAACCGGGTCTGGAAGTACAGGTCGGAAAACCGGCCATCAATCCGGGACCGAGAAAAATGATCACACAGGCCGTCGCCGACGTGTTGACGGCCTATTCGGCCGATCTGTCGGTTGCCGTGGAAATTTTTGTGCCGGAAGGGGAAAAACTGGCGTTAAAGACCCTGAACGCACGATTGGGGATTCTGGGCGGCATTTCCATTCTGGGAACTACCGGCGTTGTCCGGCCCATGTCGCATGATGCCTATATCGCCGCCATCAAAGCGTCTTTGTCGGTGGCGCATGCCTGCGGTGTCGACCGGGTGGTGCTGACCACCGGTCGGCGAAGCGAAAGATTTGCGCAGAAGACCTGGGGCGGCTTGAGAGAAGAAGCCTTTATACAGATGGGCGATTTTTTCAAGCGTTCGATCGAAGCGGCGACAGCTGCCGGTTTCAGAAAAATCATCTTGGCTGCTTTTTTCGGAAAGGCGCTGAAAATGGCGCAGGGAATCGCCCACACGCATGCGTCCAGGTCCCGGATGTCCATGCGGCAATTGTCGGAATGGACTGTTTGCATTACCGGCGATATGGCCCTGGCCGAGCGGATTTTATCTGCCAATACGGCCCGGCATGCCTACGGGATGATCGACGGGCGCTACCCGGAATTGATCCGGCATGTGGGACATCAGATGGTTGAATCGGCGCAGCGTTTTGCGGGCCCTGCAGTCGATGTGCAGGGCGCTGTTTTTGATTTTAACGGCCGGATGGTCTATCGATCCGAACACATGAGGATGTAAGCGCACATGAAACCGGTATCCTTCATTGGAATGGGGCTTTCTCCCCGCGATCTGACCGAAACGCATCTCGAGATGATTCATGCCGCCGATATTCTGGTCGGGGGAAAACGGCACCTGGATGCATTTTCCGACACCGGGGCATTGAAAAAAAATATTACCGGAAACATCGGGGCGGTCGTTGAATTTATCCGCCGGCATATGAAAGACAAAACCATCGTGGTGCTGGCCTCGGGCGATCCGCTTTTTTACGGCATCGGGCCGGTGCTGATCGCTGCTTTCGGGGCGGAAAACGTGATGGTTTATCCCAACATCAGCTCGATTTCCGGGGCCTTTGCCCGGATCAAAGAATCCCGGCATGATGCGCATGTCGTGAGCATTCATGGAGATATCCGTGAGCCCGAACTGGCGAAAGCGTTTTTATCCCATGACAAGATCGCGGTCCTGACCGATCCGGTGAAAAACCCCGCCTGGCTGGCAGGGTTTTTGATCGACCACGACCTGGCCGACTTCCGGATGTGTGTGCTGGAACAGCTTGGCACCGATACCGAACAGGTCGCATGGTATGATCCGGCGCAGGCGGTGGACGAGAAGTTTGCACAGCCCAATGTCGTGATCCTGAAACGAACCTCGACCGTACCCCCTGTCCGAAGGCCGATCCATATCGGCATGCCCGACTCGTGGTTTGTGCATCAGGAAGGGCTCATCACCAAATCCGAGGTCAGAGCGGTGACGATCGCCAAACTCCGGCTGGGATCCGACCACATTTTATGGGACCTGGGTGCTGGCAGCGGGTCCGTATCGATCGAAGCCGCCGCTTTTATCACCCGGGGGAACATCTTTGCCGTCGAGCAGCATCCGGATCGCATCGAACATATCATTCAAAACAAAAAGCGCTTTGGTGTCGATAATCTGGAAATCCGTCAGGCCGTTTTGCCGGACGGGCTCGAACAGTTGCCGCATCCGGACCGGATTTTTATCGGCGGCGGGGGAAAAGTACTTGAAAAAATTATCGAAACCGCCGCCGGTTATCTGAAACCCGATGGCGTTATCGTTATCAACACGGTGCTGCTTTCCAATATCGAAGCGGCCACAGCGGCATTGAGACGCCTGGGGTTTCAAACCGATATTACCCAGATCCAGATCAGTCGGAGCCGATCCATGCCGTGGGGAGAACGGCTGAACGCATTCAACCCGGTATGGATCATCAGCGGGACAAACTCATAACGAGTGTCCATCCAGAAATAAGATAGTTTTTTCAAGTTCAAGGAAGGCAAATATTTTAACCGCAGGAATACATGGGGTATTTCGAGGATTAAAATATTTGCCTGACGCAGAAATTGGAAAAAATAGACATTTCTGGATGGGCACTAACGAGGAAAATTTATGAATAATCCACTACATCCTGTCATATTTGCCGGTGCCGGACCCGGCGATCCGGAACTGATTACCGTAAAAGGGCAGCAGGCCCTGATGGCCGCGGACCTTGTCATTTATGCGGGGTCTCTGGTTCCCGAAGCCGTATTGAAATGGGCACCCTCCGACGGCCGGGTGCTGAACAGCGCCGGCATGCACCTGGCGGAAATCGTCGACGAAATCGAAACCGCGTACCGGAAGGGCGAGCGGGTGGTGCGGCTGCATACCGGCGACCCCAGCCTGTACGGCGCCATTTTTGAACAGATGGCCGTTCTGGATAAACGGTCGATCGAATTCCGGATCATTCCCGGCGTCACCGCCGCCTTTGCCGCTGCCGCCGCCATGGGCATCGAATACACACTGCCGGAAATTTCCCAGACGCTGATATTTACCCGCATGGCCGGTCGAACCCCGGTGCCCGAGGCCGAGAGGCTCGAAAACCTGGCAAAACACCGCTGCTCCATGGCCATTTATCTGAGCATCACCCTGACGGCGGATGTGGCCCGGATTTTGTCTGATACATATGGAAAAGATGCACCCTGTGCCATTGCCTTTCGCGTCAGTCAGCCCGAGGAACGGATTATTTTCACGACGCCCGGAACGCTGTGCGAAACGGTCAGGAAAGAGAACATCACGCATCAGGCCCTGATCATCGTCGGCAAGGTCCTGGAGGTGACGCCGAAAACACTGGCGCATACATCCAGACTCTATGATAAATCGTTTGGTCACGGATACCGGGCCGGTCTGGAGACCGATCCGTGTATCGAACAGGACAATTGATCGGAAAAGGCATGCAGGACATCAGATCCCATAAACTTGCCGTCTGGGCCGTCACCCCGAAGGGTGCCGCACTGGCGGACACTCTGGCGAAAAAGCTGCCGGAATCCGATCTGTTTCTTTCCGAAACGCTCGGCTCCTGTCCGGCCGGTGCCCGTCAATTTTCCCGGTTGTCCGATGTGGTGCCGGATGTCTTCGGCGCCTACCGCGGCCATGTGTTTATTATGGCCGCCGGCATCGTGGTCCGGGTGATGGCGCCCCTGATCCGGCATAAAACCATCGATCCGGCCGTGGTGGTCATGGATGAGCTGGGACGGCATGCCGTCAGCCTGCTGTCCGGACATATCGGCGGGGCCAACCGTCTGGCCGACCGCGTTGCCGCCGCTGTCGGTGCCGAGGCGGTCATTACCACCGCAACGGACCTGAACGGATTGCCTGCCATTGACGTACTGGCCCGGAAAAAGCATCTGGTTATCGAAAACCCGGATGCCGTTAAATTCGTCAATGCGGCGTTTCTCAAGGGCCGGCCGGTCGGTTGCTATGATCCGTTTGACATGATATGCGCTCATATTCCCGGGGTGCGTGCAGCCGGCTCGGTCAGGGAGTTTATCCGTTTTTTTTCGAAACCGGATGCGGATGCTTCAGACCGTATGGCCGGAGTTTTTATTGATGACATCTGTACCGGTCTGCCCCCGGACATCCTCGTATTGCGCCCCCGATCCCTGGCAGCGGGCATCGGATGCAACCGCAACACCCCCATGGAAGAGATAGAGGCCCTTCTTGTGCAGACCCTTCACCGGTTTCAACTGTCATCGGCCGGCCTGAGCTGTATCGCCTCGATTGACCTGAAGTCGGATGAAGCCGGGCTGGTCCGGCTTGCCCGGAAACATGATCTTCCGTTTGTGACGTATGCCCGCGAGGACCTGGGCAGTGTTCAATCGATTCAAAACCCCTCTGACATCGTAGAAAAACATGTAGGAGTAAAAAGCGTATGCGAAGCAGCAGCCATTCTATCCGCGCAGAACGGAACCCTGATTGTTCCCAAACAATCGACCCGGAACGTAACCGTGGCGATTGCCCGAAAACGCTCTATATCATAGGCATCGGACCCGGGAGTCCGGATCATATGTCCCGGCGCGCATATGAAGTCCTTCAGTCCGTGGATACGGTCGTGGGGTATACGACTTATATCGATCTGATCCGTCCCCTGGTTCAGGATAAAAAAATTGTCAGTACCCCGATGCAGAAAGAGATGCAGCGGGTGGAGGCGGCCCTGGAGATTGCATTGGAAGAGGGCAGTTGTGCCGTTGTTTCCAGCGGAGACCCCGGCATATACGCCATGGCCGGGCTGGCGCTGGAGATGTGCAACACCCGGCGGATTCCGGTAATACCGGCCGCGCGCACACCGGAAAATCCGCCCGACGCATCGGCGCTTGTACTGGAAGTAATTCCCGGCATCCCGGCGCTCTGTTCCGGTGCATCGTTGCTGGGCGCGCCCCTCTCTCACGATTTTGCCGTCATCAGCCTCAGCGATCTGCTTACCCCGTGGGACGTCATCGAACAGCGCATCGAGGCGGCCGCCCGGGCAGATTTTGTGATCGTGTTCTATAACCCCAAAAGCAAACGCCGAACCCGTCATCTGGAAACGGCGCAGAAAATTATTCTGAACTACCGGGATAAAAACACCCCGGTGGGTATTGTCACCCGCATTGCCCGCGAAGGTCAGACGGTCCGGATCGTGCCGCTGGAGCATCTGGACAGGGCCCCGGTCGATATGCAGACAACGGTTTTTGTCGGCAGCAGTTCCTCCGCCGTTTATATGGATTTTATGATTACCCCCAGAGGGTATATGGGAAAATACGGCCCGGAATGATGATAACAGTGAAACAGCCGACAGTTTAAAATGAGAGAATAAGAAAGGAATGACATACCTTGTCGTGATCACAGTTTGAATGTATTCTGAAATAATACCGGATATGAAACGGACATCACAGGATTTTAGAGAGGTTCAAGCTTGATGGCTTCGTAAAAATTAAAGCGTGCTGAATGCGATCATGGATATCATTCAGCCAATTAATAATTCAAAATATTTGAATACGCCTTTAATTGCGGCGTTCTGCTCTTTGGTAACAAAAAAGTA
>Ga0272441_10001918_pt1 | contig 43474 bp, 44 predicted proteins | sample SSMProp6N_FD_193582 | JGI IMG/M metagenome (GOLD analysis project Ga0272441, IMG submission 193582) | Marine sediment archaeal communities from Little Sippewissett salt marsh, Falmouth, MA, United States - SSM-Prop-6N | ecosystem: Environmental > Aquatic > Marine > Wetlands > Sediment ...
CGGCCTCCGAGGATACCCGCTCAGAACCTGCCGGCAACCTACGCGGGATGCCGATCCGTCGGCAGAGGGAGGTTCGCGACCGGCGGGACGCCATCCCGGATGTCTCAACACCGACGAGCGAGGTCCTCGGAGTGGCAAGGAACTCCCGCTGCGGAGTGGACGGTGTCCCGCGCCAGACGTATAGTTATTCCTACTTCAGAACCGACACCAAAGAAGGAGGCGTGGGATGGAAGGCAAGTTTCCACTGCTTGGGGATGCGTTCCCGGAGATGAACGTGCAGACGACCCATGGGAGGGTCTCGCTGCCGGGCGACTACGAGGGGAAGTGGTTCGTGCTTTTCAGCCACCCCGCCGACTTCACCCCCGTCTGTACCACGGAGTTCGTGGCGTTCCAGAAGCGCTACGACCAGTTTGCGGAGCTCGACTGCAAGCTGATCGGCATGAGCATCGACCAGGTCTTCTCCCACATCAAGTGGGTCGAGTGGATCAAGGACAAGCTCAACGTCGAGATCCGGTTTCCCATCGTCGCGGGGACGGAATCCGTGGCCAACCAGCTTGGTCTTGTCCATCCGGGGAAGGGCACGAACACCGTGCGCGCCGTGTTCATCGTCGATCCAAAGGGCATCCTGCGTGCCGTGCTCTACTACCCGCAGGAACTGGGGAGGAATATCGACGAGATCGTGCGCATGGTGAAGGGGTTCCGGCTTTCCGACAAGAACGGTGTTGCGCTTCCGGCGGGATGGCCGAACAACGAACTCGTCAACGATCACGTCATCGTGCCGCCTGCGACGGATGTGGACGAGGCGAAGAAGCGGCTGGAACAGCACGACTGTTTCGACTGGTGGTTCTGTCACAAGGCGCCGTAGACGGGACCAGATGACGGCAGAGGAGGGCGTGTGAGATCACGTGCCGAGGAGCGCTTGCTCGCGCTCGAAGACGCCTGCCGCAAGGTAGGGGCAAGGGTGACGCATCAGCGGCGCGAAGTGCTTCGAGCGGTTGTGGGCGGCGACGCTCATCCGGACGCGCTCACGATTCTCCAGCGCGTGCGGAAGAGGATGCCCACGATTTCGTTCGACACGGTCTACCGCACGCTCTCCTTCCTCGAGGAACACCGTCTCATCAGCCGTGTCCCTGCCACGGGGGAGAGCGCGCGCTACGACGGAAACGACACACCGCACCACCACTTCATCTGCACGACGTGCGGTAGGATCATCGATTTCGAGAGCGAGGAACTCGACGGGATGGAGCTCCCCACGCGGCTCGCGGAGTTGGGTACGCCGACATCGCGGCAACTACAGGTGTATGGCGTTTGCCGGGACTGTGTACAACGAAAGGAGGCAAGCCATGGGTGACGAGGGGAAAGGGAAGAAGCTGACCACGGCCGCCGGCGTGCCGGTGGACGACAATCAGACGTCGCTGACCGCGGGGGAGCGCGGACCGACGCTCCTTCAGGATCATCACCTGCTGGAGAAGCTGGCCCACTTCAACAGAGAGCGAATCCCCGAGCGGGTTGTGCACGCCAAGGCGGCGGGGGCGCTGGGCACATTCACGGTGACCCACGACATCACGCGCTACACCAAGGCGAAGCTGTTCTCGGAGATCGGGAAGAAGACCGAGGTCCTCGGGCGCTTCTCGACGGTCGCTGGTGAGAAGGGATCGGCGGACACCGTTCGCGACGTCCGAGGCTTCGCGCTGAAGTTCTACACGGAAGAGGGCAACTGGGACATGGTCGGGAACAACACCCCGGTGTTCTTCATCCGCGACGCGATCAAGTTTCCCGATTTCATCCACACACAGAAGCGCGATCCGCAGAGCAACTACAAGGCGGACACGCCGCAGTGGGATTTCTGGTCACAAGTTCCGGAGTCGCTGCACCAGGTGACGATCCTGTTCTCCGATCGGGGGATCCCCGCCGGTATCCCGTACATGAACGGCTACGGGAGCCACACCTACAGCCTGATCAACGCGGCGAACGAGCGATTCTGGGTCAAGTTTCACTTCAAGACGCAACAAGGGATCAAGAACCTTATGCAGGAGGAGGCGGATCGCCTTGCCGGATCGGATCCGGACTACGCCACGCGCCAGCTGTTTGAGCAGATCCAGAAGGGCGAATGTCCGAGATGGACGCTGCACATCCAGGTGATGTCCGAGGCCGAGGCGGAGAGCTACCGCTGGAATCCGTTCGATTTGACGAAGGTGTGGCCACACGGAGACTACCCGCTCATCGAGGTCGGTGTGCTCGAGCTGAGTCGCAATCCGGCGAACTACTTCGCCGACATCGAGCAGGCCGCGTTCTCGCCGGCGAACGTGCCTCCAGGGATCTCGTTCTCTCCGTGCAAGATGCTTCAGGCACGGCTCTTCGCCTACGCCGATGCGCACCGCTATCGACTGGGCGCGAACTACGAGAGGTTGCCGGTCAACGCACCGCGTGCGACCGCGGCGTGCAACTACCAGCGCGACGGGCACATGCGGTTCGACAGCAACGGCGGCGGATCACCCAACTACGAACCGAACAGCTTCGGTGGGCCGAAGGCGGACCCGGCGTACAGAGAGCCGCCGCTGAAGATCTCCGGCGACGCCGATCGCTACGAGCAGAAGCGGGGTGTGGACGACGACTACGTCCAACCGGGCAATCTGTACCGCCTGATGCCTCCCGAGGAGCAGAAACGGCTGATCGAGAACATCGTTGCCTCGCTGAAGAACGCGCCGGCGTCCATCCAGAGAAACATGGTCGAGCACTTTCGCAGGGCGGATCAAGGGTACGGAGACGGGATCGCTCAGAAGCTCGGCCTCGGCTAGCGGTCGCCGGTTCCGTATGCGGTCGGCCTCTGCGGGGGTCGCTGCCCGTAGCGTGTGATGAATCGAGTCGCCACAGTGTCATTGGTCGTAGGGGGGACGGCCGCGGTCGCCGTCGGGATCCTCGGCGTCTTTGTGCCGCTGCTTCCGACCACGCCGTTCCTTCTGATGGCCGCGTTTCTCTACGCGCGCAGCTCGCCGCGGTTGCACCGTTGGCTTCTCGGCAACCGCCTCTTCGGATGTTACCTTCGCCGCTACCTCGAGCGGCGGACCATGAGTCGCCGGCACAAGGGCATCACCCTGGCTGTGCTGTGGGCTGCTCTGGGCATCAGTGCCGCGTTTGCCGTCACGTCATGGTGGGTGAGGCTACTTCTGGCGGTCGTGGCTGTCGGCGTGAGCGCACATCTGCTGTGGATTGCCACCGAGCCCCGCGGCTGGCGACCCTGATGGAATCACCGCGCGGGAGGCCGGGCATGCGAACGGTGCGCACGGTGCTCGCGGGCTCCGAGGGAGGAGAAGGAGCGTGCGGACGCCGTCCGGGTGGTGGGCGGCCGAACCGCCTCAGCAGATCGTTGCGAGATCGTTGAGGAGCATCTTCCCGTGTCCTCATCGGTGAGCGTCTCTGCGACCTCACGGGCCTTGCGGAGATGCCCCTTCGCCTTCGCGGGATTCCCGCGCACCGCTTCCGCCCGTGCCAGGGCCTCGTACGCGTACCCCAGAGCGAAGGGCGCGATGCCCTCACCTTGGCTCGCCTGCAAGCACATCTGCCCGTAGCGAGCGGCCTCGTCTCCTCGTCCCACGAGAGCGTGGACGCGCGAGATCTGCCAGTACGCGATCGACAGATTCTGGGGCGTGCAGTCGTCGCGCAGCGTCCAATGCCACGCCGAGGCCACGCTCGAACGGAGCATCTGCTCGTCTTCGTCCGGTGTGCGCTCCGTCTTGTCGATGAGGCTCCACGCTTCATTGAAGCACGTCACGGAGAAGTGTCTGTGTGCCTTCTGAAGGTCAAACTCGGGCGTCGTCATGAGATCCCTCCTGCAAAGAGGCTGCGTCGACTATAGCAGCGAGCCACATCCCGGCTTCGCGCGACGCCGCGAGCCACCAGAACCGGAAGCGACACGTGCGGCTCCGGGCGAGACGCGTCTTGGCGCCGGCACAGCGCTGGGTCAGCTTCCACTTGAGAGCCGTGGCCCTGCGCTTCACCAGAGAACGGACTCACCCGTCTGATGAGGTGCCCGCTTCCCGATCCGTGAAGCGGGTGTGGACTCCGAACATCGCCAGAGCGAGGTCCACCCCGCTAGCACGGAGCAACACGACGCGCGGTTCGGCGGTTTGTGAGCCGGGTGAGCCAGTGCGACGCTTCCCTGATCATGGCGGGGTGCCGAGGAGAGGAACAGCGTAGGGTCGCTCGACGACTCACCGTGGCCTCTCCGCCTCGCCCGCCTTCATGATGGCGAGCTTCGCGGTGAGAGGTCCGACGAGTTCGTGGATCACGGTCGCACCGATGATGACGTTGAGCAGAATGGTGCTGATCCCGGCCAGTGCAGTTTCCTGCTGGATGATGAGAGCAAGGCCAATGACGATACCGCCTTGGGGGATTAGGCCCCAGCCGGTGTAGCGGCGGACGGCGCTGGATGCGCGCCCAATCCGGGCGCCAAGATGGGCGCCAGCAAGCTTGCCAAGAGATCGGAAGACCACGAACAGAAGAACCACGGGCAGGTACTGGAGCAACACGGAGACATCGAGAAGCATACCGCTCACGGTGAAGAACACGATGAAGATGATGGGCTCCACCGACTCTTCGAGGAGGAAGAAGACGCGGTGACGCTCTCGGCGGCGGCTCACGTTGACGACGGTCATTCCCATCGCCATGGTTGCCAGCAATTGGTCGAGCCGGAGCGCCGCCGACACTCCGTAGCAGATGCCGAGAAGCGCCAGAAGTAGGGCAATCTGAAGACCATCACTCTCGCCGCGAAGCCACGCGGGGATGAAGCGGAACGCCAAGCCGAACACTGCCCCTATGGCCAATGCGCCGCCGATGGCAACCAGGGGCTCGATGATCGTGGAAATGCCCTCCAAACGATGCGTGATCAGCACAAGGGCAATCATGATGCCGATGCTGTAGTTGAGAATCCCCAGAGCGTCATCGATGGCAGACGATGCCATGATGCTGAACGTAACCATACCCTTGGCCTTGTACTGCCGAACCACTGCAAGCGTGGCCGAGGGATCCGTAGGTGAAGCCAGCGCCCCGAGTAGCACCGCCAGGGGCGCGATCGTCGTCATCAGATGCCCTGATGCGGGAAGGACGAACGGCAATGTGACCAGACAACCGATGGTGACGAGGAGCGCCGAGAGCTGCGCCTCGCAGAAGGCAATGAGGATGATGGTCTTGCCGAGTTCGCGCAATGCGCCGAGGGCCAGCGTGCCACCGATCGCGAACGTGAGGACAGCCAGGGAGAGATCCAGGGACGTTCCCATCGAATCGACGAAAGCGGTGGGGACGAATCCCGTGATCCGCGGATTGAGGATCAGTCCGGCGACGATGTATCCGCTGACTCGCGGGAGCCCCAGCTTCGCAACGATCTCGCCCAAGACGTAGCCGAGCAGGATCACCAGACCTGTTGCGAGCAGCCCATCCACACCGATCACCTGACCTTGCACTGGAGACGGGATACATCCGCCGAAGTGGGGAAGGATACGGCGGACACCGGATGATGGCAACCGCATGTTCGTTGCCCTGCCTTCTGGTTCCTGGCGCTGCAGGGAGAGGGTCGGGCGAGCCAGACGTATCGCCAGCACGCAACAGCATCATGCCGGGAAGATCCAGCCTTTGCCGCACACCGCCGCATCGCCATCCGGAAGCTGCGTCGGATAGGGCCGGCACTGCAACGCGCATCGCTGCATTTCGCCACGGAGCAGGGCGCTTCGCGCTTCTCCCCATGGAATCCTCCCTTGGTGATGCCTCCGCCTCCCGCAAGCACGGCATCGAGAACGGGCGTCGTGAAGAGCCTAGGGCCGAGCAAGCCCACACGCTCCAGCATGACCACGACCTCTCCGAGCGCCTCTTCGATCGGGCTTCCCGCCTGGCCGTACGCAGGCGGGAAGATCACATCATTAGAGGCAAGAGGCATCGCGCGATTCAAGGGGGCTATCCAGGGGACCGCCACGGTCCGATCCTCCCGGAGGACGGCCCGTGCTCAAGGGACCTTGGGTGCCCCATGGTGCGTCGCGTGGCGCTTGTGCCGCATCGGCGTCTCTTCACGCGAGGAGCGCCGATGTCCGAAGGAGCTTCGTCCGGCGTTCGATGTGTCGTGGATGCGCGTCGAGCTTCACGTTGTAGAGGTAGTGCTGGAGGACGTCTGCGTCCTTCAGCAGCTCCTCGAATTCGCCGTGAGTCTCTTCCTTGCTGGAGTGGTGGGTGCTGGCGGAGTGGACGCGCGCGATCTCCTCTTCCGTGAATGTGCCGAGCCTGCGGAGGATTGCGGCGGCGCGCTCCGCGCTGCGAGGGCCGTGGTCGGCGGCGTTGCCGGATTCGTCGCTGGCGAGGTCGTGGAGCATGCCTGCGACAGCGGCGATCTCCGGATCGAGGTGCCGCGAGTGTGCAAGGGCGGTGGCCGTTAGCGACACGCCATACAGATGGACGAATCCAGTCCGGCGATGCTGCGGATGGGTAAGGCGATGCAGGCTGTTGTCGACGACCTGTCGAACCTGTTCTAGGCGATCCATAGGACAACGCTAGACGAGTAGATCCTCCTTCGCAATGCGCTGCGGGGAAGGGGAGTCGCAGTGTGATCGGGGGAGGTGTATGCTTCCACCTGGTGCGGCGCGGCAGCTTCGTTCGGCGCGCTATGGCGCACCCTGGCGAAGAACGCGCTGGCGCAGTACCGCGACAGATAGCCGAACCGTGGCTCGGAGGAAAGAAGGTGCCGATTGGACAAGGGGAAGGCCGGCCTGGAACAGGCGCTGAACCCAGTGAGAAGGGCGCAGTATGGCGCGCTTCCGTTCGTCGCGGCAACGCGTGAGAAGATCCTCGATGCGATCGCGCAGACCGCGTTTACCAGCCTCGGCGCCTACGGTAACTGTTGCCGATCGACGCTGTGGGCGATCCAGATCCATCTACGAAGAGAAGACAACGCAACGCTTCGAGCCGCTGCGGTCCTCGCAGGGGGAATCTGCGGGACGGGCCAGAGCTGTGGTGCGGTGCTCGGCGGTCTGATGGCGATCGGCGAGGCGGTCGCTTCGGAGGACTTCCGCGAAGTGGACGTATACCAGGCGGCGAATGCGGCCGCCAAGGAATTCACCGATCGCATTCGAGAGCTCTTCGGGAGCACCAACTGCTTCGACATCCAGGAAGCAATCATGGGATGGCACTGCGACGACCCAAGCCGGGGGCAGGAGTGGGTCAACGACGGCGGGGCCACGGCGTGCGCCGGCGTCTGCAGCCAAGCGGCTCGCCTGGCCGCGGCGATCATCCTCGACCAGGAGGGGGCCGCATCGCACGGCGGCTAGTGCGGAACGGAACGCAGGGACATCGACACGGCCCCTGACTCTACGCGGGTCGATGTTCTTCGCAGCGCACGGAGGGGGGACGCCCACGTCAGTCCCCGCTCGATCCGCGATGGCCAGAGGCGTCTCGGGCCGCAGACGCATGAAGGCTGCGACGGGGCTTCCTCGGGAGTGAACATCCTGGCCAGCAGGTCAAGATCGACGCCGCGCTCCGCGGCCGGGAAGCCGTTGGGGATGTCGTCGAGCCGCGTTGCCAGCCGCCTGTAGACCTCCTCGCTCACGTCTCGCTCCTTGCACCGGACTCGAAGTCCTCCTCGTGGATCGGCACGAACGTCAGCTCCGTTCTCGCCCGCAGGAGCTCGCAGAGGCTCTCCACTCCAGGGAACTCCGTGTGTGAGTGCGTCCCCACGATCAGGTTGACGCCGCGATGGCGTGCATACTGCACCATGTAGACGTTGCTCTCGCCTGTGATGTAGGTGTCGCAGCCGAGGGCGATCGCCTCGCGGACGAGGTCCGTCAGAGCCCCTCCGCCGGTGGTGATCCCGAGGGTGCGAACCTCGCTCGCTCCGTAGAGCCACGACCTGACCGTGGCTCCCGTCACCTCCTTCAGTCGCGAGACAACATCCTCCCGCGTGTGAGGCGAAGCGTATGTGCCGATGCGTCCGCACGCGAAGCCTTCATCGGCCGCAAACGAGTCTGTGATCTCCAGCCCAAGGCGTGTGGCAAGTGTTGCGGAGGTGCCAAACGGAGCGGCATCCAGCGGCAGGTGAACGTAGCAGTGCGAGACGGAGGCCGCCTTGAGGAGAGCGTACGCCTCGGCTCGCAGCTCGTGGAGGAAATCCCACGCGTCATGGTGGGTGATCAGGGCGTCGACGTTCGCCTCGATCGCCTCCCGTGCCGTGACCGGATCGAGGTTTGTCGCGTAGCCGACGCGACCGATCTCCCTCCCGGCGTCGTCCGTGTACCCGAACTCCCCCTCATGATCCTCCAGCTTCACGGGCTCGAAGCAGCGCTTCAACTCCGTGACCAGATCGTGGAACGTCAATTGACCCTCCTCCACATCGCCGCGGCGCGGCACAAGCCAGGATACGCGACCGCGGCGGCGACGGGAAGTCAGGACCATCTCCATAGCCACCGAGCGTCCTTGGCCTCTCCTGCATGCGCGTAGCGTGGCTGTGGGTTGCCGGTCTGGGCTGCAATTGCCATCGAGATCGGGAGAATCACTAGCGGAGCCACTCGAAGGAGCTGCGATGAGCGAAGCGGGACCGGTGAAGCTGGGGATCATTGGATGTGGGATTGCGGCGAACGAGCTCCACTGGCCGGCGATCGAAACGCTCCGAGAGGAGTTCGAGATCACGAGGGTGTGCAACCATACACAGGAGAAGGCTTCGCGCTTCGCGGGACGCGTCGGGAAGGCCTACGGTCGAGACGTCCCGTACGTGCTCGACTACCGTGATCTCCTCGCATCGGACGATGTGGATGCGGTGTCTGTTCTCTTGCCTGTCGAACTGAATCGCGAAGTCTCCGAGGCGGCAGCGGTCGCGGGCAAGCACATCCTCGTCGAGAAGCCGATCGCCGAGAACGAAGCCAGCGCGGCGGCCCTCCTCGAACTGGAGAAGAAGCATCCGCATCTCCTGATGATGGTCGCCGAGCAGTTCCGGTATCGGCGGGTGTTCGATGACCTCGGGGAACGCCTGCGAAGCGGAGCCATCGGAACCCCTTACTTCGCGGAGTGGAAGGTCTGGCAGCACGTCGACCCGGCCGCCAATCCCTTTGCCCGGACCGCATGGCGGATCGATCATCGCTACGAGGGCGGCTTCGTCACCGATGCGGGAGTACACAACGTCGCTGCGCTGCGCGACCTGCTGGGGGATCTCGAGACCGCTGGGGCCATGTCCGCGTCGGTGAACCCGGCGATCGGGCGAACGGACACGCTGGCATGGCTGTTCCGCTCCGGAGGGAAACCGGGGATCCCCCCGCTCTCGGGATCGCTGCATCTCGGCTTCAGCGTGCCTGGGGAGCCGGTTGACCGCTTGACCGTTCTCGGCTCGAAGGGCACGGCTGTCGTCGAAGGTGCGGAGCTGCGCATCTGCGCAGCGTCTTCAGGGGTGCCAAGCGAGATCACAGTCCACGAGCGCGATGCTGGATACGTGGCCGAGTACCGGGACTTCCATGCGGGCATCGCGAACGGGACGCACCCCAGGAGCACCTTCGGCGAGGCCTACGCTGACTTGATCACGATCCTCGGGGCACTGCGCACCGCGCGGGGCTGGGTCGCGAGCGCAAGGACCCCTTAGGATGGATCCTGCTCGACCTGCTCCAGGTGCCTCGTATCGTTGAGGCATTGGACCCTGCGGTTCATGAACGGAGCGTCCTCGACGAGAAGCGAGAAACCCGCTGGAGAAGACGCAAAGCTTACCAAGCCCGTACTCTCGATCGGCATGCCGATCCAGCAGGCAATCACGAACGTTGCCGCGAAGCCGTGTGTCACAATCACGGCGTCGCCGGCATCCGGTGCGAGAACCTCGGCCATCGCCGCATACACCCGCGTGGCAAGATCCCGTCGCGACTCCGCGCCCTCGCAGATGCGGTGATCGAGCCGCGAGCCCGCGGTCGGCACGGGGACGATGCGCTCGTCGAGCCATGCCTTGGGCCTTCCCTCGGCGACGCCGTAGCTCAACTCGCGGAACCCAGGATGTACCGTCAGGCCGGATGCAAGTGTTCCCGCGATGATCTCGGCGGTCTGCCGGGCACGTCGGAGATCGGAAGTCACTACGGGCACGTGAGGCGCCGAGAAGCTTCTCGCCAGGGCGAGCGCGGCCCGATGCGCCTGTCTCTCTCCACGCTCAGTGAGCTGGGAGTCATGCCATCCCCCGATCACGCGTTCGATGTGGTGCACGGCCTCAGCGTGGACAACAACGGCGATGCTCCGCATTTCGTGTCCTCCTCGATCGCCTGTAGAGCGTACGGCGGTGTCGCGCTGTGAGCCAGGGCTGCTGGATCCTGCGGCGCATCAGAACGCGGGACGCCTCAAACCCGCAGCGGAGGGAGCCTGCCGCCTCGAGGCTCTACGATCGACTGCGGGGAGAAGATCGGCTCCTGGTGCGGGGAACCGGGGACAACGTGGACGCTACGACAGGGATTGCTCCCGCGAAGCATCGCACGGCTCTGAGGGAAGGCTGCCGGCGCCTACTGCTGACCATCTACGCGTCGGGACACGACTGCAAGCGCGTTGGACGCTCTTGCGCGAGCACAGGGCGCCGAGCGCACACGCATCGCTGCACGCTTGGCGCGTCCTCGCCTTCCTCCGATCCATCTTGTGGTTGGGCGTTGTCGGTAGGGAGCGCCTCGAGTACTGGAAGCTCCGCTTGCGGGTGCCGCTTCGCGGTCCGAAGCGATTCCCGATGGCCATCCCGTCTGCGATCCAGGGCAACCGCTTTCGCAAGGCGTGCACGCGCCACGTTTCGCGAGGATCGCGTGTCGGCCTCGCATCCTCCCTGCGGAACGGGCGCAGGCGTGTTCGATGTTCGGCCACGGAATCCTGATAGGGACTCCGGCGGATCTTGCACCGGCGCGGCGGGTTCCCGTATACTGATCCGGAATCCTTCTCAAGGAGGCGCGATCGGCGCCTCGGATTGCTCTCATCTGAGAACGTACGGCGTGTGCCGGCGGCACGGCGCTCGAAGCACTCCATGCTTCAGCCGCGACTCAGTGTGGATTGCGGAGCGGACCTGTGATTCGGCCTTGGCCCGCCGTGAGCGGTGTCCGCCACGCGCTGCGGAAACGGATGCGGAGATTCGCGGTGCGCTCCGCCATGTAGAGGCCAAGTCGGGAGCTGGCTGGACAGGCTGTGTGGACTCCGCCAAAGGAGACACGATGAATCAGCGAGTTGGCCGTATGATCTCGCTCGAGATCGGAGTGGAAAACGAAGGGATCGGCAAGGAGATTGGCGCCCTGATGATGGGGGAGCCATCTCCGGAGCCCGGGAGCGAGCGGGCCATCGCCGAGGGCTCCGTGCTGCGCTACCTCCGAGCGTTCAAGGTGTTGGAGCCGTCCGGGCCTACAGCGCCTGGAGTCTGGGTGGATTTCGGCATCACCTACGACGAGAACGCAGCTGCGGATGCCATTGTGGGATGGCTGCTGGACACCTTGGGCAAGCACGCGGGGCCTGTGACGCTGAAAGTGGACACGTCGGAGGTTCCACTCGAACTAGAGGCGATGACCACGCTGGTCCGCAGGAAGGTCGAGCAGTCCCTGTAGGTCGGGATACCTGGAGGGACCGTGATTGAGGCGGTTCATGAGATGACATCTGGGGGATGAGCCGCGGAAGGGGAACAGGCTTCCGTGGCGCAGCCGAGGATGCGGTCGTAGCAGATGCGTGCGCCATCGCGGTACCACGGAGCGAGCTTCCTCTGCAGCGCTCGGTTGCATGGCGTGGACAGATCCTCTTCGAGGTCCTCGCGTAGCCACCTCCCCATCCCGTGCATCTCGAGTTGCGCCGCATTCCAGCGTTGCTCGTACTGCCCGGCGATCGGCCGCACGACGATCTTCTTCCCGAGGTAGAAGGCTTCGCAGATCGTTTGAAATCCGGCGGTTCCGACGTAGGCGTCACAGGTAGCTAGGTCCTGCATGAACCGCCTGGGATCAGGCTCGTAGCGGACGTTCTCCGGCCCTCCCTGGGGTGGCGGCGTGTCCGCGTAGATGATGACGGGTCTCTCTCGGGGTGCCGCTCGGCGTACGCCAGGATGGGGGCAAGAAGCCCGCGAAAGGCATGGTAGACGACCACATGGCCGCGGTTCTCAGGGGCAACAGACAACGCTTCCGGGCGCAGAATGGGCGGTAGGCAGGATCCATCGAGCGGGTGGAAGTGGCATCCGAGCAGCACATCGATGCCGCTGGTGAACAGCTTCCGCAAGACGTGGATGTTCAGTCGATCGAGCCTCGCCTTGGCGGGGCGTACCGCACCGGGGTGAGAGAGAGTGGCCTCGTTCCCGATCCCGACCTTGAAGGTGCCCGGAGCGACGAACGGTGATCCCGTGATGGGATCAAAGTCGCTCACGATGAAATCGGGGGCGAAGGCGGAGATCAGGTGGTGGGCTCGCTGGAAGCTCTCGAACAGGCGCGGAAGGTGTCTAGCGAACGCCTTCGCCGTGGCTCCCTTGGATACGCCGCCGGCGCCGTCCTCGATCATAGTCAGTCCGCGAAACCGCTCACTGCGCACGTCACCGAGCATCTCCACGATGTCCGCGGGCGGATCGTCATGGCCGCTGATGATGAGCAGGAGCTCGTGTCCATCACGATCGGACAGTGGTTTCAGGCCGAGGAGACGCGACAGGTGGCCGCGGCCGGTGCTCTGCACCCCGTAGACGATCCGCACAGCTTCCTCCGTAGCCGCAACGCCAGTGTCGGTCGCGCCGCTCTTCGTGGAGAGAACCTAGCTCTGGCGAACACGGCCGTCAAATCGGCTTGCGGCCATGCTCAAGCGTCGGCCTCACATCAACAAGATGGCGGCGATCGCCGTCGCGATGAGATTTGCCCACAGCGACGATGTCCGCGTGCGGCTCTCCCAGCTGAGCAGACGGCTTCCTAAGATGCGGAGGCGCGGGTGGGGGAGGGCGGGTGCTCAGCCTTCTTGGAGCACCAGCTGGGCTGCGGTCTCGACGGTGATGTAGGGTCCGAGGCGGACGTCGCAGGCGAGAACGCCTGTCACCGTTGCCGCGGTTCCGACGAGCGCTTCGATCGACTCGATCCCGAGCGTGGCGGCGACGTCGAGCGCGATCCGGACGTTGAACCCGTAGTCTCCACTCTCGGCGTGGAGGACGAGTCCGTGGCGCGTCTCCTCAACCCGGCCGATCACGAAATCAACGGCCACAACTTCGGTGACGCACGCCACAAGATCGGCTTCCAGTTCGGGGACCGAGAGCGTGCCGTCGATCGTGTTCCACAGTCCGCGTCGTGCGACGATCGCCTCGAACTGCGTGGCCTCGAAGTAGTCGTAGTAGCGGGCGTTGGGTGGGATGAACAGCAGCTCTGCCAACCCGGCGCGAAGCAGCTCTGCGTTGGCGAGGATCCACCCGTCCTCCGTCTCCACGTAGATGTGAGCCAGAAGCCGGTAGTAGACGTCGTACGGCTGCTGGTCGATCTCCAGCCGTACCGGCTTGTGGCACACGAGATTGAATAGGAAGCGCTTGGCCTCGTAGTAGAACGGCTCCCCCGTCTCCGGCGTGTCGATTCCCAGCAGGCGCACGGTCTGCCCACTGCGGAGTTCGACCGTGTCTCCGTCTACGACGCGAACGACATGGTCGTTCATCGTGGCGTGCGTGACGTCTGGAAGCTCCGAGGCGATGCCGGCAACGCAGATCGCTGCGGCGGCCGATGCGGCAAGGAGGATCGATCGTGTGCGTTTCATCGGCTATTGGTAGTGAACCTTCCGTTGGGTGACGAGCAACTGCACGATCGTGAAGCCGAAGATCACGGCGAACAGGAACACCGACGCAGCCGCGGCGATCCCCAGTTGCGTGCCGTCGAACCGCCCCTTGCGGAGGATGTAGTAGACAATCGTCTCTGCGCTGCGAAGCGGCCCCGGTGTGCCCGTGAACAGCACGTAGATCTCGGTGAAGACCTTGAACGAGCCGATCATCGAGATGATGAACACGAAGAAGATCTGGGGCGTCAGCAGCGGAAGCGTCACATGCCACCAGACGCGGAAGCCGGTTGCCCCGTCGACCTTCGCCGAGTCGTAGTACATCTTGTCGATGTTCTGCAGCCCGGCGAGAAGGATGATTGCTTGGTAGCCCACGAAACGCCAGACGCTGAGGATAATCACCGTGAGCATCGAGAGTTTCGGATCCATCAACCAGTTGACGAGGCTTCCCCCAAACAGACCGAGGATGTAGTTGAACAGGCCATAGTGCCAGTTGTACATCCAGCTCCACACCATCGCCACGGCGACCAGCGGGGTGATGTACGCGAGGAAGAACGACGTGCGCGCGAAGGCCCGGAACCTGAGCGGCTTGTTGAGCAGGTTGGCGACGAGAAGGGCGAGAAACAGCGTCACCGGAACGCTTACGCCGACGTAGTAGAACGTGTTCCACACGGCATTCCAGAAGTGCCTATCGGCGAAGATCGTGCTGTAGTTCTTGAGACCGATGAAGGTCCCTGGCGGGTGGACGACGCTCCACTTGAACAGACTCAGTCGGAACGCCGAGAAGAACGGGTAGAAGGTGAATACGGCAAGGATCGCCAACGCCGGCAGCAGGTAGAGGTACGCCTGGCCGGACTCGATCCAGAAGGATCGCGACCGCCAGTCATCGGGTATCCGCAACCTGGGACGTCGCATGCCGCGCTTCTCACCGCCCTTCGTCGGGTGATGAACGAGGCCCGGGCCGCGAGGCCCGGACCTCGTCTTATCCTCCTAGTACTCGAGCAGGGCTTCGAGCTCGGTGACGAGGCTGGCCACCGCTTGCTCTGCCGTCGCCGCAACGAGCAGGACCTCCTCGAACGCACTGCCGATCGCTGAACGCATCTGGCCGTAGTTCGGGTGAAGGATCTGCGCGAAACCGTCAACCATCGCCTCGGAGTTCACGACCGCCTCCGGATGGTCGGCAAGGTAGTCCAGCCACACCTGATCGGTGTACGCGGACTTGACGACCGGGAGGTACCCGCCGCGGAGCGACCAGTAAATCGTGTTGTCCACACGGATGAGGAACCGGGCGAGGAGGACTGCAGCGTCCTTCTGCGCCTGCGTCTGCCCGAGGTCGAACACCACGAGGTTCGTCCCCTGGATCGCCGACTTCCCGTTGACCGGGCCTGCGGGCACCCGCGCCACGCCCATCGTATAGCCGTTGTCCACGGCGGCCTTGTTGTTGTAGTAGTAGCCGGCCGATGTGTCGACGAACATCGCCACCTGCCCGGCGCCGAGCGCGTCGCTCAGATAGCCGGGGCTGATGTACGAGTAAGGAACGAGGCTCTCGGCGTACTGCATCGCCTCGACGCCTTCCGTCTCTCCGATGGTGACCGCGGTCCAATCCTCGTTGAGGATGGTGCCGCCGTTCTGCACCACGTAGTTGAGGTACATCTCCGGGTTGTACGGCCGCAGTCCGGTTCCGTACTGATCGATGACACCGTCACCGTCGAGGTCAACCGTGAGGTCGGCCGCCAGCTGAGCGAACTCGTCCCACGTCGCGGGTGGCGTGTCAATCAGGTCCGAACGATAGTAGAGGACCATGATCGACTTGTTCCACGGGACCGAGACGAGCACCCCGTCGAACGTGTTGTTCGGCACCAGCGCATCGAGGATGTCCGCCTTCTCCTCGTCGGTCATGTGCGGACCGATCGGGTAGAGCACCTCGACGATGGGCGTGATGACGTTCTCGTACAGCTGGACGATCGTCGGCGGAGCCCCGGCGACCACGGACGCGTTCACCTTGTCCTCGGTATCGCCGTAGTTGCCCTGGTAGGTCAGCTCGACGGTAATGTACGGGTACTCGGCCATGAACTTCTCGACCAACGCCACGAGATGCGGCTGATGCCCCGAGCTCATGGAGTGCCAGAACTGGATCGTCACCGGCTCCTGGGCGACGGCCACCAGGCCGGCCAGCATCGCGCCGACCAGTCCAACCAAGATCACCTTGCGCAACATGTTGCCTCCTTGATGCGTGAAGCGTCTGTTTCGACCGGACGGCGACTCCATCGGGAACCCCTGTCCGGCCGCCTTCCTCCTCATTCGTTACTTGATGCCCGTCCTGGCGACGCCTTGGATGAACTGCTTCTGGGTGAAGAAGAACAGGATCAACACGGGAATGATCGCCAGCACGGAGGCCGCCATCAGCTGTTCGTAGGCCGTCCCCACCTCGGATCGGAAGCTCATCAGCCCCACGGGGACGGTCCGCATCACCTCTCGGTTGGTCATGATGAGCACCCATTGGAAGGAGTTCCAGCTCCCGAGGAACTTCAGGAGCGCCACCGTCATGATCGCCGGCTTCGACAGGGGGACGACGATCCGCCACAGAAACCTGAAGCGCGAGCAGCCGTCGATCTTTGCTGCATCGTGCAACTCATCGGGAATCGATCGGAAGAACTGCCGCAGGAGGAAGATGCCGAACACGGACGCGAGCCACGGGATGATCAGCGCTTGGTACTGGTCGTGCCAGCCGAGGCGGTTGATGGTAACGTAGTTGGGGATCAGCAGCATCTGCCCAGGAATCATCAGCGTTCCCAGCAGAATGGCAAACAGCACGCCTTTCCCGGCGAAGCGCATCTTGGCGAATGCGTAGGCGGCAAGGATGGTGGTGAACACCTCACCGATCGTCGTCGTGAGTGCCATGAAGAAGCTGTTGAAGAAGTATCTTCCGAACGGGGCTACCGCCCATGCCTTGGCGTAGTTGGACCACAGCCACTTGCTCGGGAGCCATTGAGGAGGCATCCGGAGTACCTCGGAAGGATCCTTGAACGACGTCGTGACCATCCAGAAGAAAGGAAGGAGCATGATCGCGCAGCCTACGGCCAGCAACACGTAGAGGGCCAGCCTGTAGATCCGTTGGCGGACGATGTACTCCCACCCGGTCCGCGGCGACTCCAACATCCGCCTCCTTGAGGGCTCCGCTCTTCAATCGGTAGCCAAGTATACCGGACGCGTGCCGGCGAGGAAACTCGGAGGAGGAAGGGCAAATCGTAAACCCAGAGGGCGGGCTTGCCATGGTGCCGTGAACTCGATAGGACGTGCCGGATTCTCCCAGGCTCCGGCGTGAGAGGAGCGACACTACCTCTGCAAGAGCTGCGCCGCGAGCGTTGCGAGAAGCACTCCCGCGGCGACGGCGAACAGCAAGGCGCCGAGGCTCGGTAGCCGCGAGAGGAAGGGGGTCGGAGGGAGGGTGAAGGCATCGATCAACAGGTCTGGGGTTGGGGAAGGGGCGCCATCGATCTCCACGGCGACCGATACAACATCGACGGCGATCTCGCCGGGGGCTGTCGAAACGCGCGCGTAGAAGTGGTGGCCCTCCGTGGCCAAGATCGAGCCTTCCGTTCGCTCCTCGGCGAGAGCCCGCGGCGTTGCCCCTCCTCCGCCGACGACGAGATACACGACACCATCTCGCTCGATGTGCTCGTAGTTGTGCGCGTGCCCGTTGAACACGATGTCGACACCGTGCTCGACGAAGATCGGGTGGTAGATGACGTCGTAGCTGTAGCCGCTGCCGTGGTAGGCGTCGGAAGAGAAGACGGGATGGTGGAAGACGACGAACTTGTGTTCCTCGATGCCGGAGAGATGCTCTCGTGCCCAGTCCTGCTGTGCGTAGTAGTCAGCCACCCTGGTGACGTTGGTGTCGAGCCCGACAATCACCACATCTCCCCAATGCAGAGCCCACCACTGCTTCTCCTCCTTACCAGCGCCGGGGGGGAGCTCGAATGTGTCGTAGTACGATCGATGGTTGCCCTCGTGGTTGCCGAGTACAGGAAGGAACGGCGCTCGCTGGAGCATGGTGGCGAACGACGCGAACCAGTCGTCCCAGTACGGCGCCACGGGGCTCTCGACGACGTCTCCGGCGTGCACGATGAAGTCGTACGCCAGGTCGTCTTCGGCGATCGCAGCGCCCACCAGCGACAGCCGGTTGATCCCTTCCAGTTGCTGCTGGGTGTCCGCGAGAACGATGAACGACACCGATTCCCCCGGCGGAGGGGCGGTGACAAACGCGCCCAGGGGGCTTGTGGTCTCTCCTTGTTCGTCGATGAGGACGACGCGATACACGTACTCGGTGGCGGGAGCGAGCCCGGTGATGGCGGCGCGCGTTGTCATGTGAAACGCGTCCTGCTCAAAGGCAGCCACCGCGAGGGCTGACGGAAGCGCTCCCGTGGCGTCCCATGCAGATCGGGGGCCGTACTCGATGCGGGCAGGTGCGGACGGTGTCGACAGCCAGCAGATCGTTGCCGAGGACGCGGACGGGGCACCGACGTATGGGCCGTGGGCGAACGTGGCGGCGACCGCCGTGGACGTTCCCAGCAGGAGAAGCACAGCTGCGCAGAGGCTTGCGCACAGGGCGAGCCTTTGCCTCCCTGTATCCGATGTGCGTTCTCCGAGCATGGTGGTGAATGTAGGGCCCAACGCTCCGCGCGTCAAGAACGTGGCGGCGGTCCTGCGGCTGCCCGGAGGCGAGCCGAACCGCTGTCCTTCAGGAGAGCGCCGCGGCGCCCCAGTCACGCGAGGAGTGGATTCGCCGAGGATTAGCGGAGAACGACGATACTTTCGCCGCCGGCCGCTCAACAGGATCGGGCATCGGCGGCGCACCGCTGGCATGCGTTTCCGGCATCCCTTGCCACCGGCGGCTCATGCAATTGCTGGGCCCGATCTCCATGTTGTCGCCTCTGGGGCGAGCTACCGTCGACGACTGCAGTCCCCGACGAGCTCCTTGCGAGCCGCAGGGTCTGCGCTGCGGCATCGAGTTTGCCTGGAGCATCCTGCGCTGATACGGTACGTCTCCGGCGCGTCGAGGCGCTAGGCGCGCCAGAGACCTGGAGGAGATGGATGGGCGAGCAGCTCGCGATTGCCGTCTACTGCTGGGGAGCTGGACTGGCGATGATTGTCGGCGCGGCCATCGCCCGATGGCTCCCTGCTAAGCAGCGGGAGATCGTGCGGGAAGGGATTCACACCGCGATTGCATTCGGCGGTGGCGTCCTCGTGGCAGCGGTCGCGTTCGCGCTGGTGCCAACAGGACTGCAGGCGCTGCCACTCTGGCTAGCAATCCCACTCTTTTTCGCTGGTTCGATGCTGTTCATGTGGCTCGATGCGCGGCTGAGTTGCTACGGCGGTTCCCGGGCTCAGTTCATGGCGATGATGTTGGACTTCCTTCCTGAGGCGGTCTCGCTCGGGGCCGTCTTCCCTCACAACCCGCGGTTGGGCGTGCTGCTCGCCGTCTTCATCGGGGCTCAGAATCTACCGGAGGGATTCAACGCGTACAGGGAGCTGATCTCCGGCAAGGCGGGTCCGTGCCGGGTGCTGCTGATGATGTTCGCGCTCAGTTTCCTCGGGCCTCTCGCCGGGCTCCTCGGGTACTTCTTCCTCCAGCCGGCACGAGGAGCTGTTGGCGCGCTGATGCTTGTGGCCGGCGGCGGTATTCTGTATTTCGTGTTCCAGGACATCGCCCCACTGGTGAGGATGAAGCGGCACCGGGCTCCGGCGCTGGGCGCCACCCTCGGCTTCATCGTCGGGATGGTCGGCGAGAAGCTGCTTGGCTAGCTCCAGGGTACGGCGTTCCCAGAGTACCGGCCGGAAGGATGCACGAGCGGGTTCCGAGGTCGATTACTTCCAGAATTCCCAGAACCTCCGACCGACAAGCCTCGCCGTGACCACGTTGCTCTTCACCGTGACGATGAGGTCCATCGTGTAGGTCCTATCGCTTCGCAGATCCGTGACGCCGCAGACCGCCTTCACGTGACCGGTGAAGCCTCCTTGGCCGAGAGAGAGGGTCACATCACCCAGATTGACGGAGACATCCTGGATGCGCAGCTCCGCGTCCGCGTCCGCGCGGTTCGAGACCAACAGCAGACTGCGGTCATTGAGGACGAAGCGTAGGCCGGCCTCCAATTCGTCGGTGCCGTGATCGCCCGCGGTTGCCCCTGTATCGAGGTAGACGGTTCGTGCGTTTCGCAGTGGATCGGGAGCCGGTAGCGAAACGATCAGTGCAACCGCCGCGGCAATGGCCAGTATGACACCAAGGATCGCTGTTCGCCGCTGCTTCATCTTCGGCCTCCTTCGCTGCACGGATGTCCGCGCTGGCGGAGGATACCGCCTCGGCAAGATCCGGCCAACTCCGCCCCGTGTTTCGTCTTCGGCAGCGGACCCGTGCCTGCGGCGCAGCGTCGATCACCGAAGGCTTACTGGACTGGGTGCGTGCTCTCTCCCTTCTTCGAGAGAGTTCTTGGGATTGCTGCGATGGTGTCGCCAGGAGGCTGTGCAGATCCACTTGGGCATGCGCGTCGAGTCACCACGGCACGGGTCCTGCCCCCGGAGCGGCTTCGTGATGCCTTGCATCGCTTCCCCGGGGGCACCACGCAAGCGGCGGATGCGAGTCGCACCTGGAAATGCGCCGTCGTGGCCGTGCCGTGGCGCTGTGGCTGGTCGCTCACACGGTCGCCCCGTCGATGGACAGCAGGACACACTCTGGACGTATCAGGTCCTTCCCTTCCGGACACGGACTCGTCGGCGAGGCGGCGGACCATGCCCTATCCCTCGGGCGAAGACTTGCGAGCAGTTTCCGTTCCGTGGCGAGCCCGGGTAGGAAAGCGCCAATGTGTGGAGCGGGCCAAGAGGATGGAAGCGGACGCCTGGACGAGTTCTTCGGTACGCGCCGAAGTTCGCGGTGTGGATGCCATCGATCAAGGCGCGATGCGCTTGGATATTCGGCCGCATGATCCGCGCTGTTGTGGCGCTCCTCGACACGCCCCCACGCGCGACAGGGCGTGGAGTCCGTTGGGGCAAGAGCCAAGGGATGGATCAGCGCGGGAAAGCGTCCCCTATCGGATCGAGATCCAAACCGCCTCGTGTTGCAGCACTTGCCCAAACCGCGACGAAGGATCAACGGCTGCGAACTCCTCGCTGGTGAAGACGAGCAGATCTACAGGGACGGGGAGGGACGTCGTGTCCCAACCGAGACCACGGTGCTCGATTCGATCGCTTGTGTGGCGCACCACGAGAAGCACATCCAAATCGCTGCCGACGCCCGCGTCGCCACGCGCATAGGAGCCGAAGTAGCCGACTCGCATGATCTCCGGATGGCTCTCCGCGATCCGCTTCGCCCACCTCCGGATCGCAACGTCAACCGTTGCTTGACTCGGCCATGTGAGCACGGACGAGCTCAAGGATCTCACCGGCATATCGTATGGCCTCCTCGCTCTGCAATGCACCGTAGTGTTCGTGCGGCGCCCCTTCAACGTGACCGTTGGGGTAGCGCGCTGCCACGTAGTAGCTGTCCAGGACGTGGGTCTTGTCCAGCATGTCGGTCGGGACACACGCGGCCGAGGGGAGCTCTCGCAGCAGCCGTGCGACGACGTGTCCCCATGCCTCCTGTCCGAAGTGAAGGTGAAGCGCCTTGATCGCCTTCTCCGCTGCTTGATGGCTGGCGAAGCACGCCCACTCGTGTCGTGCCGCGGTTCGCGAGTCGCGGGCCTGATCCAGGTCTCGTTCGGCTTGAGCGAGCCAATCACGCGCGCGATTTCCCATCGGGATCACCGAGTCCATTATAACATCGCGGTGGGCGAGATCCGTGGCTTAGGCTGTCCCCGGAATGCAGCCCCACGTTGCCGACGAGGACGGCAGAGGTTCAGTCCAAGCGGATCGATGCGTCTTAGGATCTCCTCGTCCGATCCAGAAGCGTCTGGAACGACGCGCCGCAGCGCTGCCGGGATGCGAATGCACTCGATTTGACAAGCAGACGCTCTTGCTCTCACATGATGGGCGCAGGGGGGCGGACGAACGCGAAGCGCCCTGCCGCGGGGAGGCGCATCATGCTGCGAAAGGTAGTGTCAGCCGCGTTGGTCGTTGTGCTCCAACTTGTAGGGCTCCACGGCTCAGGCCAGCAGACCTTGGCTGTGGCCAGCCGTACTCCGGCTTCCACGATCGCCGAGGCGAGTGAGGCGCTGCGGGAGCGGATCACCCAGGCCATGGAGCAAGCAGCGGGCTCCTATGGACTGGAGCTCGACACGAGCGATATCGTGTACCTCTGTCGCCACGACATCGTCTTGGCCTGTGCCGGCGTTGCTGGGTTCGAGGACGCCGCGCGTTCGGCTTCGCTGGCTGCGGTTGATGTTGGGCTCGTCTACTTCTCGCGGGAGGTGGAGGTCCGCTTCGGTGACGGCGCGTACGGCACGCGCCCGCCGGGCCTCTATGCCGTGCGAGTTGCGCTGAACCCGAGCAGAAGCACGCACGATCTGGGCATCACGCTTCTCGAGCTCGCCGGCAGCGCCGGCTCCACAGGCCTGACGCTCCCCGCCGAGCTCCTGGAGCCGACGGCCCAGAGGATCGTCACGGCGTGCCTGGATGTAGATGCTGAAGAGGGGCGCGGCACGGCGTGTCTTGGTTGGTTCGGCCGCGGATTCTCCATCAGGCTGTGCGTTGTCTTTGGGGCTGCCAACTGAGGAGCTGTCAGGTACGTTGATCCGCGAGGGCGGTCTGCATGAACGATGCGCTCGCCGGCTGTTGTGTGCTGTCCTCGAAGCTGGGGTCGGCGTCTCGTAGCGCGGCGGACGCCGCGCTGCATGGCCGTACTGGAAGGGATTGGGCTGGCAAGAGCTCTCGACCCCGGCCACGTCCATTGACAAGGGAGGAAATGGAGGCCGTGGGGCTCCCTTGATGTCAAGTCGGGAGTCGAGGAGGCCAATCCGGGATGGGGCCGCCGGACATGGCGTGGCGGCTTCGGCTCCCTGTGCTGACCGGCCGTCACGTCATGTGGGACTCAGCCGGAGGCTGGCTCTCGTTGGACGGTGGCCGGATCGGGAGCTGCGCCGGTGACGTGGCGAACGCCGGCGGGTGGGAGGATCTCGTCATCCCACTGGAGCGACGAGATGCCGGGGGTCGATGCGGGGCTCCCAAGCAGCGCGCCCTTCTCCGAGCAGGTTCTCCAGTTGTGGACATCCGGAGCCGCGCTTCTGCCGATTCTCCGAGGTCGTTGTCTGCTCACTCCTCCAATCGGAACGGTGGGTACTGATCCGTCATCAGAGCGACGTAGGCGAAGACGCGGAACGTCCAGCGGTTCAAGCCGACAAGCAGCCGGAAGATGTCCTGCGGATACTTGCCGCTGAACAGCAACCTGGCTGCAGCGAAGAGCGTCAGGATGAAGACGAGTCCGCATTGATAGAAGCCGGCTCCACCCTGGAAGATCCCGACGACGATGTAGTGTGGAATGGCCAACAACCACCACTTCACGAGGGCCAGCCCAGGGGAGAGCCGCTCAGGATACACCACGTCGAGGTCGGCCGGATAGCCGCCTGCCTTCAGGGTGAACGGCGGGTACTCGTCCGTGCCGAGCGTTTCGTAGCTGTAGAAGGCGACCCGCCAGGACCACCGCATCACGCCGACGTTGTAGTCGAACAGCCTTCGTGGATAGCGCCCCGTGAACAGGATCGCGAACAGCGACGCGACCCACGAGATGACGAACCCGCACCAGAGGACACCGAGCACGATGTAGTGCGGGATCAGCAGAAACCACTTCACAAGCCAGAGCGCCGGCGAAAGCGGTTCGCTCAGCTCCGCCACGAACGTCAGCGGGAAGCTCCCGAACGTCCCAGGTTGCGCCTTGGGTGTGTCCCGAGGTCCCGCGATCCGTGATCGTCGTGCGACCAGGAGCACGAGGAGCAAGCCGATCGCGAGGAGGAGGACGCCGACCGCGAGCGCGCCGATTCCGACCGCAAGAAGCCACGGAGCGTGCGCACCGACCGACGCGGCCACATCGATCCCTCTCGATCCGTCGGCGTTCATCACCACGAGTGCCCAGTCGCCAGGCTCGATCTCCCAAACGAGATCCTGGGTCGCTTCCCCTTGGGCGCTGGCACGCCAGAATGGCTGTTCGCCGGGAAGAGCCGGAGGGCGAACTCCGATGTGGTCCTCGTACGTGGTGGTCCAGACGCCTGCCTTGCGGCTGTCCGCGAAGTCGATCTCCTCGATCTCCGAGTAGGAGACGTCTTGCAGATAGGTTTTGAGATCGACGCGCGGCGCGATGCCGATGAAGACGGGCTTTTCGCCCGTCATCCGAATCCGAATCGCGGTCGGATGGCGATACCACCAGATCCAGTCTCCCTCGAGGACCGCCTCGCCGAGCACGGCGAACGTGTCCCGTTCAAGATCCGCCGACGGCAGCGTGAGGAACCCCTCATCATCCGTGAAGCCAAGATCGATCCCTATCAGGGCTCCGCCACCGAAAAGCAACCCGATCCCAAGGATCAGGAGCAGTGCCCCAAGAAGAAGAGAGACAACCCTCCCCGCACCCATTCCACACCCTCCTTTGCACGGCTGCGTCGACGGGAGCGGACGACCTGTGCGTGGCCTGTCCGCCTCCGGCGACCGGTAGTCTAGCCGACCACCTCTTCGCAAGACCACTGCAGGCATCAGTACGTGATCGGCGGCGCTGCGTTCTTTCGGTCCGGGCCTTCGGACGTTCTACGGCGCCTGTGCTTGGAGACGCAGGAGCTGCAAGCGGGTGTTCGTGGCGCTTGAGCCGGTAACGTCACGCGCGATGACAACCAGCATCAGGTCCCCGCCGACGACACACGCCCCCATCAACTCCGACCAGATGTACTCGGATCCCAGGGCGAACTGCCAGAGCTTTGCACCGTCGGTCCCCCGGATGCCGTAGAGGTTCGTGTCCTTGGAGATGGTGACGACATCGAGCAACCCGTCGCCGGTGAGATCCACTAGGATCGGCAGACGCATCGCCTCCGTGCTCTCCGGGCTCGCATAGTTGCCCTCGAACGTCCAGAGGCGCTCACCCGTCGCGCCATCCAGGGCCCAGATCGCGTTCCGTTGATCGATCTTCTCGATCGTGACGGACTCCCAGATGACGTCATCGGAGCCGGCCTCTACCCCATAGGTCTTCAGGTACTCGGGGATCAACCCCATGACGATGTCTGCTTGCCCATCCCCGTTGAGGTCTCCGGCCGCTGCGTAGTCGCCGCGATGCCCGTTTTTGCCTGTGGCGTCTTCCACCGTGCTCTCGACTAGAACCCCGTCGCTGTTGTACGTGTGCTTGACCAGGCCACCATACCCCTCGATCATCGAGACGGACCACAGCACCTGCCCCTCGTGGTCCAGCATGTACGCCTGGCATCGCGTCTGGAAGAAGACCTCCAGGGCTCCGCCCTCATCGTTCAGGAAGTCAGCAACGATGGGGCTTGTGTAGCCAGGATTCATGACGAACTCGTCGTTGAGAGGGGCATTGGCGATCTGCGCAGGAGACGGCGAACCGACGAAGCTCCAGGACTCCGTCCCATTCGCTGCCAAGCAGTAGAGCTTCTCGTTCTCGCCGCTGTGGGTGTGGAAGAGGATCTGCGTGCCTGTCTGCTGACCCGGTGTCAGATCGGCGAACGCCGGGAGACAGTAGGCGTTCCCGTCCGTAGGCTTGCTCCATGTCGAGGTGACGTGTGCGAAGGACTGCTGCGGTGTTCGATCGACGGTGAACAGCGCACAGAACTCACCCCCGTGTGAGGTGACGAAGACACCGGCTGCCTGTGCGTCGAGGTGGCCGGCCAACAGGCAGGAGGGGTCCAGGAACGGCCACTGGGTGTTCGAGAGCCAGAGCTCCCCGGTGCCTCCGCTGAGGACCCCGATTCGATCTGGATCGGCGCCGAACACGATTTCCATCGTGCCATCGTGGTCGATGTCCGTCACGTTGGGGGACGCCCACTGCACGAACTCCTGCTGTTCCAGCGGATAGCTCCACTCCTCATGACCCAACATCAGCGATCGGCAGCAGAGATGCATGCGCTTCGCGACACCCCATGATTCGCACGACCATCGATACTCCGACGTGATCAGCTCGAGCTCATCATCCCCGTCGACATCTGCAATGCAGATGTATGTGCCCCACTGGTTCTCAAACAGCGCATCGCCCGGCTGCTCGCTTCCGGCAGCCCCCCGATGCGCCGTGAGGGTCCACTCGATCACCGGCTCATCGAGCGGGCCGGAGAACTCGAACTCGATGGCCGAACGGTTCCGGGTGTCGTGCCTCGGGTACTGCCACCAGGTCTCATGGAAGCCCAACCCTTCGTTGCCGGATGCCGCCGATACCTGGGCACCCAACGCAGCCAGCGCCATCAGGGATAGCGCCATCACGATGCCTTCTGCAGCTCTCGAACGTTTCATGTGCCCCCTTCGATCGCGCCTCGATCGAAGCGTAGAAGCGGACCCCGCCGCCGGCAAGTCGCGTGACGGCCGTGTCCCATCCGACACACGCGTTTCTCGCCGGCAGTGTGCAGCATGCCGCGAATCGGGGGCGAGCGAGGCGACGCTACAGGCCCATCAGCCCGAGGAACAGGTCGCTGAAGCGCCGGTCGCCTGAAAGCTCGATGTACTCGACGCCCCGCGCAATCCGTTCGACCTCCTGCATCAAGCTCCGATTCAGGAGGACCCGTTGCGCTCCCTGTCCGGCCGAGCCGCCAACGATATGGATCCTCGTTGGTGTAATCCCCGGGAGGAGCCCGGTGGAGACGAGATGCTCGCTGGACAGGGCGGACGAGAACGCGCCGCCGAGGAGCACACGGGAGATGTCCTGCGTGCTGAGCTGCTCATGCTTCGACAGGACCTCGATGCCCGCACGGATTGCCGCCTTTCCCAGCTGGAATTCGCGGATGTCGTTCTGGTAGAGGTACACTGGGGGCTGTTCATCGGTCAGGCGGAAACGGCGATTCTTGCCGTCGCCGTCAAGCCGATCGGCGAGGCACGTATTGGATGCGGTGAGCCGCCCTGAGGGATCGATGATGCCCGCCGTCCGGAGCTCGGCGACGGCGGCGATGAGGCCACTGCCACAAAGCCCCTTGGGGACCTCGTCGCCGATGACTCCACACGCGACCTTCCCTCCCGTGATTCGGACGGACTCGATAGCGCCTGGCTGCGCGGCCAGCCCTTGAACGATCGAGGCGCCCTCGAACGCAGGGCCAGCCGCCGTCGAGCAGGCGATGAGGCGGCCGCCGTGGGCAAGAACGACTTCGCCGTTGGTTCCCACATCGAGGAAGAGCGTGGGAGCACAGGTCTCGTGGAGGGCGGTTGCGAGGATCCCCGCGACGATGTCCGCCCCTACGTAGGCTGAGACCGCCGGCAGCGTCTCGACAATCGCGAGGGGGTGGATGGAGAGCCCGACATCCGAGGCGCGGCATCGCACGCTTTCGAGGAACTTCGGTGTGTACGGACTTACGTCCATCCCTGTTGGATCGACAGCCATCAGGAGATGGATCATCGTCGGGTTGCCGACGACCGTCACAGCGCGGATCGATGAAGGCTGCACGAACGCCAGGCGCGACAGGCGATCGACGAGCAGGTTCAGGCCGGCGATCACCGCTCCGTGGAGCTCTCGAAGACCGGCCTCACCGTGCCTGCGGACGTGGGCGATCCGGCTGATCACGTCGGCGCCAAACCGGCTTTGAGGATTGCGCGAGGTGGCACGACCGAGCGTCCGTCGTGTCGCCACGTCGAGCAGGCAGGCATCCAATGTCGTCGTCCCGACGTCGATAGCCAGGCCGTACTCCGGGGAGCCAGCCGACGACACTGTCTTCGGCGCATCGCCCCCCACGTTGACGACGGCGGGAGATGTGTTCTCCACGTTCGAGGTGCCTGCGGATGGGAAGTCGCTTGACCCGACGTCGGATCGGAGCTCGATGGTGGCGGTTCCGGTCAAGGTGTGGCCACACGCGAGCCTCCAGCCGGCTGCGATGTCCTTCCGGTCGATATGCGTTCGATCGGATGTGGTTGGGGGCGGCGCATCGCCGACGAACCGGACCCGACACTCGCCGCACGTCCCCGCCCCGCCGCACGAGGCGCCGATCGGCACGTTTCGCCTCTGGAGGGTATGGAGGATCGTCTCGCCGATGGCGCCCCGAAGTCGATGGCGGCTGGGCAGCAGGATCAGCTCTACCGTGTCCGTATCCACTCGGGATGCGCCCCCGTCCCGTCAGGGCTTCGTCTGCGCCCGATGGTGGCGGATGTAGTCCATGCAGTACGCGTCGGCGCCCAGAAGCGCCCGCGCGGCGCAAATCGTGTCCATGATCTCCGGAGCGGTCGGATCAAGGATCGCTCCTGCGAGGCCAGCCTCGATCAACATCGCGAGGAACGTTCGGTTCAACAGTCGTCTGTTCGGTAGGCCGAACGACACGTTGCTCACCGCGACGAGAGGCTTCACCGACAGCTCGCTTCGGACGCGACGGGTCGCGTCGAGCAGCGCTCTTCCCTGCTCCGGTGATGTCGCCGCGGACATGCAGATCAGATCGACGTACAGCTTGTCGTTGCCGATGCCTGCTGCAGCACACTTCGAGAGAAGTGCGCTCGCTTCACGGACCCGGTCATCAGCAGTTCGGGGCATCCCCTCGCTACCCATGGCGAGGCCAATGACATCGCAGCCGCACTGGCCCGCGATCTTGATCAGCGGGAGCTTCGCGGGCTCATTGCTGATCGAGTTCATGAGAGGCACCGCAGAGCAGGCTTTGATGGCTCTCGCCATGACCGCCGGATCCGAGGTGTCAATCCCCAGGCGTATGTCCGGGCCGAGATCGTCTTCGACCACAGCGATCAGCCAGAGGAGGTCTTCTAGCTCTCGCTCGCGCGACTCCCCGGCGTTCAGATCGATGACATCCGCTCCCGCATCGCGTTGGCGTCGCGCCAGGTCCCGGATGCAATCCTCGTCACGTTCGGCGATGGCAGATCGAATCCGCTTCCTCGTGGAGTTGATCAGCTCTCCGACCTTCAGGAACACGCGATTCCCCCGATCTCATCTGGAGCAGATGTGGGGATTCTACCATGGACGATCGGGAACGCCGGAGCGGTTGTCGCGCTCCCGCGAGGGCAGGAAGATCGAAGCTGCAGCCGCGACGCCGGCACTCTCAAAGCAGCCCGAGTGCGTTTCTCGCGGCGCTCGCGGCATCCGGAGCATAGCCGTCGGCACCGACTTCGCTCGCGTAGTCTGCCGTAACCGGAGCCCCGCCGATCATGATCTTCACGCTGTCCCTTAGCCCGGCTTCCTGTAGCGCAAGGATCACCCCGGGGATCCGGGTCATCGTTGTGGTTAGGAGTGCGGATACGGCGAGGATGTCCGGCTTGTGGTCCGAGACAGCCTGCACGAAATCCCCGGCCGGAACGTCGATGCCGAGGTTGATGACCGCAAACCCCGCGCCTTCCAACATCATGGCGACAAGATCCTTGCCGATGTCGTGGAGATCCCCTTCCACCGTTCCGATGACGATGACGCCCCGTGGCTGGACCCCCTCCTGCGCGAGAAGGGGGCGTAGCTCGCCGAGTGCGCTCTTCATAGCCTCAGCGGACACAAGCATCTCAGGGACGTAGCGTTCACCGCTCTCGTACTCATCGCCGACAACGCTCATGGAGGGCGTCAGCGCGTCGTTGAGGATTGTCTGTGCGTCGAGCCCGCTGGCGATGGCGGATTTCGTGGTCTGCCGAGCGCCCTCGATATCTCCCTGCAGAACGGCCTGCATGACGTTCCTGAGGGCGTCAGTCTGCACCTGCTGGTCCATGTTTCCTCCCACTCCACCATCCGTGCGATCCGAGCTTCCACAACCTTGCCCCAGCGCCACATGAAGCGTCCCCCAATGGCGCGGTACAACTCCCGGAACGGAGAAGCAATGCAGCACGAAGCTTGGCTCGGCTTCGCCGCAACCTTTCAGCATGCGCGAAGGAGCTTCGAGAAAAAGTGTAGCCCGGGCTTGTAGCCGTTTCAATGCTCAGCACAACCAGAGCCGAGATGATCTGGCAAGAGGCCCCGAGTAACACCTTGCAATCACAATGACCAGGAAGAATACGCGTGGGTGTGACGCCGAGGGATACCCCACTCGGATTCCGCGGTGGCCGGACTTCACGGGAGTGACTCTTCGGCTCGCGCGTGTATAATCGCTTTGAGCTATGTCGAAAGGTGAAGGAGTGGCTGAGCGAAGGCAATACCGGAATGCATCGGTGATGAAGGCGATGCGGATCCTCGAGATGTTCGAGCCGGGGCGCGAGGAGATGACGCTCAGCGAGATGGCGCGCAGCATGGAGACCGGACCCAGTGGCATCTACTCGATCCTGTGCACGCTCGAGGAGCTGGGATGCCTGGCGCGGAATCCCGACACGAAGCGATATCGTTTGGGGCTGAAGATCCTCGCCCTCGCCAGTAGCCTCATCGGCTCGCTCGACGTTCGAGATGTCGCAAAGGCGACGCTGAAGCGCTTGGCGTCGGAACACCGAGCCAACTCCCACCTGGCGGTCCTGTTCGAAGAAGAAGTGTTGTACATCGACACGGTAATCACGGCCGCGACCTTCGTGCTACCCGAGATCGTCGGACGCCGGGCGCCGGCCTACTGCACGGCTCTAGGCAAGGCGCTTCTTGCCCACAACCCGGAGGCTGCGGAGCGTGTGCTCTCGGCCAGGTCGCTGAAGGCATGGACGCCTCGCACCGTGACGTCACCGGAGAAGTTGCGGCATCAGTTCCTGCAGATCGTCGAACGCGGCTACGCGGTCGACCGCGAGGAGTTTCACGAGGGTCTCGTCTGCGTTGCGGCGCCGATTCGCAACTACCGAGGGAGCGCTATCGCCGCCCTTTCCATGTCCGTTTCCGCGTCGCGGCTCAGGGAGGAATCGCTCAGCGGATTCGCTGGTGCAGTCACGGACGCTGCCAGCGAGGTATCGCGGAACATGGGGCTCTCGGACCTGTAGCAGCAGCGCCTGTTCGCCGACTCAGCTCAAGGCTTGGCAAGGCCCTCTTGGCGGATCCGCAACGAAGGATCCGGAGTCATCGGACAGCAGGCGGAGCCGCTGGCAGATCGCCTTTGCATGCGCTGCTAAGGCGGTTCGTGGCCGGATCGTAGGGCGCGATGCACGCATCCTCGCACAGTGTCGGGATCGTCTGCGGGCCGCTTGGAAGAACCCCTATCGTCGTGTCCGGCCCGCGCTCCGGGAGAAGCTGCGCGACCGTCTCCTCGATCCTGTGGCAAGGTTCAAGCAGGGCGCTACGGATCTGGGCGTCCGAGAGGAAGCCGCTCCGCACGTGCACGGTTGCCTTCATCTGAGTGGCGATCTGGATCTGAACTTGCCACTGCTCCGGCTCGACGGCCGTCCGTGAGGAGAGTCGAGCGCCGAGCTCGGCAGGGTTGCGTCCGCCGGAAAGGATCCGCTCGTAGCTGCTTCCTTCAGGCACGCCGTAACGACACTCGGCTACAACGATGATGTGGCCTCCCGGTCGGACGACTCTCGCAGCGACGGACATGCCCTTCACCGCTTGATAGAGGTTCTGATCGAGTGGATAGCCTGCGTTTGACGTGACGACGATGTCGAAAGGCTGCGGCACGTTGCGCACGGCATGCTCGCGGGCGAACTCGACCCCGCGCGCATGGGCCTCGATCAGATCGCCCGCGAAAACGGCAGTGGGGGCTCCTTGGCGATCGGTGCAGACATTCAGCAGGAACGCCGGGCCTGCCATCCCTGCCATCTCGCGAATGTCCATCCAGACAGGATTGCCCTCTGTGCACGCCCATGTTGCGTTAGGAGATGCGAGCATGGCCGGCGAGTGGTTGGCGAGGATGGTCTCCATCCCCGCAATGCCAGGCACCACCGCCTTGGGGCCGCCTGAGAACCCGGCGAAAAAGTGAGGCTCGATCACACCCGTGAGAATGCGAACGGTCGCTTCCGCGTACAGCCGATTCACCCAGAACGGGTGGCCGTAGCTCGACGTGCCGAGGAACAGGAGATTCGAACGATCGGCACCGTCGTGCTGAACGACTCGATACTCCCGCACGATCTCCTCACCAAGCATCCCGACAAGCTCATCCCGGGTCTGAGGTCGATGGGTTCCGAGGGCGTTGATGAGGGTGATGTTCTTCTTCGGGACGTGGGCGATCTGCTCGAGAACGCAGGCGAGAAGCGTCGCGTTCGGGACAGGTCGAGTGATGTCACTGAAAACGATTGCTACCTTGTCGCGCGTCTTCACGGACGCAGACAACGGCGGGAGCCGAATCGGCGCTCGCAACGCTTCTCGAACCGCCGAGGGTGCATCGCGCAGCTGTGTGATCCATCGGGGCTCGATGACCTGGACGTCGCATCGATCCGGCAGATCGATCCAGAGCCCCTCGGTTCCGTAGGGCATGTGTACGCGCATGGGCCTTCCTCTCGCAGTCCTCCACCGTCCTTGGCGCCAGCGCCTCCATCCTATCCGTGCTCCAGTTTCCTCGCCACGATCGCGTCAGAGGTGGCTTTGCCGCGTGGGGAGCCAGAGCGGTACAGCGGGCTGCGGCCTCATCCTGCATGCACGACAAACACGACAGCGGATGGTTCGATCTGAGACGGCGAGGATGAGGGCGGGCCGAGGCCGCGTCAGCTGCAACCGTATCACGATAGAGAGGAATGGATAACTCGATTCCAGGTGACCCCGCCGCGGCGACGCCACGCGATAACCCATTGAGGCAGGGCATCAGCGGGTATTGACGCGGCGAAGCCGGAGCGCTATACTTCCGTTATACCGATATGCTTTCGTGTATAGCGAAAAGACGACCCCGAAGCATGCGCCCCACCGTGTCCCGCGTTGCTCTCTCAAGCCTCTCCCAGTCCCTGCTTGACAGTACCGCTTCGCAACGAGCTGGTACCGGTGTGCAGGATGCACCAGCAATCCCCTTCTCTGGGACGTGTGCCGTCGGGATGGATCGCGGTCTGCTGTAGCGCCGCAGTCGGAAACGGAGGTGATCATCCGGATCGCAGAGGGTACCTGTGACGTCGAGAACCTGACTCGATGAACGTCCTGGCGTGTGTCAACAAGGAACAAGGAGGATTGTCCGATGAAGCGACTGGCTCTTGTCGGTTTCTTGCTATGCCTGGTGGTAGGCTCAGTCGGGCTCGTGCTGCAAGCTGAGGCCGAGTACACGTGCAAGTACGCGGAATCGTGGCCGGTGGGTTCGGCTCGCGTGAACGCTGCCATGATCTTCAAGAATATTGTCGAAACTGCTTCTGGAGGACGAATCGCGGTCGAGGTCTTCCCTGCCGCTCAACTGGGCACGGAGAGCGAGGCCATGGACTCCGTCCAGTTGGGAGTGCTGCAGGTCACGCGGGGTGCGCTGTTCGAGAAAGCGAATCCGAAGCTGTTCATCTACGGTCTGCCGTTCCTCTTCAGCAGTTTCGAGCAGGGACTCGCGTCGCTGGAAGCTCCCATTTCGCTGGAGATCATGGAGGGAGCGAAGGCGAACGGGTTCTACATCCCATCGATCGGCCTGCAGCCTGGCCGTAACGTGACGAACAACCTCCGGCCGATCGAGACGCCGGCTGACATGGACGGCATGCTGCTCCGTGTGCCGCCGATCGACCTCAACACGCGTGTGATGACGGCGCTCGGGGCGAGCACACAGCTCATCCCGTTCACGGAGACGTACATGGCCATGAAGACGGGCGTCGTGGATGGTCAGGAGAACCCGGTTGCGCAGATCGTGGACATGAAGTTCTACGAGGTGCAGGAGTACATCACCTTCCTCGAGTACACGATCGGCCCGGATCCTCTCTACATCAGCCTCGTTTGGTATGAGTCCCTTCCCGCGGACCTCCAGGCCGTGGTCACCATGGCTGGCGAGCTCTCCGGCGAGTACCTCAATTGGGCGTGGCTGACGCAGAAGACCGAGCAGGAGAACTTCCTGCGCGCAAACATGACCGCGAATGACATTACGCCGGAGAACTACCCGCTGTTTGTCGATGCCGTGCAGTCCGTGTGGGACTTCTACATCGACGAGGAGGGGTACTTCACGCAGGCGGAAGTTGACGCGATCATCGATTTCGTTCAGGGCAAGTAGCTGTCGCTCGTCTTCTCTTGAACTAGCGACGTACTGGTGAATGCCGGGCGGGAGATGCGGCAGCGACAAGCACGCAGCGCGCATCTCCCGTCCTTCCTCAGGAGCGGAGCCGTCGATGCTAGGAGGCGTGAGGAGGGGCGCGCCGGATGGCCGCGGCGCACGACTCGATGCGTCCAGCATGCATCCGGCGGATGGTTTGGCTGCCGGGAATCATGCGGAAGGGGGCAAATAGAACCGTGGAGAATCGGGCACGGAAGCTTCTTGCGGAGGGCAAACCTGCGATAGGGACGTTCCTCGTATCAAGATGCCAGGCGAACCTCGAGGTGGTTGCCGCAGCGGGCTACGACTTCGTCGTCGTCGATGCGGAGCATTTCATGGTCAACCCGGAGACGATCGAGCATCTTGTCACTGCAGGCGAGGCAGCGGGGATCCCGACCCTGGTGCGTGTGCAAGAGAACGTTCACCTCATTCAGCGCGTGTTGGACTGCGGCGCTGCCGGCTTTGTCGCACCGATGGTGGACACCGCCGAGCAGGCGCGAGAGATTGTGCAGACAGCGAAGTATGCGCCGATCGGCAGTCGAGGCGTCTGCAATCCTCGCTCCGTCTTGTATGCAGCGCAGGGAGCGGGATACATGGTTGACTGCTACGCGGAGCAGAACCGCGAGCAGCTGGTGGTGGTCCAGACGGAGACGGTTGCCTCGCTCAAGAATCTGCCTGAGATCGTCGACGTCGACGGCATCGACTGCCTCTTCGTCGGGCCGTGGGATCTCGCGAATTCCCTCGGCATCCGGGGACAGGTCGACAGCCCCCTTCTCGCCGAGAAGGTAGAGGAAGCGCTCAAGATATGTGACGCGAAAGGCGTTCCTGCTGGCATTCTCGCGTGGAACGGTGAGGATGCCGCGCGTCGGATCGCTCAAGGTTTCCGGTTCATCATATGCGGCGGCGACATGCTCTTCCTTGCGGCGGCGGCGCAGGCGGAGCTGGCGGCGGCGAGACAGCAAGGATCCTGAAGGGGCGCTGCGCGACCCTGAAGTGGATGTCCGAAGCGGGGCCGAGCCTCTGCGCGCTGCCTCTCGATGGAAGGAGCGGGATGGAGCCAAGGGAACGTGTGTTGGCCGCACTCGCGGGGGAGAAGGTCGATCGGGTACCCGTCGACCTGGGATCAAGCCGAGTCACCTCAATCTCAGGTGACGCCTACGTTCGGATGATCGATTTCCTCGGGCTGCCGCTCGACAAGAACGATGTTCAGCTGATCGATCACATGCTTCAGCTCCCGCGGATCGACGACCGATTCGTCGAGGCTCTGGGAGTAGACGTCCGGGGTGTGAAGGTCAACACCGTTCGCAAGGGCCCCGACCTGATTGAGCAGGAGCGTCATTGGGAGTACCTGGACGAATACGGAGGGAGGTGGCGGAAGCCGAAGCTGGGCGGGTTGTATTACGATCTTGTGGAGAGCCCTCTGTCTGGCGCCATCGATGAGGAGGACATCGACGGCTTCGATTGGCCGGACTGGACCGCCGAGAGCGTATTCGAGGGCGTGGCGGAAGAGGCCAAGGCCCTCTCGGATGCTGGATTCGCGGTGGTCCTCGAAGGCGAGGGGGGAGGGATCTTCGAAACCGCGAGCAGAGTGCGAGGGTATACGGAGCTGTACATGGATCTGGCGCTGCGGCCGAAGCTTGCCAAGAAGCTGTTCGACAAGATTGCCGATTTGCGCTGCAGCCTATGGCGTGCGGCGGGTGAGGCGTTCGGTGAGCACATCCACATCATCCGCGAGGGCGACGACATCGCCGGCCAGGACAAACCTCTGTTCGCGCCCGCAACCTACAGGGAGCTGCTCAAGCCGAATCATCGGCGGGTATTCCGGACGATCAAGGAAGCGTTTCCCGCGCCAGCCTACGTGTTCTTCCACTCGGATGGAGCGATTCGTGAGCTGATCCCCGACTTCGTTGAGGTGGGAATCGACATCCTCAATCCGGTGCAACCCGGCCTGCCGAAGATGGACCTGCTGGAGATCGCTCGTGCGTTTGGTGACAGGATTGCGTTCTGGGGTGGCGGTGTGGACCCGCAGGCAGTCCTGCCGGTGGGTCGTCCCCAGCAGATTCGCCAGGACATGCGAGACCGCGTAGGTCGGCTTCTCGGCATCACCTCGCGGTACATCTTCTCGTCGATCCACAACGTGCTCGGGGATGTGCCGCCGGAGAACGTGGTCGCACAGCTTGAGGGGCTCTACGACGCGCAAGGGCTGGAGTTCGAGGTGCAACGATGATGGGCTGGACGCGACAGACTGTGAAGACCGCGCGGTGGCTCCTGGGAAAGGGTGTGCGATATCGGTTGGCGCAGGGGGTCGATCTGTTCATGGTTCTCTCCTACGCGACGATCGTGGCGCTCACAATCATCCTCACGATCCTCCGCTACGTGTTCAGAACCTCGATCCACGGTGGACCGGAGATTGTGCGGTTCTGCTTCATCTACACGAGCTTCATGGGGGCCGCCGTCCTTCTCGGGCGCAGGGAGCACGTCATGATCGATGGGCTGATCAAGCGGCTGCCCTCCCTCGCGTACAAGGGCCTGCGGATCCTGAGTCACGTGCTGGTTGCCACGCTGCACGGCTTACTGCTCTATCACAGCTTCCGGTGGATCTCTGTCGTGGGCGGGCATCCGTCGGACATCCTGAGGATTCCCATGTGGACGATCCAGATCAGCCTCCAGATCTGCTGTGGCATGAGCATGTTCTTCGAGTTGGGACACGTTGCCGATCTCGCCTTGGGCCGTGAGGGGGAGATCTAGGTGGCAATACTCGTTGTGCTCGGTCTGTTTATCATTCTGCTGGTTCTGGGGATTCCCATCTGCTACGCGGTCGGAATTCCATCGATGGTCTACTTCCTCGCCTTTCGCCCGGAACTGCTCACCATCGTACCTCTTCGGGTGTTCGCGGGCGTCGATGCGATCTCTCTGATTGCGCTCCCGCTGTTCATTACCATGGGGCTGATGATGAACGCTGGCGGCCTGACGCAGAGGATTATCGACGTGGCGATGATCTTCTTCGGGCGGATTGCAGGAGGCCTCGGTCTCGTGAATGTCGCGGCAAGCATGGTGTTCGGAGGGATCTCGGGCTCCTCGGTCGCAGACACGGCTTCCATCGGCGCTGTGCTCATTCCGGAGATGACGAAGAAGGGATACCGGAAGCGGATAGCGACGGGGATCACGGTCGCCTCCTCGACGGTCGGTATGATCATCCCTCCGAGCGTGCCCATGGTGATCTACGCCGTGGCATCCTCTACGTCCGTAGGGCGGCTGTTCCTCGCGGGCGCGACGCCCGGCATCATGATCGGTGTGTTCATGCTCATCATCACGTACGTTCTCGGCCGTTGGCGCAAGTGGCCGCGCGAGGAGAGAAGGTGGTCGCGGCGCGAGAGCGTCAAGAAGATCCTCCTGGCAATCCCCGCAGTGGGCATGCCGGTGTTCATTGTCGGGGTCATTGTCCTAGGCATTGCCACGCCGACGGAGGCGGCCGGCCTGGGCGTCCTTTACGCGTTGGTGTTCGGAATGTTCGTCTATCGCGAACTGAAGCCGCGGATGATCCCGAAGATCCTGAAGGAGGCCGTCTACACGAGCGCCTCGATCATGATGATCGTGACGTTCTCCAGTCTCTTCGGGTGGATTCTCATCAACGAACACGTCCCGGGCATGATGGCCGACGTCCTGTTTTCGCTGCATCTGCCGAATGCGGGCGCATTGCTGCTGTTCGCGGCGCTCCTGTTCTTCGTGGGCGACTTCATCGATGTCGCGCCGGCGATTCTCCTGCTCACTCCGATCTTCCTCCCAGCGATGATGCAGATGGGCATTAGCCCCATCCAGTTTGGCGCGGTGCTGATCGTGGGGTTGGCCATCGGACTGGCGACGCCGCCGGTGGGCCAATGCTTGAATGTAGCCAACAAGGTCTCCGGCATGGACATCATCCAGACCTGTATCGGCTCGTTGCCGTGGCTCATGGCAAACGCCGTCACACTCATTTTGCTGTGCGTCTTCCCGCAGCTCTCGCTGTGGCTGGGCGACCTGTTCTACTAGCGGTTCCACGTGGGGATGGCCCCGGAGTGCGGCCTACAGTGTGACGGCCGCCGACACCGGCGCGGAGACGAAGGCACGATGACGACGTAGGGGAGGGCTCGGGCAATTGTGCCCCTGTGAGTAACGATCTTCGGACGTGAGAAGGAGGCCAAGTGGCTATCGAAACACGGCATGTGGCGGATCCTGTCCGCTTCGCAAGGATGACCAGCGACGAGATCCGTGAGTGTTTTCTTGTGCAGGGGCTGTTCGCAGCGGGGGAGGTCAAGCTGGTCTACTCCTACGTGGATCGGGTCATCGTGGGATCCGCGGTGCCTGTTGACCAGCCTCTGCGCCTCGAGGGGTCGAAGGCGTTGGCGAGTGACTACTTCACGCAGCGACGCGAGGTCGGCGTGATGAACATCGGAGGAAGCGGGCAGGTCGCGGCGGACGGGGAGAGCTTCCCGATGGGGCACATGGATGTCCTGTACATCGGAAGGGGAAGCCGAGATGTGCGCTTCGAGAGCGAGGATGCAGGCGCCCCGGCGAGATTCTACCTGGTCAGCTATCCGGCGCATACAGACTATCCAACGCGGGTCGCCAGCATGTCCGATGCGGAGCCGATCCGCCTGGGTTCCCAGGAAGCCGCGAACAAACGCACCATCTACAAGTGCATCCATCCTGACGGCATCCGCAGCTGTCAGCTTGTGATGGGGTTCACCGAGCTGGAGAGCGGGAACGTGTGGAACACGATGCCGGCCCACACGCATGCCCGACGCATGGAGGTCTACATGTATGTCGGCGTGTCCGGCGACGACCGTGTCTTCCATCTGATGGGGAAGCCGGGCGAGACGCGGCACATCGTCATGCGCGACGGCGAGGCGGTCATCTCCCCGAGCTGGTCCATCCACGCCGGCGTAGGAACGAAGTCCTACACCTTCGTCTGGTGCATGGGGGGAGAGAATCAGGCGTTTGACGACATGGATCCCGTGAGCATGGAGGCGATGCGCTAGAGGCGGGCCGGGCAGACGTTCAGGCGTGCGCCGGTGTGCGACACCGCAGGAGGCCCGTGGCGCCGGTCAAGGGCGTCGCGGGCGCGGGGGAGATGCGAAGGATGTAGGCGCAAGGGGGATCGATGCAGTTCAAGGGATTCGCGAGAGGCAGCGCGGTGGGTGTACGGAACCACGTGGCGGTCATTCCGACGGTAGGCTGCGTGAACGAGGTCGCACTGCGGATTGCCGGGAACGTGCACGGTGTCACTCCGATGCTTCATCACCAGGGATGTGCCCAATTGGGTCCCGATCTCAAGACGGTGACGCGCGTCCTTTCCGGCATCGCCCTCAATGCAAACGTGAGTGCTGTTCTGCTCGTCAGTCTCGGTTGTGAGTCGGTGAACGCCGAGGACATCCTCGAGGCGATCAAGGAGCGCAAACCCGCGGCACTGATCAGGGTCCAAGAGGTAGGGGGCATCACTCCCGCTGTCACGGAAGGGATCGCTGTTGTCCAGCGCATGGCGCTCGCGGCAGCGACGAACCGGGAAGACGCATCCATCGAGGAGCTTGTGGTTGGCGTGAAGTGCGGTGCGTCGGACACGACCTCCGGCTTGGCGTCGAACGTTGCGGTAGGCCATGCCGTAGACGGGATTGTCGACCTCGGTGGCACGGTCGTATTCGGCGAGACGACGGAGCTGATGGGGGCGGAAGCCGTCATCGTCCGCCGGGCCGCGACGCCGGAGATCGCAGAGACAATTCTCACGCGCGTTCGTGAGATGGAGGAGCGAGCGAGGTCCATGGGTGTGGACATGAGGGGGAGTCAGCCATCGGCGGGAAACATCAGGGGCGGGCTGTCGACCATCGAGGAGAAGTCACTTGGAGCGGTGGTCAAGAGCGGAACCCGTCCGATCGTAGGCGCCCTGGAATACGGTGAGGCTCCGACTGGCAAGGGCCTCTACTTCATGGACTCCCCGGGGCGCGAACTGGAGTTCCTTACCGGCCTCGCGGCAACTGGCTGCCAGGTCATCCTGTTCTCTACCGGGCTCGGCGCGGTGCAGGGTTTCAGCTTGGTTCCGGTCATCAAGGTCACAGGCAATGAGAACACCGCCTGCCATCTTGCGGAGCACATTGACGTCGACGTGAGCGGCATTCTCCGCGGAGAGGAAGAACTCGAACAGGCCGGCGAGCGGCTGTTGCGCGAGATTGTCCGGGTTGCCTCGGGTGCCGAGGTCAAGGCCGAGCAGCTCGCGTACGACGTCCGCGCGGTGAACAGCAGCATCTACGTGAAGGGGCCGGTTCTCTGAGAGGAGGGAGCGCATGCGCCAAGCGATTCTCGTGAACGAACGCGACAATGTTGTGACGGCCCTGCTGCCGCTGAGGGAAGGCGTTGTCGTGGAGATCGAAGGAGCGCGAGGGGGTCCGTCCCGTAGCATCGCGTTGCTGGAAGACATCGCCTTCGGGCACAAGTTCGCCGTGGAGGAGATCGAGAAGGGGACACCCGTGGTCAAGTACGGCGAGACCATCGGAATGCCCACGCGGTCGATCCATCCTGGCGAGTGGGTGCATGTGCACAACATCGAGAGCACGCGAGGGCGAGGGGATCTCGACGAAACCCGAACGTAGCCGACAGCCATCTTGTCGCTGCGGAACGGCTCGACGAGCGGAAGGCACGGGGATGACGGGCGGCCGGGAATCGGAGTCAAGGGGAGCCTAATGGAAGGGTGCGCATGAACGGATACTGCGGTCGGATCTTGAGGGTCGACTTGTCTTCGGCGGAGGTTCACGAGGAGCGTCTCGATGAGGCCATCGCGCAGGCGGTGCTCGGCGGAGCCGGGCTCGGGGCGTACTACCTGTATCGAGAGGTTGGGGCTGACATCGGACCGTTCGACGACGGCAACCTTCTCGTCTTCGCCACGGGCCCGCTTCAGGCAACCACGCTTGCCGGAAGCGCGAAGTGGACGGTGTGTGGCCGGTCTCCTCTCAGCAACGGATACGGGGAGTCGGCGGCTGGTGCGAGCTGGGGCGTTGCGCTGAAACGTGCTGGATTCGACGCCGTCGTGATTCGCGGGAAGGCGCCCGATCCGCTGTACCTGTTCGTCTCCGATGGCAAGGTCGAACTGCGGCCGGCGGATCATCTGTGGGGCAGGACGACCTACGAGGCGATCGACACACTGCGCTCCACGCTCGACGACAGCGCACTAAGCGTTGTCGCCATCGGCCCCGCAGGGGAGTCCCTCGTGCGCTACGCCAGCATCATGGTCGACGGGTACAGCGCTGCCGGCCGGACTGGCATGGGTGCTGTCATGGGATCGAAAGCTCTGAAGGCGATCTGCGTGTCCGGCGACGGAACCGGTCCCATGGTCGCGGACCCGGAACGGCTGGACGACCTTCGAAGCACCTGGGTTCGACGGATCCGGGAAGATGCCGAGCTCCTTGTGTCGAAGGGCACGCCAGGCTTCATGGATATCCTCGACAGCTTGGGCGATGTTCCGACGAAGAACTGGCAGCGCGGTCACTGGCCTGAGGGGAACAGCACCCTGGCGTGGGGCGAGTACGAGAAGATCCATGTGCGTGGCATTGCCTGTGCGCACTGTCCTGTCGCGTGCCATCGACATGTCCGTGTCGAAGAGCCTGAGCGGTATCGCATGGAGGGTCCCGGGCCGGAGTACGAGACCTTGGCAATGCTCGGGCAGAACTGCTTGGTCGCGGACCTGCCAGCCGTCGCGAAAGCCAACGATCTCTGCAACGCATACGGCATGGACACGATCTCCACGGGATCGTCCATTGCCTATGCGATGGAGTGCTACGAGAAGGGCTACCTATCGGAGACGACCGCAGATGGTCTGCGCATCGAGTGGGGGAACGCGGAGGCCATGCTCTCCCTGGTCCGGAAGATCGGCGCTCGTGAGGGGATCGGGGAACTCCTCGGCGAAGGGGTGGCACGAGCCGCGGAAGAGATCTCGCCTGAGACTCGCGCCTTCGCGGTCGCGACGAAGGGAGTCGAGCATCCGGCCCACGACCCGAGGGCATTCTTCGGGTTGGCCCTGAACTACATGACCGGCGTCCGCGGCGCGTGCCACGAGCGCGGCAACCTGCTGCTCCCATCATTCGGGGCACTGCTGCCCGAGATGGGGATCACCGAGCAGGCCGATCCGCGGACGATGGACGGTGTGCCCCGGCTGGTCGCCCGATACCAGGACTGGTCATCATTCTGGAATTCCCTCGTCATCTGCAGGTTCATGGGTGTCTCGTTCACCGACATGGTCGACGGCTTGAATGCAGCCACGGGCTGGGACTGGTCGATCGATCACGCGGTAACGACTGCGGAGCGCGTCTTCAACCTGCAACGCCTCGTGGCCGTTCGCTTCGGGATCCGCGCGGAGGATGAGGTGCTGCCGCCGCGCGCGCTTGAGCCCACGGAGGGAGGGCCGCATGCGGGCGTCGCGCCCCACGCTCTGGAGTCCGCGAGGCAGGAGTACTACAGCCTCCGTGGCTGGGATGCGGGAGGCGCGCCGACATCCGAGACGATGGGCCGCCTCGGTCTCGGGGAACTGATCGAGGCAGGCAACGGCTGATGGCGGGGGGTAGGGTGTCCTTCGGCGATGTCCGCGCAGCCGGGGACGACGGAGCATGATTCGAAAGGTCGAGGAGAACCTGCAATGATCACAGACGCGTTCAGGCTGGACGGGAAGACGGCCATCGTGACGGGTGCTGCGCGTGGCCTCGGACGAGGAATGGCAATCGGACTCGCGGAGGCGGGGGCGGACATCGTCGGCGTGGACGTTCTCTCGCCGCTCAACGAGACCCGGTCGGCTGTCGAGGGCGTTGGACGGCGGTTCGTGGAGATTCAGGCGGACCTCTCCGGGACGGAGGACATCCAGCGGATCCTCGCCACGACGAAAGAGCAGCTTGGCGGTTTCGACATCCTTGTCAACAACGCGGGGATCATCCGCAGACACCCAGCCCACGAGTTCCCGGCGGAGGACTGGGATGCGGTGATGAACATCAACCTTCGCTCCCTATTCTTCCTGACGCAGGCGTTCGGGAAATCGCTGATTGACGAGCACCGCCCAGGGAAGGTCATCAACGTGTGCTCGATGCTGTCCTTCTCGGGCGGCATCCTCGTCGCTCCGTACACGGCGAGCAAGAGCGCCGTCGCCGGCATCACCCGACTGCTGGGCAACGAGTGGGCGCCCCACGGCATCAACGTCAATGGGATTGCTCCCGGATACATGGCGACGGACAACACGGCGCCGCTTCGCGCTGACGAGGAGCGAAGCCGCGAGATCCTGAGCCGCGTGCCGATGGATCGTTGGGGAACGCCGGAAGATCTGTGCGGCGCGGTTGTCTTTCTCGCTTCGAAGGCCGCCGACTACATCACGGGAACCATCATCCGCGTGGATGGCGGGTGGCTGACGCGTTGAGGAGGCTCTGACATGCAGGAATGCGGACGGCAAGCCGTGCTCGAAACCCTACGCGCGTACTGCGCTGTCGCCGTGCTTCGTGGTGACGATGCGGGCGCCGTCTTCGAGACAGCTTGCGTGCTGCTGGACGGAGGGGTTCGAGTGCTCGAGGTGACGATGACCGTTCCTGGTGCTCATGGGCTGATCCGGCGCTTGGTAGCGGAGA
>Ga0272441_10001919_pt1 | contig 43469 bp, 35 predicted proteins | sample SSMProp6N_FD_193582 | JGI IMG/M metagenome (GOLD analysis project Ga0272441, IMG submission 193582) | Marine sediment archaeal communities from Little Sippewissett salt marsh, Falmouth, MA, United States - SSM-Prop-6N | ecosystem: Environmental > Aquatic > Marine > Wetlands > Sediment ...
TTTTGCTTGGCTTCAAAACTTTCGTCGCTTGGTTGTTCGTTATGAATATCATCTAAGGAATTTTCTTGGTATGATTCAGCTTGGCTGTATTGTTATCCTCCTTCGGAGGGTTTTGGGATGACTTCTAGTTTCAGGCAAAGGGGCGAAGAAATTTGGACGCTGATTGCGCCGGTTAACGCAGATTAAAAGAAATAAAGATTGCGGAGAAGTTATGCGTAGTCGCCAATACTTGATCTAACGGAGAGGGTATGGTCATGTTTCGATTAGCATACAAGGAAATAATATATTTTTAGGGGGGGCTATGCCCCCGTGCGCCCCCGCCATTTATCCTCCAGCCTTTGGGCGAGAGGGAAAATAAAATTTGAAGCCATCCAGACTTTATAAAAGCAGTAGAAACACATATACAAATAATATTTAATGGGGGCTATGACTGCTATTGAAGTTTCAAAGTGACGTAAGGATTATCCTGTTGGTCACAGAACTCTATTCCGACATTTATTATTTGCCTATCGTCTTTTTCTCCCATGGTCAAGGATATAACTCTATCCTCAATAGCATCATAAGATCTTGGTTCCAAGCCAGCAAGCTCTTTCAGCCAGTTTACCAGTTCACCATACAGAGGTGTTTCTGGCTTATCGTAGCCAGTTACATCCGGTAGCGAATGAGTTTTGGGGATTGTACGGATATTTTCATTCCGTGCAATCATGTCTTTTGTGATGTGAAGAAAATATGATTTTGCAGGACTGGAATCCGTTAAAAACCTGATGAGCTGTTTTATCCGCTTTTGTTCTTTTGTTAACGGGAGTGGTGGATTGCGATAAAGACCTATCAGACCGGCTATTCTCTTAAGTAACAGAACGCCGAAAAATCCGCACGCGCCGGCTATAAGAATTGATATGAGCGTATCGGTGCTTATGAAATTTTCTTTGGGTTTTGAAGCCCTAATTAACGCGATTACCATACAGAAAATGGCAAAATAGATTGAATGCTTTACTTTTCTTAGGATCTTATATCTGTTGACAACAGCAACGATGAATTGGCCAACTAATCCAAGAAGAAAGCCAAATATCGCCATCGCAATAAGAACAAACAAAAATAATATTGTGTCAACACCTTCTTCCTTTTTTATGTCAATTAATGCTTGTAAGGCGAGTAAAAAGAATATAAATCCCAAACAAGCCGAAAGAAGAAGCTTCTGTTTCCAGGTTTTCTTGATAGGATATCGCACATGGCCTTTATCCTTGATGTGCTCCAATACATGAGAAGCTTCGTCCTGCATAAGACATTCTTGTTGTTTCTTTGCCACATTTGCCAATTCAAGGCACATTGCATAAATGAGACCTTCAACGTTAATAGAACTTTCAGACACATTCATGCCTACCTTATCAACTTCATTGTCTGACAAGGTCATTCCCAAGCGACGGACTGTACCCAAGACCAACTCGAATTGATAGGGTGGCAAATACCTTCTACTAATCAGAAATTCCAGTATGCCTGGCGTATCTTCCGGATAGATAATTGCTGGATCAAGGGAATATAGCGCCCCCAATGTATCACGAGTAGCCTTGATGATCTCTCGTTGACTTTTATCAAGCCGAGCAGATCGGCTGATGAACTCATCCGTGAGGATCGGTTTTCTTTCTTTTAACGTTGATTTGCTTTTAACCTTTAACACAACAGCAACCGGTAAGAAAACCAAAAATCCAGCGATGATGGGACTTGACATAAAAATAATTAGAATGAGGCCATTATCATTATCAACGTCATAAAATAGATAATACAACATGGTCCCAACCGCCACGACACACAGGAAGATAAATATAATGGTGAAGTACCTGACAAATGGGTCATGACCTTTCCACAGTATTCTTTCCTTGTTTTTCAGGCGATAGCGGGCGCTGGGGAGCTCAAATACTTTCAGATAATCCGAGCCGGAAAAGAGAGACTTCTCTTTCAAGGCTTCATTTTCAGGTTTTAATGACATGCAATCTATCCATAAGTGTGGGTTTGGCCCGGGTTACCTCTTATAAAACTTACTGCCTGGTATTACTGAAAATCCGATTTCTCTGGAACAGGTTATATTTTACAGAATGAGGGAAAAAAGAACAAGAGGAACTTTCTGTCGCCCCTGGCGGGGCTTAAAGAATTCTACATATAACTTCTTAACCGCACGGCTTACGCCGTGGGCTAGCATATAACGCCCTTTCAGGGCTGAATAGGGGGATGGGTATATGGGTGTATGAGTAAAGAAGAGACCCCCTGTTAACACAGGGGGCTATTTAAGAATCCCCTGATTTTACATCAGGGGCTAAAATAATACGAAATGTGAAGAGCACGGCCGAGACGGCCGTGGCACATAGCATAGGACTTACCTTACGGCTGCTGTTCAATTTTAGATTTGGACAGGTGCCAGCGGAGCAGGTGAGGGGCGCCGAGGATGAGATAGAGGGCTAGGGCAAAACGTATAGCAGTAGTTATGCCATTGAAAATATTCATTCTCAAGCGAGTTGGCAGGAATTCCTCTCGGGATTCCAGGAACCAAGCATAAACCAGGCGGGCGGCTGAGGGGATGGCCCAAAAGAGCATCAAGACGCCGCAGCATAAAAAGGCAAGGCGATATATTGGAATCCAATCAGTATGGTCTTTGTCAGGTGAATCCGGGAGGGTATCGGGACCGACGATGCGCTGGGCCCATTTCTGGCCACGAAATAATAACTGATAGATAAAAATTACAGAGATGAGAAAAAGAATGATATAGAACAAGATAAAGATAATGTTTTCCTGCAGTCCTTCAGGGCTTTGATATACCATCACCAGAGGATATATATATATGCCCGACTGGAGGAGTTGAAAGGCACAATATAAACCCAACACAGCCAAGAGAATTTTTGTCCAGATCTGCATGCGCGTCATAATTGTCTCCCTTTTATTAATAGAGTAAATGACAGAATAACCGCAGGGACCATTATAATAGATGCGCACATACAATCAATGCAAATTGGCGGGCACGGCCCGCCCTACTTTCTCTGGATCCCCGCCTACGCGGGGATGACAGGGTGGCGTAGGCATGGCAGTCTAAAAAGTGATATGGTTATTTTTTGAGGAGGTATTGGTGGATGCTGTGGGCGGCTTTTTTGGCGTCACCCATGGCGGAGATAACCGTAGCGGCTCCGGTGACGATATCGCCGGCGGCGAAGACGCCGGGGACGGAAGTGGCCATAGACTCTTCATCAGCGACGATGGTACCCCACTTGGTGATTTCCAGTTCGGACATGGTCTGAGGGATAAGCGGGTTGGGTTTGTTGCCGATGGCGACAACAACGGTGTCGGTTTCGAGAGTGAACTCGGAGCCTTTAACAGGGACGGGGCGGCGGCGGCCGGAGTCGTCGGGTTCGCCCAGCTCCATCCGGATACATTCCATGGCAGTTACGCGGTGGTGGTCGTCGCCGATAATACGAATGGGATTGTTGAGCAGTTTCATGACAACGCCTTCCTGCTCGGCGTGATGAATTTCTTCTGCGCGGGCGGGCATCTGCTCGCGGGCACGACGGTAAACAATAGTTACCTCGGCGCCCAGGCGCAGGGCGGTGCGGGCGGAGTCCATGGCAACGTTGCCGCCGCCAATAACGGCAACCTTGGCGCGCTTGACAGGCGGGGTGTCGTATTCGGGGAATAAATAGGCCTTCATAAGATTCGAGCGAGTGAGGTATTCGTTGGCGGAATAGACGCCAACCAAATTTTCGCCGGGGATGCCCATAAAGGAAGGCAGGCCGGCACCGGTGCCGATGAAAACGGCGTCGAAGCCTTCCTCTTCCATAAGTTCTCTGACAGTGCAGTTTCGGCCGACGACGTAATCAAGGATAAATTTGACGCCGAGCTTGGTAAGAAAATTGGCTTCGGCGCGGACGATTTCCTTGGGCAGACGGAATTCGGGGATGCCATAGACCAGGACGCCACCGAGTTCCTGGAGGGCTTCGAAGACGGTGACGGCGTGGCCGAGTCGGATAAGATCGCCAGCAACGGTAAGACCGGCGGGGCCGGCGCCGATGACGGCGACGCGTTTACCAGTAGAAGGGGGCAATTGAGGGAGGGTGGTTTTGCCGCTGCCGCGTTCGAAATCGGCGACGAATCTTTCCAAGCGGCCTATGGCAACAGGTTCGCCCTTTACACCGAGTACACACATCTTTTCGCACTGCTCTTCCTGGGGGCAGACGCGGCCGCAAACGGCAGGTAAGGCGTTTTGCTCCTTGATCTTTAAGGCGGCTTCGATGAATTTGCCGTCACGGATCAAAGAGATGAAACCGGGGATATCGATATTAACGGGACAGCCGGTGACGCAGCGAGGCTTTTTGCATAAAAGGCAGCGGCCAGCCTCTAAGAGTGCAAGTTCCTGAGTATAGCCGAAAGGAACCTCCAGGAAGTTGGCGACGCGGTCTTCAGGAGCCTGTTCGGGCATTGGTTGCCTGGGTGTAGTATTTTTTGCCATAGTTTTTTTTTCGAGATACAAGCTGTTAGGATATTTAATTTTCTGGATTTCCGCTTTCGCGGGAATGACCGTGTTTCGTTAATGACATTTACAAGTATGCGAGTGGCCGGCGTTAGGGGCGACGGACTCGGTGCGACCGATCAGATTAATCTCATGATCGCTATAGGCGACGCGGCGGTCCCGGAGTTCTTCCCAATCGACAAGATGAGCGTCGAAGAAGGGGCCATCGACACAGGCGAATTTGGTATCTGCGCCGACGGTGACACGGCAGGCACCACACATGCCGGTGCCATCGAGCATGATGGGATTTAGGGCGACGATGGTCTTGACGCCAAAAGGTTTGGTTTCCCGGGCGGTGAGCATCATCATAAAGGGACAGCCAATGGCAATGACGAGGTCGAGCTTTTCGTGGTCTTTGAGTTTGGCCGCTACGACGTCGAGGGCGTGGCCCTTGATATTCAATGAACCGTCCATGGTGGTTTGAATGAAATCGTCGGAGACCTTTTGAAGTTTTTCCCAGTAGTAGTGCTTATAGTGGCTGCGGGCTTCCACAACGGTTATGACGCGGTTGCCGGCCTGCTGCAGGGATTCGGCAATTTTTAGAATCGCACCGATGCCGTAACAGCCGGCGACCAGAGCAACTGTACCATAATTTTTTATCTCCAGGGGGATGCCCAGCGGACCGGTTACGTGGGCGATCTTGTCACCTTCATTTAAAAGGGTTAGTTTGCGGCTGGACTGGCCCACTTCGAGGACGACCAGGGTTATAGTACCCTTTTCGGAATCCCAGTCGGAAAGAGTGAAGGGGACACGTTCGGATTTTTCATCGACCATGACGATAATAAATTGGCCGGGCAGGGCTTTGGCAGCAATGTGCGGCGCTGCAATTACAATTTCATGGACGTTGGGAGCGATCTCCGCTTTTTTGAGGATGGCAAAACCCTGGTCAGATTTTGCGGGGGCCTGGGTGGGAGGCAGGGAAGCATCATCGGCGGGGAGCTCACGCAGGCCCAAGACCTTTTCATCCAGGCGGTGGCCGCGGAAATGGGTACGCCGCAGGCGAATGTCCTGAGCAACGGGAGGTGTGCTGGTACTGTTAGGACATAAAACAGATTCGGGGAGTTTCATTGCGCGGCGGATGTCCGTGGTTGAATTATATTTGAAATCTTTTACACCTAAACTTTGTGCGAGGGAGTTGATAATCCACCAGTCAGGTTGTGATTGGCCGGGAGGGTCGGAGGCTTTATTCAAAGGCCGGGTTTGGCCGGAGGCGTCGCGGGTAGTTCCTTCGACTTCAGCAAAAACGGCAGCGGGGAAAACGACATCAGCCTGTTCACTTGTCTTGGTGGGGAAACAATCCTGTACAATTATAAAATCAAGATTGTCAAGTTCGGTAGGAGCGATAAAGGCACCGGTGAGCAGGACGGCCTTTACGCCTTTAGGGAGGCTGGTCAAGGACACGCCGCGAGGGTTGGGCTCGATCTCGAGGTAATGGGGCGAGTTCATGACATCATTGGTAAATTTCTTGAAGAGATAGCGGTCCTCAAGGGTGCTGGTGGTGTCGCAGACGAGGGCGAAGCTATCACCCTGGTAGTTTTTCAGTTTGGCGGAGGCGGCCTCGAGGGCCTGGTCCCATTCGGTGGGACGCAATACCTTGCCGGTGCGCACTAAGGGTTTGTGCAGGCGATCGGGATGATTTAAGAATTCCGGCAGAGCAAAACGACCCAAGAGGCAAACAGGAATATCTTCATTGAGGGCCTGGGCGGTAACGAGTTTGTCGTTGTGAGTGGCAAGTTTTAGGGCGCAGGCGGCATCACAAAAGATGCAGGTTGATTCGATAAAGGTGTCGGGCTTTCCGTACCACTTGGCATAACGCTCGGCTAGAGTGCCGGTGGGACAGACGTCGATGCAGGAACCGCAAAATTGGCAACCGGCATCTTTGAGGGAACGGTCGAAAGCCTGGCCGATATAAGTTTCGCTGCCGCGGTTGATGAAATCGATCACGGTGCGGTTCTGGTGATGTTGACAGATGCGAACGCAGCGGCCGCAAAGAATGCAAAGATTGAGGTCGCGGTCAATAAAGGGATTGGTGCGGTCGAGCGGTCGGTGGTGATAGGCTGGCTGAACAGGTAGTTCCTTAAAGCCAAGTTCTTCGGATAAACTGCGGACCTGGCAGATTTCTTTGTTGCTACAGGTATGACAGCCGGTGGTGCGTCCGGCTTTTTCGGCGTGGGGTCGGTACTGGGTGCATAAATCGCGTTTGTCGCAGACGAGGCAGGCACTGGGATGTTCGAGCATCATCAGGGCCAGGATGTTGCGACGCAGGTCACGCAGAGCGGGAGTATTGGTGCTGACGACCATGCCTTCGGCGGCCGGGGTGGTGCAGGAGGTGGGGTAGCCACGCATACCTTCGATTTCAACTACGCACATCCGGCAGGCACCATAAGGAGATAAACTGGAATGGGTGCACAGATGAGGGATATCGATGCCGTGGCGGAGAGCGCAATCGAGGATGGTTTCATTCGGTTGGGCAGTTACGGTTTGATTGTCGATAGTCAGCTTCACGAGATTTAATTCCTAACGACTCGCCTAAAAGTTACACATTATAATTATATTCACGCGGAAGGCGGTGAGCTGGATTTTTTTCGTTGAGGTTCGTAACGAGTTAATGAGCCGCTGGTGCGATAGACAGCGGCGTACACTTCGGGGCAGGTGCTCAGGCACATGCCGCAACGTATGCAAGTATTTGGGTCAATGGTATGCGGTTTTTTCCGGGTGCCGCTGATAGCCTGTACGGGGCAGACTTTGGCACATGCTCCACAGCCGGCGCAGCGATCGGGGTCGATGTGATAGTCGATCAATGAGTTGCAGACGAAGGCGGGGCATTGGTGGTTTTCAATGTGTTCTTCATATTCGCGGCGGAAGTAACGCAAGGTGGTTAAAACGGGATTGGGGGCGGTTTGGCCCAAGGCACATAAGGAGCCATCCCTAACAGTTGAAGCAATCTGTTCCAACTGATCGAGATCGGAGAGCTGACCGTTACCAGAGGTAATTTTCTTTAAGATGCTGAGCATGGCGCGGGTACCGATGCGGCAAGGAGGGCATTTACCGCAGGATTCTTCCTGGGTAAAGGAAAGGAAGTACTGGGCGAGATCGACGACGCAGGTATCTTCGTCAAGAACGATCATGCCGCCGGAGCCCATTATGCTGCCGGCTTCATTAAGGGATTCGTAATCGACGGTAAGGTCCATCTTTTCGGCGGGTATGCAGCCACCGGAAGGGCCGCCGGTTTGGACGGCCTTGAAGGATTTGTCGTCGGGGATGCCGCCGCCGATGTCATAAATGATTTCCTTTAAGGTGATGCCGAGGGGAACTTCGATCAGGCCGGTATTTTTGATCTTGCCGGCGAGGGCGAAGGTCTTGGTGCCTTTACTTGAAGAGCTGCCAAAATTTGCAAACCATTCGGCGCCATTACGGAGGATCAAGGGTAAGTTGGCCAGGGTTTCGACGTTTTGGATTACAGTAGGTTGATCCCATAAGCCTTTGACAGCGGGGAAAGGTGGGCGAGGGCGAGGCATGCCACGGCGGCCCTCAATGGAGGCGATCAATGCGGTTTCTTCGCCACAGACAAAGGCGCCGGCACCTTTTTTGATAGTGAGGTAAAAGTTAAAACCGGAGCCGCGGATATTTTCACCCAAGAGGTCCAGGTTTTGCATTTGCTTAATTGCTATATCCAATCTATGCAGAGCGAGTGGGTATTCGGCACGGCAATAGATGTAACCATGCGAGGCGCCCAGGGTAAAGGCGGCGATGAGCATGCCTTCCAAGAGGGCATGAGGGTCGCCTTCGATGAGAGAACGATTCATAAAGGCGCCGGGGTCGCCCTCATCGGCGTTGCAGATGAGATATTTGATGTCACCAGGGGCCAGACGGCAGAAATCCCACTTTTTCCAGGTAGGGAAGCCAGCGCCGCCGCGGCCACGCAGGCCGGAAGATTTAACAATCGAAAGGGTTTCGTCCGGTCCAATCTCAAGGGCATGAAGAAAGCCCTGATAACCCTTCTGGGCAAGGTAATGATCGATGTTTTCCGGGTCGATCAGGCCACAGTTATGTAAAACGTTGCGGACCTGAGATTTTATCAAGGGATGTTTTTGAAATTCAGTGACACCTTCCAAAACGGCCGAGGACATATTACCCAGGGCCCACTGGGAACAAGGGTCAGAGCCGAGGATAAACTTATCAATAATTTCTGTTATCTGGTCGGGGCCGACGTTGGCATAGCAGATACGCTGGGTGGTATCTTTCTGAACAATGACCAGGGGTTCGAGGAAACAGGGTCCCAAACAGCCAACTTCGATAACTTCGGCTTTTATATTTTTTGTTTTAAGGTATTCCTGCAGCCGGTCCTTTACCTCCAGTGCGCCGGCGGCCCGGCCGCAAGTGGCGGTGCCGACATAAAAGACAGGAAGATCGCCTTCCTGCAGTTGCTGCCAGATTTTGGCGGCATTAGTAAAATTGTCTTGGAGGGAATTCATGCTTATTCGGGATTCCTTTCACCCTGATATTTTCGTAGCAAGGCGGGAATTTTGCGAGTGGACATTTTGGCGTGTATATCACCATTGACCTTGACCACGGGGGCCAGGGCACAACAGCCCAGGCAGGCAACGCGCTGCAGATCAAATTTTTTGTCATGGGTGGTTTGACCGGCAGTGATACCCAGTCGCTGCTCCAATTCACCCAGGATTTGATGGCCACCACGAACATGACAAGCGGTGCCGAGGCAAACCTGGATGGTGTTCTCGCCAGGAGGGTGAAAGCGGAACTGGGAGTAAAAGGTGGCAACGCCAAATATCTCATTGTCAGAGATATTGAGTTTTTCAGATAGCTGGGCCAGGGCCGAGGGGGAAAGATAGCCATCCTTTTCCTGGATATCCTGGAGGATAGGGATGAGGCTGGCCCTTTCCAGGTGATAGCGCTCGAGTATTTGTGTTAGGGAAGAAGTCATACAGTATTACTCGTAAGTTGTTTGTTCCTAAAGGTTTAAGGCTAAAAAGCCGGGCAAGTAAAAGTGTTATTGTAGCAGGAATACCCAGCGATTGTAGGAAAAAATTTCGGCTGGCGAGGGGGTGAAATTACAGGAATCACGGATTATTAGTTTATACCTATTCTATATAGCTGGTTTTTCCAGGACGGCGGCGCTAACGGCCCAGATGGAAGGCCGGCAAGCAAGGTGGAAGCCCTGGCTGAGGGCAGTATTAATAGTGGCCTGGAAATCTTCGGGGGAAACACGCTTATTCGGCTCGGCGATGAGTATCTTAGCTGAGTCTTTTAAAGACCTATACATCTGGGAGAAGAACAGGACTGGGTCGGGCACTTCATGGACGACGGCGAAGGCAAGGGCAAAATCTAAGACGCCATCAAAGCGGTCAAGGCCGAGGGAAGTTTCGGAACATACATGGGTTTCGATTCTATCCAGCAGGTTCGCTTTCTGAGCCCTTTCTTTGAGACGCTTTATCATTTTCTCCTGAATATCAATGCAAATGACTTTGCCGCTGGGGCCAACCATTTTGGCCATAGGCAGGGAGAAAAAACCCATGGCAGAGCCAAAATCCAAGACCTGCATATCAGGTTTGAGGTAAGGGCTAAGAATCTTGTTGGGATTGTGCCAGAATTTTCTTAAGGGGCTGGCAAGTAAATAACCAATCCAAAAGGGACATACATGATGATGGCCAGGCTCGGACATCTGTTTATCTCCATAGAAAATTATTCAGCGCAGTTTGTTAACAGACCATAAGTATTGGTCGGCGGACAAGTCCAACAAGTTTATATCATCATTAGTCCCCTGCTACAAGGAGTAAAGGCAAAGATTGAAACGAGAGAGGATTGATGTTATTCTATATTAAGACAACTAACAAAATAGGAGCAGCCCAATGCGAAAGAACAAGCCGGATGATTTAAGGGCGGAGGAAAATAATATCAAAATAACGATTGTATATGATAACAATCCCTGCAAAGAGGGGCTGGAGACGAGATGGGGATTTGCCTGCGTTATAAGCGGGATGGAGAAAACCATACTGTTTGATGCGGGGGGTGAGGGGGAAGTATTACTTGCTAATATGGCAAAGATGGAGATTGAGGCGAGCGAAATCGAAACAGTGCTGTTGTCGCATATACATGATGATCATACGGGCGGGCTGGGAGCGTTTCTAAAGAAAAATGCGCAGGTAAGGGTGTATGTGCCGGATTCGTTTCCAGAAAGTTTTAAGGATAAAATTACTCGCATGAAAGCCGAGGTTGTCGAGGTTGAAAAGCCAAGGGAAATCCTAACAAAGATTTATTCAACCGGCCAAATGGGGACAGAGAAAAAAGAACAGGGGCTCATTCTACAAACAAATAGAGGACTGTTGATTATTACTGGATGTGCGCATCCGGGGATTGTGGAGATGGTAAAGAGGGCGCAAGAATTGTTCGACGAGCCGGTGCTGCTTATTATGGGGGGATTCCATCTGAAAGCGACAGATAAAGACGAAATCGAAGGCATTATCAAGACCTTAGAAGAAATGAAGGTGAAATATGCAGGGCCCTGCCATTGTACGGGTGAGCAAGCGAGATCGCTATTTGCAGAGCAATTCGGGGAGCATTACATTAAGGCAGGGGTGGGCAAGGTGGTCAACATAAAAGGATTGAGTAGTTGTTAATAAACAATTAATAATTGCAAATTAAAGAGTTATAAAACTAATGGCAGACTAACGAAACACCAAAGTAGTACCAAAGGCGCAAGCTTGGTACGTGTTTTGGTACGCGTGGTTCGGTTCACACGATATATTTCTCTACACCTGTCCCAACTTCTGCGGGCTTCTCCAAGCTCATGCCATCTCCGGTTTATGAGTGAAATAGAATCCGAAATCTAAATTAACCACCGGTTCAATTCCCAGCAGGCAATATGCCCCTTGGGAACCCCGAAAAAGTTTTACTTTGCCGGCAGGAACGTCTCGATAATAGATATCTTTGATTCCGCATTGGGGTTTATTGACTTCATAGCTTGCTTTTTGTAGCAAATCCCAGCTTTCCTGAGGTTCAAGCCATACTTTGCCGCCGCTGCCTTTAGCAGCAAAACCTATATATACTCTAACGGGTTTTTCGGCAAAAAACTCAGACACGAATCCTCTAAGGCTTTTTGGAAAGAAAACCGTATTGAGGTTGCACCTAAAAACTGATGTGTTATTTTTTAATTTTTAATTCGCTGTCGGTAAATAAGTGGACATCCCTTCTTAACGAGAATATTTCTGGTCCTTCATTGTCCTCTGCTAAATTAATATTAAAATCTTCTATATGTGGATCATTCCTTAACAATTTATAACTTTTTCATTGATGTGCTTCTTATTTAGAACAGCAATTTATACTTACAATTAGCGGATTCAACTCATAAGTGCAACACGTAGCGAAAAAGTTGGTGAGCTTCTATACTGGCTCGTCCGGGAAAACCACGCTGCCCGAAGCGCTTATGAGACGGTACATACAACTCGCCTAGTAATATCTTATCGAAATCTATGCCAACAAACAAGCTGGAACAACCAAGCAACCCTTGCCCGTCACCTCGGAATGCATCCGAACACCATCAGCCGCGAAATGATCCTGTCACAAAATCTCTGAAAATTTTACTTACCGGACAAAGTTTTCTCCAGCCAGACAAAAGATTCTTTCTGCATCTCGAGGGTAAATTCGTGTTTTGCGTCCCATATTTTTGTAACCAGTTTTTGTTGAATTTTTTGTGAGGCCCATACCGTTCGCATTTTTTCATAAGCTTCTCGGACCCCTTTGACTGGAAATAGTCCATCCTGCAAGCCGTTATAAAAAAGCATCGGTTTTGGGCAGGCAAGAGAGGCAATATCGGGATATTCCATATCTTGGAATAAGCCCGGATGTACCATGGTAAAATTGGAGGCGCCAATCGTCGCATTAGCACCGGGATACATCACATCCTTCAGGGTTGACATCCAGCAAACAGATACTCCCGCACAGATATGATCTGACAATGCCGCCAACTGCCATGTCCTAAAACCTCCCATCGACAAGCCCATCGCTGCTATTTTTTTCGTATCTACAAAAGGCAGCCCTGCTAAAAAATCAGCAGCATACAAATCTTCGTAGGCGATCAATCCCGCAAAAGTCATCCCATAATTCAATAAATTACTTGCCAAGGCCTGTTGGCCATCATAACCCGCTCCGCCTCGATCGGACCAGTTCAGGGCATCGGTAGCAAAGCACACATATCCTCGTTTGGCGAGCTCGTCACCGATATATCTGCCGCCATAATATTTGTTTATCCACTGGCGGGAGGATTCAGTCTTTTCACCATCGCCAAAGGGCCGGATGACCTTTTCTTTGCCTATATCAAACCGGGCGCCGTGATCGTGTAAGAGCAGAACTGCCGGAAATGGTCCTTCGTCTTTGGGCTTTAGCAAATAGCCTAACACTCTGCTGTAACCGGTCAGATTGAACATGATCTTTTGGGCAGAGTAAGTTCCCCGGTCCTGCCTATCGACAATATGAGGATTAAACTCGACTTTGGGAGGTGCGGCCATTAGAGAAGACATGACACGCTTGCGAGCCTGGTGTTTCCATTCAGTAAAATCATCATATTTTCCGGCAGTCCAGCTTGATGGGTACTTCAACCTTTTTTCAATCTTCTCATAAAATACAGGCAGATAATTATTGACTCCGATAGTCTTGCCGGCATTTCTATTTTGTAATATTTGCGGAAAGTCCTTTTGTACTTTTGCAATTAAGGCTTCGGGATTGTTATCCATAGCATATATTTTCAGCCGCCAGCGCCTGTGTTCGGGAGGCTTGTCCACCGGCTCCCAGTAGGGATTGTTGTGCATGCAATCATGCCAGGCCTGACACATGTTATAGGCATTGTTGGTGGCCAGGGCGGTGAGATATTTATTATCCTTGGAAACTGCGCCGATAACCGTCAAAGCATATTGCGTGGTGCTGTAATTTGCCCAGGAAGTCTCCGGTTTTAAAGCTTCTTTTTCTTGCCAGGTGCCGTTATACATTTGTACCCAGGGAGAGTTGTTTACAATATCATCATCACTTCTACAGGGAATTTTGCGGCGCACCGTGTTATCAAGAAAGATTCGTTGTAATTTTCCTTTATCGGTATCAACGAAGATAAAACACCTTTTAACAAATTCAGGATAGGGGGCGGGGCGGCTGCAGAAACCAGGCGCCTTTTTCAACTGCCAGCACAGGTTCAGGGGAATATTATCTTCGGGTAACGCTATGGTGTCGGGCTCGCTTGATTGCATACGGGCATCAAATTCCACGGCCCCGGGCTCAGGGGTTACAGTGGTGATGATCAATACGCCCGGCTTATCCAGCGACTCGTGAGTTAGTTCAATGGATCCCTCTTTAAGGACACGGGCTGAAATAAATTTAACTTTACTTTCGTAACACCAGCATTCACAACGAAATCCTGGAATATTAAGAAAATTACATACAACGTAATAGTAATCAGTTTTATCCTTTGTTTCTTTTCTGACCGAAAGAGTAGGTAAAGTATCAGGGTAAGGATTTACACTAACCAGTATCACACCATCAGTTATATTACGGGAGATTTCTGGGGCGGAATTAGTACCTAGACTAAAATTCATACATAACAAACAAATAACAGTTGATAATTTAATACAAATATTAAATCTTGACCTGATCATCCTTAGATACCTCCATGAAGCTTATTCCTGTAATTTGTATTTTAGTACTTTGTCCTTAGCATAGTACCAATAATCATCGTTTACATCAATAACTGACCAAGCCGGAAGTAGGCTTGGCCCTTGATAGAAATTCAATTCTCCAGTATGTGCGCGAAGATTCCTAAACACCCAAACAACAATATTATGATGATCTGACTTCGTTGTTCCTCAAAATGCGTTACACGATATCAGCGGACAAGGGTATCGCATGGAATTTATCTATTGGCAAACCAGACGCAATAATCCTTGACCGGCCTGTAATTGGGAGATTTTTTGTCCAGAACCGTCAGGTCACATAAAGGAAACACAAAACGTTCGCGTCCGCAACTAACTTTTACCAGAACACCATATAGATCGTCCGGCTCCGCGATACCTTTAACCTGCAATTGGTCATCGCACTCCAAAGGCCCCTCATCCTGAGGCTCGCTGACTTCGGCATCGAAGGGGAATATGAGCACTTGTGAGAGATAGTCGTTCCAGGCCTCCACTTCATCCTCGGCATCGGTGATCACCTTAAGAATACGCTTTCCTTCTTCACCGTCACTGAGCCAGTGACTGGTAGATTCCATCGCTTCCCGTAATTGGTCGGCTGTTTCCTCGGAATCCCGGGACAAAGTTGGTTCGATTTCATTAGCAGAGAGATACATCTCCGACCAGTCCATGCCTTCCTCTTCGCTCTGTTTGATATATTCTTGCGGCAATTGTTTTAGAGTGATGCTGTCCCAGCGGATGCCAACAAGGTTGTCGTCTTCGATCTCGAAAATCCTTCCCTGCCAGCCGGCTATGCATATGGAGTCATCCTCAGGGCACATGACACCCTTTTTGACCTTTACTGAATCGCCGATTTTAAATGACATGCCTATCTCCTTCAAAAAAGATTTCAGGCATTAATATAATTATTCCACATCAAGAAATCAACCGGGGTTCATGAAGAAGCAAATGGTGCACCGCCAAGTGATAAGCATTTAAAAACTACAGTCCCAATTCTGCTTACCTATTATGCAAACAAATTAAACCAAGGTCAAGGTTGTGGGCCAATTATCAGCTCTTTACACCTTTTTTAATCTTCCATATTGATAATAAGTCATGTCATCTTAACTTAACAAGGCTTATTATTTAGAATATTGTCCATACAGATGACCTTTGATACACCATACGTCCTTGGTTGTTGTAAGTTGCTTGTGATCAGCGATAATCGCAAATCAAAAATACATGTTAGCTTATAATTTTGATAATTGCTTTTTTTATGTCGCCTAAAAGTTGCGGTCAGCCTTCTATGATTTTTTGAGATTTCGGTCTTCGTGCGTATTAGCGTTGGTAGAATCTTGGCCATTGTAGGGCCAGTCATTTTCAAGATTTTTTTGTTTATAAGGATTTACGGATGTTTGCAATGAATTTCTAATCCGTAGGTCATAGGTTCGAATCCTGTCGGGCGTGGTTTGGTTTTGGGGTAATTATTTTTATTTTCCTGTCGTAAAACAGGTAGATTCTGCACTATATAATGAGGATTCGAATTCTTGTTTTCTGAGGTATAGATGGCTGAAAGTGACCAATACTACATAGAACAGTGCCTGAACGGCCACCCGGATGAGTTTCGCGGGCTGGTGAGGCGATATCAGGGGGGGGTGTCGGCGTATCTGGCAGGCAAACTGGGTAATTTAACCGCGGTGGAAGAAGCGGCCCAGGAGACATTTGTGCGGGCGTACTTCGGTCTGTCAGAACTGAAAAAACGAGAGTCATTCTATGCCTGGCTGTTGGGGATTGCGAATCGGGTGGCTAAAGAACAGCTAAGAGAAATAAAACCAACAGCTAATGTTGATTGTCCGGCGGAAGAGACACCTCAGGAAAGCAAAGTTGATGAAGAATTGGAAAAGGCAATTGCCGAGCTGCCGGATAATTACAGAGAATTAGTTCTACGAAGGTTTTATTTCGGCTGTAATTAAAAAACATAACTTAGCCCTTCGGAAAGATAATCCTGCAAATCGTTTTCAGATTGATGGTGGGCTCTAATAATAATAAGTAACGCATCTATAACCTTCTAAAAGGCCGGTTTTGAGGACCGGCCTTTTTTGTTGGCATTTGGAGGGACTCCAACTATAATGCTGCTGATTATCCAGAATTAGCCCAAAAAGTTTATAATAAATCTCGAACTACAGATGAGATTTGCAGTTATGGATAAGGAGTTTTGATAGATGCTAAGCGGAATCGATGTTTTCGTAGTGCTTTTCTATATGGCGGGGATCATGCTGCTGGGCTTCTATTTCAAGAAATTTATCCACTCATCGCAGGACTATTTTCTGGCCGGTAAGATGCTGCCATTCTGGGCGATCGGGATGTCGATTGTGGTCTCGGATATCGGAGCGCTGGATTTTGTGGGGGTGTCGGGGCAGGCGTATCGGTTTGGAATTTCAGTAGGGAACTTTGACTGGATCGGGTCGGTGCCGGCGATGCTGCTGGCGGCGTTTATATTTGTACCCTATTTCTGGAAGGCGGGGCTGTATACCATTCCGGAATATCTGGGGAAACGCTATAACGATTATGTGAGAACGTTGGCGTCGCTGACGTGGATCATATTTTTTGCGTTTAACCTGGGGGCGATCTTCTGGGCCAGTGCGGTGTTTTTGGAGACGCTGCTGGATTGGCCAGCGTGGCTGGATTGGCCGGTGTGGCGGTCGATTATATTAACGGCGGTGGTAGTGGGTATCTATACATTCTTCGGGGGGCTGACCGCGGTGGTGATGACCGACGTGGTACAGATGATTATCATGTTTGTGGGGGGAATTGCGGTGGTGTTTTTGGGATTTTATCAGGTGGGCGGCTGGGACGGTCTGGTGGCCAAGATGGCAGAGATGGGGATCGAACATCAGAGCCGATTCGAATTGATACAGCCGGTGAACACAGAGACGCCGTTTCCCTGGACTGGTATTCTGTTCGGCTTGACTTTTGTTATGGCCAACGCGTATATGATCGGGAATCAGGCGGTGGTGCAGCGATGTCTGGCGGCAAAAAATGAATGGCATGCCAAGGCGAGCATGATCTGGGGGGCGTTTCTAAAGATGTTTATCCCGGTGATGGTGCTGTTTCCTGGTCTGATCGCGACGGTAATGCATCCGGGATTGGAAGAAGGAGATCAGGCGTTTCCCATGTTAATAGGGACTCTTTTGCCCATAGGACTGCGAGGATTGTTGTTTGCGGCGCTGTTGGCGGGGCTGATGTCAAGTATCGATTCGGTATTGAACTCGACGGCAACGTTGTGGACCAAAGATATCTATCAAAAATTTATAAAGAAAGAGGCGTCCGACAAGCACTACCTGAATGTGGGACGGGTGACAACAATATTGCTATTGATCTTCGGGGTATTAACTGCGCCGGTCAGCAAAAAATTCCCAGGGATTTATGTAGCCATCCAAACGTTTTTATCCTTCTTTCAGGGGCCGATCTTCTCCATACTGCTGTTGGGAATTTTCTTCCGCCGGATTACAGCGTGGGGTGGCTGTGCGGGATTAGTTGGAGGGATAACAGTATCTATTAGTCTCTATCTCAATAAAAGCAGTTTGTTCACCATCGAAGATCCGTTTCTTTACGTATCCTGGTGGTCGTTTGTGGCCGGGTTTATCATCACGATTGTGGTGAGTATATTTACCAAGCCGCATCCGGAACAAAAGCTGTATGGGCTGGTATATCGATTGGCCGAAAAGAACGGCGTAAATAAATAGATCGGGAGAAAAATGATGCTGGAACATATAAAATATATATTGAATTTCGAATGGCTGACTAATGTTGCTATAACCCCGGCGAGAGGGTTGTTTCTGGGACTTTTTATTGTAATTGGGATTCTGGTGTTATTGATTCCCAATGATTATATTTATGAAGGAGTTGAGGAAAGGAAGTGGTGGCATAACCTGAAATTGTGGGCGTGGTTGGACCTGGCCTTTATTTTTACTGTGTACTACATCTTTTAAGCGATAGACATATGGAAGAAAAAAACATAACACCGGAAAAGAAACTCCAGGAACAGATGCTCGCCCAGATTAATATTGCTTTGGGACTTTTCCTGCTGGGTTTTAGTCTGATCATTTTTGTGGCAATATACTACACAAAGACTTTTGTGGGGCAGATGACCAATCTGGCGGCAGGATTGATCTTAGCAGGGGTTGGGGGGGGAATGATTTATTACGCTCTTAAGAAACGTAAGAGAACAAGAAGTTCCAGTGATGTGAACGAGGGCAATTCGTAACTTACAGGTCAACGGCTTTATCGGTTCGGGCGGATTCGTAGGCCCCGTCAACTATTTGCATTATCACCTGGCCTTGTTGGGCGCTGGACAGGGGTGTTTGGCGGGTGCGGATACATTCAACAAAATGCTGCATCTGGCGGGTGTAGATAATCTGATCGCAATGTTCCTGCCTAGGAGGGAGTGGGGCAATAAATTCACCGGGGTGATTCTCGACAGAGAATTTGAGTTTGGTGGGGAACAGTGAGGCGTAACCTTTGGTACCAAACAACTGGGTACCGGCCTCGGGGCCGTCGGCATGTGGATGCCACCAGCCGCTTTCGATAAGGGAGGTGGCGCCATTGTCCCAGGTTATCATAATGATACCGGAATCATCCACATCGTAATCGCCATAATGAGTACCTATCCGGGCGTAAACCTGTTTTGGCTTTGGATCGGAGAGGATATAACGGACGGTGTCGAGGGCGTGAACACCCATGTCGGCTAAGGCGCCGCCGCCGGCCAACTCTTTTTGGGTAAACCAGCCTGAAGGTCCCCAATTTTCATGGATGCCGTAGCCTTTCGTTTTTACTATGTCGCCGATTTTGCCGGATTGCACTACGTCTTTGATATAGTTGACCTCGGTGTCATAGCGCCACATGTGTCCAACCATAACGAGGCGATCGTTTTTTTGGGCGGTCTGGATAATCTGTTCGCCCTGCTGAGAATCAACAGCTAATGGTTTTTCAATAAAGACATCCTTGCCCTGCTGTAAAAAGGCGATTGCGTAAGGGGCGTGAAATTTATTGGGAGTGCAGATAACGGCGGCGTCAATGTCAGAGCGGTCGAACAATTTGTCGGCATCCGGGGAGGTTTCAGTAATGTTATACTTTTGGGCGAACTTTTGGGCGGCGGTTTCGTTCTGATCACAGACGGTAATGATCTCTACGCCGGGTTGTGCGAGTAAGCCGCGAGCATGATAATGGGCGATATAACCAGCGCCGATAAGGGCAACTTTGATCTTTTTCATAAGCTTACCTCGCCAATCCGGGGCGGAATAATTGTTTGATTATAAAAGCTCGTCCACATTTTTATAAATTTTCTTAATAGCCTCGGTCAAGAGATCCATATCCTTTTTGGTACCCATCAAGACCGTGTGGTGAAAACAAACGGACTCTTCCTGAAACACTTTGCGGCAGACGGGCAAATCGAAACGGCGGGGATTGAGGTCGTGCCAATGCTGTTCGGTTATTTTATAGCGCCAGGGTTTAGTATGGGGTGTATAGAGAGCACAGGAATTTAGAGGTTCGTAGCTGGATTCCACAGGAGTGACTATTTCTTTTTCCAGGGCCTGGCGAAATACCTCGACGGAAAGACCTTTAAAGGCATCCTTTTGATAACGAATGGAAAAGTTATAGTAGGCTTGCATCGTTTCGCGTTCATCTCGACGCATAGGCAGGACACCGGGGATATCCGCCAAAAGTGAGTTGAAATATACAGCGTTTTCTTCGCGAGTCTGGTTATGCTGGGGAAGCCTCTTAAGGGCTTCCAGTAAAAGAGCGGCCTGGAAATCGGTGAGACGATAATTGCCGGACTGGATGAAATTCCCCTCATCAGTATAAATGCCCGCGCCCTTATCAGCATCAATTTGCTGTTCCGGTCGGCGGCCACAGTTACGCAAAGCGTCGAGTTTTTCATAGAGTGTGTCATCACTGGTGGTGAGGGCGCCACCTTCACCAGCGGTCATAAGTTTGGAAAGCTGAAAGCTGAAGCTGCCGACAATGCCGATACTACCGGCCTTTTTGTCCTTCCACTGAGCGCCTTGTTTGTGGGCACAATCTTCGATGACTTTAAGGTTGTGTTTTTGGGCAAGAGCCATGATGGTATCCATGTCGGCAAAACAACCGTAGAGGTGCACGGGGATGATGGCCTTGGTACGGGAAGTAATTGCTTTTTCGACGGCGAGGGGATCCATACACCAGGTTTCCTCGTCAACATCAACCAGGATGGGGACGGCATTGACGTCCAGGACAGTGGCGGCGGTGGCCTGCCAGGTAAGACCGGGGACGATGACCTCGTCACCTAAGCCTATACCCAGGGCTTCCAGGGCCAACTGCAAACTAACCGTTCCGTTGGCAACAGAAAGGGCGTATTTTGTGCCGGTGAATTCGGCGTAGGCCTGGTTGAATTGTTGTTCGACAGGTCCGTTATACGACCAAACACCGCTTTCAAGAACCTTAATAAGGGCCTTTTTGTCATTGTCATCCCAATAGGGCCACTTGGGCCAAGGGTTCGCTTTAACATCCCGCAGAGGTTTGCCACCTTTTATAGCCAGTTGGCTCATGCCTGTCTCCAGTAATGAAAAATAATCTACACAACTACAGGTATGAATAACGCTAACAACCTGGTCCGGTCAGGAAGTATCGGGGAATATTGTAATCACTCTTAATAGTAAAGGCAACAAGAAATGTACAATAGCTTGACATACCCCTGGACAACGGTAAGAATATCGAAATGTTAGCCATTTTATCCCAACCAGCAGGATATAAAATCTATGAATAACCAGGACCATCAATTTGTGAAACCGTTAAAGAAGGGATGGGCCATACGTGCTGCGTCGGAGGTAAAAGAGATGGGCAAGATAATCTCGCAAGCCGACTATGAGCTTAATAAATGGTATCCGGTCGTGGTTCCCACAACGGTTTTGGCCGGGCTGGTGCAAAATGGGGTATATAAAGATCCTTATTTCGGGCTTAATCTGAAAGAGATTGCCAAGGAGCAGTTTGAAAATTCCTGGTGGTATAGAACGGAATTTGCATTATCCCGGGAAGAGGCGGAGAAAACAGTTCTTTTGGAACTCGAGGGGATAAATTACAGGGCAAATATATGGTTAAACGGTAAAGAAGTTGCCGACAGCTCGGAAATAATTGGGGCATTTAGGCGGTTTCAATTTAAAGTCGCCGAACTGGTGCGAGAAGGTAGTAACGCTTTGGCGGTTGAAGTCATCCCACCGAAGCCGGGAGAGTTCTCGACGGGATTTGTCGATTGGAATCCGCCACCGCCTGATCGCAATATGGGTATTTTCCGAGAGGTGAGATTGCGCCTGGTAGAAGATGCGGCCCTTGATAATCCCTTCGTACAAACAAAACTAAATTTGGAAACACTCAAGGAAGCCGCCCTTAACATCAGCGCCGAGCTGACCAATCACAGTGAGCTAGCGATTACAGGTACCCTGAAAGGCGAAATTGGAAATATCAAATTCAGTCAAAAAGTAACTTTAGAGGCCGGGCAAAAAAAGAAAGTGGAATTTTCGTCGGTAGAGTTTGAGCAGTTGCAGATTGGAAATCCGCGGATCTGGTGGCCGCACGATATGGGGGAGCCTGAGTTATATGAATTGCAATTGAAATTTGTCAGCGATAATAAAACCCTGGACAGGGCCGAGGTTCGGTTCGGGATACGAGAAGTGGAAGACTATTTTACGCCTCAAGGTCATAAGGGATTCAAGGTTAACGGGAAAAAGGTCTTAATCAAGGGGGCGGGGTGGTCGGATGATATGTTTTTGGCCGATACACCGAAGGGTATCGAGGCACAACTTCAATATGTAAAACATATGAACCTGAACTGTATTCGCCTGGAGGGAATTTGGGGGAAGGATCATACCATCTACGATTTGTGTGATCAGTATGGGATATTGATGATGGTGGGGTGGAGCTGCCATTGGGAACACGAACAGTATCTGGGGAAACCGGTTGACGAGCGCTTTGGGGGGGTAATAACAACTGAGGATATCGCGCTTATTGGTCGCTCGTGGCAGGATCAGGTTGTTCGGCTGAGAAATCATCCCAGTATATATGTGTGGTCGGTGGCATCGGACAAGGTGCCCGCGCCTGAGCTGGAAAAAAATTATCTGGAAACGTTTCACAATTACGATTCCACGCGGCCCTATTTATCCTCCACTGGCGGGATAGGTAGTGAACAGAAAATTATCGGCAGCGAGATAATTATAAGTGATGTCAGTGGTTCTACCGGAGTGAAAATGCTGGGGCCTTATGACTATACGCCGCCGGTTTACTGGTACACCGATAAAAAGCTGGGTGGGGCTTATGGTTTTAATACGGAAACCGGGCCCGGGGCGCAGGTACCTGCTCTGGATAGTATAAAGAAAATAATTCCGGCAGAGCATCTATGGCCTATAGATGAATATTGGGATTTTCACTGCGGACTGAATGAATTTAATACGTTGAAAAAGTTTCAGGAGGCTATAAATAAGCGTTTGGGGCAGCCGCAAACGATCGAGGAATTCGACCGGAAGGCGCAATTATTAAATTATGAGTTGATGAGGCCTATGTTCGAGGCCTTTCGGACCAATAAAGGGATAGCAACAGGAATTGTGCAGTGGATGCTCAACGGGGCCTGGGGAAAAATGTACTGGCAGCTCTATGATATATACCTCAGACCCAACGGAGCTTTCTATGGGTGCAAGAAGGCCTGCGAACCATTACAGCTTGTTTATAACTACGGCGACCACGGGGTATATATGATAAATGATCAGCCGGCGGCACTGAAAAATTATAAGGCGATAATTCGAATCTTGGATATATACTCACAGGAAGTCTTAAATAAAACCATTAGTGTGGAGGCGGAACCGCAAGCAGCAGTTAAACTATATGAGCTGCCGAAAATTGAAAATATCAGTACAACCTATTTTCTGGATTTGAGATTGCTGGATGAGAAGGAGCGGGAAACCGCCATTAACTTCTATTGGCTCTCAACCAAGCCGGACGTGTTGGACTATAAAACCAAGGTCCAGCCGTGGTCCTATTATACGCCCAGCAAAGAATATGCCGACTTTACTTTGTTAAATTCGCTCCTGGAAGCAAAAGTGAAAGTGGAGTATAAAATCAATACCACCGGCAAGGAACAAAAAGCACAGGTCAAACTGGAAAATACAAGTGATGCCCTAGCGTTTTTCATAGAACTGAAGATTGTGGACAGAGAAAGCAGCGCACCAATCCTGCCTGTCTTCTGGGAAGATAATTACATAAGCCTGCTGCCGGGAGAAGTAAGACAGATCGAAGCCGGTTTCAAAACAACAAAAGGCGAATTTGGATTAATCGTACAGGGATGGAATTTGGCCTCCAAGCGGTATGAATGAATTTTATTGTCTCATAATGGGTATAAAACCTCGCCTTTAGGCGATACCTTGTAAAATAAAACACGCCCGACAGGATTCGAACCTGTGACCTACGGATTAGAAATCCGTTGCTCTATCCGGCTGAGCTACGGGCGTATCAATTCTTAAGTCTGTGTAATATAACAACTTCTTGCACATATTACCAATTCTTTTAGTAGGAAAAAAGCATGATTTTTCCCATAGTTCGTCAATAGTTCGTCAATTGGCCATGAGTTTAGACTGAATCCTCCGGGCAGCTTTCATATCACTATCTTGTACAGAAAGATAATACTTCCTGGTAGTGTTGATGTCCGAATGACCCGCCAGGGACTGAACCGTGTGAATTGAGAGTTTTTTGGCCCAATTTGTTATACAGGAACGCCGAAGGTCATGGGGGGTGAAATACTCAATTTCAGCTCGCTGGCATATCACCCTTAAAGAATGTGTCAGATTGTTGATGATCTCTTTGTCTGGTTGCCAAGTATCCCGGGATCGACGCATTAAAATGTGTTCCCAGCGTTTTGTCGGAATCAGAACATAAGGATTTCCTTCATCACATTCAGATTGGAAATTGGCTAGTAGCTGTATAGTTTCTTCAGGAATAGGTATCGTTCTACACTCGTGGTCTTTTGGCTGCCACTCCAGAAGTGCTTCTGTAGCTTGTTTTGGAGTGTCTGACGTCAGCAGAATTGGCACAGGATGAGGCACGACTCCAGGGTAATCCGACACCTTCCCGCTTACCAGGCAATACCCCCCTATTCAAAGTGCCAAATGGTTTAGTGCATGTTCTCAACCGCGATTTGAAATTTGCCGGAATTCCGAAATCTGATGAGCGTGGTAGGACAATAGATATTCACGTACTTCGACACAGCTTCGGAACATTACTCAGTAAGGGAGGTGTTACTCCCCGGACCGCTCAAGCAGCCATGCGCCATTCCAGTATCAACTTAACAATGAACGTTTATACCGACCCGAAACTTTTAGATGTGGCAGGAGCTTTGGATATGCTTCCTGATTTACCTTTGAACGATTTTTCTAATACCGAATACCGAAAAGCTACAGGTGCAAATGCCGTTGATGCGCTTACACCAATGCTTGCACCAAACCTAGTGCAAACTGGACAAATCAAGTCAAAAACCGTCGAAACAAATGAGAGAGGGCAAGATGTAAATAACTCAAAGTGTAGTTCGGTAACTTCTTATTCTGACAACAATAAGAAAGTGTCGTCATGTCCTGACGACTCCTTTCCCAAATCGGGGAGACGGGATTTGAACCCACGACCTCTGCGTCCCGAACGCAGCGCTCTAGCCAAGCTGAGCTACTCCCCGCAGTTCGTTTAGCATAAAACACCACTATCCTAATTATAATCCGGGGGAAACTCAAGAGAATTTTTAGAAATATCAGCGAGAATGTTGGTCCACCTCACAATAAGAAAAAAGCGATTTTTCAGTTTCCCAATCCGCTATATCCACCTATACTATCCGTGTGTAAGTGGCAAATAACCAGCCGGGGATTGGACCGGGAGGTGAGCTATGGAACAGACGACCGAATCACAGATGCAGAGAAATGTGCTGACTATATCTGCTGAACGTCTGGAGGAACTGCTGGAAAAGGAATGGCTGCTTACCAATGAGAGAGGCAGTTATTCTTCGAGCACCGTTCTGGCCTGCAATACAAGGCGGTATCACGGCTTACTGGTGGCCTCATTACAGCCGCCGGTACAGCGGATAGTGACCCTCTCCGGGATGCTGGAGACCATACACTGGGGTAACCAAAACTGCGAACTGGCGAACTTCGAATTCTCCGACCGTCTGCACCCGCAAGGATACCGGTTTCTCAAAGAATTCCGCCGTGATGCAGGTGTACATTTCATCTATGAACTGGAAGGGCTGGCAGTGGAAAAATCGCTGTATCTGGCCCATAATCAGGACATACTGGTAATCAATTACGACTTTTCCGGCAGTATCGAACAGGGAAAATTAGAATTGATGCCCCTGGTGGCCCTGCGGGATTTTCATTCTCTGCAATCATCCGCGGCCTCGTTAAGTATGGACTATAATGAAGGTGTCTATACGGCTCATGTGCTGGATCCGCACGGGCCGGCGGTGCATTTCCATTGTCCCCAGGCCCATTTCGATTGTGGGCCAGACTGGTGGTACGCAATGCATTACCGCCAGGAACAAAGACGCGGTCAGCAGGACTATGAAGATGTCTGGGCGCCAGGCTGTTTCCATATCGACTTTCAATGCCCGGGGCGGATTACACTGGTAGTCCAGGCCACGGCCGGACTGCAGCGACCCGGGCCATTAAATATCGAGGTGGATGACTTGGTAACCAAGCTGCGCAGACGTGAGGAAGAGTTGTTTACCCGGGCTGATGTCCGTGATGAACAAGATAAAAGACTGGCCCGGGCGGCAGATCAGTTTATCGTCCGCCGCTGGGTTAACGAATCCCATCTATCCACCAGCATCTTAGCCGGCTATCACTGGTTTGCCGATTGGGGACGAGACGCCCTTATAGCCCTGCCGGGTTTACTGTTGGAAACGGGCCGCTTTGACGAAGCACGTGAGGTATTACTGACATTCGGCTCGGCGCTTAACGAAGGTATGATCCCTAATTTTTTCGGTGATTATGGCAACCAGGTTCATTACAACAGCGTTGATGCCTCCTTATGGTATGTCAATACCGCCTACCGGTATCTGCTGGCCACCGACGATGAACCAACCTTCAGGCAGCACTTTTTACCAGTCATAGAACAGATTGCAGAGGCCTACCATAAAGGCACACGCTTCAATATCCATGCCGATGAAGATGGCCTGATTAGTGCGGGGGACCCGGAAACCCAACTTACCTGGATGGATGCCCGCTGTAACGGAGTTTCTTTCACGCCGCGGCACGGCAAACCGGTGGAAATAAATGCCCTGTGGATCAATACCCTGCGTATTCTGGCCGAGACTGTTTCCTCCAGCGACGGACGGAGATGTTACCTGCAGATGGCTCAAACAGCCGAGGAAAGCTTCCGCCGCCAGTTCTGGAACGAGCAAGGTGGTTACCTCTACGATTGTATTACACCGGACGGGGTTGGAGATGGATCAATCAGACCCAATCAGATTTTTGCGGTCTCTCTGCCCTACTGCTGTCTCCCCCATGAACAACAAAGTTCGGTGGTACAAGTTGTCCAGGAACATTTGCTGACCGGTTATGGACTGCGCAGTTTGAGCCCGCGGGACAACCGCTATCATCGACATTATCAAGGTGACCAGTTTCAGCGGGATTCCGCTTATCACCAAGGAACGGTATGGGCCTTTCTCATGGGCCCCTTTGTGGAGGCGTTTCTGAGAATCAACCAGTTCTCCGACCAAGCCAAAAGGCAGGCTTCTGAAATTATCAGCCCCCTACTGGAACATTTAGACCAAGACGGCTGCCTGGGCAGCATATCAGAGATATTTGACGGTGACTTTCCCCATTGGCCGAAAGGATGTATTGCTCAGGCCTGGAGCGTAGCCGAATTGATCCGTTGTAAAAGGATGTTGAGGTAAGGCCGCTATACCTTGCCGGGATTCAGGGGAGATTCGCCTTGGTGAGGGGCACCCTAAGCGTCACGGAAGTCCCGGTACCAACGGTGGAGGTAATTTTCATCCGGCCGCCCAGATGCAGAAGGCGCTCACGAATACTGAATAGTCCAAATCCTCCATCTCCTTTTGCAGTTAGTGCATTCCCCTCGGCATCAAACCCCACCCCATAATCCTCTACCAGGATGCTTAGATAATGATGATTCTGGTAAAGAGCTACTCTGACCTTATCAGTCCGGGCATGCTTGATGACGTTTATAAGCAACTCCCGCACAGCCCGAAACAAAAAGGAACTTAAATCTTTATGTAGCCGACGTTGTTTGTGATCATTTTCGAAGCGATACTCCAAACCATGTTCTTTTTGATTGTGTTCCAGCAGCCATTCCAGAGCCGCCTCCAGACCCATTTCAAAAAGGATGGGAGGACAAAGCTCATAGGTAAGTGACTGGGTAAAATTCAGGGCCTGGTCCAAAGCCCTGTCAGTCTCGGCCAAGATTTTGCGTGTCCGAGCAGGATCCGCAGTTTCGCGCAACATACCCAATTTGATTTTTAAAAGAGCCAGAATCTGACCGATATTTTCGTGCAGGTCGTTGGCAATTTGCTGCCGCTGGCGATCCTCGGTAAGCAACAACTCCGAAGCCAAAGCGTGAAGTTGCTCCTGATAGACCTGGATTTTCTCCTCCGTCTGCTTGCGCTCCAGGGTATTGGCAAAGATGCTTCCCACGATTTTCGAAAGCGAGATGACATCTTCGGACCAGGATTTTTCTTCGCGTACGGAATCAAAGCCGACGAAGCCTATGATTCTATCACCAATGGGCATAGGCAGGCTGATCAGGGATTGGATTGCTTCAGCCTCCAATTCCTCTTTAACGGCCTGGGCTGCCGATGGTAGGTCGGCTACCCGGGGAATATGTACAGGTTCGCCCCTTCTGATCTTGTCGAAAACATAGGAAAAGTGTTCCGTAGATAAATTCTGGAGGCGATCAATTTGCGGCTCAATACCCTCGGCGCACCATTCATGGGTGTTACTGACAAGAGTGTTGTCCGGGGAAAATAAAAAGATATAACTACGGTCCACACCAACAAACTTCCCCAGCTCCCGCAGGGCTTTATTTATCTCTGTGTCTATCTGTGCGGATTTTAGATTGATGAATCTGGTAGAAAGCCGCGTAATCAAACTCTCCATCCTGCTCCGAAAACGCAGTTCTTCCTCCGAACGGCGACGCTCGGTTATGTCCTGGAAGAATCCTACCTGGTAATCCCTCGAGCCGATCTTCATAACCTTGGTGGAAATATCGCAATAGACAACTGATTGGTCTTTTCTAAGAACGGGAATACCGAAAGCAGTAACAATTTCCCGCCGGGACTGTTTGTTAAAAACATCTATTACCTGCGGCAAGGCATCACTTGGATGTATTTGAGATACATCCAGACACATCAATTCTGCTGCGGTGTAGCCGGTTATTTCACATATCTTGGGGTTGGCTAATACGATTTTTTTCGTATCAATCGTTGCCGCCAAAATTCCTTCGGCGGCACCCTCAAATATGGTTCTGAATCTTTCTTCGCTCTCCTGCATGGCTTTTTCCGCTCGTTTGCGCTGGGTTATATCGGTAGAAATATGGATAATTCGCTCCAGATTTCCTTTTTCATCCAGCATCGGAGTACAGGAAACCAAGTACAGCCCCCCCAGGACCTCCAGAGACTTCTCGATCGTTTCAAAGCGTCCGGATTTGAGCATGGCCACAACTGGGCATTGCTTTATTGGAGAGCCTGATTGATGAAAGATCTGGTAACATTTTTTACCTGCCAGTTCATGTTCCTTCTTGCCGGTGGCCTTTTGGGCTGCACGGTTGGCAGATATTATATTATAACCTGCATCGAGGATCAGGGTAGGCTGACCGATGGCCTGAAAGATATTTTCCCATTCCCGTCGGGTTCTTTCCAGTGATTGCTCCGTTTGCAGACGATTAATAGAAGTCCCAATTTGGACGGCAATTGTTTCCAAAGCTGCTCGTGATTCCGTAGGAATTTCCTCAAGAGTATGAGACGCCACATTCAAGCAACCGATTACTTTTTGCTTGTTTGAGAACGGAACTACGGCTATCCCCCGTAAATGCTCATCTGATATCGATTTTTTAACAGGAAAACCCAATTGTTGATACTTAGCATAGACTGGCCGACCTTCTCGTACTAATTGGAAATTTTTAGATCCTGATTCATAGCTTAAAACCTCCCTGAGAAAAGTTGGAGATAAACCCTGGTGAGATTTCATCTCCAGCTTGTCGTTTGTATCATCAACAAGATAGATGCCTCCGCAGTCGGTCCGGGAAGCCTTGATCGCCGCCTCCAGGCATAAATCCAGAGCCTTATCCAGTTCCCGCTGCTCGTTTAGCGACAGGGACAGGTCAAGCTGTATTTTAATCAAGCGTTCCTCTCTTTGCTGCTGTTCTATTTCATATTCGGTATTCATCTGCTAAGTCATCCCTGTGCACAAATAACCTTAACGATGCCAATGATGCCAACTTACCATGTATAAGGATATTCTAGGACCGGAAATAATTTTTACAATTAAAAACTACAACCGGTTATGAATAGGAAAACTTATTAAGCAAATTCCTATGATTAAGCACAGAGCAAGTAGGTTGCTTTATACGTTGAGTCTTTAAATTATCCGGCCAAAATTGCCTCCAGATCTTTTTGGGCGGTGTCGATGGGCATAATATTGAAGTTCTCCACCAGGACATTTAACACCGCTGGAGAGACAAAAGCCGGCAGGGACGGCCCGATTCGTATATTTTTTATCCCCAGATGAAGCAAGGTCAACAAGATTGCCACCGCCTTCTGTTCAAACCATGACAATATCATCGATAAGGGCAGCCCATTAACGTCGGTCTTGAATGCCTGGGCCAACGCCACCGCGATCTGAATGGCAGAATACGCATCGTTACATTGGCCGATATCAAGCAGCCGCGGAATACCGTCAATAGTACCAAAATCAAGTTTATTGAAACGGTACTTCCCGCAAGCCAGAGTCAGAATTACACAATCGTCCGGTACAGCCTCAGCCAATTCCGTGTAATAATTTCTGCCCGGCTTGGCTCCATCGCAGCCGCCGATGAGGAAGAAATGCTTGATCTTACCAGCCTGGACGGCCTCAATTACCTTCCCGGCTACGCTCATTACCGCGTTGTGGCCAAAACCAATCGTAATTGATTTTTCCGGTTCATCCTTTGTAAAGCCATCCGCCGCCAGGGCCGCTTCGATAACCGGGGTGAAATCACGATCTGCAATATGTTTCACTCCCGGCCAGGCCACCAGACCACAGGTGAAAATACGATTCAGATAATTTTCCCTGGGTCTTTGAATACAATTGGTGGTCATCAGAATGGCCCCGGGAAAGGTGGCGAATTCCCTGACCTGATCCTGCCAGGCTCCACCGTAATTACCCGCCAGATGCTTATACTTTTTCAAGCCCGGATACGCCAGGCACGGCAGCATCTCACCGTGAGTATAAACGTTGATACCCTTACCCTCGGTCTGCTTGAGAAGCTCTTCCAGATCCTTCAAATCGTGTCCGGATACCAGAATACACTTACCTTTGATTGGCGTGACTCGGACCTGGGTGGGTTCCGGATGACCGTAGGTATCCGTATTCGCTTTATCCAGTAACTCCATAACTTTCAGATTTAATTCACCCACCTTCAATGCCGCTCCTGTCAGTTCGGACACATCGGTCGGATCGTCGGCCAGGAAATCCAATATCTCATGGAAACCGGCATATACATTCTCATCGGCAACTCCCAGAATCTGGGCATGGTCCGCATAGGCCGCTGCACCTTTCAATCCATACATAATCAGTTCCTGTAAGCCGGTAACATCTTCGCCCAGGTTATTCAGGCGTTTGGAAATACTTTCCGCCTGTCCCTGCCGGATCAGTCCCTCGATATCATCCGCCGGTACGAAGGCCGCTGCTCCCTGCAACTCTTGAGGTGTTTCTCCCCGGGCCTGGGCGGCGTCTTCGTAAAGCTTTCTGGCCTTGTCAAGGATTTTGGCGGCCTGGGTTATCATCCCAGCAACCCGCTGGGGATCAAAATTCACGTTCGTAACCGCCGTAAAAAGTGCCTCAATTACAAACACATCCACTTCATCATCATGGGCCCCATATTTCCGGGCCCGCCGGGCGTATTGCCCAATCCCTTTGGTGGCATATACCAGCAAATCCTGCAGATCAGCAGTTTGCGGATCCTTGCCGCAAACACCTCTTACGGTACACCCCGTTCCTTTAGCCGTCTGTTCACACTGATAACAAAACATACTCATATCTATTGCTCCTTTCCGTTTTTATAACCTTTTACCCATTTACTTGTTTACCCGTTTACCTGTTTACTTGTTTACTGATTTACGATTTCTCCCTGAATACCAACTGTTACATCACATATAGGAATATTTTTCCCAGAAGCCGCAAGGGACATCTCTGTAATGCGCGATAATCCCGAACAGCAGGGCACTTCCATGTGCATGACGGTGAGGCTTTTTATGGTCGATGCCTTTAATATATCCGTCAGTTTCTCTACATAATATTGCCCGTCGTCGAGCTTGGGGCAGCCCACAACTACCGGATTGCCTTTCAAATATTGTCGATGAAAATCCGCAAAGGCAAAAGGTACACAGTCCGCCACCAGCAACAGATCGGCATCCTGAAAGTAATCCGCCTGGGGCGAAACCAGCTTCAACTGCACTGGCCAGTTGCCCAACTGTGACGGCTGAGACTCGGTTGTAGTTGGGCGGCTTTCACTATTACCAGGCTGAAGCTGTCGTTCCATCATACCGGAGCAACCGCAGGGAAGTGCTTCTTCTTTATTCGAAGATTTCTTCTCTGGAATTTGTCTCATCTGATGCTGCTCAAGATGTTTCTTGGCGGCCTCTTCGTCAAAGGCCTCAGCCTGACGCTTTTCGATAATGATGGCACCTTCCGGACACTCGCCCAGACATGCACCCAGTCCGTCACAATATACATCACTTATCAGCCGGGCCTTGCCGTCTATAATCGCAATGGCGCCTTCCGCACAAGCCGTAACACATTGGCCGCAACCGGTACACTTCTCTTCATCGATTTTTACTATGTTTCGAATCACCAATTTTATTCCTGTGAAATACGTCCCGTAATTGGGAAATTTTAGTCTTTTTTAATTGAGTATATACGAGCTTGTTTACCTTCTCCACCAGCCCGCCCAGAACACACCTTTCGCCCTGACAGATTGGCGTGCTCAACAGACAGCGCTGGAGCGAAAACGGCCCCTCTACCACCTCATATATATCCAGCAGGGTTATTTTGTCAGGATCACCACTCAGGCGAAACCCGCCCCCGGGGCCGCGAACGGCCTCTACAAATCCTGATTTGGCAAGACGTTGCATAACTTTGGACAGGTGCGCTTCCGAGCCTTTAAGTTCGCCTGCAATCTGGTGAGTGGAAAATATATGCTCCGGATCGCCGGCCAACATGGCCATAGCATGCATGGCCAGTGAACACGCTTCAGATATCTTCAAGGCATTATTTGTCATATATAAATTCCTATAATCATATTCTGGTACTATTATACCACTATTTTAATAAAAAGTCAATTCCTCTCGAAAAAATTTCAGGATTTGCTCCCATCATTGGAAATTTAGTTCCGTCTGGCGGCAACTAAGGGGCTTCATTAAACCTGTGATTAAAATTTTACCTGGGGCGTGGCCTTTTGTACCTCAGTGGCCTCAAAGTATTCGGCCTGTTCCACCCCCGCCATACTACAGAAAGACCGCCCAAAAAATGAGCGTGCATAGGTATTCAATTGCTTCACAGCGTCATTATAATCCTTTCGGGCAACAGCGATCCGATTTTCGGTACCCTCCAATTGGACCTGTAGGGCCGCAAAGTTCTGGTTGGCCTTGAGTTCCGGATACTCTTCCCTCAGTGCCAACAGTCGCGATAAAAATCCCTGGAACTGGCCGACCGCCTGCGCTTTGGCCTGCACACCCTGGGCCTGAAAGTATTTGGTCCTGGCATTGGCAATATTTTCAAAAAGTTCTTTTTCATGCTTAGCATATCCCTTAACCGTTTCAACCAGATTTGGTATCAAATCAAAGCGGCGGGTTAGCTGCACATCTACCTGCTTCCATGCACTCTTGGCAGCTTCATCAAGGCGCACCGCCCGGTTATAACCTTTCCACACCACGACAAGACCTATCAACAGCAGAATCAGCAAACCAAATAGAATAATAATTCCAGTGTTGCCCGACTTTTTATATGCACTCATAATAATTGCTCCTTGATATAAAGTGTCTTTATATTACCAACCGCCGCTGACTCCTCCCCCACCGAATCCACCACCCCCACCTCCCCCAAAGCCACCAAAGCCACCCCCGCCAAATCCGCCCCGACCTCCAAAGCTGCCCCCATATCCTCGGCCCGGGAACATCATCGAACCCAGTATCATCCCCCAGAACAGGGAACTGCGCGAACGGCTGCGTGACGAACCTAAAATCAGTAATAAAACTAATATTGGGAATAATCCAATAAATAGCCGGAATATATTTTTCCCCCGGATTGATCTTAATTTTGGCATTCCGGTCAGAGTAACTCCCTTATCTTTGGCCACCGCCCCAGCCATAGCAGCGGTACCCTCAAAAATTCCCTGACCGAAACGATTGGCTCTGAAGTTGGGTTTGAAATATTCTTCAGTTATCTGCCATACCAGCCCGTCCGGCAGTATTCCTTCTTGCCGATAACCGGTTTCCACTCGAAACTTTTTGTCTTGGATCGCCGTAACGATTAAAAGGCTTGCCCCCTGTTTATTGGCTCCGAACTTCCACTGCCGGGCTCGAGCCAGGGCATAATCTTCGATGGGAACTCCGCCGGTAGTGGGAACCGTAAGAACAATAAAGCGCGCTTGCGTCTTCTGTTCCAGTTCCTGCAGCAATCCAATTAATTTATTTTTGGTTTCCGCATCGATTACTCCAGCCCGATCGTCCACATAGCTCTGCGGAGCTGGCTCTATCTCGGTGGCTTGAACCGACATTACGTACCCCAGGGCAATAAAGGCCGTAAAAAGTATTATTAATATTAATCTATAGTACTTCATCGATCTTTTTAATTCGTTTTCAGGTTCTCAATCTTATCAATCTTTCGGGACAGATGATCGATAGTCTGATAGACCTGCTCAAATAAATATTCCACCTGATCGGTAGGGCACGGGCGATGCTGCAGTTGCAACTCCAGCAGATACGACATCACCTTACCATCAAAGCTATATTCCTGGGCACACTTTTTAATGTTTCCCATACCCTCTTTATCACGCTCAATATCGGCCAGCCACAATAAGGCTCGCAGTAATACAGAAAACTCCTTGACACATCCCTGCAGCAGAGTTGCAACAAGTTTCTGCTTACCCAACGCCTGAATATATCCCTGCCGCAGTTTAATCAATGCCCCCTTAAGCTGTCTTTCGCACTGCAGGCGGACATCTTCCTTTTTGAAGTCCAGCTCACCAAATGGATCCGTACCATATACGACTACATGATTAAACTGAAAATCAAGCAGCTCCACCCCAAACACGTCCACCGAGCGATGTATATATTCCTGAGTCATCAGCAGCGGCGCCCTGAGCTTCATCCGGCCCATCTTGCGGCCGTGTCCGGCTAACTGCTGCAGGAGCTGATGGCTCCGCTGGCGGACAAGGACAACAGTGTTAATATCACTGAGCTTGGGATGATAATCTTCCGTCAGGGCACTGCCGACGACACATAAGGATTGCAGATTGTCACCCAGATCCTTCAAAAGCGACTGGGCCAGAAATCCCACCGGCTTTTGTATCTGTTTACGTAAGCGTCCTACCTGAATATTTGCATTTTTTGAGGCCATCTTCGTCACCTGCTTATAGGATTATTTTTCGGGGAAATTAATAGTAAAAGTCGTACCTTTGCCTACCTGGCTTTCAACGGTAATACTCGCTCCCAGCTCGCGCACAATGCCATGCACTACCGCCAATCCCAGACCGCTGGAAGGATAATCTCCGCCCGAGACCACTCCCTCGGTAGTATAAAACGGTTCAAAAATATGGGGCAGATCCGCGGGCTCAATGCCGGCACCGGTATCGCTGAATTTCATAATCAAATCGTTGTCCCGGGGATGCAGGTCAATCGTTACCGTGCCCCCCTTGTTCATGGCCCGCTCGGAGTTATCCAACAGGTGGCCCAATATCTGATGAATCCGGGTGCCCGAGACTTCATAAATGGGTACCGCCTGCAAATGTAAATCGAGGGTAATATTTTTCTCCGACAGTGGTTTTTCCACCAGATGACTAAAGGTTAGAATCACTTCGGTCAGGTCTGAAAGGTCTGTCGAACGCACACCTTTCTGGGCAAAGGTCAAAAGGGAAGAGGTGATCTTACTAATGCGGGTCGCCGCCTCGGCCGTCATCTTCAGGGCACGCTGGGCGGCCTCGGGATCCTGACTGGTAAGGGCAAAATCAACAAATGTGGCCACGCCCCCGATGATGTTATTGAAGTGATGGGCCACCCCTGAGGCCAGGGTCCCCAGCGAGGCCATCTTTTCCGAATGTGTCAGTTGTTGCTCGAGCAGCTTGCGGTTGGAAATGTCCCGTATCCACCCGGCCACCCCCAGAAGATCACCATTCTCGTCTTCAACCGGGGTAATAACCACCGCCAAGACCTTTGTCGAGCCATCCCCAACTCGATGTCTGACTTCAAATTCGCTGTTTTTCCTTTCTTTTACCGCCCGGTCCACTGCTTCCTGCAGAGTACTGCGGCGTTCTTCAGGAACAATCCGGGCGATAGGCTGTCCCACCATCTCGGCGGCCGGCGCGTGAAAAAGTTCCTGGGCGGCATGGTTCCAACTTATAATCTGCCCGGCGCAGTCCGAGCCCACGATGGCAAAGTTGGAACAGTCACAGAGATAGCGATAATATTCCCTGGAAATCACTAGTCGCGTCTTTGTTGGTTGTGGTTTTTACCTGGTAATTTGTTTTTATATCGGCTATTTGGCCTGGCGGTGTTCGTTTTTCATCTGTTCGGCCGTTCTGACCCGGGGCACCAGCAGAAAGATCAATTGATAATTTTCCGCCCCCAGATTACGCCGCAGGAACACTTGGCCCAGGGTCGTACTCGTATCGTAACCGGGATGACAGGCGATAGCCAGAAAATAACCGTTACGCAGTGCGCCACTTAGGGTTAACTGATCAAAGATTATTTCCGGCCTTTTTCTGATAAAACCCAATTCATTGTCAGCCGGCAGAACCTCCCGCATCACCGAGCGAAAAGCCGGACTGACCTTCACCTGCACAGAATCAACCGGAATACTAGTTTTCGTCGGCACACAATTCACCTGAAAGAAACAGTTACCTTCCCTCAAAGTCCAGCCTCGAAGTGCACCCTCGGAGTCGGCGATGAAAACAGACCGGGGCTGCTCCAGCAAATATGTGGGTAATTCAGCCATATCAGAGGCGTGCCGGTAAAGAGACATTTGATCGGTGATCACCCAGCCGCCCAGAGATTTGAGACTATCCAGAAATGATTCCCAGTCGTTCATGGAACCCATAGCGCAGTCCAGGCCGTTCTTATGCCAGGATAATATTTGTTTTCCGGTAAAGCCGGATATCACCGCCGGCAGGGGAAGAGTCCGCTTCTCGGGCAAAGCGTAGTTGCCCCAGAAGCTCTGTTGGGGGATATTCACAAAACCCGGCATCTCCAGAATGACATAGTTACATGTTACAATAAGAATAGAAGGAGAATCAGATTTGCCATCCTGATGAAAGGGATTTTCGCGCAGGAATTGTTCCTTCCGGCTATCCAGACAACCACCGCCCAGAAATACAGCAGCTCCGGTCAGACAGATAATTAAATATAACAAATAGCGACGAAACAAATCAATAACTCCAACTCTCGGCGCTATTTACATATTAACATAATATTACTACGCTGTCAAATTGGCGGCTTTGTCTTACTTCTTACGCAACAGCAGGATAATAAAGAAAGGTCCCCCCAGGATCGCAGTAATAATACCTACCGGCATCTCCGTGGGCGCGACAATTGTGCGGGCTATGATATCACATAAAACCAGAAATGCTCCTCCGGCCAGAAATGCTCCCGGTAATACGATCCGCTGATCATAGCCCGAGAGTCTTCGAATGATATGCGGCACGATCAGGCCTACGAAAAATATCGGACCAACCATAGACACCGCGCTCGCCGTTGCCAGCGCCCCGGCCAAAAATGAAATTCGCTCCACCGCCGCCACATCCACTCCATGCCCCAAAGCCATCTCTTCACCCAAGGTAATATGATTCAGGTTTAACCCTTGCAAAAGTAACATCCCTACCCCCGGCACAAGCAGGGGAAAAAGCGCCGCCAATTCCCGATATCCGACCACATCCAGACCTCCCATCATCCAGCGGTCCATCGCCACCAGCATATCCGGGTTGGCCAGATATTTGATCAGGGGAATAATGGCAGAACATAATATCCCAATGGTAACCCCCGCCAACAGCAACGTGTTCATGGATATTCCCTGCTTTTGGCGGGCCAGCATATAGATAAACAGTAAGCCCACCCCGGAGCCCAATAAGGCGAAAAGTTGTACACTCGAGAATGGCCCCCAGGAAAATGCAAGATGGGGTATGGATATAGCGATAACCGCCCCCACCGATCCGGCCCCCGTCATACCCAGGGTAGAAGGCGCAGCCAAAGCATTTCTCAGTATCACCTGCAGGACACTACCCACCACCGCCAGGGCCCCTCCGACCAGAAAACCCAGCAGTACCCGCGGCACCCGCTGATAAACAAATATCTGTGTATCCGTACTCAAGACTGCATTCTTACCAGTAATATCCCGGACCACCTGCCCTGCGCTTATCGACTCACCACCAACCCAGGGAGCCAGACAAAAAACAAGCAGCGCTGCTAAAAGGTAAAGCAACAATGCTCTGATCCAGCGGCCACGACTCAATAAATCCTGCATAACAGCTCTACTTAACGATCCGTAACTACTTCTTAACGGGCAGCACAATCGGCCTGCCGTTCACCGGATGTCGGCCTACATACAAACTTTCCTGATATACTTCCGCCAGAATATCATCTTGTATGACTTCACCGACCAATCCGCTTATAATCTTTTCACCTGAGCGCAACAGCATGAGCTCCCGGCAATATTGACCAGCTAGATTCAAATCATGCGTCACTACAGCGATCGCCATCCCGTTTTGCGCCAACTCCTCCAGCAATCCAAAAAATGCAACCTGATGATGCAGATCCAGGCCGGTGGTAGGTTCATCCAGCAATAACACCTGTGGTTCCTGCGCCAGTATCGAGGCCAGCCAGACCCGCTGTCTTTCTCCTCCAGACAATTGAGAAATCAAACGATCACGATATATCTTAATTTCAGTTTGGTCCAGGCAGCGCTCGACAATCTGCCAATCTTCTTTTTGCAAAAAACCCATCCCCGACAGATAAGGATAGCGCCCCAGGGCCACCACTTCCTCCACTCGATAATCAAACATACTGCTGGTATTCTGGGGCAGATACCCCAGTTGTCCGGCAATTTTTCGCCGGGGCTTGTTTTTAATATTATCTTTTCCTAATAATATTTGCCCGGATAACGGGGCCAATACACCTGCTGAAATTTTTAACAGGGTACTTTTGCCCGAGCCGTTCGGTCCAATGATGCCCAGCATAGTACCAGAGCTAAGCTCCAGAGAAATATTCCGCAACTGCCAACCGGAGTTCTGGTAAGAAAAACATACCTTCTCAATTGTCAGCAAACTCTCATTCACCGAACACCTCCGGATGAATCACCTGAGCCAGACGCAGCGCTATCTGGTCTATTCGCGCTGCCGGAATAATCAGGTAATCTGCCGTCAGGAAACATATCCGACCGTTTTGTACTGCCCCCAGCGTACCAAGCTGCTGCCAGTCCTGCAGAAATTTTTCTTTCTTCTGCGGTGTAAGTTCCTGGCCCGGATGTGCCTCGATGATAATCTCCGGCTCCCTCTTCAGCAGTGACTCCTTGGAAATCCGGGGATAATTTTGCTCCAGGTCCGCAAATATATTTACCCCGCCGGCCTTGTCAATCAACTCACTGATAAAAGTATTCCCGCTAACTGTCGTCAAACCACTCAAAGAACCCATAACCCGTCCCAGTGAGAAAAAAACCCGTCGTTTCTTACCTCCCCCTACCTTTTGCTCTATAGCTCGTAAATTGTCCTGTATCCCCCGACATAAATTTTCCGCCTGTTCGGTTCGTCCCAGGCGCCGACCTAAAAGCCTCGCATCCGCCAATATCTGCTCCACGGTATTAACCTTCAACTGGAATATCGGGATTTGCTTTCTTTGGCAAAAATCTGCTATCTTTGCCGAGCGCCCCTGGGTGATAATCAAATCGGGCCTTAAGGCTGTCAGTCGTTCAAAGTTCGGGTTAAATTCCCCTCCCACTTTCTGCTTCTTCTCGGTTGCGGCCGGATAGACGCAAAAATCACTCACCCCCACCACGCGCTCATCACAGCCCAGCGCAAATACCAACTCCGTTACCGCCGGCGACATACAAATAATTCGCCCGATCTGCCCCGACGTCCCTTTCTGCTCCCGCCCTGCCTCCAAATAATACAATCCCCACGATAGCACCATCCCTAACACCAAAAGTACCAAAAATATAACTACAGTTTTCGATATATTCATAAAAATAACTTGTACTGATTCTATTTATTACCCTTGTTCCCTTGATATACAGTTAAATCTCTATTTCAAATCAAACGGGCTGTTATCCAGCGGCGCAAACCAACCCAACATCATTTTGTAAGACGGAACTCCATAAACATTTGGTTCTTTAAATTCGGCCATGGGACGAATATCGACATGACCATCCGTCCAGGCAACGTTAGCCTTTTGCCGATGGCGAAAATGGATAGATGGTGACATGTAATTACCGGTGATCGGCATACCCAGAGAACATATAAAGGGCGGCACGGCAAATGAATATTCGATATAAGTGTTAAAATTTTTACTCATGGCGCTGTCGGTAAACATTACCGTTTGCGCTGGATGAGCCACATTCATCATACATGCAGTGTGTTTGTAGGCATTCTGCCACTGTGCCTCAGTGCTGGTATCATCACACCATAGTCGGCTGCCCAGATAAAGCATGTTGTAACCATACCCCCCACCGCCTTGTTCAGGATTATCATCCCAACTTTGCCCTTTGATAAATTCTACTCTCTCCGGACATTCTTTCACATGTCCCCCCCCCAGATATTCCGCCAGGGGACTTCGCAGCGGATCGAAAGGATCATCAGAAGTATCTCTAACTCCGTGCCACCTTTTATATCCTCCTTCATTGACATATAAATCCTCTGCTGCTATCACATAATGTCCCCCATTCTCAGTGGCATACCCAATATTGGCTATGGTCAATTGGCGGGCATTGGATTGACACACAACACCCCGCGCCTGGGCCCGCGCCGCCCCCAATGCCGGTAGCAACAGCCCCAACAGCAAAGCGATAATAGATATTATCACCAGCAGTTCAATCAACGTGAATCCTGTCTGCCTCTTTATGACTTTATTATTTCTCAACGAAATAAACCTCTCACAAGATTAATTCGCATTTGCATTAGCAGAGTTATTTTTTTCTCTTTTATTATTGCAAAACACTCCATGTTTCTCTTTGCATCCAATCCGCCATCATGACTAACAAATCATTCACATCGACGACGTTATCTCTAGGCTCGGCCAAGTCGCACCGTCCAATCCAGTTTTCCTCTCCGAAATGACTCAACCAGGCCCGGCTGAACAGGGTAAAATCTTTCATATTCACCACCCCGTTCAGATCAATATCTGCCCGGTATTCCTGTTCATCCAATACCCCCACCGCTTCCAGATCAAAGCCTCCCGAGCCCCACGTCACCCAGGCATCATAGATAGAATGGTTCTGTTCATAATTATCCCAATCGGGCCAACTGCACGGATCGATATATTCCATCGCCGTATCATACCAATCCCCACTACCTGGAATATCCACTATCCGCACATAATTAATATCCGCAAGATTAACATCCCCGGATACCACCAGAGGATCATTTACAATATCCTGTAGGTCAAATGGAGTACCCGCAAAGTATTGATACGCGTTGGGGTGTTTGCCCGCCAGGTTATACACATCCGACACTTCAATCGTCAGATAGCCATACGAACCGGTTGGTTGCTCTGTCAGGCTTACTGACGGAAAACGGGCAAATTGCACCCCATCACTGGAAACTTCAACGTATGCCAATTCACTAAGCATCTTACCGCTAAGTGTTCCCGTTCCGGGTCCACCAGTAAGATTTGTCCCAAAGCCATTTTCGAATACGGCAAAATCATAACCCTGCCCGTTCTGGATAGTCTCTAGGAATGTCAGCGTTATCTCCCCCGGCATTTTGTTTTCCAATATCTCCTGCTCGTCCAGGTCTCCCAAACTGACTATATCATAATTATCTCCCGTAGCCGGTCCCAGCGCCTGACTTGGGTTATTCCATGGCCCCGTCCAACTTTCGTCCGACGGCAGATAGTTTATATATCCCGTGGCCCAACCACGGAAGATGGGATTAATAATTGCACACGGATCAGTCAACGGACTGGCATGTTCGCCGTCAGGTCCCACATAGCCGTTAATACCAAGTTCCGTGTATGGCCCCGCCTGCAGGCTGGATACAATCACCAGCAGTATCAACAGACTGGTAATAACAATTATTTTTTTCATTTTGGTTTAGAATATTTGACTGTTAGTCGTTAGTATTTTTTTGCGGATGTCGTCTCCGCTTTCGTCTGAACATCCCCAAACCTCCCAATCCCAGCAGAACCAATGTTCCAGGCTCTGGTACAATTACCTGAATTGTACTTGAATTAGTCCCCCAGTCCGTATCCACACAGTAAATCTTTTCGTCGGCCAGAACAAACTTTCCGATCCCGCCGTAAGCGATATCTGTTAACTTATTGCCGGTGCCCAGATCATACTTAGCCAAAGTCGCCCCCCATCCCGTTGTGGCATATAAAAAATCGTTATTATCAAAGTCAATTGAACCGGCAGTTACCGAAAGAACTGATAAACCGTCCACCGCAGTCAAACCCCCCGCTTCCACCTGACTCGCTGTGTACATTAGTATGCTGGCTTGTCTGGTTCCGCCGTCTCCTTGATCCGCATAAAAAAGATTATCCGCCGAATCGAAGGCCAGCCCCCCTGCGTATCCTCCAATATCAGCAATTTCAACGGTATTTCCGGTGCTCCAATCATATCTGAAAATCTTGCTCCCCAGTGCTCCCGGGTTAGCCGCTATGTAACAATCTCCGCTGGAATTAACAGCACAGTCATAAATACCGTCCTCGTCCAACTGATTTACATAATTCCCACCGCCATCGATATAGCCCATCTTATACGGATAGGGTGGACTATAGCTTGTCCCAAAAGCAGTGTATGTAGTGCCCGCTTGCTGTTTTACTAATGCTATTCCCAAATTTGCCGGCAGCGTGCCCACCGTTTGTACCTGATTGGAATTATCCAGGTCCAGCGCATTAATTTTCGTATCCTGACCGAAATACAGTTTCTGCCCCTCCAAATCCAGGCCATTGATTACTTCCGACATTCCCTCCGTACTGTATAGCTTCGTTGCCGAATATCCCCCTGCCGGCGCAAACGCCCCCCACAGCCCTGATACACCCGCTAATATAATCAATCCACACCACATTACTTTACTGTTCATAGTCCTTTTCTCCTCTTGGTAAAAACATCAAATACAATACGCATCTTTTCTCTCCTGACTGGTTACTACCCTGGTTCTTAACTTTTACAAATTATAATAAAAAAAGCCTCATACTCCGGGGGGAAGCATGAGGCTGGTTAGGTCTTTTTATTTATACCTGTACGCGCTTGCCTGACTCAACCCTCGAAGTCGTCAGCAAATCAGTGTCCTTAACACCCGTACAGCCAAAAGCTACAGGAAACAGACCTCTACTTTTGTCTTAAGGCACAAGTACTTCTGCCCCTATAGGCATATGAAAAATTCAGCCCGGGTTAAGGGTTCTTGGCAGGTCTTCTGGCTTACGGTTCATCCTACTGACCGGGCCTTCCCATCCCTAAGGACAGTGGCTTTCTTCCGGTTTTCGTTACCGATCACAGCGGCGGGTCCGCGACGGTTTCACACCGTCTTCCCTTTTAAGGCTCGAGTGAGCCGCCAAAAACAAA
>Ga0272441_10001920_pt1 | contig 43469 bp, 58 predicted proteins | sample SSMProp6N_FD_193582 | JGI IMG/M metagenome (GOLD analysis project Ga0272441, IMG submission 193582) | Marine sediment archaeal communities from Little Sippewissett salt marsh, Falmouth, MA, United States - SSM-Prop-6N | ecosystem: Environmental > Aquatic > Marine > Wetlands > Sediment ...
AATGTCCCAGTTGCCATCGGCATCTACAACCCAAAATACTTTAACACCGCACTCGCACACAAGAAGCTGCTTGTACACAATCCCCCCAGCAATTTCCTCTGGTGAGAGATCACAATCGTCACAGAATTGCATCAAGCGTCCACAATCGGGACAAACAACCTTGTCAGCTTTCTTCGCCACGATCTAACACCTCCGCGAACAGAACACGAGACAACACTCACGACTCCTCGACCGACTTACCGTCTTGGACAAATTTCTCCGGGCAAGCCGATTCACACTCACCGACGCCCATATACGAAAAAAAGGCGCACCGACGAGAGCACTCAGGGAACGGCACACCACGCAGCGCTTCCACCGACAGCATCTTGGCTTGCTTCTTTCCAGATTCTACATCTTGAGCCAACTGTTTTTTGACTTCCTGTTCCAGTGCAGGCTCCATAATGGTGCTCAGAGTAGCTATTTGCTTCAAGTTGATTTGCTTCTCGATGGAGTAATGGTCAAAGTTGTTCTTCTTCATACAAACAGGACAGACCATTGCAAAACCGATGGTCTGAAGCGCTATTTTCCCGTGCGGATGGCACGCATCAATAAGAGTCGAGTTCTCCTCCGGCCTCACGTAGGACAAACACACATGGACATCTTCACCGTTGCCGTACAGTTCGGTCAGGTGAGCCCGCATCTTCTCGGGATAGTCCGGCATGAAAGGATGAATCGGTTTATTTTCCATCTTCGCTTTCTGCATGGCTATTGCCAACCTCGAAAAGAAAACATTGGCTGGTGTTCCTTCCCTACCGCAACAGAAGCATGACGCTTTAGATAGATTGACCTTCGGAGTGTCTCGACGCCAATGGTTCTTTTTGGACCCATCGACGCGCTTCTTTTTCTCGGCAGCAATACGCTTGTGCATGGCAGCCTCGGCTTCGGGATGCGTGCGGCAAGCACGTCCCCCACGGTAAGCTACGGACTTCCGTCTGCTAACTTCCTTACCGCAGATATTACATCTGAACATTTTCATGCTTCTGTCCTCCCTTGCTTGTCAAATCATTTCCGAAGTAATCCAGATCGTGCTTATCCTCATACCCAGCCGGAAGCATCGGAGCATAGACACGAGGATTGACACCACGCTTCCAGCACAGTCGCACCCACTCACGCAGGGATACGTCTTCTTTGCGTTCAAGAATGGCACAACCAACCTCGTCCAGAGCAACCCACACCTGGAAACGAACATCAGGCACAACCCAGCCTTTGCTGGCATAATACGGCTGCTCTTTCCGAGGTTTACTGATCGTAACAACGTGAGCCGGAATGCCGTACTTTGTCGCTTTGTCGACCTTGGCATCAGAAACCGACTTGGCGTACTGCACACAACTAAAGCCAACAGACCCGTAGTGAGTAGAACGGGCCGTGTAATACAATGTCCACACCTTTTCCGAAGGCTTCAACTCGACCTTGTTGGCAAGCACTTGAAGCTGCTCCTTGACATTCTTGATTTTTTCACGATGCTTGGCAATCCACTCATCGTACTCAGCTTTGTGCTTCTGGATGATTGCTTCACTCTCCTCGGGCAAGTCATCGCAAACTCGCTCAGGGGTGATCTTGCGCCGCCTCGGATAATGACCCTTATAGAGCGTCATAAGGGCAACTATGGCCCGATCATTCCGGCGCTTGTATTCCTGGTTGTTCTCTTTATCCAGTTCATCAAGCTTGGACAGCAGATCAGAAAAACACTCCGTACCCGTAGCCTTCATTGCTTATTCTCCTCTCGTTCAGGACGACAGAAGTTCATTTTTCGCGCTCATATATCACAAAGCGTTCATTTTCAGAAAAATAACAGACTGCTACTGGACCTCTTTGCAGCTTTCCAGTTGGTCAAGTTCTTCTGGTCCGTAGCCGAGAGAACTCAGAGCATCACCACGAGTGAAGCCCTCGCCGGATTCTTCTTTGCCGTTTTTCCAGCAGAAGTGAAAGCGCCGCATGACCAGAACGTACCGGATATCGTTGACCAGTGCTGCCAGTCGCCGGTACTCTCCCGAGTCCACGCTGACAGGATCGTCGGCGCTTTGGTGCTCGGTGATCGAATGAGCGAGACTGCGAAGCTGTGAAGCCAGTTGACCATACGTCATCAACTGCTGCTCCGTTTTCACAGGAACTCTCAGAGCTTGCTGCTCACCATCGTCATATTCCATCGTTTCATCATCCATAACGAAGACGTACTCGATTGCATTGTGGACGAAGTAATAAGCTCGCTTGCCGTACCACGTGCCACGACAGTAACGGACGTGCCAGTCGCCAGCCATCGTCAAGCCACGACTGGGGTGATCCTCATAGCCAAGAGACCGCTCACGGTCTTGAAGGTCTGCACGATCTACATGCTTGACAAACGTGCGGCGTGTGATGTCGACTGCACCTTTGATCATCGACCGCAACTCGAAAAAATCACGAGGCTTTGTCAGGCGGACGCAATTGAATCGGTATGTCGCCTTCATGGCACGGCGCTCCGCAAAAAGTCGCATTACGAGAAAAGGTAAAGGGACCGGAACCCGAAAGTCCGGTCCCTTCCGATTATCTACTTCGTTTACTTCCTCGCCACTTCCTCGACCGGCGACAGGCTGCACCGGCTCAAGAACGTCACGGCTTTGTTCCTGTACTCGCCGTGGCGCTTGACGGTGCCTTTCACGTCATACACCTCGTCAAGGTCCACGTCGTCACGGCTGCCGCTGGCGAACCATGTGAACTCATTGTCCTTGGCGTCACGAAAGTTCAGGATCGTGGTCAGACCGTAGTAGCCCTCAATTTTCCGAACGCCCACGACGGTCAAGCCCTTGAAGACCTGACGCTTTCCGACTTCGCCTTGGTGCTTCGACTTGCCCTTGGCGGCGTGCTTACGCTGCACCTCACGCTCCTGCTCACGATTATACGCCGGAATGATCGACGCCGCATAGCCGATCATATCCCACGCCAGTCCGTCCAACGTGGCGATGGTTTGCAGGTTGCGCAGGTAGTCGTTGGTGTCCGACAACTTGATCGCCTTCGCCCACTTGAGCGCAGCCTTCGCCGTCTCCCAGTCCTTCTCGTCCGGACTGATCTTGTCCGCCGGAATCTTGACCGGAGGAACATACTGATACAACGCCTCGTCCGCCGTCGATTGGCAACCGCCGAACTCACAATTGTTCTTCGCTTCGGTACGGCTCCGCCAACCCTTCTTCCGAATCACCGCCGACACGTACGCCAGATACGGCTCAGTGAGGATCGTGAACCGATCCCTCGGGCAGCAGGGGTCGTTGTCCCAATTCTCCATCGAACCGGTAATCTGGAGCAGCGAGTCAATCCAGCGCACAATACTGTCCACGCTCTTGTGTCCGAGGTAGTCAGCAACGCACTGCCGACCAACCTGAAACATCTTGCCGTCCTTCTCACGCACGACAAGGAACGTATCGTTGCGCCGACGCTTCGACTTGCAGTGGTCGCAAATCTGCCGACGCCAATACTTCTTCGGGATCGGAATGTTGTCCGTTCCCGGCACCCGCCGCACCAGATTCGTCTGCGAGTTCTTGCCAGCGCCATTCTTCTTGGTCCTGAGATGCTCGATCCGGGCAAGCAATGTCCAGCCCGGAATCTTCGGCGTCTCACCGGTGACCTTTACGTCAGCCATCTCGACATAGTACTTCACCTTCTGCTCGCCGCTGAAGGGATCGTACATGTAGACCGGCTTGCGCCATTCCTTCAGACGCTCGACAACGATGGGCGACTGCTTCATCTTGGCGGCTTTCCGATTGAACTTCGCGACTTTTTCTTCCAACGTCTTCACCGCCCAAGCCTCAACCTGCCAAACTCCTGTCGCGTCGTTATAAGTCGCCATCGTTCATTCTCCATGCTCATACCACGATTGGAATGGGAGAGGCCAACCCTCTCCCCTTTCACTCATATATCCGAAACCCCTCAAAATTCAAAAAATGACCACTCAGCAACCAAACTGACATACTCCCACGACTAAAGCCGTGGACTTTCCTGCTCGTCCCGAAAGTAAGACTCGACTTCCTGAACAAACTGATCTCGCAGTTCATTCAGTCTCTCGGAAGCACGAAACAGAACACCCTCATTTCTGGAGCCGTCACTGGCAATGGCGCTCTGCACACCACGAACCAGATCAGCCACGATCCGACAGGTTTCCGTTCCAATCGCTTCCAGAGCTTCCGAGACCAAATCTGCTTCGTCGCTGTAGCCGTTGTCAATCCAGAAAGAAAAACCACCACCTCCATCGGTCTGACCTTCAAGATTGTAAAGCACGACTGCTCGACGATGAGTTGGCCCAAGTTCTTCCACATCACGAACCGTCAAGCCTTCCTCGGTGTACATGAGATCGTCTGCTTCCTGCACGACCTCTATCCACCGACGACGCTGGTCCGTGTCGAAGCTTCCTGCTTCGTGAAGTTGATCCATTTTTGGTCCTCCAACCTTAGACCGTCCGGACAATCCTCCTGCTGTATGCGCCCTGGCTGGCAAAAACCTCACGCTTGTAATCGCATTCCTCCCCCTCTCGACAGGCAAGCCAGCCACGAACCAGTTCTTGTGAACCCCACACGTAAGTAGGCAGTTCATTGTGGACGTATAGGGCAATCTCCCGAATCAGAGTCAAATACTCCTCGTCGGCGCGCAAAACCGCATCAACGAAATTGTTGACCAACACAGACCGAAGAAATCGACCCGGATTACGGTGACTTTCCACGTACATCCGAAGCAACTCCTTGACGTTGTTCATCACTCTCTGCTTGCTCTCATCTTCTGGTGTCATGGTCCTCATTCCTCCATCCTGGAAGAAAGAGTTGTAAAGCAATCCTGTACAACCGTTCCATTCAACTAATAAAACCGTACCAAGAACGAGTCGCCAAGAAATACTTGGCGACTCTTCCTTGATACACAATTGGCTCGTCTCACTTCACCTTCTTGTACTTGCTCTCTCCGAAGGCTAGGTGCGAACCTTGCACCGTTACGACAGTCGGCTTGTTGTAGGCTCCGCCTGCGTAGACTCTTTGGACTTCATAAGTCTTTTTACCTTTATACCGCCAAGCCGAAATGTGAACGAAAAGATTACCTAACCTGCACGTGCCGTCCTCGTAGAACGTCAGATGTTGCTTCTTCGTGTCCACGCTCTGCCACTTCCCGGCGATGCGGCGAGTAGTCGTGCTGTATCTACGCCTTGGCAAACTGACCCGTTTAAGCTTTGACAATCCTTCCTTTGCCGCCTTGGCTTTGTCCAAAACAGCTTCGTATTCACGTTTCGCAGCCGTTGCCTCATGCTCATAGCTTTCAGAGGCTTTCTCTTTGTAGTTCGGATCAATATGAGCCTGTCGATGACAACTTTCCTTCGCCTCGACACGAGTCTTATACAACTTGACCAACTGAAGGCAATACTGGTACTCCAACTTCGCCTTCTCGTACTCAAAGGCAGCGTCAACCTGTTTCGCCTTTCTCTCCAGGCCGGGAGACTTCCACCAAGTCTTCTTGCCACCACCGGCAACGGCCAGACTACCCACTATGACAATGACCAACATCAAATCAAGCCGCTTCATTGTGCACCTCACTTTCTTTTCACTTCACCTTTTTCAGTTTTCTGTCACGCTTCCGGGAACTGCAAACCAGCAAACGCACTGGCTGGATACAGTCCCAAAAGCTCGGACTCAAGATCGAGCCGGTTCAGATAGTACCAAGCCGCATTGACTTGGCCCTCGTATTGCTCACGTCTGCCTTCCGCATCGGGCTCGCCCTGTGCCGGAAAGTCGAATACCTTGGCACGAACGCCCCGAACGCCTCGACAGATCGCAACATACCTACCCGGCTCTTTGTAGCTTGTTACGCACATTTCAGCACCTCCCGTTGTGAAAACCTTTAGTCATTCATCGCTTGACGACTGGCTTCAGTCGCAAGTTCATCCACGACAACCTTACCGTGTTTCTGACACTGTTCCATGAAATTCTCCTCATAGGCCCAGTAAAGCAGCACCAACACGACAAGGACAGCCACGGCAACCACGAGTATCATCTTTGATCCCTTTCTCAAAAACCAACCGGGGCTCGCCGGGTCCAAGCCGACAAACCCCGGCACGGACAAGTCACACGAGCTTCCAACAGCTCTTCACAACGGCATCATCCACAACGTCCATACCGTCCTGATACTTCAGTCGAGCCGCAGCAACCTCGAACTTCTCCTCGCCGTCCTGACTTGCGACAGCCACAGTCTGGTCATCCCGAACGGCTTCCACATGTCCGATCACTTCGCCATCCTTGCTCAACACGTAATCACCAACGTTCACAGCCATATCGGGCCTCCTTTCCAGACAAAAGACCCTCTCCACTTATATATCCGAAACCCTTCATTTTCCAAAAAACCGCACTATAACACTCAGCTTGTTATAGTGCAGTCTGAAGGTTACGACCTTTCCTCGTTCACGCTCGGTTCGTCGGGATCAGCCAACGTCAAGATACCCGAGAAGTCGCAGACCACACAGTAACGCTGCCCGGAGAGATAGTTGTACGCACACCCGCACTTCGGGCAAGTGCGCTTACGCTCCAGCTCCAGACAACCGCACTCGCTTGCCAGACACTGATGGTCATGGCAAACGAAATCCTTCAGTGCATGTTCCATCTTCATTCGCCTCCATGAAAAAGAAGCGGGGCTTGCCGGAGTTCCGGTCAAGCCCCATAGGCTGTCGTCCTGAGAGGAGGATTCGGGAAACAACCCCGGACAGCCAATACTATTATACCGAACTTATCGGCTCGATTCAACTACAATTCGACAACAGCGTAAGGCAACGGCGCGTCGTTGGCTTCGGCGGTTTTCATCCAGTCGATCTTGCCCATGTAAGTCCAGCCCTTGCGAAGCTACACTTTCGACTTGCCTTTAACGAGCTGCTTGGGCATCGTCTTCATCTTGCATTCTCCATACTTGAACCATAAGAGGGGAGAAGCCAGTCTCCTCCCCCTCTACACATGTATCCGAAACCCCTCAAAATTCAAAAAATGATCAATCCGTGACTTCAATCGTGATCTTGACGCTCTTCCCGATCATCTTGTCAAAGACGGCGTGCACCGGCAACCGATCCTCGCCATGTGTGTCATCGTACGATACCAGCCGCACAAAAAAGCCAGCATCTTTGCCTTCAACCTTTTCCTGCAACTCACCGTCAACCAAAACGACTGTCTTTGTGCAACTGGACGAAACATCATACGACTTTCCCATGCCATTATCACAGTTTTCAACGTTCCTCGGTTCCAACGTGGTGTTAATTTCGATCTTCACTACTTAGTCTCCTTTTTCAGCACCAGACAACCAGCCGAGTAATCATGTCTTCGGTTTTAGGATTGCATCAATTTCCACAAGCCGCCCAAGCAACATCTCACGTTCCGCTTGTAAGCTCGCCATGTTTTCACGTACAGGCACACAAGCCGGAACCTGAATATCCTTACCCTTGGCCTTGGCAATCGCCGCCGCCAGAACAAACCGGTCCTCGCGCTTTGCTCTCGAATCGTCGTCGGCCTCCCACTGCTCGACAAGCCAGCAGGCCATACACTGACGACCCGATTCATACGCCACAGTAGCGTCTCGTCCCGACTGCGGACCACGCAGCTGCATAAAGCCTGCGTGACCACACGCCCACGTCACTGGTTCCCATGCCATCGCTCTCTCCCTTCCGTTTTTATTAGAGCTGAAAACACGACTTTTCCACAGCGTCGCCAATTATATTTCTATGAACTGACGAAACCACTCAAAGTTCGCACCGACCGGCACTTCGACGTCGCCGTTTATTTCACCTACCGTCCCCTTGTCGAACTTACCGGTGTTCTGACGGCAATCACGTACCCGAATACAAAGCCCGGAAGCTTCGTCGCTCTTATCGCCGTGACAAATCGTCACGGCAAGGCATTGCTCGACCCGGTTGCCATTCTCGTCATGCCACTCTGATGGACCGCCATGTTTTTGAGCTTTGTGAAACCATATCGCATACTGACTTAATCCATAAGGACCGGTGATCGTGATGTGCCACTTCGGGTACAGCGCCGTTCTGATCTTCTTAGCAAACGGAGACAGCACCAAGTCCTTGACGGCTGGACACTGTTTCTGCAATGCTTCCAGCATCGCTTGCCTTGATTCGCATTCATTTTTCCACTGTGCATACTTCCGGTTGTACGCATTTGTCAACTTACACAACCCATTCGCAGCCATGCCAACTCTCCTTACTTTCAAGACTCGCTCTGAAAAGAAAACAACAAGGGCTGTTCCGATACCATCTGGGACAGCCCCATTTTGCCCAACTCACTTCCTCTGCTTCGCCTTGCCCTTGGACTTGGACTTCTCACCTTTGGGCAGCGGCGTCTTGGCGTCGTCCAGGATCGCCTTGATGACCTTTTCCACACGGCCCAGCACCCGCATAACCATCTTCTCAGGCGTCGTCTTTGCCTTTTCGGCATACCTCCGAACGTACTCATACGACTGACCGAAGTTCTTCCTCGGCACGTCGTACAGCGCCGCCAACGCTGCGGCGCTCAGCTCCGCCACACACTCCTGAATTGGGTCTTGGCCGCCCTTGAGCTTGCCCTGGAGCCGTTTGTCAGCCGCATGACTCAGCTCGTGGAAGAACGTCTTGACCTCGTGCGTGTGCAGGTCCACGTCGTCGCTCATCGTCGAGATGCTTCCAAAGCAATCGCCGAAGAACGGCGAGTACTTGACCCGCAGTCCCCACGCCTCAGCAACCTCGTGAAGCAGCGGCAACTCGCTTGGCGTGTAGTCCGGTAGCGCATCACCGTCCGTGTTCTCGACTGGATGAACCCGCCACGGTCTGAAGCCTACAAGCTTCTGAACTTCCTTCTCCTCGCCGGTCTCTTCGTCCTCTTCTGTGCGCTTCTTAAACACCGGCATGAGGATATCAAACCCATGCGTGCCTTTGCGAGGGAAGCGTCCAGCCTTCTTCCAGTGGGCAACACAACGAGCGTCACTCGTTCCATTGATGAACATGATCAGCCGATTATAAAATGACCACTTGTCACATGACCGGTCTCCACTGCCCTCGATCACGATAACCCTCAGGGCTTCCGGTGCCTTGCCCGACTCGAAGAGATCAACAACTTGACCAAGTGCATCATCCACTCGTCGTTTTTGATCCTCAATGTACTGCTCCTTGCTCAACTTTTTCCAGCCCTTTTTTCTGGTCTTCGTCGCCATCGTTCATTCTCCATGCTCATACCACGATTGGAATGGGAGAGGCCAGCCCTCTCCCCTTTCACTCATATATCCGAAACCCCTCAAAATTCAAAAACCACTTAGTTAAAGTTTTGTCCCACGTTCTGATCCTTACGTAATTGGTTCCAAGTATCATTTCTCTCACAATCAGTCCCGAACCAGATGTTTTTCGACGTATGCCCGGCACGCTTGCTTGGCCGCATCCATCGTCTCATAGTGAGGGCCGCAAAAAGTATTCCGGTCGGGCACCCCTGGGCCGGTGGCACCCCACCAGTATCCAATGTGCCACTTCCTCTGCCCCATAGGTAACGCCTCCACCCAACCCACTAAAGCGCAGCCATACCACAGATCATAGCCCCGCTCAGTCAATATCCGGGTGTTGCGTGGTCGCTTTGGTTCCCGCCTCCATCTCAGGCGTTTCTTGGACATTTTGTGCTCCTCCAACTGTTCGGTAACGCCGAAAAGGTCGGCCAGTGTTACGTATGAGTCTCAACAAGTAGATTGCCAACCAATAACAACATGCCGCCGTCCTACGGGAATGATACATTCACCTTTCTAGCACGGCGCTGCGGCACGGTGATAACGCCACGTGGTCCGGCCAGGAACAAGCATCACCCACCAACACCGAAGCGCAACAACTATGAGCGTCTGCTTTTGGTCAATCATTATCAGTCCTCCCAAAGGTATTGTCACGTTACAGGTGGGAACAGCATTTCTTGGAGTAGTGTAGAGACATGCTGCCTTGTAGTCTTACAGCTAACCACAATGCGCTCCACCCCATTTTCGATAACCTTGACAGCGGACAAGTCTTTGTCTCGCAGAAGATGAACAGTTTTGACGAGTTGTTCCACTTCCATAAGCGTGTTGTCTTGTGTTTCATCCATTGTTCTTTCTCCCAACTATTCAATGCTGTTGAGGGGCTGGAGTCATGTTATTGCCGCCAATTATCGCCCACACGATCATGGATGTCTTGCCACATATCCTCCAGAGCTTCTTCGTCTACCGTACTGCTGACCAATGCTTCGTAATCGCCGGGTCCATCGTATGACCCGTGCTTTACGTCGATTTCTACGCCCCGTTCGTTGGCGATTTCTGCTGCGGCACGCTCGTACGCGGCGCGGAATTGTGCCAGAACTTGTTCCTGGGCATTTTCATCGGCTGGCAAATCGCCCGACTGATACAGATCGTACTGTGCATCTAGTATGATTACGTAGTATTCCATTAGATTGACCTCATCTCATTAGAGTTTAGTTTCGCAAACAGGACGAGATGCTTGCTTTTCTTCCCGGCACCGGCATCTGCAATGTTACGAGGCTTTGTCGATTTCCCCAGGTAACCAACGCTTGCCGCGTGCCGCCGCAACGTTAAATCGTTCCCATACGTCCTTGTCGCGGAACTTGAAATGCCCAGTGCCCTTTTTGTGAAACTGAATATCAAAAAAAGTACTCTGGCACTTATTGTGACGTTTCCAGTCGACTCTGTATGCGGGCTGTTCACAGGCGTGCGTAATCGCCTGCCGGATCGTGACGATCCGGTCGAACCGCAACCCTTCCAACAAACACAGGCCCCGGTCGATGTCATACAGTTCCTCGTCCCGCCGCCCATACGACAACCGGGGCGTGCCGTCCCAGCCAATCTCCATTACGTATGGCAAGATAATCTTCTGGTTCACGCGCCAGAAATCATTGGTTTTCCACCCTTCCCAATGGACGCGATTTTCTTCATGGTATTTCGTCATCAAATCGAACGCCTCGACGATTGCCCGGTCTCGTATCTGGTCACGGTTGCCCAACAGCATTCCCAGCAGGGCCGTCACATTCTCTGCGCTGAATTCGATTTGCTGTTGGGTACGCTGCAATTCCGTGAATTCTCGTTGCACCTGGGCTGTCATAAAACGGGATAGCTCTGTTCGAGAGAAGACTTGTTCCCAGGCGGCCCGTCGCGCACTCGTAGCAAACTCGTTGTACGCCCGCCCGTAGGCGTGCCGGAAGTCGGTCTGGGTCTGGTGTCCCAACCACTCGCCCGTTACAGACTGGAACGCACCGAGCACGTCATTGTACGTCTGGTTATAGCCGTGGTTGTCGTCAACGAAGGCATTGCCAAACTGACGTCCGAAAATGTAGAGTTCGCGCATACCCCGAACCGCCCCGGCAAAAGAACGCAGTGTTGACCGGTAGCCGTCTACGAGTGCAGCAATGAGGTCGTGCTTGACCAATTCATTCTCGCCAATGATCGGAGCATCATCCCCCGGTATGTTGGCGTGTACAAACTGCCCCCGGTCGAAGATATCGCCCAAAACTGAGTCTGTTTGCTTGTCCAGTCGCAGAATCACCACCTCAACGTCCGTGTGCCGTTCGGCCCCGCGAAACGCCTGTCCAGCATTCTCCACAGTTCCGCCCTGTCGGTCTATCAGATCAACCAACAAGCGCCGCTCCCGCGTATGGGGATTGCGCAACATCTCTGCTGGCAATATGGAGATTATCTGCCCGGTCTGTAGGATATCCCACGCATGGAGTAAATGTGCAGCCGCGTCACGGAACGGCGGGTTCATTACAATGAGGTCTATCCACAGGCTTTCGCCGTCGAACGCCAGAAAGTCAGAGCCAAGCACCTGAAAACCCTTGCCGCGCAGCACGTCCTGCAGTTCCGGGTTACTCTCCAGACAGTATATGCCCGCGCGGTTGCGCGCGCCATCTGGATTCATCAAGTCATCTACCAGATCGCAAATGTCACCCTTCCCGGCGCTGGGCTCAAGCACCGCCATAGATGGCAACCAGCCATTCACCAGCAACGGGTCCAACATTTGCCGCACTAGGACTTTCGGAGTTGGGAAAAACTCTTTGTTAAACATTACAAGCTCCTTTGTCGGACCAGAGATACAGAACACGGTTGGAATGGGAGAGGCCAGCCCTCTCCCCTTTCACTCATATATCCGAAACCCCTCAAAATTCAAAAACCACTTAGTTAAAGTTTTGTCCCACGTTCTGATCCTTACGTAATTGGTTCCAAGCATCATTTCTCTCACAATCAGTCCCGAACCAGATATTTTTCGACGTATGCCCGGCACGCTTGCTTGGCCGCATCCATCGTCTCATTCAGCTTGTATTGAAACGTGCTCATCATCGCGTACTCGCAAAGCCCGCTTTACGGCTGTCTCGGCATTGCGCCGGTAAGCGCGTAACTCATCGTCTTTGGCTGCTAGTTTCGCTTGACACTCTTGCTCCAACACAGCAATGCGGTCACTTGCTGGGGGCGAGTAGAAGGCCGTCCCATGATTCTCGTGGGCGCTCTGAACAGCGCGTGCTACTTGCAGACATAGAGGACGTTCTCAAACGTCCTCGCTCCCCCAATCCCGTCGCCGGTTGTCGAAAACACAAACGACGGCGGGTACATCCGGAGAGAACGGCGTACAACCACGACAAAGCCGTTGCTCTGGGTTTTGTCCCTCAGGGTCTCGACTCCCCGAGCAATATAATACCCCCACCCCCCACCGCTTCCGAAGGTGGTTCCACCGAAAACGTCAACCACAACCTCGTCACCGTCCTTCACCTCAACAACAGGGGGGAGCTTGTGCTCCCCCAGGGACAAGACCGCCTTGTTGTCGAGCAGGACCTCGGGGATGCCATGTTCGACGAGGGCCTCCCGGGTCGTGCTCACCGCTGAGGCAAAGGCTGCTTTTACGTCCGCACCGCGGTACACAACGCCCCCCATTGGGTGGTGCCAATACACTTCCCCGACAAACTCGGGGAGACCAACGGCGGCGTACGCCGCCGCTGATTCGAGGAGACTTCTCATTTCCGTCGGGGTCAGCCCCGACGGATCACCTATCTCGGTGATCGCCACGACACCCCGCTCCCACAACTTCTCCGCGTCTAAACACTTCCTGGGGTCCCAGCCGACGCGCTTCCGCTTCGGACTTGTATCCGAGGCGAAGTACACATGCCCGTTCTCCACAACCACTCCTGGACGGCTTGCGCCGTCCCAGAAAACAACCTTCTTATCCATGCTCATGGTCTCCATACTCAACTCTCCTTTCGTGTGTCGTTCTATACTCCTAAACGCCAATTCACAGACCCATGTGACAACTGTCAAGGATTCCTTCCTCTCCCCTTTCACTCATATATCCGAAACCCCTCAAAATTCAAAAACCACCATCAATCAACCGCATCGCGGCCACGTTGCCGCGAACTACGGTCCATGTTGAGCCCGCCCTGAACAAAGAAACGACACGGAAACGGAACATGAACCGGACTGTGGTGGTCATGCCGCAACATGCGCATTTCGGAGTCCCACCGGTGCGATTCCGGCAGATGTTTTTCTGCCGATCTCTGAGAGCCATCCACGCGACGTTCAACCGCGTACACGTCGCCTTGCCGCAGCACCCGCAGACCATCTTGCCGCGCCCGTTTTACGCCGCTCGGCTCAATTTTCTCCAGTGCCGTGGCTACCCTTGTGACCGTGCCAGGCACCCGAATCGCCCACGGACGAGAATCGTCGAAACCGCAAAGATAGGCGATACTTACATGGCGAGAGCCAAACCGGCGTGAGTAATAACGCCAGCCCTTAGCCCGCACCAAACTCACGCCCTTGCACCGCTCCACGAACGCGACCTGATTCACATCGCGCTCACCCACGATTTCCGTCTCTCCACCGCGCCGATTGATTTCGTCGATGTAAACATCCAAAAGGCAATCCATGAGGGACAGCTCGCCCAGTTCCTCGACGCGCTCTGAACGCGCCCGATGCGCCCGCCACATTTCCTCGAATGTACGCTTGCCGCGCAACTGAGAAGGCTTCTTCCGACCAACAGCATCACAACGTTCCCTGATCACGTTTCTGAATTGTTCTTTAGTCATCGTCTTTTTCCTCATTCGAGTTGTCGACGTTTCCAATACGCACGTACTTTTGCCGAGGAGAGGCCAACCCTCTCCCCCTTCCACTCATACATCCGAAACCCGTCAAAATTCAAAAAACCACCATCAGAACGACCAATCTATTGACGCTGAAACTTGTCAACATCATCTTATTCGATTGGCTTGGCACTCACCATACGCTCTTGGAGTTTTTCCCATGCTTCGCCATCACTCGGACTAACTTCTTCCGTTGGTTTGGCTTCAACAACATAATCCGAATAAATACCATCATCACTATCGTAATCCACCTCGCCGCCAAAAAAATCAACCAACTTTTTAGCAATTGCCCGCCAACGTGCGCCATCATACAAAGTCAAAGCTTTCGACATGCGAGACGTTGGATTGTCGATCTCGTGGTGATACAAGAAAAAACCTTGCTTATTACAATGCGACCACTTCAAATAACAACATGTCGGAAGCGATTCAATACCAACAATCTCAATCGCTAAACATTGTGTGAACGTACTGCCATCCCGAGAGTCCAAAACACGTCGTACAACTGTGAAACCCATCAAAGCCCCCAACACTGTACCAACGTTACGAACCTTCACATTTGGTGGAAAATAGACCAAACAAGACATAGCTTCTCCTCTCACTATCTAAGAATACGCACGTCCATTCACGTCACCCACTGCAAGGAAGCCCACAACTTCAGTCGTAAGTCTCCACGTTTCCCTTTTCCCACAACTGAAGATGAGACCTCACTCCCATCTGATCGACCGGCTTGATCTCCATGATTCTCTCCTGAAGGTTCTGAAGAGCCTTACCGACATCCGGACAGTTTTTCTCATTCGGTTCGGTTGGCGCAACATAGTCCATGTCGGACTTGCGCAAGATAGACTCATCGTACACAACTCCGCCACCGAAGAAACTGACCAGCTTCCGAGCCAGCGTACGACCTTCCGCCGTCGAAGCAAGCTTAAGTTTGCGCCCATAGTCCGAGGTCGGATTCTCGATCTCGAAGTAGTAGAAAAAACCGCCCTTCTCACCGAACAAACCGGAGGCACCCTTCCACCTGATCTCACAGACCTGCGGAGTTTGCGAATCGGCATGGTCAACAACGATAGCAAGATCGTGCGATGTCGCAAGCCACTGACAATCATTTTCGACGTGCGGCACTGGTGCCTTGACAAGCTTGACACCGACAAGTGCACCAACCACGAGAGCCACTTTGTTGACCATCACGTTCGGGGGAAGATAAACAGAGCAAGACATTGCACACTCTCCTTTCTGAAAAATCCTTTTGACAAATACAAGTAACTATGGTAATATACGAATAATGTAAATAAGGACGCTAAAAGCTATCCTTGTAGGGCTTTTGTCAACAAGCCTATTGTGACGCCGTTGTCTTAGGCAGTTACAAGCCACCACGCTTTGTGCTGGCGGTAGTTGACGGTCTGGGAAGCCGAGCCGCCGCAACACACGACGGCCCGGAATCCCGATCCCCGCCACCTTACTGCTTGTCCGGCACGGTCCCCAGCTTCTCGAAGCCGGAAGGCTTGACCATGTGCGCCACGCCACCAACAACGATCACATCACCCACGCTCATGCTCGTGTGCGCCAAGCCCTTACTGTGGATCAGATTGTTTGCCTCGCCTGCCGGGCTCCAGAACTCTCCCTGGAGCAGACAGAACAGGTCTTCCAGCTCCGTACCCTGAACCTCTCCGAGCTTGTGATGCGTTTCGTCGAGGTTGCTCAAGTCCGGACACTTTTCACCGAAGAAGAACCCGTCCGCATGGCTGTACCAGATTTCCGTGTCGCCGGGCTTCAGGTCGATCAGCTCCACGTATTTCACTGCTGCATCATTGAGACTCTCATAAGCGTCCACGCTCATTCTCCATGCTTGAACCATGATAGGGGAGAAGCCAGTCCTCTCCCACTTCCAACCATATATCCGAAACCTGCCAAAATTCAAAAAACCACCATCAAACCAGCACTAACGCCACAATCACGTGGTCGAAATCACGCTGCTCGTCATCGGACGGGTACCTGATTGCCAGACCCGAAAAAAAGCTGTCGCTGCGGAAGCCGTCCCAACCGGCTTTCTTCAACTTGCCGGACGTAACCATGAACTCGCCAAGCTCGTAGACCTCTCCCTTGTAGCGAAAGAAGACCAACTCATTGATCTGTTCGTCGTTATAGTAGTCGAACTTCTTTCGCTCCTTGTCAGTCAACTCGAAGCCGTAGACCACTTCACGTCTGTGATTGTTAGTGATGATTTCCAGTTTCTCCGACATTGTTCAATCCTCCATGTGAGACCGGATAAACTCCGTGTTCTTGATCCACTTTTGTCCATGCTCCAGACTGAGCACCTCGTCGAACGCCTCGATTACGACCTTGTTGTGTACAGCTGCTAACAGTTGATGCCCAGACCTTTCCCACTCTCGGAAGAGATCAGCCAACTTCTTGGCAGACCTGATTGCCAAAGCCATATCTGGCTCATCAAGGACAAGAATATGGTGATTTTTTCCAATTGGAATATCAGCAAGAAGCTTCTGAACAGTCTCGCCATGAGAGAGCCAGAACGTGAGGACCCCACCTATGTGTCCACTCTGGATCGTGTCCGGTTTGGTCCTCGGACTGTCCTTCTCGAAGTCTAACGCCAAGACAGTCGACTTGCCTTCGATTTCGGCTTTGATCGGCAACTCCTTCTTGAAGTCCTGAGACAGGTCTCTGACCAACTGCAAGACCGTTGACTTGCCCGTTCCCTGATCTCCGACAAGCAAATTGACACCGGGACGAAACGTGATCCTCTGCTGAGCTTTGAAACACCGATAGTCCTTCAAAAACGTGATCGAAACCAACATGATCTTGTCCTCCATAGAAAAAACAGCCCGACAGGGTAGGAGAATGTTAGACGACCCCTGTCGGGCTATTGGGCATTACACCACTTCATTCGTGCCGGTGACTGACGTGAGTCCTTGTCAGGACTCCACAGGCTGTGGCGCTGCCTCGGGTTTGAAAATGTCATAACAAACTGTCAACACAACCTTGCCATCCCGATTCCACGGGACCTCGGCTCCCTCGATTATCCATCTCGGGTTCCAAATGGCAAAGCCTTCCTTGCTCTCGCCCTTCGGCTTGCGGGACCGGATATACTGTTGCATGTCGTCCACAAGATGACCGTCCTTGTGCATACGCTTCTTGATCACGTCATGACCCATGATGCGCAGCTTCTGGACGACTGCATGAAAGAGCTTCGACTCACCTGCGGCGTTCTTGACGCCGTAGAACTTCGGATCATCGGGCTCACGAATCAGAGTCACGGTCTTTTCGTCAAACTCGATCTTCACGTTTTATTCTCCATGAAAAATTTGAAACTGTCCAACCTGTCAACTTACAAGTTAAACAGTTCCGTCGATCAAAAACTTTCCTTACACTCATATATCCGAGACCCACGATTTTCCAAAAAAACGACCGGTCAAGCGTCCTTCTTGGGTCGAAGTCTGAAAGTGCCGTCCTTGCACAACGCCTTCTCACGACAAGGACCGGAGCAAAAGACAAGCACTCTGTTTCTCTTATGGTCGATGCTTCCGATCCAGCCGACTTGCTGAGCTATTTCAATCATCTCGAAACCAAAGCTTGGCAAACGACTTACCAGAAGAGGCTTGTCCTTGCCACACTGCCAGCACGTCAACGTTATCTAAACGTCTGACTCCTTCTTCCCCGCCATCAATGTCATCCTTTCGGTCAAAGCTCAAATACCATCACACCGTCAAAACCGTGAGGCCACACAAACAGCCGCTTGTATTCGGTCTCGTCGTATTCCGGGTCGACAAACCGATCCTTGTAGATCGTGAACAACTCCTCTGCATCGGTGTTCAGGTTCTTGGTGATTACGCAGTAAGCACCCTTGTAGAACTTTTCCACACCGTACAGAGGACCGGGCTTTCCGAAGACTGCATTGCCCTTCGCAGACACTCCGGTGACTTCGATGGTCGTCCAGTTGTCCTCCGGTTTTTCGTCAAGGAAAAGGACCAACCCACGACTCTTGTATCTGCCCCCGCAGAACTCACTCGTGACAACAGGCTCCGCAATCCACTGCCCGCCGAACTGAATGCGAGCCATGAAGCTGCCACGGTCAGTCTGCTTGAAGTCGACATCCGACAAAGTGACCTTCGGATTCGGCGTCCACTTCGACGTGTCAACGACACTGAAATGACGCCAGAGCAACGTCTTCGGCGTTAACTCCCTCGCAATCTTGTCCCAGCCCACAAGCATGGTTCATTCTCCTTTCAGTATCTGCAAACAATTCGGACAGTCCGGTGGATGTTTCTCAGCGTCACACTCCTCAAAAGGTATATCACACCATCCACAAAGCGTTCCCAACTTCGGAGAGGGAATGTGGTAATAGTTGTCGCCAAGTCTTCGAGACGAACAAAGTCATCCACAGTTTCATGTCCCGTCCTCACGATTGATTGCTTCTCGGACCTCCATCAAGCACTTCCCGAGCAAGTTTTGACCATCGCCGTTTCGACCAAGACCCCAAACCCGGTCATTCCACGCCGAAGCGTCCTCAACAATTTCCGCCTCGCCAGTCATCCGAAGCGCCAGTTTGAACGGCTCCCGAGAGAACTTGAGCATCAACAAATCACGCATGATGCCGCACTTGACCTCTTGCCAGTCCTCCCTCAGTTGGAGATGGCGTCCGACTTTTTTCGCCTTGCCCGGAGTCTCCAAGGCTGCGATGCTCCTGCGCTCGTTTTCGTCCAGCGTCTTCTGAGCCTGATAAGCGTGCTCAACAGACGGATAAGCGATGCCGCCGTACTCCACCTCACACGCTGCAAAATTGCTGAAGACGACATCGTACGGACCAGCGTGCGGCGCATTGAAAACAATCCTCATAACACGTCCTCCGTTGTAAAGTAGATGGCTGAAGCGCGACCCCACACTGCCACGCTCCAGCCATCTTAGCATCCCGAAGCCTACATTTCCCAATTCCGCTCGTGGCTGCTCATGGGACGGACTCTTCACCACTCTTTTACCACGATCTTCCGGCGTGTACAAACGCTAGTCCATGTCTCAGTTGAAACATGTAGACCAACTCCACACTGCAAGCCTCGGACAGCTTTCAGTTGACCTTCTTTTTCTCGATCTTCTGCATGGATTTCTTGAGACCAGCAGAAATCGCCTCATCATACCCGAACATTTTGACATGGTCTTCCAGTCCATGCCGAAGTTCTTCACCCGACAAATCGCTCTTGCGGAACACGGCTACAGTGTGCTTCAGCATGGTTGTGTGGACCACGGCGGACCACCTCTTCCTCTTACGATCATACATGATTTTGGACTCACCACAACTTCCATGCACGAACTTCGTCACGTTCTCGCCCTTCAGGACAAGCTCGTCTCCTCTTGCTCTTGCAGTGATCATCTTTCTCGACCTCGAAGAAAACGAAATGGGCGGGTCATGCAGGCCCCGCCCAAGATTGTGTTGTCAGAACGGCACATCGTTCAGGTCCAGCGACTCGACCGGCACGGCAGGAAGAGTCGGCTCGCCACCAAGCGATTCGCCGTCCATGATCCGACCGGACTCCAGAGTGTCCAGTCTTCGCTCGGCTGCCAGACGCAACTCTTTGTCCGTATCGCTTGACGCCAGACTTACCAACTCGTACCGATCCAGACTCGACAGAGACAAACGCCGTTCAGGACGCCGCAAGCTCTTTAGAATCGCCAGCCGAATCATCATCCGAATATTCATCGCATTCATCCTCATTCTCCATGTTCCGGGAAAACGCCATTCCGCAGTCCCGACAGGTCAGCCAGATCAACCTGCCAAGTCTGCCCATAACTTCCAGATCACCGTTACACAACTGACAGACCGTTTCCATGACGACCTCTCCTTCACTTACTGAGAACGGCGTCCATCACGTCTTCGAGCGCAAGCTTGTAAGCTTGTCCGCGCTCGTCCTTTGCCTGCACCGGGTACTTCTTGGCACGGGTGTTCAGACCGGTGACCGTGAACGCCTTGTTCCGAATCCTGACCTTCTTGCCGAGCAGGTCCGGGTCCAGACCGTAGCAACTGGCGTAACGCCTGAATGCCTGAGCCGTGCGATCCTGCACTTCACCACTTTCGTCCACGACCGCCAACTCGACCTTAAATGTGACACTGGTCTCGCTATAGCGAGCACTCCCGACAATGACGTGCAGCCCGTCCAGACCCTTGAGCTTCCCGTCAATCTTGTCTCTCAGCTTCCGCACACGTTCTCTCGTAATCATGATCCCATTCTCCACGCTTGAGTTACGAGGAGGAGAGTGGCCAGCCCTCTCTCACTTCCACTCATATATCCGAAACCCCTCAAAATTCAAAAAACGTTACGATCTGCCCTTGACTTTTGCTTTGCGCTGTACCTTGTTGTACATTCGGACATTTAAGTCGATTTCACTCAACTGGCTTTCGGTTGTTGCTCTGGCGATTTGCTGATACAACGGTCGTGTCTCGGCTGGGGCCGTGTCCATCGGATTGCTCAGACTCCAGTCAATCGGCAAACGCTCGAATAGTCTTGCCCGACGTTTGGCAATCTCGATGTTCTTTGAGTGCATACTAGGCAGATTGCCCGGTACTTTCAAACCGCTCAGAATATGAACAATAATCATCCCGTTCGTCGGCAAATTTGACTCTTCGATGAACCGCAAAGGCTCATGCACTACAAAGTACTGACTAACCTTGACAACACTCACATCCCGATTGAAAGTTTTGAGCTTACCATCGTCCATGACTCCAACTTTAATCTTGATCATCTTGCGTTTGCCGGATTTTATATCCTTTTGGTTCAGCTCCTTCCAGATACTGACAAGAACTTCAACCAACATTTGGATCAAAGTTTTACACTTTGAGCCACGCTTGTTGTAGTCTGGCTCTTTGTTGATCTTTTCCCGTTCACGAACCAGCTCCCAAATCTTCAACAACTCTCCTTCCAAACGCCCTATCGGCTTCTTGACCAAATACTCATACAGCTCTCGCAACGCATCTTGCCCGGACAAAAAACCGTCCAGCACAGGAGCAATTATGTCCAACATCTTCACGACCTCAGTTCGTCTAATCATGCTTTATTCTCCTGAAACAATATCAACACTTTCCTTACTGTCATATCCAAAACTTTACAGAAATCAAAAAGATGACCACTCCGTGAATAGAATGGTCGTCTCGTAGAGAAAAAACATCAACTCTAACTCTACTCAGAGAAGATCACTTGCCAAATTAACAATCCGTTTTTTTTGACAGACCGTGCTATCAGATAGGACCATTCAAATTCTCAAGCTTCCGCAAAACTTATAGTTTTGCCATCATCCAAGCACTTGAAGCTGATTACAGCATTTCTTAAACACTGACAATGCTCTCGAATCGCTCCCGAATAGCAATACTGGCGCACCGGTCAACGAACTGAGCACCCGTATCCCCATCTCCCTGGTCAATAAGTTGACGCTTCAAAATAACATCATTCGATTTTAGCTCCGGTAACACTATGTCAACAATTCGACTTCGACAAGACTCATCTGGGGGTATAAGATGCACAACTCTGTCTACGCGGCCCGGCCTTGTGGAACCCATATCACTATCCTCATGATCCTTATCCCTGACAATGCCGATAGCTGGATCAAGCTTTTCAATGTCGTTTGTCGTGATGATCGTAAGCACACCTGATGCAATTTCGACGCCATCGAGACAGTTCAACAAGCACTCGAACGTCAAACCACCGCCCATTTCACCAATGATGTTCTTCCGGTAGTTGAACGTGCAGTCGATGTCGTCGATCAGGGCGATACAAGGAGCCGAAGCCATCATTTGAGCCCACTTCGAGATCATAATGCTGTTAGGAAGCGTAGCAATATCATAGATGAAAACCGGTAAACCTAAATCCATGCCGATAGCCCGAACAAGAGATGTCTTGCCGCAACCTGGCGTGCCGTATAAAAGCAAACCACGTCGCCACGGAATGCCACGACTCTCGTACCATTCCTTACTGTCACGCCAGACACGAACTTCCTCGACCACATCCAGAACATGCTGAGGATAAGCTAGCCTGTCAAGTGCGTTCCCGTCCATGACCTCACAACCGCCAAGATTATCCGCCTGATGCCCAATCCAACGACGATCTTGAGTGTAGAAGCCCTGAGAACTGATCCCCTTCGAGCTTTTATTATCTGGTTCTTCTATATTCTGTTGACCTGTACCATATCGCATGGCAAACGGATCAACCGTGATACGCTTGATCCAAAAACGCCGTTTTTCGACACTATTCTCTACATCCATCAAACCACGCTGAATGCGGTTGTACTCATCCAACGCCGTCTTAAGCAACTTATCAAACTTCCAAAATGGACGAAAGAACGTAACCGTAACTCGACGAGCGCCTTGGGTATCTTCGCCAATGTTGTAACCTTCCTTCTGATCCGAAGAATCTTTTGACTGAATACCGAAAATAATGAACTTGTAGCCCTGCCAGAACCAAATTGGCTCTGTTCCGATGAACTCATAAGCCACATGTTCACGACGTTTGTCCTTCTTGATATACACGTACTCGGAAGAGAAGCATCGCACACCAAGTGGCGAGCGCCTCATGTGCTTCCAGCAGTAAGCCTGAAGCGCCTGGGCGGACCTATTGCTTACGTGCGCCTTATAAAAGGCAATCGACCATATCCGCGATGCAAGAGCCTTAATCTTGCCCCACAAACCAGCAACAAGACTGCCTCCGGCGATCAAACCCACAACGCTTTTTGTGCCCATGTCCATGCTGTCTCCTTTCCGGTTTTCTTCATCTTCATCTTCACCTTACTCAACTTCGTAATCGAGCCTTTCACGAAGCCTTAACTCGTGCCTCTGTTCATCCGCCTCAACTTGCGCCATTTCGTCGATTTCGTCGAACGGCAAATCTTCGATGGGTTTCGGAAATGACTCAAACAACCTTTTGCCCAAACCCAAAGCCATCGCCCTGTTCCGTATCATGTCAAGACGCTTTCTCATCTGTGCATTGTTCATTTCCATTCATCCACCTCCATGCGTGATCAAGATAATCATTTTCGATATCGAAGCCGTACGCTCTCTTGACTCCGAGTTTCGTAGCTGCCACAACTGTCGTACCAACTCCAGCTAAGGGATCAAGCACACAATTGCAACGCTCCAATCCATGCAACTTGATGCACTTTATCGGCAGTTCAAGCGGAAACGCAGCCGGGTGCGGTTTTTGTTGCATCACAGTCTTGTATGGAATAAACCACACATTCCCACGGCACCTAAGCCCCGCACCACCTGACGCCCACCGCCTTGCATTTGCGGCGTCCTGATACGGAACACCTATCGCCAGCCGATCAAGTGGCACCTCACCTGTCTTTGTCAAGTGGAAAACATACTCCTGGACGCAGTTCACAAACCGACTGCTGTTGATCGGCTTGTAGTGCCCAACCGCCACGTCACACTCAATACCTGGATAACTACCAACGTCTTTTTTGTCGATGGCAATGCTCTTCACCCAATGAATGACATTTTGAAGCACAAACTCTTCCGTCACAATGGGCACAACTTGAAACGGCAACGACGGATCACTCGGCTTTCCGGCAATGTTCAGGAAGAAGGAGCCCTCGTCCGCCAAGACACGCTTCACCTGCGCAGTCCAGTCAGCCGTCCAGCTCAAATACTTCTCCCTCGCCACCGTGTCATCGTAGCCCTTGTATCTCGTGCCGATGTTGTACGGCGGCGAAGTCACCACCACGTCGACAGAACCATCACCAACATGATCGGTCATACCCTTGACGCAATCCATGTTGAACAACTCAACCTCTGTCTGGTCCACACAACCCTTAAACATTGCCTCTGACATGGCTTACTCTCCGTTCAGGTTAAACTAAAACTCAACACCTTTCCGAACCATTCTACCAATCTCTGACATGACGGGATGTCATGTACGGCTTGCATGGTAGTGCATCACCCACATACACTTCCTAAAGCCCTCGGACAATGCCTCAGCCAATTACCACGGGGCTTGTCCCCGTGGTTTGTAACTACCTAAGATAACGGCGTCACAATAGGCTGATTGACTACAGCCCTACAAGGACATGGGAGATATAGACGGCGTCCACGCTCCTGTAATCCAAGCCAACTTCCCGCATGGCATGGCGGCAGTCCGTCCCGCAATCTATCAGCATTTTCTTGCCGGAAGCCCCGAACAAGACCGCATTAGTCTGTCGCTGGATCGGGTCGGCAAAAGCCGGACCACACCCCAAGAATCGCAGCGTAACCTTGCCCATCGCCCATTCTCCTCATTCCGCATTAGAGTTGACTCGAAACTACTATTTTTCGTCCTCTGATTCGTCTTTATTGTCTTCGTCCTCAACCTGATCGGGCTTCCCAATGCCCATAGGTCCAACTCCAAGAACGATCCAGTTTGTAGAGAAGCCGTAAACCTCATACAACGCTTCCATTAGTTCAAGTGACGGACGAGTGCGCCCCTTGATAATATCGTTGATGAAGCCGGGCGAAAAACCCGTGCTCTCACAGATGTCCTTTTGGCGCAACAACTGAGCATCCATCATCTCTTTTAGTCGCTTTCCGTAATTGTAAGGTTTCTTTGCTGTGCGTCTCGACATTGATCTGCTCCTCTGAACTAGAACTCTTTACTACCTGCAATCCATAGCACGACCGACTTGAAACGGTCATGCTCCAGGGGGAAATTGACTTCCACATAGTCGCATCTACGAATGACTTTGGAGTCTTCTGAGTGTTACTACGTGTCCTCCAGTCAATTACCACGGGGACAAGCCCGCCGTCAACTTCCCGCAAGCTGACGCAAAGCACCTTCGTCAATGATCTCGATGCCAAGCTTCGTCGCTTTCTTCGTCTTGCTCGACTGTGAACTCGGATCAGCCTGAACCAAGTGCGTCACGCCTTTCTTGACCGAGCTGGCTGTCTGCCCGCCCGCACCGACGATCAACTTCTCCAGTTCCGACTTAGGCACCCCAAACTTGCCAGTCAAGCAGAACATCATACCCGACAGAGGACCGTTTCCGGTCTGCGGCTCCTCATAGTCCGATACTGTCAAACAATCGACCACCAACGCCTGAATGGTCTCAAACTGATCGAAAAGCCCACTCACAATTTCCGTTGCAGACCCTTCGCCGATGCCATCCAGACCCGACAAGGCTTCAATCTCACGATCCGGGTCACACCGGACATTCTTCAAAAGCAACGGCACGTTCTTGAAGTGCTTGGCAATCGTCTCTGAGTTGGTCCTACCAAGCTGAGGTATCCCGAGCGAAGACAGGAACACGCTCAAAGAAACTTCCGAGACATTTTTGATCGCATCAACCGCAAGCTTGGCAGACTGCTTACCAAAACCTTCACACTTAGCAAGCCTCTCTGGCTTGACATTGTAAAGATCAACCAGCGTCCGAACACCAAGCTCCTTGTACATGACGGCAACGGCTTGCGGACCTATGCCCTTGACTCCGACACGCTTCAGGTAGTGCTGAAGCCGCTCCAAAGCCCTTGCCTCGCAAAGCTGGTTGTTGCACCACAGATTGACGCCGTCCTTGTCCAGTTCCGTTGGCTTGCCACACACCGGACAAATCTCGGGAAAGTTGACCAATTCACGACTGAACATCTTGCGACCATTGGCTCTTGTTTTGACCTCGACGATCTGAGGAATGATGTCACCGGCTTTCTCGATCACGACCGTATCCCCGATTCCGAAGTTCTTCTTCTCAAGGTTTCCGAACGTGGAGCAACTCGCCATGCTAATCGTAGAACCGGCAAGCAGCGTGGACTCGATCCTGACAACCGGAGTGAGCTTGCCAGTGCGACCAACCTGCCACTGGAAGTCGACAATCTTGGTTTCAGCACGCTCTGCCCTGAACTTGTAGGCAATCTTGCCGTTCGGACGATTGCTCGTCCAGCCCATCTCTTCCTGAATCGCTGAATCGACCACGGCAAACACAACACCGTCGATCCAGTAATCGAGAAGCTTTCCCTCGCGAGCACTCTGCCAACGCCCTAGAAGGTACTTGATCCCGTTTTCGTCGTCGGACCTGACGAACTCGGACGGGACGTACTCAATATCACCCTCTACAAAGTTAACCTTTTCCCGCTCTGAAAGAACCGAACCATCCTCGGATCGAACATCATAACAGAAGAAGTCCAAACACCGCTCTGCCGCTGCGGACGGGTCTTTCTGTGCCAGCGCACCGGCTGCGGCGTTCCGTGGATTGGCAAACCCAAGTCCAGCTTCCAATTGCTTCTTGAAGGTGGACACACGCATCAAGACCTCTCCTCGCAACTCGCCAGAAAAAGCGAGCAAATTATTCGGGATAGACTCGACATGCCAGACGTTTGCTGTCACGTCTTGCCCAACCATGCCGTCGCCACGAGTTGCGGCTTCGATGAGCTTCCCGTTCTTGTACGTGAGCCGGATCGCAACACCGTCGATCTTGGGCGAAACCATAATCGTGGTCTCGCCTCCGGCAGCCTTGCGCACCCTGACAAGCCACTCCTCAAGCTCGTCCATGCTGTTATGCACCTTCTTGAGACTACCCATGCGACTGGAATGAGATACCTTCGCTCCGTACCTCGGAGCATTCCCCACTTCAACAAGTACCGGATTGTCCGGGTCCAGCCCACGAAGCTGTTCCACCAAGTCATCGAACTGCTGGTCAGTGATTTCAGGCTTGTTGTCCACGAAGTACAACTCGTTATGCCTTCTGACCTCTGCGGCCAGGACAGCCACAGATTGACTGCTTTCTTTACCCATGTTCCATTCTCCTTATCACACCTAGAATCCAAGCAGAACATCCATTGTCATAGTCATATATCCGACACCCTTCAAAATCGCAAAAACCGCTCAGAATTCAAGCAGACGCAAAGAAAAACCTATTGTCAGAAACCCACGACTAAAGTTGTGGACTTTCTCGCTCCTTATCGTGACGCCTTGTCAAGGGAAATGCCGTCATCGCCATAGTTGTCGTCGTCCCTGAATCTAAATCGTGGTACTTTGTTACGCCTCGGACTCATACAATTCTCTTCATCTTCTTGACAGCCAAGACACAGATCAGCAAATGGCAAAACGCTAAGTCTACTTTTCCCGATGGGTTCTCCACAAATCTCGCATTGTCCGTATGTCCCTTTTTCAAGCTTGTCCATTGCCCTTTCAAGGTCCACCAATTGGCTTGACCTTGCTTCTAAAGCTCTGGCAGCGGATTCGATGATTTCCCCGTTGCTCGCAATGTCAACTTCATCGCCATGCGAACAATCAAGGTTTTCCAAACGCCCAGAATAAAGCTGCTCAACAAGCTGATCTCGCAATTTGGAAAACTTCTTACGCAACTTCTCTTGTTGGCACTTGGTGAGCTTTTTAGTCTTCGCCATCGTCGTTTTCATCCTCCTCGTCACCCCACACCATGCGTCGGACAGTCTCCTCAATGTTATCGAACATTCCATCCAACTTGGTACGCTGTGCATCATCCAGTGTGCGAGCAAACTTACGCACTTGTGCGATTAGTTCCTGAAAACTGACATACATCTGGTAAAGATCATGCTCAATATCATCTAAATCATTGCCTTCATCGTCTTCTGGACTGTCCAGATTGAACGGAACATAAGGATTTGCACACTTATGGAACTCAGAGCACTTTATGTTTCTTTTTATGTTGTCTTGATCTTCTGAATAGGTCGTATCCTTAATCGAAATAGAAACTTGCTTGGCCATGAAAAACTTGCATGTGTGACGCATTAAATCGGCATGAAGCGACCAAGCATCATAACCTCCAGGAGCAACAATAAAGCCTTTAAGCATGTGACAGACAGCAAAACAGTTATCATCACCGTCATGATACGCTTTCATGTACTTGCAGTCCTCGCATGTCTCGGAGCACGGCTCATCCAAAGACCCGAAACATGAATTCTTGACTACACGATCACGAATCACAATTTCGTTTGTCTTATGTCCGTCGTCAGAGCTTCCACTTCCCTTCGCCATAGCTCCTTAACCTCGCAACAAGACCTGTAATGGTATAGGCAGCAGACTCAAGCTGTCCAGTCTCAACGCATCTGTCAATACTGAAACGAACGGTCGAATGAGCAGCCGCCTTGCCCAATCCCATAGCAAGAAGCACCTGAGACGGCTCCACAGACTGAGCGTGACAAGCAGACCCACACGAACAATAAATCTGGTAGTCATGGTCCAGCCGAAAAATGAGCCTGTTGCACTCGACATCTGGAAACGTGACACTGAGAATATTGGGCACTCTTCTTTCAAAATGCCCGTTTCTCTTCGTCGTTGGATCACTGTTGTTAATCAAGCTCCAAAAACGATCAATTGACTTGGTCAACTTTTCTGATTTTCCACTCGCAACAAACCGTTCAGCCACTTCAGCGGCTTTACCAAGCCCAACAATCCAAGGCACGTTACTCGTGCCCCCGCGCAAACCTGATTCCTGTCCGCCACCGTGGATAAACGGCAAAAGATTCAAACCACCGCGAATAAACAAAGCGCCGACACCTTTCGGACCATAAAACTTGTGACCGGACAAGCTCAAAGCATCGACACCCATTCTGTCAACATCAATCGCAACCTTGCCAACGGTTTGCACCGCGTCAGTATGAAGAAGCACACCTTTATCACGACAAACATCGGACAACCACTCAACCGGCTGAATGGTTCCCACCTCGTTATTGGCGTGCATGATCGACACGATAGCAGTGTCAGATTCGATTGCGTCCGTGACATTGTCAACGTCCACCATGCCAGTCTCATCGACAGGCACAAACGTAATACGACAACCCTTGTAAGCCTCAAGGAACTCACATGTCCTGCGCACGGAAGGATGTTCAACTGCCGAAGTGACAATATGCTTCTTTTTGCCAAGTGTGGCTGAATGCAGCACCCAGTTGTTGCTTTCAGTGCCACCGGAAGTAAAGTAAATCTCATCCGGCTTCGCCCCGATCAAGTAAGCCAACTGCTCTCTGGCTATCTCAACGGCTTTATGCTCCTCTTCGGCAAGACTGTATGCGGCAGCAGGATTGGCAAACTCATCAGCCATAAAAGGCTGCATCGCCACTGCAACCTCCACGTCCATCTGAGTCGTCGCTGCTGCATCCAAATAAAGCATTGAATCTTCTCCAATCATATCCGTGCTAAGCTACTAATCAAAACCTGTAAACCTTCTCATTTACTTGTAAGCCTTCTTCACCTCTTTCTCGATCTCTTGATCCTTTTGAGGACCAAATAACCTGCAACAGTCTTTGCCGTTCCTGAGCATGACTATCGTCGGAAGAGAGAACACTTGAAATTTGCTGCTCAGTTCCGGAACTTCGTTTACGTTAGCTTTCAACACCTTCACGCCCGGAAACTTCGCCATTACACGGGACAGGCCCGGCTCGGTCTTTTTACAAGAAGCACACCACGGAGCTGAAAACATGATAACCGTATTCCCAACGTTCACATCACTGCCGATTGTCACCGTTTGCATCATTTTTCTCCTGAATGCAGTACGTGCTCTGTCAAAAACTGACGAAGGGCTGTTCTCCAGCTTTTCTTCAGGCAAAGCTCCGGCATCGCCGTCATCGCCTTGGTGCAGTCTAAAACGGAATATGTCGGTCTCGGAGCCTTCAAATGAAACATCCACTTGGCGTCTCGCGCCGAAATCGGGTGTAGCTTGACTCCATGCGCCAAGGTGGAGGGATGAGCCCTTTTCATCTCATCTAAGATCAACTCGATCATCTCATAACGACTCGCCACACCATGATTGCATAGGTGGTACACTCCCGACTGGACATTAACTCCCTTGCTTATGATGGCAATGAGCCATCGGGCCAAGTCAACAGTGTATGTCGGCGAACCAAACTCGTTTGTCACGCCAAACATGGTATATAAACCAGACTCTATCGCATCACAAGCCAGCTTGTAGATCGACTTCACAAAGTTCTTGCCATGAGGACCATACAACCACGCAGTCCTCACAATGACCCAATCACACCCTTTAACCAATTGAACACTTTGCTCACCCTTGTACTTGCTGAAACCGTACTGACTGATCGGCTGAGGTTGTACATCTTCCTTGTACGGAACGTAAGTTTCACCATTGAAAACGAAATCGCTGGAAATGTGGATTAGTCTAGCCTTCACCGCACGACAAGCCCTTGCCAGATACAAGGGTCCGTCAACATTCACTTCAAAAGCCTTCGCAAAGCAATCGGTTAACTCGCAGTCGTCAACAGCGTTGTAGGCGGCGCAATTGACTACCACATTTGGCTTGTGGAGGTGGACAACATCCCATAATACCGCCTGCGACGAAGTGATGTCAAGTTGCTCCCTGTCCAGTGCTATAACCACATGGTCAGTATGGCTCAACTGCCTGCACAACTCCAACGCCAACATCCCTTTGGCTCCAGTCACCATGATTTTCATTCGTCAGTCTATATCCACTTTTAACAGGTCGAAAGGCATTTCAACGGCACCATCGAAGATTAACTTATTAGCAAAATAGTAGCTCTGGTGCGTTCCAGCGTCGGACCATGAACCACTTATTCCCTCTACGAAGCATTGACCATGTCTCACATAAAAGTTATTCACATCCGTGATCTCAAGCTCGCCACGATTAGACGGCTTAAGCGTGTCAACCACGCCAAACACCTTAAAATCGTACATGTAGCAACCAGTCACTACCAAATTGGACTTCGGACAATCTGGCTTCTCCTCGATGCTGATAATCCTGCCATCATCCTCTGAGAACTCAGCGACTCCAAACCGTTCTGGCTCTTCGTCCTCGGTTACTAGCAACGTTGCGCCATACCCCTGACGACTACGAAACCCGTCCACGGCTGGCCTAATCGACTTCGTGTAGATGTTATCGCCAAGTATGACGATGCAACTGCCACGACCCACAAAGTTTTGTGCAAGCCCCAACGCCTGAGCAATGCCGCCTGGTTTGTCTTGCACCTTGTAACTGAAATCAGCATCAAAACGACTACCAGAGCCAAGTAGGCTTATCATATCTCCCATGTGTTCTGTACCAGTAACAATCATAATCTCGTGTACACCCGCTTCAATCAACCTCACAAGCGGCCAGTAGATCATGGGATACCCGCCAACAGGAAGCAAGTGCTTGTTCGTCACTTTCGTCAAGGGAAGAAGCCTCGTCCCGTTACCTCCGGCAAGCACAACACCCTTTAAGTCCATTGAAAATCTCCCTTCTTTTCTCAATTCAACTCATTTCCAAAAGCTCACGCCACCAATCTTCGTGCTTAACATACCACTGCACAGTTTTGGATAAACCACTATCATACGTGACTTTTGGTCTCCAACCAAGCTTGTCCCGAGCCTTGTCGTAGCATAAACCGTAACGCAGATCGTGACCAGGTCGATCTGCAACGAACTCGATCAAGTCATACGGCTTTCCAAGCACATCCAAAACCGTCTTGCACAACTCAATGTTCTGAACTTCAGCACCGCCCCCGAAATTGTAAGTCTCGCCAGATTCTCCTTCAGTGCCAGCAAGCCATATCCCACGACAATTGTCATGCACATACAGCCAGTCACGAACGTTCTCGCCCTTGCCGTAAACCGGAATTGGCTTGTCCTGAACCGCTCGTGTAATGATTACAGGAATGAATTTCTCGACGTGCTGCCAGGGACCATAGTTGTTGCTACTTCGAGTCGTAACGACCGAAAGACCGTGCGTTCGGTAGAAGCTGCGCACAAGGAAGTCGGCTGACGCTTTCGAGGCTGCATACGGAGAATTGGGAAGAAGCGGTGACTCCTCTGTCCACAACGGGTCTCCAGGAAGAAGCGTTCCATAAACCTCATCCGTCGAAACTTGTACAAACCGCTTGATCTCGTACTGCCGCACCATGTCCAACAAAACAGCCGTGCCAGCTACGTTACTTTCAACGAACGGAGAACAATCAACAATGGACCTGTCCACGTGAGACTCGGCTGCGAAATTAAAGATCAAGTCAGGCTCGAAAGAACCAATCAAACGGTCCATCGCCACACGATCACTGATGTCTTCATGAGTTACGGTGTACTCGTGCATGGCTGCGACATCGACAAGATTTGCAGGATTTCCGGCATACGTGAGCTTATCGCAATTCATGACAATCACGCCGCCGATTTCCTTGAGAAGGTAACGAATAAAATTCGAGCCAATAAACCCCATTCCACCCGTAACGAGGACTTTTACAGCCATTCGATAGACCTCCACTAAACACCTGTCCTGCTTTGAAGACGGGTATCAAACAAATGTCGAAACGACCTCAAAACTATCAACCATTTTCTTCTTCCCACACTTCCGGACACAGGTCAAACGGGGACAACCTGTGCTCGTCGGGAGCGTTGTAGATGTAGAGCTTGTTTGGCATATTAAGGACCAAATTGAAGTTTTCCAAGCCCTTCCAGCCATGATAGACACCTTTCGGGATACGGATGAGCAGGGGATTGCGCTCGCCGATGTAGTAAATGTTCAAGTGTGAGTTAGTCGGAGAACTCTCACGACCGTCATAAATTGCCAACTTGATCATGCCAACGATGCAAACGACGAAATCAGTCTGTATCTTGTGCATGTGCCACGCCTTCACAATATCCTTGTAGACGTGCGAAACGTAGACCTGTCCCCACTCAAAACCATCATGAATATCATCGTCAGATCGCATACATTCTTGAAGGTAGCCTCTGGCGTCATGAATCACCCGTAACTGCTTTACATCCACTCCGTCAATCATGTCTCCCGGTCCTCGATTACTTGCCATTGTTACTCCTCGCTCAGACCATCAAGAAAATCAGAAATGTCGTCCAAACAACTTGAACTCCAAATAGTTTCAGAACGTGGCAAAAACACCCACTGTTTCCATCTGGAAAACCAAGCCACCGTACCGATAACCTTCCCGCTTCGGTTGTTGAAAATATCATACTTGGTTTGGCGTGTCCTTTTGCTTTCTTCGGGACAAGAAACACTGATGTACTCGTACTTCTCGACTATTACCCGCGACATGGTTATCTCCTGTTGGAATAGTACAGGCTTGAGCATCTTGCAAGAGACCCAAGCCTGTTTATGAGAGCGTTCGGGTGTTTCAGAAGGATATGTGCTGTTTGCTCTGCTGCTGATTCACGGCTAGTTGCGTTATTCCTTCTTGCGTTCATCACAATTCAGCCCTAGCTGTGTTGCCGATAAGACCCATTAAGGTCGGTCTTCCACTTGTCACGTGATTTAGCACGGACACTTATCGCAGATTCGGCTGCGCCCTATCCTACTCGCCCGAACGCTTGATCACCAATCCCGATTCCTTCCTGTCCTTCCAAAACCAAACTCGCTACGACCAATCACAGAAAGCGTCAACTCCTCGATCTCGTCCAGCTCAAACGAGAACATGATCTCCTGCATGTTCAACTCTCGTATCTGCCTTTGAAGCTGACGAACCCGAGCCTTCAACTGCCGAGCCTGTTTGCGCAAGTCCTTTGATTGCTCAAAGGGATTGAACTGAGTCTCGACAAAATGCGTCTGACCGCCTTCACCGGTCTGAGTTTCCGTGTCCTTGTAAGCCTTCGACTTCGTAGCTGCAACATCATAGAACGGAACAATAGACAGCAAATTCTCACGAGCACGTATCTTGTCGGATACGCCAGACTCGGCGTTGAACTTGCCGAGCCTAGAGTTGATTTCCTCGCTGATCCGGTGCAGGCTGGAAAGCCTCTCCATCGCTTCCTGAAACGTCTGCCCTGTCCCGCTTCGACCAACCTTCTTGTCGCCGCAGACTCTTTCGCCGTAGACGATGTCGCTGTCCATGCTGAGTCTTTCTTCTTGCTCCTTGATCGCAGCCGAAACTTCTTTGCGCCATTCCAACACTTCGTTAATCGTCATCTTCATCGTCATCGTCACAATCCTCCGTTCAATCTAATACCTTAAAAGGCAATTTTTCGCACTGGAAGCCCGCAGCACCCTTATGACCACCACCTCCATGCTTTGATGCTATTTTACTCAGATCAACCTCAGGATTTCCCGCCTGATATAAACCGACCGAAAAATGCCGTCCGTCATGCGTAAAAGTTCCGATGAAGTCATACTCGGACATGTCAACCGAGTCGAATGCCAACGAGCCCAACATAGCAATGTTCACTACATAGCCCTTCAGCCCATCAAGCTCCGTCTCGAAACCATAAGCGTCTAAATAATCCTTTGTCCAGCCAACGAAACTCCGACCAACCACCCGACCTTCATGACACAAATGCTCGACCAATTTGTTTGCTCCAGTACGTGCTATACCTTCGTGACAAAGCACTTTGTTCCAAAATGGAGACATGGCAGACGTATCCTTGGTCTTCAAACCGTTTACAAACTGCTCAACAACACTGCCACGGTTGAAGTTCCACGTATCAAACTTGTCGATCAAAACAAGCGCAAGAGGCGGATTGAGACCCTTAGTGAGATACTGCCATGTCAACATACAGCCAGAAGGCGTCCCACTGGAGCGCAAACCACTGAGATGAGAGTAATCGGGCAAGTCCTTGATGGGCCTATCGTGATGGTCGATCCAGACCACGTCATCAACCCGATCACATAGGTCCGCCATTATATCTTCCTTCGGCGTGAAGTCAACCAAAAAGACCACATCGGCACCATCAGCCTTGTCAAGCTGAAATGGCTTATGATGGAAGCTCTCAACACACTCAGCGTCACCATCGAAATGCAGCCTCACAATCGCCGCAGCACACCGCCCGTCATAGTCATTGTGATGATAGCATACAGTCTTCATCGACTCTCTCCAACCAAAGACCCATGTAGTAATCACGAGAGCTATTTCCGCTCAAAGTGACCATAGAACCGCTCTTGACCCGCACTGCACCCTCCCGACAACTGTGTATACACGCCGCAACAACAGCATCCCGCAACTCCCACGAGATTGTAGGCAACTGTCCACGCCAGTCATCTGGAATACCGATTGCTTCAAGTTCACCCGTCGTCAAGCCTGATTCACAGCCCAATGAAGCCGTCAAGAAGACCAGAATCTCGCTTTCGGGCCATTTTGCCTGATAAATGGCTCGATAGTGCGTCCAAGGGAGCCCATAAGTGTCAACATCCACGACATTGCCGCTGATCCCAACATCCTTGAGCCAACGGATACTGTCGCAGATGATATTGTTGACCTCGGAAGCCATGATATCGAAGCCCATATAAGAGTCCAGATCAACCTTTTGCCCGATCTGCTTCCAGATCGCACGCTTCCCGGCGCAACAATCCATAACATTGAGCTTGTGCCCCGCCTCGGCATACTGACGAAGCAACTTGAGCCTGAGATCGACTTTCGCCTTGAACTGCTGTGAATCAGACACCTTGAAGACTCTCCTCTATCCTACGCTCGGCGAGCTTGGCGTATTCAAAATTCAGTTCAATCCCGATAATCCTTCGACCGTGCTTCAGAGCAACCAAAGCAGTAGTCCCTGCGCCGAAAAACGGGTCCAATACAACACACGGGTGCACAATCTTACAGCCACAATCACAAACAGGTTCCCAGCCGACAGTCTCGCCGGAATAAGAAAGGAACTCACAATAGTAGCCCTTCAATAGTTGTTTAGCCTCATGAGCCAGCTTCTGAACATCGTCCAAGTTCTTGCCATAGCCAGTCATTGTGGCTTGTCCATAAGTGGCATCACAACTTCCAACCGCCCTAATCGCATTCAAATGAGCATCTGTCAAGCCATACTCTTCCCAAAGCTCGGCAGCTCGACGTTGTTGCGGTCGAGAACTACTTTTGCTAGGAAGTCCACGCTGCACAATACGCTTACATGGCATACCACACTCTGGACAACAGCCATACTCCGACGTGCCTGCAAGGATACAAGGCTCAACAAGGGCTGGAGGAAACACGGCAAAATGAGCACCCTTGAACGGTCTAGTTGGAAATGACCACACAGACCGCTTATTGCGACCTCCCTTTCCGAAGCCAGCAATACCATGTGGGCGTCCCTTTACTACACCACCATGCTTACCGGGATTTTGATGGTAAGTATCAGGCAACATGCTTTGGTCATACTTCCTTTCTTGCCACGGGACCACCTTACCACTCGACCTATGAGGTTCCCGTATTGCATCACAATCATAGTAGTACCGTTTCGATTTGGTTAGCAAAAACAAATACTCATGTGCCCTTGTAGGTCTATCAGTGACACTCTGCGGCATGGCGTTTGTCTTATTCCAAATCACGTCACTCCTCAAGTACCAACCGTCTGCCTGCAACGCTAAAACTACACGCCACGGTATGCCCATCAAGTCCTTCTGCTTCAATCCTACAGGTATTATCTTTGGGGCATTACTGTCACCAAAATCGTGATTCTTCCACTTGGTCTGTGGCACTTGCTTGGTCCTCTTCGCTGCATACGAGTCCCCCATATTAAGCCAAAACGTTCCATCCTTCCTCAATACTCGTTTCAGTTCACGAGCCACAAGAACCAAATGACCAACGTACTGTTCTGGACTCGGTTCAGCGCCCAAAGAAGCATCACAAGCTTCGACAACGACCGAAGAAAGACCCGACATTGGCGCATACTCAACTTCCGACCAATTCACGGACTTTGTCTTATAGTCCCTCAGCCCAAAGTACGGTGGACTGGTTACAATGCAGTGGACAGACTCATCGGGCAGCTTTTTCAGTTCGTCAAGCACATGCCCGACAAGTATACAAGCTTTGACCGGGTATCGGTCCACTACTCGTTCTCCCCAAGCTCACGGACGGTCGACTCGTAGAACACGCCTTCCATCCCTTCCAGCTTACTTAGATGATCGAGAGCCTTTTGAACTTTCGCAACTGGAACTCCCACAAGCACCCAAAGCATTTTTGTCGGCTTCTGAGGCACCCTTTGAACGATCTGCTTCTTGCCTTGTTTGTTCTCTTTTTCGATGAGAGACACAAATCTCAGTTTCTCAGATTCGGACGGTATCTTACTGCGCAACTCGGAAACCATACTGTCAAGCTTGTCCTGCACGAACTGACCCTGAAGCTCCGGACTATTGGCGGCGATATTGGCTGCCTTTTCCTTGATTACGTCCCAGTCCACAAAACGCACCCGCCAAACCGTACCAAATGCCTTCATGTGACCAAGTGCAACCGTCCCTTTGTCGTCGGATTTGATCTCGTCTACTTCGATTCTGGCACCATCAGGGATATTCTTCATCCTCTGATGTCCGCACACGATCCTATCCGTTCTCACGTTGTAAACCACACTGGACAAGTCACCAAATTCCTCAAGCGAAAACGCAAGTGATTTCAAATTATCACTTGCTATCTCTCTCGGATTACCGCTCCACGGGTTAAGATCATAAGCTTTCTTTTTGCGCCTAAAAAAGTTTTGAAGTCTATCAGGGTCGAGTTTCCCATCCATCAATCACCTTGGCCTTTCTTCTTGTTGTTTTTCTTCTCAGGAGGTCTGTCCTTCAAGCCAACCTTCTTGCGAGCGTACTGACCCATATAAGCTGCCGCCAGACTCGAAATCTCGCCATCGGGATAGATCAGACGAAGCGTCATAAGCCTCGTAAACAAAGCAACCGCACGATGTTTCTCCACTCCGGCGACAAGACCGAACAAGGCTATATCAAAACTCACTTGTTCCCACAACCAAGCCCATTGCTCATGAATATTGTTCGTATCAGGCTTGGCATCCGAATCAATGTCCGGCTTCATTTTGACCGGCATTGTTGACCACGCCGCCACACCGATCCGAAGCTCCTCATCATCAAGAACCGCCGTGGCTGCCGCAATACCCTCTTGCATTTTGAACATCTGTAAGCACTTGTCGAACTCAGTCATATCAGCTACACCCCGTCGTTGTTCCACACCTCGGACACACTGAACACGTACCGGAACGCATCATGGGATAATGACCACACTGAGCGCACACACCACCATCTGGAGTCGCATTGGACAAGTCCACAATCTTACCTTTAGGAGACTGATCTACATCGGCTCCCTTTGTGTCCAAAAACCGTATCCCGATCCACCTGAATATGTAGTCCACGACTGATCTCGCTTGACCGATCCTCTCGTTCGGCGTCCAGCCTCTTGGTTCAAAATCCATGTATCTGAATTTTTCAACCAACCTGTTAACCGGAACACCGTGCTGCAAGCAATTACTAACTGCAATACTGAAAGCATCAAGCAATCCTCTAATCGTACTACCCTGTTTGGCCATTGTCACAAACAGCTCACCGGGCGAACCGTCATCATAAAGGCCGACATGCAAATAGCCCTTATGCGGACCAATCTGAAACTTGTGTCGTACCGTCCGACACGTCTCAGGCAACTCGTAACGCTCGGGAATAGGACGACTCTGCGTCGGAGTCGGATGTCTGACCACTGACTCAACCTTCTTTTCTTTGCCAGCGGTCAGAGGTGACTGTCTGCAACCGGCACGAAACACCGAAATTGACTTCAAGCCCATTTTCCACGACCGCACATACAACTCTTCGATCTCCTTGGCTGTCGTATTCTGCGGAAGATTGACAGTCTTAGAGATTCCCATGCTCAGGAAAGGCTGTACCGCTTCCAGCATCTTAACATGACCCATGTAGTGAATGGTACCTTCCCCAGCCGCACAAGCAAAAACTGGTCTGTCTTTATCCTTGAGGAACGGACAGTTGTGTAAGCTATCATGCTCGGAGACATAGCCCATAATCTTTTCAACTTTTTCATCTGTGTAACCAAGACGCACAAGAGCTGGACGAACTGAATCACTGACCATTGTCATGCTCTGACCGCCCACAAGAGCTTTTTCCGTCACTATGGCATACAGTGGTTCAATGCCGGTCGTATCAGCACCCATATAGAAAGATATTGTGCCAGTTGGGGCCTGACAGCTCACCGCCGAGTTTCGGAACGCTCTCTTCGCCCTCCATAAACTACGCCACACTTCGCTAGTTTTGCGAGGATTGGGCAACCACGACGCACAGGTTAAGCCCAAACTTTCTACACCATTCTCAACGATCTCTTCATGTTTGTTAAGGTGCATGTGCATAACCTCTGCCATAGCACCAGCGTTCTCCTCATACCCATCAAACGCTCCAAGCTTCTCGGCGAGCAACTGAGATGTCTGATAAGCCGACGCCGTCATACAACTCGTAAGCGCCGCTGCATACAACCTGCCTTCTGCACTATCATAGGGCAAGCCAAGACGCATCAAGGCGGAGCCAAGATTCGTGTAACCAAGACCAACCGAACGATAACGATTCGCAGCCGTAGCAATCGCCTTCGACGGATAACTTGCCATCGTCACGATAATGTCCATCATGATCACCAGCAAGCGCACAGCAGAACAAAAGCCCTCATAGTCGAAACTGCCGTCCTCCATGATGAACTTGACCACGTTGATGCTGGCAAGATTACAAGCCCCTTCCTTACCAACTGGAACGAACTCTGCGCACGGATTTGTTGCCCAAATGATCCCACTCGCAGGACAAGTGTTCCAACGATTGTATGTGTCGTGAAACTGCACACCGGGACAACCGGTAGTCCATGCTGCGGAAGCAATGGCACTCATCACATCCCTTGCCTTGAGCACCTCCACGACCTTTCCAGTCGTGACAGCCTTAGTTTCCCAATCAGCACCCTCAACGTACGCTTGCATGAACTGATCCGTTAGTCGCACTGAAAAATTACTATTCTGGAAAAACACAGAACTGTACGCATCACCGTCTAAGCCAGTCGAATAACCTTCCCGAATCAAAGCAAGAGCTTTCTTCTCTTCCTCCGACTTGGCAGCGATGAATTCCATGATGTCGGGATGATCAGCATTCAATATCTCCATCTTGGCAGCGCGTCTGAACTTACCGCCGCTCTTAACAGTCTGAGCAATCCGATCACCAACCTGCATGAACGTAAGTGGTCCAGAAGGCATACCACCGCCAGAAAGCTTCTCACGAGCGGAACGCAACGTGGACCTGTTGACGCCGACACCAGAGCCATACTTAAAAATCATAGCCTCTTGAACCCACATATTGGCAATCGACCACATATTATCATCTACAGCAACAACAAAACACGCCGACATCTGAGGACGAACCATGAGATCAGTACTGGGCACAATAGAACCAGATTCGATATCTTTTGACCAAAACGCCTTATTGTCGTGCGGATCGGACAAACCATATTCCTTACTTAGACCACAATTAAAAAACACCGGGCTGTTTGGTGCAGCACACTGGTTGACAAACAGATGACACAGAGCGTTATAGAATCTGTTGCTCTCCTCCGTGTCGAAATAGCCCAAATCTCTGCCCCACGCGGCGACTTGGCTCGCCACACGATGAATGAGTTGCTGAATGCTTTTTTCCCTGACCGCTTCGTCTTTGCCGCCATAGAAGTACTTGCTGGAAGTCACTTCGACTGACTGCTGCGACCAAAACGAAGGCGCTACCACACTGCACTTGTAAATGATTTCCCCTGTGGTCTTCTTCTTCAGGCAAACCGGAACAATCTGCCAATCAATCGACTCAAGACAATTTTCAGAGCCAAACGTAATCCCGTCAAGTAAACTCACGTTGCACTACCTCCACATGATTTCGTGTAAACAACGATCTCTTCATTCTACCCCGCAAGCCGATGCAATCTGCTCTAGTCAATCAAAACACCAAGCGTAGAGTCCAACCACCAGCTTCCGTAAGCCGTCACAATGGACTCAGCCCATGTTTCCACACCATTCGCTTTGTCCAAACCAAACTCCCGAACGATCCAAAGTCGTGTAATCAACTGACTCGGAACCGGATTATCAGACGTGCGTAAAACCACATCATTGTTGCGAAGATCAAGCACACTACAGCCAACCGTAGTCTCACCTTCGTAGACCATACGCAAGGTAATACCAGGATAAAAATCTGGCATCACCACTAATGGCTCAGTAACAATATGAACAAGCTCACCACTGTCCCGCCCAGCAAGAGCCTTCTGAAGTGCATCAGCAAGCGAACAAGTGCTGTCCACAATACAAGGATCAACGCCCCTCAGTCCAGCATCGAGAAACTTTTGACACTCCGCCGCCCCAATAAGCGGCACAAGCCTGATCCACTTGTTCTTTGAAACCGCAAAACAAAACGAGCGGAGCACCGTTTCAACACTTGTGCACTGCTGTCCTAGACCCATTCCACCCCACGGCAAAAGGGGTACAACAACATTCACTGTCCTCGGCATGAGACGGTCCATTTTTCGGACTCCTAACTGTCAGATGAGTTTGGTCTCGTACTGACAGTTATACGCCTCTTAGCTGCCTCTTCTCTCGCCTTTCGCTCCCGTTTTTCTTTCGCCCTTGCCGGAGTTCGTAAAAGAGCCTTCCTTGTCCACTCCTTTTGCTTTTCTTTCTGTTGCTTCTGATTCGTCTCGTGCTGTGCCGCCATCTTTTCACGAACCATAGAGCCACGCTGTTTGATGTCGGAATATGTTTGCTCGTACGACTTGACGTTCACCGGTGTAACTTTGTGAACCCCATAGTCCTCTCGCAGTTCTGTCGCCATGTCGTTTCTGGCACGCTGCTTGTCCGCCATCTTGATTCGTATACTTCTGTTGCCCTTGGAATGCACTATTGGAACACTAAACACACGATGAACATTCGTCGAGCCACACTGACCACACTTCAACTCGGGCTCGTCCTTCATGCTACGACGAACTTCATAAGCAACACCACAATCCTCGCAAACATATTCATACATCGGCATGTGCCGCTCTCCTGTTGCGTCTATCACGACGCAGATCAGCAACCATATCGGTCGGTTCAAGGTATTCGCCACTTCTCAGGTCAAAAAGCGGACCACGGCGCTCCGTAGAGTGTTTGAGCATCTCCCTTTCATCAGCTTCAACCCTACGAGCAATTTGCTTCAACCTCGGCTCCAAGCCGCCAAACGCATCGCTCCAAACCTCTTCAAACTCATCCAAGGCGTCACGATCAATCGAAGCAAGCAAAACTCTGGCTTCGGCTACAAGGACCTCTGAGATGAGGCGCTCCGCAACCGCGCTAGCAATACTAGCTAGCCTATTTGTAGCACTGGCTTCGACAATCAAATGCGGGGCTTTTTCCTTAATCATCTTTTGCGTTGTAGACGGGAATGCACTGAACATGGTTTCTGGAATTGGTCTGTTCAGCCGCACAAGCAGATCAACACCCATTTTCTTGATGTCCTTGATCCTGTTACGGACATTGCTCCCAAACTGACTGCGAAGTTTTTTCTGCTGCTTCTCATTGTAGCCGGACTCCCCCTTCTCACGATAACCGTAAGCCCTGCCAAGCTCCGAAGGCCACAAATCCTTAGAGATCGAAGTCACCGCACGCTTGTCTTCGCCCTCAAACGGTCCAAAATAACGATCACCGCTAACCTCGATCCAAGCCTTGTAAACGTCTTCATAACTGATATTCTTCGGATTCTTAACCTCTCCACCACCTCGACCAGTCAACTGAATAAACTTATCGCCCTTGGTTCGTCTGTTCTCCTCGGCTTCCCTGACAAGGTCCACCATCCCGCTACTGATTGCACCAACATCAGGCACGTCTACTTCCCGATCCATTCTCTCCCGCTCTTCCAAAATCTCTGGAGGCGTAAGAGTCTGGCTCGGGGCAACATCATACAAACTAACGGCTTCGCCTTCCTCGTTCGTAAAAGTACCAGAACCTTGCTCAAACTGTTTGCGATCTGCATTCGCCTTGGTAATGGTCTTCAAAATGAAGTTTCGAGCCATAGCTCCGTAATAGTTCTTCAACTCGACCGGGTTCGGCTTTTTGAACGGGTTGAGCAAAGTGCGTAGTTGCGATTTTGGGTTACGCATAGCCTCCAAAATCTCGACTCGCAACTCTTCAGCAAGATCAACTGGTTCATAAGGCCGATAAGGGTGTTTTTGGTAGCCAATAGTCTTCAAATGACCACCAAAATTAGCATCCCAATGATCGCTTTTAGCTGCCTTTGTCCACTCCTTTTCAAGAGCCTTAAGACGCTTCTGCATCTTAGCACTGACACGAGGCATCAAATCACGAAGCACCTTGATGCTGTAACCTTCGATCAAGCTGCCAACAAAATCGTTCAAACCATAATGACCACCACGCCCAGAAGTAAACTTAATCCGGTTTACCTTGGGAAACTTTGCCTTCGACGACAGCTTAGAAAGATTAGTGATACCACCAAGATCACGTTTTTTTGTAGGCTTTTTCTTGACCGGAGCTTTCTTCGTCGTGGGCTTTTTCTTAGCAGGAGCTTTCTTCGTCGTGGGCTTTTTCTTAGCAGGAGCTTTCTTCGTCGTGGGCTTTTTCTTAGCAGGAGCTTTCTTCGTCGTGGGCTTTTTCTTAGCAGGAGCTTTCTTCGTCGTGGGCTTTTTCT
>Ga0272441_10001921_pt1 | contig 43468 bp, 56 predicted proteins | sample SSMProp6N_FD_193582 | JGI IMG/M metagenome (GOLD analysis project Ga0272441, IMG submission 193582) | Marine sediment archaeal communities from Little Sippewissett salt marsh, Falmouth, MA, United States - SSM-Prop-6N | ecosystem: Environmental > Aquatic > Marine > Wetlands > Sediment ...
CAGTTGCACGGCAAGACGTCCAGGTGGCGCAAGGCGACGGTCCGTCTCGCCGAGGGCGAGCGGATCCACATCGTGGGAGGCTGACGCAAGCATGGCAACGAAGCGATTCAAGGCGACTTCGCCGGGGCGGCGACATGCCGACCTCCCCGATTTCACCGAGCTTACGCGTACGCCGCCAGAGCGTAGCCTTCTCCGCCCGATCAAACGGACCGGAGGTCGCAACAGCCAAGGACGTACGACGACTCGATGGCGTGGCGGGGGGCACAAGCGACGCTATCGCGTGGTCGACTTCGCGCGCGACAAGGTCGGGATTCCGGCCAAGGTCATAACGCGGGAATACGATCCAAACCGGTCGGCGTGGATCACCCTTCTGCATTACGTGGACGGCGAGAAACGCTACATGCTTGCGCCGCTTGAGCTGGAGATCGGGTCAACCGTGGAGGCTGGCGAGAGCGCAGAGGTGCGCGTCGGCAACGCGCTGCCGCTTCGTCGTGTTCCCGTTGGCGCGGTGATTCACAACCTCGAACTCACACCCGGAAGCGGCGGGAAGGTTGCGCGCTCCGCAGGCACCTCCGCCAAGCTGATCGGCAAGGAAGAGAAACACGCCCACGTTCGTCTGCCGTCAGGCGAGGTCCGCATCTTCAACACGTCGTGCATGGCGACGATCGGGGAGGTCTCGAACCCTGATCACAAGAACATCAAGCATGGGAAAGCCGGCCGCGTAAGACATCTGGGGCGCAGGCCTCGAGTGCGTGGTGTGGCGATGAACCCGGTGGACCATCCTCATGGCGGCGGCGAGGGAAGGGCTCGCGTCGGTCGGCCTCAGGTGTCCCCTACGGGCAAACTTGCCAAGGGCGGGCGCACGCGCAAGAAGCGGAAGCGGAGCAACGCGTTGATCGTCCGACGCGCTGGCAAGGGCAGGCGCTAAGGCGTGAAGGAGAGGCGATGCCGCGATCGTTGAAGAAGGGTGCGTACGTCAAGGAGAGCCTGGCGAACAAGGTTGCCAAGGCGCGTCGTGGCGACCTGAAGGAGATCATCACGTGGTCGAGGGCTTCGATGGTCACGCCGGAGATGGTGGGGCTGACGATCAAGGTGCACAACGGGAAGGTGCACGTGCCGGTCTACATCGTGGAGAACATGGTCGGCCACAAGCTGGGCGAGTTCGCTCCGACACGGACGTTCCGCACACACGGCGGAATGAAGAAGAAGCGCGCGCCGGGTCTAACGTAAGCTAGGAGAGCCACGTGGAAGCAAGAGCAATCTCCCGATACGTCCGCATCTCCCCGCAGAAGGCAAGGCTTGTCGTCGACACGATTCGCGGGAAGGATGTCAGCGAAGCGTTGCGGCTGGTTGTGCTGTCGAAGAAGAAGGCAGCGACTCCCGTGCGCAAGACGCTGGAGTCGGCGATTGCGAATGCCGAGAACAACTTCAATGTGGATGTGGACAAGCTGTATGTGGCGCGAGCTACCGTGGACATGGGGCGAGCGTTCCGCCGGCTGAAGCCTCGTGCGATGGGGCGGGCGGATATCTTTCGCCGGCCGTCTTGTCACATCACGATCGTCGTCGAGGAAAGGGACTAAAAGACCATGGGACAGAAGATCAACCCGGTCGGTTTCCGCGTCGGCGTGACGCGCAAGTGGGAGTCCAACTGGTTCAACCCGAAGCTGGCGCCGACCTACATCGTTGAGGACAAACGAATCCGCGACCTCGTGGCCGAGCGCTATCGCGGTGCCGCGGTGGCCGAGATCAACATCGAGCGCTCCAAAGAGGATCGCGTGTCGGTCGTGATCCGTTCTGCACGGCCGGGGATTATCATCGGACGGGGCGGAACGGAGATTGAGCGGCTGCAGCGGGACCTTGAGAGCCTGACGGGACGGGCGGTGAAGGTCTCCATCCAGGAGGTGGACCGCCCGGACCTCGAAGCTCCGCTGGTCGCTCAAGACGTGGCTCGGCAGATCGAGAACCGTTTCGCGCCGGCACGAGCGATGAAGGAAGTCATCCGGCGTGTGATGGGCGCGGGCGCCGAGGGCGTGAAGATCAAAGTCAGCGGTCGTCTAGGCGGTGCGGAGATCGCACGCTCCATCGCGATGATGGAGGGCCGTGTTCCACTGCAGACGATCCGTGCGGACATCGACTACGGATTCACCGAGGCGAGAACGAAGTACGGGAACATTGGAGTCAAGGCGTGGGTGTTCCGCGGCGAGAGAACGCGTCGCCTGCGAAGGGACGAGGTGACGTAGGATGGCGCTGCTCTTCCCCAAGCGTACCAAGTACCGCAAGGCCCACCGCGGGCGGATGACGGGCAAGGCGACGCGAGGGAACGAGGTATCGTTCGGTGAATTCGGGATCCAGGCGCTTGCGCCTGCGTGGGTGACGGGCCAGCAGATCGAGGCGTGTCGTACGACGATCTCGCGGCAGACCCACCGCGACTCGAAGATCTGGATCCGGGTCTTCCCCGACAAGCCGATCACGAAGCATCCGGCGGAGGCGCGCATGGGGAAGGGGAAGGGCCCGGTGGACCACTGGGTTGCGGTGGTGCGCCCAGGTCGGATCCTCTTCGAGATTGCTGGGATCGGTGAGCGAGAAGCGAAGCGGGTGCACGAGCTCGTGAGTCACAAGCTTCCGTTTCCCACACGGCTGAAGCGTAAGACCATCCTTGGAGGCGAGGCATGAAGGCGGAGGAGCTGCGGGAGCTGCCCGCAGACGAGCTGATGCATCAGGAACGCGAGCTGAAGAGGAAGCTGTTCAATCTTCGCTTCCAGCGGGCGACCGGGGAGTTGGACAACACGGCAGAGCTTGCGAAGACGCGTAAGGACATCGCCCGGGTTCTGACGGTGGCGAGCGAACGACGGGAGCCCAGCAGATGAAAAAGCAGAAGGTTGGGCGTGTGGTGAGCAACAAGATGGCGAAGACCGTGGTCGTTCGCGTTGAGGAGAACCGCCCGCACCCCCTCTATCGCAAGTACATCCGAAGGCACTTCAGATTCCATGCGCACGATCCTGAGGGTCAAGCTGGTGTCGGGGACATGGTGCAGATTGAGGAGTGCCGGCCGCTGAGTCGACTCAAGCGATGGCGGCTTGTAGAGATCCTCGAGAAGGCCGAGGAGTAGGCGATGATCCAGATGCAAACGATGCTCCGGGTTGCCGACAACTCGGGAGCGAAACTCGTCCGGTGTATCAACGTGCTGGGCCCCTCCAATCGGCGCGTAGGGGAGATCGGTGACATCGTGGTCGGATCGGTGCGACGCCGGCTACCGACGAGCGATATCGAGAAGGGGCAGATTGTGCGCGGCGTGATCGTCAGGACTCGGAGCCCGTTTCGTCGCAAGGATGGAACCTACATCCGCTTCGATGACAACGCGATCGTTTTGCTGAATCCGCAGGGTGAGCCGATGGGGACGCGCGTGTTTGGTCCAGTGGCGCGAGAGCTTCGCGACCGCAAGATGATGCGCATCATCTCCCTGGCGCCGGAAGTGTTGTAGATCGAGGTGGACGATGCGGAAAATCCATAAGGGCGATCGCGTGAAGGTGATCGCGGGCAACGACCGCGGGAAGACGGGGAAGGTCATGGTGGTCTACCCGGATCGGGACCGTATCATCGTCGAGAACGTGAACATGATCACGAAGCATCAACGGGCAACGCAGAATCTGCGCGAACCTGGGATCATCAAACGCGAGGGGACGATCCACATCTCCAACGTCTTGCCGATCTGCCCGGAGTGCGATGCGCCGACGAGAGTCGAGTTCAAGGTCGTTGACGGCGTGAAGCTGCGGCACTGTAAGAAGTGCGGGGAGATCTTCAGATAGCCATGCAACGAGAGAGGTTCCAAACAGAGACGGCGCCAGCGCTGATGAAGGATCTTGAGCTTCGCAGCATCATGCAGGTGCCGCGCATCGAGAAGATTGTGGTCAATATGGGGATCAAGGATAAGGACAACCCGAAGATCCTTGAGGGCGCGGTGGCCAACCTTGCGCGGATGACAGGTCAGAAGCCGATTGTGACCAAGGCGAGGAAGTCGATCTCCGACTTCAAGCTCACGCAAGGGGAGCCGATCGGGTGCAAGGTGACACTTCGACGGAATCACGCGCACGAGTTCCTCTACAAGCTCGTGAACGTCGTCCTCCCGGGGATTCGCGACTTCCGCGGTCTGTCCGCTGGGGCGTTTGATGGCCGTGGGAACTACACTCTGGGGCTAGGGGAGCAGCTCTCCTTCCCCGAGGTTTCGTATGACGATGTCACATCGTCTCAGGGGATGGATATCACGATTGTTACCTCGGCGAGGACCGACCAGGAGGGCTATGCCCTGCTGAAGGCGCTAGGTATGCCGTTTAAGGAGTAGGGGGAACGATGGCGAAGAAGGGATTGATCGTCAAGAGCCAGCGTGAGCCGAAGTTCGCAGCGCGCACGATCCGTCGCTGCGGCATCTGCGGTCGACCCCACGCTGTGATTCGAGATTTCGGCATCTGCCGGCTATGCTTCCGCAAGCTCGCCCACGCGGGCCAGATTCCCGGAGTACGAAAGGCCAGTTGGTAGGTGTGTTGAGATGATCTCCAACCCGGTAGCAGATATGATGACGCGGCTTCGCAACGCGAATGCCGAGTTGCACGCCGATGTTCCGATGCCTCATTCGTCGCTGAAGGAAGCGGTTGCGCGCGTGCTCAAGAGCGAGGGATACATCCTTGATTTCGTAGTTGAGCCGGGCGAACCGTGTTCGACGCTCCGCATCCGCCTCAAGTACCGCGGTGAACGATCGCGGCGTGAACGGGCGATCAGCAAGATCCGCCTGGTGAGCAAGCCGAGCCGACGGGTGTACGTCGGGAAAGACGATATCCCTAGACCACTTGGTGGGATGGGGATCTGCATACTGTCAACTTCGCAAGGGGTGCTTGCCGGTCACGAGGCGCGTGCGCGCGGCGTGGGCGGCGAAGTGCTCTGCGAAGTTCTCTAGGAAGGGCGACGATGTCCAAGGTCGGAAAGGTACCGGTGGCGATCCCTGACGGCGTTACGATTGACGTCGATGGCGGCGCGTTTGCCGTTGCCGGCGAGCACGGTCGTTTGTCCCAGAGTTATCGTCCTGATCTGGTAGAGATTCGTGTTGAGGATGGGCAGGCGATTGTCGCGCGTCATGGGGACACCAAGCAGCATCGAGCGTTCCACGGCCTCTACCGCAGCCTCCTGGCGAACATGGTGCACGGGGTGTCGACGAAGTGGCAGAAGGCGCTGATCATCCGCGGCCAGGGCTATCGGGCGCGGATGCAGGGGACGACACTGATCCTCGACTTGGGCTACTCGAACCCCATGGAGTACGAGACTCCTGACGGCATTGAGATCGACGTGCCGAATCCGAACGAGGTCATCGTCCGGGGAATCGACAAACAGCAAGTCGGCCACGTGGCGGCGACGATTCGGAAGTTCCGCAAGCCCAACGTGTACAGCGGCAAGGGGATCCGCTACAGCGGTGAGCAGGTCACCCTGAAGGCTGGCAAGCTGGGCGGCGCATCGGCGGCCTAGGGGAAAGAGGAGCGGGAGCCATGGGACGAATCGACCGAGGCAAGCAGCGACAGAAGCGGCATCTCCGAGTGCGGAAGAGAGTCATTGGCACTGCTGACCGTCCGCGCTTGTGTGTGCGCAAGAGCCTCCGTCATGTCTATGCTCAGCTGGTGGATGATGCTTCGAACCGAGTGCTGGTGGCCGTGTCGACGCTCGATCCCGCGGTGCGCGAAGAGGTCAATGGAAGCAACGCCGCTGCAGCGGCGAAAGTGGGAGATGTTCTTGCCGCGAGAGCCGCGGAGAAGGGAATCGAGAGTGCCGTTTTCGACCGTGGCGGCTACCCGTATCACGGTGTGGTAGCTGCCCTGGCCGATGCTTGCCGTAAGGGAGGGTTGCGCTTTTGAGGAGCATGGTTGACGAGTTCGAGAACGAGATCATCGACATCAGACGCGTCAGCAAGGTGACCAAGGGCGGACGCAACCTGCGGTTCCGTGTGACGATGGTGATCGGGGACCGGAATGGCAAGGTGGGTGTCGGCGTCGGGACGACGAACGAGATCCCGCGTGCGATTCAGCAAGCGATCCGGGACGCGAAGAAGCACCTCATCGACGTAGAGCGGACCGGTGGCACGATTCCGCACGAGGCGCTCGGGAGATTCAAGGCGGGGCGCGTTCTCCTGAAGCCCGCGTACTCGGGGACGGGGATCATCGCGGGGACGACCGTGGGTGCGATCTGTCGCTTGGCGGGGATTCATGACGTGTTGACGAAATCGATCGGAACGACGAATCCCCTCACCCTATCTCGCGCGGCGATCTGTGGCTTGGCGCAACTGCGGAGCATGGAGCAGGTGCAGACCATGCGGTTCGGAAAGGGAGAGAAGCGAGCCGCGGGCACGCCCGCAGAGGGAGCCGAGCATGAGGATTGAGGACCTGAAGCCCGCCGAAGGGAGCGTACACCGCCGCAAGCGGGTCGGACGCGGGTACGGTTCGGGGCGTGGAGGCCATGCCAGCGGACGTGGAACGAAGGGCCAGAGGTCCCGCAGTGGTGGCGGAACGCGGGTGGGCTTCGAGGGCGGGCAGACCCCGATCTGGATGCGCCTTCCGAAGCGAGGGTTTCGCAATCCGGCAAGGACGGACTACGCCTGTGTGAACGTTGACATCCTCGGCGCGCGCTTCGAGCCTCGGGCGGAGGTGACCTTGGAGCGCCTGCACGAGCTGGGGCTCGTCAAGGGACGCGGCAAGCGGTTGAAGGTCCTTGGGCGGGGCGAGCTAAGCGTGCCGCTGGTGGTTCGCGCGCACCGCTTCACGGGCGAAGCGAAGCGCAAGATCGAGACTGCTGGCGGGACGGCAGAGGTGGTGGCCTAATGTGGGAGCGGTTCGCACACCTGTGGCGGGTTCCCGAGCTGCGAAAGCGCATCCTGTTCACCTTGGGTGCGATCGTCATCGCTCGACTGGGGACGCTCATCCCCGTGCCGGGTGTCGACCCGACCCAGATCGAGCAACTGTTCCGTGATCAAGGCGGCGGAATCTTCAGCTTCGTGAACATGTTCACCGGCGGTGCGCTGTTCCGGTTCTCTCTGTTCGCGTTGGGCGTCACGCCGTACATCAACGCATCGATCATCTTCAGCTTGCTGACCGCGGTGATCCCGAAGCTCAAGGAGTTGCAGCAGCAGGGACGAGAGGGTCGACGGAAGATCACGTCGTACACGCGGTGGGCCACGGTCGGGTTGGCGATTGTGCAGGCGGCGACGATGAGCCTGCTCATCCGCCAGGCCGCGCTGACGACCAACGCGTGGTTCTATGTCCAGACGATTCTCACGCTGACCACAGGGACGATCTTCCTCATGTGGCTCGGTGAACGGATGACCGAGAACGGGATCGGCAACGGCATCAGTATGCTGATCATGGTCGGCATCCTTTCACGATTCCCAGCGCAGATTCAGGAGACAGTCCTCGAGATCACGAGCGGGAGCGTGAGTCCGTTTTGGGGTGTGGCGTTGGTGGCGCTGTTCATCTTCGTCGTTGCGGCAGTGACGATGATCCAGCAGGGACAGCGAAAGATTGTGATTCAGTATGCGAAACGAACGTCCGGCAGGAGGATCTATGGGGGGCATACGTCGCATCTACCGATCCGGGTGAATCAGGGCGGCGTGATTCCGATCATCTTCGCGTCCGCGTTGCTCACCCTGCCGTTGACGCTCACACAGTGGGTTGGTGCGCTGAACTTCCTCCAGACGTACCTTGCGCCGGGCCGCTTGGTGTATGTGATTCTCTACGTGATGCTGATTTTCTTCTTCACGTACTTCTACAGCTCCATTGTGTTCGATCCCAATGATGTTGCGAAGAATATTCGCGAGTCTGGGGGGTTCATTCCCGGCGTGCGGCCTGGCCGGCCCACCTCCGAGTACATCAGTGCTGTGCTCAATCGCATGCTGTTGATCGGTGCGGTGTTCCTCGCATCCGTGGCGGCATTGCCGTACGTCTTCTCGGCGGTCAGCGGAATGCAGGGGGCGTTCATCATCGGTGGGACCTCGCTGCTGATCGTCGTTGGCGTGGGCATGGATACGCTGATGCAGATTGAGACGCATCTGGTCATGCGCCACTACGAGAGTCTGACCAAGGCCGGCGGTCTCCTCGGCCGGAGAGGCTAGAGCACGGTGGGTGGCGCGAAGCGGATCGTCCTACTAGGCCCTCCCGGAGCCGGGAAAGGAACCCAAGCGGCGAGACTGTCGGCGGAACTCGGGTGGGTTCACCTGTCCTCGGGAGACATCCTGCGCGCTGAGGTTCGCAGCGCGACGCCGCTTGGCGCGCAGGCTGAGCAGTTCATGCGTCGCGGCGATCTCGTCCCGGACGGACTGATCATCGAGATGATCGCCGCTCGCATCACGAACGTGGAAGGCTTCATCCTCGATGGGTTCCCACGGACGGTACCGCAGGCGGAAGCGCTGGAGGCCGTCACGGCACTCGATGTGGTGCTCAACATCGATCTGTCACGGGCCGAGGTCGTTCGGCGCTTGTCGTCACGGCGGGTGTGCGCCGACTGCGGCGCGATTCACAACCTCGCCAACGATGGGCTGGCAGACGATGCGCCGTGCCCTGGCTGTGGCGGCAGGCTGATGCAGCGTGAGGACGACGAGGCAGAGGTCATCGAGCGCCGATTCGATGTGTACGCTGAGCTTACGGCACCGTTGATCAGCTTCTACCGGGAAAGGGGAGTGCTCGCGACCATCGATGGGGGCCGTGCGGGTGACGAGGTGTACGCTGACGTCCTTCAGGCGGTCGGACGTTGATCCCGCTGAAGACAGCGGAGGAGATCGACGTGCTGCGAGAGAATGGCCAACTGCTCGCTGCAGTGATGGTTGAGGTCGTCGACGCGGTACACCCGGGGAAAACCACGATGGCACTCGATGCGCTGGCCGAACGGCTGATTCTGGACGGAGGTGCTCGGCCATCCTTCAAGGGCTACCGGGGCTATCCGGCTTCGCTGTGTACGTCGATCAATGACGAGGTCGTGCACGGCATCCCCCATCCGGCGCGGGTTCTAAGGGAAGGGGACATCCTGTCCCTGGATCTTGGGCTGCACCGCAACGGCTTCCATGTGGACACCGCGGTGACCGTGCCCGTGGGAGAGGTCAGCGATGAGGCGCGATCGCTGATGGAAGCGACGAAGGGCAGCTTGTGGTGTGCGATTCGAGCGGCTACAATCGGCAACCGCGTGTCCGATATCTCGCACGCGATAGGCTCCTACGTGGAATGCGAGGGGTTCTTCGTCGTGAAGGAGTATGTCGGGCACGGCGTAGGACGAGCGCTGCACGAAGACCCGCAGATCCCGAACTATGGTCCTCCGGGATGCGGACCGCGGTTGCAGGAAGGCATGGTCCTTGCGATCGAGCCGATGGTGAAAAGCGACGCGGAACCGACAAGGCTCCTTGAGGATCAATGGACAGTGGTCACGGCTGGTGGCGGGTTGTCTGCGCATTTTGAGCATACCATCGCGGTGACGGATAGTGGTGTGGATGTGCTAACGCGAGGAGGTGCTTAGGCACCACTGTGGTAAAAGAGAACGTTCGCAATCAGAAGAAGTCGGAGGTGATCCGGCTTCGAGGTGAGGTCAGCGAGTGTCTGCCGAGCTCGATGTTTCGCGTTCGGTTGAACAACGGCCACGTTGTCCTCTGCCACATCTCGGGGCGGATCCGCAAGCACTACATCCGGATTCTGACCGGTGATCGAGTCGTGGTGGAGTTCTCACCGTACGACTTGACGAAGGGACGGATCGTCTACCGAGAGACGTAGGCCACCGTGTGACATGAAGCGAGGCGAGGGTCGATGAAAGTACGAAGCTCAGTGAAACGAATCTGTGCGAACTGCAAGATCATCCGACGGTCAGGGCGCCTGAGAATCGTGTGTCGGAACCCTCGACATAAGCAGCGTCAAGGGTAGGAGGGCGGACCATGGCGCGAATTGCCGGCGTGAACCTGCCGAACGAGAAGCGGATAGAGATCGGGCTGACCTACATCCACGGGATCGGACGATCACGGGCGAGCGCGGTCCTTGAGCAGACCGGGATCTCGCCCGACGTTCGGGTGAAGGATCTAACGGAGAAGGAGGTCGCTACCCTGCGCCGCGAGGTGGAGCAACTCGAGGTGGAGGGCGATCTTCGTCGGCGGGTGTTCGCCAGCATTCAGCGACTGAAGGATATCAACGCCTATCGCGGGATCCGGCACAAGCGTCGCTTGCCCGTTCGGGGACAGCGTACGCGATCGAATGCGCGTACATGGAAAGGACCCCGGCCGGCCAAGGCGGGCAAGAAGAGGTAGGCATGGCGAAGAACATCAAGCTGGAGCGAGCCCGGGTGCACATCCACTCGACGTTCAACAACACGATCATCACGCTGACGGAGATCAATGGGAACCCGGTCATGTGGAAGAGCCCGGGGATGGTGGGCTACAAAGGATCGCGCAAGGGCACGCCTTATGCTGCTCAGATCGCTGCGGAAGCGCTGGTGCGGGAGATGAAGGATATCGGCATCCGGTCGGTCGTGGTGACCGTGAAGGGCACGGGCTCCGGCAGGCAATCGGTGATCCAGACGCTCAAGGGATCTGGGATCCGCGTGGAAGAAGTGCGGAACGTGACCCCCGTGTCGCACAGCGGCAGCAGGAGACGATAATGGGACGAGATACGGGCGCGAAGTGCAGGCAGTGCCGCCGCGAGGGTGAGAAGCTGTTCATCAAGGGCGAGCGTTGCTACTCGCGAAGCTGTCCCATCACGCGGCGCAACAACCCTCCGGGAGAACGAACGAGGCGTCGGCGGCCGCGACGGAGCCAGTATCACATCCACCTGCGTGAGAAGCAGAAGGCCCGGCGAATCTACCGCGTGAGGGAGCGCCAGTTCCGCCACTACGTGGAGGCGGCGAAGCGACGCAAGGGTGCGACCGGAGAGGCGCTGCTCACCCTGCTGGAACGTCGCGTCGACAACGTCCTGTATCGCGGCGCGTTCGCTTCGTCCCGTGACCAAGCTCGCCAGCTCATGGTACACGGGCATTTCGAGCTCAACGGTCGCGCCATGGACAAGCCGTCGGCGTTGCTGCGCGAGGGCGACACGCTGAGCGTCAAAGAGGGGCGTCGACGGAAGGTGCAGGCAATCATCGCGGCGAACAGCGATCGGGAGATCCCGAGCTGGTTGGAGAGGAACGTGGAGGCGATGAAGCTGCAGATGGTCGGCACGCCGAAACCTGATGAGGTTGTGCACAACATCGCCGCCAATCTGATCGTGGAGTTCTACTCGCGGTAGGGAGGCGTACGTGGAGGGTTTGGTCTTTCCCGAGAGCGTTGAGGTCGAGGAGCTGTCGGATAGCCACGCGAGGATCGTTCTGTCTCCTCTGGAGCGCGGCATGGGGAACACGCTGGGCAACAGCCTGCGACGGGTTCTGCTGTCGATGATCCCCGGGGGTGCGGTCGTTCGGGTGAACTTCTCCGGCAAGTACCACGAGTACGACACGATCGAGGGGGTCAAAGAGGATGTGCTGGAGATCATCCTCAATCTGAAGTCCCTATCGTTGCGGGTTCACGGCGACGAGCTGAAGCGGTTGACCATCGAGAAGCGCGGCCCGGGTGAGGTCAAGGCGGGGGACATCCAGCTGGATGCGGGCGTGGAGATCATCAACCCCGATCTCCACATCGCGACGCTGAATGCGAAGGGCGCTCTCAACATGGAATTGGAGGTTGCCGTCGGATACGGGTATCGGCCGGCGGAGATGAATAAGCTGGAGAACGCACCTCTGGCGGTGATCCCGATCGACTCGGACTTCTCGCCGGTTCGGAAGGTGAGCTTCACGGTGAATGATACACGAGTCGGCGGGCGCACAGGGTACGAGCGTTTGACCATGAGTCTCGAGACCGACGGCGGCATTCGTCCCGAAGAGGCGATCTCCGAGGCAGTGAATATCCTGCAGCGCCAGCTCCGGCTGTTCGAGGGCTTCGCCGCGCATCCGTTCGGACTCGCCGCCGAAGAGGGAGAGGAGGTCGAGGACTCGTTGAGGGCGGAGCTGCTGACGGAGCTGAACTTCGATCAGCGGGCGTGCAATCTGCTCAAGGAGGCGGAGATTCTCACCTTGGGCGATCTTCTGTCGTGCCCTCGGGAGGAGCTTCTCGACATCCATGGATTCGGAGCCAAGACCCTGACGAAGGCTGAAGAGAGACTGCGAGAGCTAGGGTTCACGTTGAAGGGCGAAGAGGAGATGCGCGATGCGCCATCGGTGTGACACGGTCAAGCTGGGGATGAAAAGGCAGCACCGGGACAGCGTCCTCGCGAACCTGGCGAAGGCGTTGATCCTGCATGAGCGCGTGGATACGACGCTGTCGCGTGCCAAGGCAGGGCAGCGCTTCGCCGAACGGCTTGTCACGCTAGCGCGGCGTGGCGACGGCCACGCGCGGCGGCTGGTCTTCGCCCGCTTGCAGGACAAGGGCGCCGTCGATCGTCTGTTCCGCGAGGTCGCTCCGCGGTTCGGTGATCGCCCAGGAGGCTACACCAAGGTCGTGCGCCTGGGTCCGCGGCGTGGTGATGGCGCCGAGATCGCCCGGCTGATGTTCGTCGAGTAGCCAAACCAAGCGTCACGCCTCCTCGAGCGGAACGCTCGCGCGGGAGGATCCTTCTATCAGGCTCGGCGCGCGCCGAGCCGGTCCAGCATGTCACGAACCATCGTCTCCAGGTCATAGGCAGGCTCCCACGCCCACTCCATGCGGGCGGGAGTGTCGTCGATGGTCTGTGGCCACGAGTCGGCGATTGCCTGACGAGCATCGGGCGCGAACTCACAGACGAACCCGGGGATGTGTCGGCGAATGGCATCGGCCAGCTGGCCGGCGGAGAAGCTCATCGCGGCGACGTTGAAGTCGGCGTGATGGATCAGTGTCGTTGGATCAGCGTTCATGAGGTCGATCGTCGCCTTGATGCAGTCCGGCATGTACATCATAGGCAGCACGGTGTCCTCGCGCAGATAGCACGTGTATCGCCCGCGGCTGATGGCCTCGTGGAAGATGGCGACGGCGTAGTCCGTTGTCCCGCCTCCGGGGGGCGTCTCGCTAGAGATGATCCCCGGATATCGCATGCCACGAACGTCGAGCGAGTACTTCCTGGCGTAGTACTCACACAGCAGCTCTCCCGCGACCTTGCTCGCGCCGTAGATCGTTGTCGGCCGAAGGATCGTCTCCTGCGGCGCGGGATCGCGAGGCGTCTCCGGTCCGAACACCGCGATCGAACTCGGAACGAACAGTCGCGCCAACTGCCGGTCGCGGCCGACCTCGAGGACGTTGACCAGTCCATCGATGTTGACCCGCCAGGCGAGCTGCGGATTGGCCTCGCCGGCCACCGAGAGGATCGCGGCGAGATGGTAAACGGTATCGATCTCTAGATCGCGCACGGCGTTGTCCAACTGCTCGCGGTCGGTGACATCGATGCGGATGAACGGTCCCGACTCGAGCAGCTCAGGCTGGGGAGGTGTGCGATGTCCGGCGGCGATCACGTTGGCCCTGCCATAGAGATCCCGGAGAGCCACGGTGAGTTCCGAGCCGATCTGTCCGACGGCACCGGTGACGAGGATGCGTGGTGTGCTGGTACCCAAGGAGCCCCCTTTCGGTTGGTCGACGATTGTACGTGGCGCGCGGGTTGTCGGCCATGCATTTCGCAGGATGTGTGATGCCGCTGGGCGCAGGGCTATACTCCGTTTCCATGGGGCTTGGGATCGGAATCGACATCGGAGGGACGTTCATCGATGTGGTCGTCGCCGACGATCGTGGCTTGCGGGTGATGAAGCTTCCATCGGACGATGCGTCGCCGGCGGGGCGCATCATCCCTTCGCTCATCGCTTTGGCCGGGGGTGGGACGTATCCGCAAGGGATCGATCGCGTGGCTCACGGGACCACCGTCGCCACGAATGCTCTGCTCGAGGGCGACTGGGGGCGGACGGCGCTGATCACCACAGCGGGGCTTGCCGATGTCCTCAGCATTGGAAGGCAGAACCGATCCCGGCTCTACGACCTGAACTTCCGTCGGCCGCCGGCCGTCGTCCCGAGGTCGCTCCGGTTCGAAGCGAAGGAGCGGGTGCTGGCGGATGGGACGGTCCACGTCGCGCTCTCCGACGAGGAGATCGCGCGTGTCGTCGCGGCTGTAGAGCGAGCGGGGGCAGAGGCGATCGCCGTATGCTTCCTGTTCTCGTTCCTTCGACCCGAGCACGAGCGGCGCATGGGAGCTGCGCTGAGCCGAGCGCTCAAGCCGCCGGTGACGTTGTCGTCGGAGCTGCTCCCCGAGTTCCGCGAGTACGAGCGCACGTCAACGACGGCCGTCAACGCCGCGCTCATGCCTGTCGTGGGCCGCTACCTGACGGATCTCGAGGCGGCAAGCCGCGGAGCTAACGTGGCCTGCGCATGGGAGATCATGCAGTCGAGCGGGGCGATGATCCCCGCGGAGCTTGCCCAGCGGCAGCCGGCGAGGATCCTCCTCTCGGGGCCTGCGGCGGGCGTGGAAGCAGCGTGCTTCGTGGGAGCCGCACTAGGCTGCGATGACCTCGTCTCCCTCGACATGGGAGGGACAAGCTGTGACGTCTCGCTGATTCGCCGTGGGACGGTGAGCAAGACGACGCGGAGTACGGTTGGCGGCTACGCGGTGGCGCTGCCGATGGTGGATGTCCACACGATCGGAGCCGGCGGCGGCAGCATCGCCTGGGTGGACTCCGGTGGGGCGCTGCGGATTGGCCCTCGAAGCGCAGGTGCGGTCCCCGGGCCGTGCTGCTACAACCGCGGCGGGGATGAGCCTACGGTGACCGATGCTCACGTCGTTCTCGGCCGCATCCCTGCTGAGCATTCGCTGGGCGGGCTCGGCACGCTGGATCGCAAGGCGGCGCGCGCCGCGATAGGGCGCATCGCTCACGATCTCGGGCTCGATGTCCAAGCGGCGGCGCTGGGGATCCTCCGGGTGGCGAACGCGGCGATGGAACGCGCGATCCGCACTGTGTCTGTTGAACGCGGTCACGACCCTCGGGAGTACGCGCTGATCGCCTACGGCGGGGCAGGTCCGCTTCACGCGGTGGATCTTGCGCGCCGTCTTGAGATCCCTCGCGTGATTCTCCCCGGGAACGCTGGGGTGCTATCGGCGATGGGACTGCTTGGCGCGGACACGGCGTTCGACGTCAGTCAGGGCGTGCTTCGACCGCTGGACGGCGTCACACCCGGCGACCTGCTCGCGGTGATCCGCGGGCTGTGGCGCAACGGGTCCCGCACGCTATCCGGCCGCGGCCCCCGCGGGAACGTGGGGTATCGACTCGATGTCGATCTGCGATATCGCGGGCAGTCGCACGAGCTGACGGTGCCGCTGGCCTCGGATCTAGGGGCTCCCGTGCTCGACGAGTCTGCTGGCTCGGCGCTGCTCGACGAGGCAGCGCGGGCGTTTCACGACGCACACGAGAGACGTTTCGGGCACGCGGACATGCAGCGGCCGGTGGAGCTTGTTGCTGTCCGATTGCGCGTTGTGCTCGCGGGAACCGGCTGGGACATCGCCACACTGGGAGCACCTCCGGGGGCAAACGAGAGATCCCCAGGGACAAGCGAGATCGCGAATGTGGGGTTCCTCGACGACGGATGGCGCGAGGCGCAGGTCGTGCACCGCGCTCAACTAGCACCGGGGACCAGACTCCGTGGTCCGATGCTGCTTCTCTCGGAGGAGTCGACGGCGGTCCTGCCTCCGGGCTGCGATGGAACCGTGGAGATCAACGGCCATGTAGTCTTGGATGTGCACGTGGGATGAAACGGTCACGGGGTCGCGCGGACGCTGGGATGGACGCGGTGGCGCTGGAGGTTCTTCGCCACGCCCTGGCCGCCGTAGCCGAGGAGATGAACGCCAACCTCGTGCGCGCTGCCTTCAGCCCGAACATCAAAGAGAGGCGCGACTGCTCGTGTGCGGTGTTCACCGGGACAGGGGAGATGGTTGCCCAGGCGGAGTCGATCCCTGTTCATCTGGGGGCGATGCCGTTTGCTGTTCGACAGGCGGTGGCTGTTATCGGGCGACTGGAGGACGGGGATGTCGTGGTGGTCAACGATCCCTACGACGGAGGCGCGCACCTTCCGGATCTGACGTTCGTGTCCCCGCTGGTCGTCGCCGGACGCGTGATCGCGCTGGCCGCGAGCCGCGCTCACCATGCGGACATTGGAGGGAAGGAGCCGGGAAGCGTGGCTGGCGACGCGCGGGACATCTTCCAAGAGGGCTTGCGGATTCCTCCGGTGAAGCTGTGGCGGCGGGGGGAGGCGGACGCGGACCTGCTGCGCATGATCCTGCGGAATGTGCGCACGCCGGAGGAGCGGAACGGGGATCTCAACGCGCAACGTGCTGCGTGTCAGACGGGGGTTCAGAGGCTGCGGACGCTCGCCGATCGATACGGCGCTCCGCCTTTGATCGCGGGCATGGACGCCGTTCTCGCCTACGCCGAACGACGGATGCGCCAGGAAATCGCAGCGCTGCCCGATGGTACCGCGGCGTATCGAGACGTGTTGGACGACGACGGCGCGGGGGGCGACGAGGTGCCGATTGCTGTTGCCGTGGACATCCGTGGAGATCACATGGAACTCGATTTCACGGGAAGCGCCCCTCAGGTGTGCGGCCCGTTGAACGCCGTGGCGGCGGTCACGCACTCCGCCTGCTACTATGCGGTGCGAGCGATAACGGATCCCACGATCCCCGCGAATGACGGCTGCTATCGGCCGTTGACGATCGTGCTTCCGCCGCGCTCCGTGGTGCACGCCGAGGCCCCGGCGCCCGTGGTCGGCGGGAACCTTGAAACCGCACAGCGAATAGCGGATTGCGTTCTCGGGGCGCTGTTTCGGTTGGTCCCGCAGCGGGCGGTGGCGGCGTCGCAGGGAACCATGAATAACGTCGCCATCGGGGGGATCGACCCCCGCACAGGGACTGCGTACACGCTGTACGAGACGAATGGCGGCGGGATGGGGGCTGGGCCAAACGCAGACGGGGAGGACGGAATTCACTCCCACATGACCAACACGCTGAACACACCGATCGAGGCATTGGAGACCGCCTATCCGCTTCGGGTGGACCGATACGAGCTGCTGGAAGGCAGCGGCGGGTCCGGGAGGCACCGAGGCGGCCGCGGCATCCGGCGAGACATCACCGTCGTCGGTCATCGGGCGCGGATCTCGCTTCTCGGAGACCGTCGCGTGCATCGGCCGTGGGGACAGCATGGCGGTGGACCCGGAGCGGCGGGCGCGGACGTGGTTCTCCGGGGCGGGGAGGTCGTTCGCTTGCCGAGCAAAGGCACGGTGACGCTCGCACCGGGCGACACCTTAAGCATCAGGACGCCTGGGGGAGGGGGATACGGGGCGCCGCCTCCGTGACTGCGGATGGGCCCGCGTAATGAACGAATCCCCGCTTCCCGCGGCTCCCGAACGCGAGAGCCGGTCTCAGGGCGCTGCGCGTTCGGACGCCTCGGAGGGCGCCGCGGAGAGACGCACGCTCCACTCGAACTCGTGGGTCTCGCCTGCGACGGTCTGCCGGCCGGTCCCGCTGAGCACATCCCCGGAGCGGTCTCCGTCAAGGGAGAGCTCGATCAACTGGGGTGAGCCTGCCACCTGGACGGTCTCGGTGCAGTTGATCTCCATGCCGCTAATCCTCGCTCTACCGGTGGTGATCGGGACGAGGATGATCGTAGCGCCGGGGCCGGCAAGGCCGATCGTTCCGGAGATCTCGACGTTGGATTGCTCGAGGGTGAGGCTCAGCGAACTGCTGAACCCGGCCATCGGATCGTCCGGCCCCCAGACGAGCTCCCCGACCCAGGTGCCGGCGACATCGACCGGAGCGAGCAAGGTGCAGCCACAAAGAAGCAGCACGATAGGTCCGCAAAGCATCCATCGGGTACGCATGGTGTCTCCTTTGCGACCATTGTAGATGCGGCGGTCGTCTGTTGCCATTCCCGAGAGCGCAGCCGGGCCGGACGGATGACCTACGGGCGGCGCTTCGGCCGGAAAGGACCACTGCGTGTGAGCGTTACGCGTCGACCAGGCTCCCTTGACACGGCCGACCGGAGCGCTACAGTGAAGCCCAGGGTGCAGTGGACATCATGGACGAGAACGAGCATCGACCAGCGAGTGACGATGCAGTGCTCACGCCTGGGCAGGGAGAGGCGTGGGAGCAGGACCCCGATGCGCGCGGGAAGTTCGGAGGAACGATGCCGCGGCAGGGCGATGACCTGTATCGGTTGCTGATCGAGCGGGCCGCGGACGGCATTGCCATCCTGCAAGACGGGTGTGTGGCCTACGCCAATGCGAAGGTCACCGAGATGCTCGGGTACAGCTTCGAGGAGTTGTCATCGAAGCCCTTCGAGCAGTTCGTCGCGCCTGAGGAGCGTGACGTTGTCCTCGAACGCTACCGGATGCGCATGGCAGGTGAGGTGACCCCGACCTCGTACGAGATCTCGCTGCTGTGCAAGGATGGGCAGGAGCGTCGCGTGGAGGTCGCAGCGGGTCTGGCCACCTATCGAGGCCGGCCGGCGGACCTCGCCGTCCTCCGCGATATCACGGAGCGGACGGAGATCGAGCGAAGAACCCGGCTCGTGGCGGATCGCATTCGTCGGCTGCATGAGGTCGCTGCGGATCTGGCACTGTGCGACGCCGAGGGTGACGTGTGCCAAGTGGCGATCCGCGCGGCGGAGGACATCCTCTCGCTGTCCATATGCACACTCGATCTGGTTGAGGGTGACCGACTGGTGGTCAAGGCGACATCGTCGCACGCGCCGCAAGGTGCGAGCGAGAGCCGGTCGCTCGATGAAGCAGGTCTCGCTTCGAAGACGCTGCGGACGGGGAAGAGCTACGCTTTCGCGAGGATCGACGAGGAACCCGATGCGAAGCCGACTCGGGCGACGTTCGAGTCCGGCGTGAGCGTTCCCGTGGGCACGCTTGGCGTGCTGCAAGCCGCGTCGACCGTGAAGGGTGCGTTCTCCGCTGAGGACGTTCGCGTTCTCGAAATCCTCGCGAGACACGTCTCCGCCGCACTGCAACGCATTCGCCTCGAAGCCGAATTGCGCTGGCAGGCGATCCGTGACCCACTCACCGGGGCGTTCAATCGACGCTACGCGCGTGAGGCCATCGACCGGGAGTTGCAGCACTGTCTCCGCCGCGGCCACCCGCTGGTGTTGCTCATGGTGGACATCAACCGATTCAAGGAGATCAACGACAGGTTCGGCCATCAGGTGGGGGACGAAGTCCTCACGGAGGTAGCTCGTGTGCTCCAGCAGGAGGTCGGAGCTGGCGATTCCGTGATCCGCTACGGAGGGGATGAGTTCCTGATCCTCATGCCGGAAGGAGAGACGGCGATCGACTCGGTGGTCGAGCGGATGCATCGCGCCATCGCGGAGTGGAGCCGTTCTGAGAAGGCTGTGGACTTCCCGGTGACCCTTGCCGTTGGTCGTGCACGACACGATCCCATTGAGGGTGGAACGTGGGAGGATGTCCTTCACCTCGCCGATCGCAGGATGTACGAGGACAAGCGGAGCGTAGGCTGTCTGGGCGAGACCAGACAGCGCGCGGCGACAGCCGGTGACGCATCGCGAGATGGAGCGCGTCCCGGGCGCAGCCACGATGCCTGAGCTTCCGGAGCTGGAGGTCCTCAAGGAGGTCGTCGGCGCCCGGATCATTGGGCAAACCGCATCCTCGACACGAGCGACTCGACCGGGAATCCTGAAGACGCTCGAGCCCACACTGGATGCGCTGGTTGGGAAGCGGCTCACGGCGATGGAGCGGCGAGGGAAGCATGTGATCCTGTCGTTCGAGCCGGCACTGCACCTCGTGATCCATCTGATGCTTGCCGGGCGTCTGCTTGTCTGCACCTCCTCGACCCGGTGGACGAAGGCCACCGGGTTCGTGATCTCGTGGGAGAACGGCGAGGATCTCCGTCTTGTCGAAGGCGGCTCGAAAAAACGGGCCTCAATCCATCTTGTACGAGATCCTGAGGAGGTTCCCCGCGTTGCGCGCGCAGGTATCGAGCCGTTGTCGCCGGCGTTTACCGTGAACGCCCTGACGGACATGGTGACGGGCAGGCGCCGGCAGGCGAAGAAGCTGCTGACGGATCAGGCGAACCTCGCAGGGATCGGAGCGGCATACGCTGACGAGATCCTATTCGCTGCGGGAGTATCCCCGCTGAGGTACGTCAACCGCTTGTCACCGGTGGAGATCGAGCGGCTGCACAACGCGATCCGAACGGTTCTCGCGGAGGCGATCGAAGCGCTTCGGGAGGTGGCGGATCACACCGCGAGCCTTGGAGAGGCACGGCCGTTCGCTCGCGTCTACAAGCGAACAGGTCAGCCGTGCGTACGCTGCGGAGCGCCCATCGCTGAGATCCGATACGCGGAGACGCGGACATACTACTGCCCGCGTTGTCAGGCTGGGGGCCGGCAACTCCCCGATCGTCGCGCTTGGCTCACCCGGTAGGCGGGACTCGGGGACGGCTCGAGCCGGAGCTTGCCTCGTCAGCAGATCCTTGGGACGGGATCGCCGAGGGGCATCTCCATGAAGCGGCGCCCACCGACCGTAGTGTTGAGAATCACGCGGCCAGGATGGGACTCGGTGACGGTTCCGATGACCGCGGCGTCGCGCCCGAGGGGATGGGCGCGCAGAGCCTCGAGAACGACGGCCGCTTTGTTCGGTGCGACGGCGAGGATCGCCTTGCCCTCATTGGCCACATCCGTGGGGGCGATCCCGATCATCGCGGAAAGCCCGAGGACATCTTGGCGGAAGGGGATGGCGTTCTCCTCAAGATCGATCGTCCGCTGCGACTTGCGCGCCATCTCGTTGAGCGCCGCGGCCAGCCCGCCGCGCGTCGGATCCTTCATCGCGTGGATCCCGCCAACCTCGAGGGCGCGTGCGATCAGACTCCAGATTGGGGCGACATCGCTTCTCAGGTCGCTGCGAAGGTGGAACTCCTCGCGCGCCAAGAGGAGAGCCATGCCGTGGTCGCCGATCGTTCCCGTCACGAGGATGCTATCCCCTGGGGAGAACCCGACATCGGAGATCGGAGGACAGGCGATCCCGACGCCCGCCGTGTTGATCGCGATGCCGTCGATTTCCCCGCGTCCCATGACCTTGGTATCCCCGCAGATCACGGATGTGCCCGCTTCGGCGAGGGCCGCCGCGAACGAGTCGAGGATCGTTGCAAGATCCGAGAGGGGGAAGCCCTCCTCGAGAACCAGCGACAGCGTGAGGGCCAGCGGCCGCGCCCCCATCACCGCAAGATCGTTGATCGTCCCCGCTGCCGCGAGCCGGCCGATGTCCCCTCCTGGGAAGAACACCGGCTTGACCACGTGGCTGTCGGTGGTCACCACGAGTTCTCCCTCGGCGGGCAGCGTGAGCGTCGCTCCGTCATCGAGGGCGTCGAGCCCGATGCTGCCCGTCTTCGTGCGTGGAAACCGGGTGAGGATGTGCTCAGCAAGAAACTGCGCCGCGAGTTCGCCTCCGGCACCGTGCGTGGCCTCGACGCATCGCCCGCCGGGAGTCACAGGATGGGCCTTCCGCCGTAGCGGAACCAGATACGGCACGCGCCCTCGGAACCGACCATGCACGGACCGACGGGTGTGCTCGGCGTGCACTTTGTCGCGAACAGCGGGCAGTCGCTGGGCACAGCCCGCGCAGTGAGCATGTCGGCACAGCGGCAGCCAGGGATGAGATCGTCGCCGGCGCGTCCTTCGATCCGGAATCGCGTGCGCGCGTCCCGGTCCTCCCAGGGCTCACGGAGCGCCAAGCCGGATCCGGGGATCGAGCCGATCCCGCGCCATTGCGCGTCGCACGGGGAAAACACGCGCTCGATCAGCCGCTGGGCAGCGGGATTCCCTTCCGCATCGACGGCTCGGGGGTAGCCGTTCTCCACGCTGGAGACCCCCGTCGCGATCTGCCGTAGCAGCAAGGTGAGCGCGTAGAGCACATCCAACGGCTCGAAACCTCCGACGACGATCGGCACGGCGCCCCCTCCAGGAAGCTGCCTGTACGGCTGCAGCCCGATGATTGTCGACACGTGGCCTGGGGCGAGATAGCCGTCGATGGCCGTGTCCGGCATCTCGAGCAGCGCTGCCATCGCCGGCGGGATCAGCTTGTGCGACACGAGGAGCGAGAGGTTCGAGGGTGGATCGTCGACGAGAACCGCTGCCGTCATCGGCGCCGTCGTCTCGAAGCCAACGGCGAAGAACGCCACCTGTTGCGGAACGGAACGCGCGATGCGTGCTGCGTCCGCCGCAGACAGCACGGTGCGCACGTCTGCTCCCGCCGCGCGCGCCTGCGCGAGTGTCCTTCCACTGCCGGGAACGCCAAGCATGTCGCCGAACGTGCAGACCGTGACGCCCGCGTCGAGCAGCTGCAGTGCGGCGTCGATGTCGCTGGTGGGCGTAACGCACACGGGACAGCCGGGGCCTTCGAGAACGTGGACCTGGTCGGGAAGCAGTTTGCGAAGGCCGTGCTCGGTGATGGTCGCTTCGTGCGTTCCGCAGATGTGAACGATCTTCACCGCGCGATCGCGAGGAACCAGGCGATGCATAGCGCTGCTGAGAGCCGCTGCGCGCTGCGGGTCGTTCAACGCGAACGGCTGGTCGCGCACATCACACCTCGTGCGCCGTGTCGGGCTCTTGTCGAGGCGAGGGAGTCGCTTCGGAGTCGAGGGCAGCGGCGAGCTCATCGAACAGTCTCAAGGTCTCCTCGGCGTCGTCGGGAGACAGCCGGCGGATGGCGAAACCGGTGTGGATCAACACGTAGTCGCCCACAGCCACGGGGTCGGGCAGTGCATCGAGACGAGCAACGGCGCGGATGCCGTTGTAGTCAACGGTCGCTTCGTTGCCCTCGATGGCGAGCACGCGTGCTGGAGCGGCAAGACACATGGGTCAGATCACCGCGGGGAGTATACGTGGCGCACAGGATCGCAGCCATGTGTGTGGGGCGGCCGGGGTGCGGCGCGTTGCCGTCCTCGGAGCGCGATGGTACTCTGAGGCGCCCGATCGTCGCGGAGGGCGACGATCGCTCGCTGAGATGGCCGACTCGAAGTATGAGAAGATCTATGCCGTGGTGCGCGCGATCCCGCCGGGACGTGTCGCGACGTACGGACAGGTGGCGTGTCTCGTGGATCCTCCGTGTAGCGCGCGTGAGGTCGGATGGGCGATGGCATCGCTGGGCCGTCGCCACGTGATGCCGCCCGTGCCCTGGCATCGCGTGCTGAACGCCAGGGGGATGTCAAGCATCGGCCAGGAGCAGCTCGATCATCTCGCTGCGGAAGGGGTCACCGTCGATGCGCGGGGACGTGTGGATCTAGAACAGCACGGCTGGGATGGCAGCGAGTGGACAGGGGCCGCAAGCTGACAGGGGGCGCGGTCCGAGCCGCCTGGGAGAGTGGTCCGTGAGGGTTATCGCGGATCTGCACATCCACTCCCGCCACAGTCTAGCCACCAGCCGATCCATGGACATTCCTTCGATCGCCCACTGGGCGAAGCGCAAGGGAATCGACGTCGTGGGAACCGGGGACTTCACCCATCCGCAGTGGATGCGGCATCTTGAGGCGGAGCTGACCCCGGCAGATGGCGGCTGGCTTGTCCACGCGGGCGTGCGGTTCGCGTTGACCGCCGAGGTGGCGCTGGTGTGGCGCCAAGCGGAGCGGACGCGCAAGCTGCATCTTCTTCTTGTGGCGCCGGCCGTCGCTGATGCCAAGCGTGCAACCTCAGCGCTGAGCCGGTTCGGGAAGCTGGCGAGCAACGGCCGGCCGATGCTTGGCGTGGATTGCGTGCGGCTTCTCGATGCACTCTGGGGGATGGCGCCCGGGGTGGAGGTGATCCCGGCACACATCTGGACGCCGTGGTACTCCTTGTTCGGCTCCCGGTCCGGCTTCGATGACATGAGCAGTTGCTTCGCGCACCACCTCCCGCGCATCCACGCCGTGGAGACAGGGCTTTCCAGTGATCCCGCGATGAACGGCCGTGTTAGCCTTCTCGACTCGATGACCTTGGTGTCGTTCTCCGATGCACACTCGCCGTCGAGGCTCGGGCGAGAAGCCACGGTGTTCGAACTGGGAGAACCGACCCTCGCGGCGCTCCTCGGCGCATTGGCGGGGGACGGTACCGGGCGTGTCGTGGAAACGTTTGAGGTTCCGCCCGAGCACGGGAAGTACCACTTCGACGGGCATCGGTCGTGCGGCGTCCGGCTCTCGCCCGTCGAGTCGCGCGCGCTGGATGGCCGCTGTCCCGTCTGTGGGAAGGAGCTGACACTCGGCGTGCTCCATCGCGTCGGTGACCTCGCGGATCGCGAGGATGGAGCCCAGCTGCGAGATGCGCCTTCGTATCGGACGCTTCTCCCGCTACACGAGCTGATCTCGCTTGTGGTCGGGGCGTCCGCCAAGAGCCGCCGCGTCGAGCAGGAGGTGCAACGATTGACGACTCGGTACGGCACGGAGTTGACGGTGCTGATGGACCTTCCGGTTGATGCTCTGGCGGAGGACCCGCTGCCCGGTCTGCGCGCCGCTGTGTCCACGCTCCGGGAAGGCAGGCTGTGCCTGCGACCCGGCTACGATGGGGTGTACGGCGAGGTCGCTCTCCCTGCGGACGCGTCCTAGGAACGGACACCGGGCGAGGCGTTGCACGCGTCCTCGATGGAGCGCACAAGCTGTGCCTTCAACTGGGCAGTGGCGAACGCCGAACGTGCGCCTTCGGTGAGGATGCGGCAGACGTCCTCGTCGGCGAGGTGAAACGCGTCGACCACATGGGCGATCTCATGGGAGCAGGTGGTGCGCGACATCAACCGGTTATCGGTGTTCACGGTCACACGGATGCCGCGGTCGAGGTAGCGCTTCAGCGGATGGTCGGCGTAGTCGTTCATGAGCCCTGAGATCTGGAGATTGCTCGTGGGACAGCACTCCAGCGGGATCCCCTCGCGTTGCACGCGGGCCTCGGTGTTCGCGTCGCGGAACAGGTACACCCCATGTCCGATCCGCTCCGCGCCGAGGTCGATCGCCTCGCGGATCTGCTCAGGGCAGCAGCCCTCCCCGGCATGGATCGTCAGATGAACGTCCGCGTCGCGTGCGAACTCGATCGCCGTGCGATGAAGGTATGGTGGGTGCTCGCGCTCGGGACCGGCGAGGTCAAAGGCGATGACGCCCTTGTTGCGGAACTGCGCGGCCAACTGTGCGACCTCCAGCGAGCGTTCGCTGGGCTCGTTGCGCATGGCGCAGAGGATGACGCCGGTGCGAAGGGGAAAGCTCGATTCACCCCGAGCCAGCCCGCGGAGGACGGCCTCGACTACCTCGCGCGGGGACAGCCCGTCCTCCGTGTGGAGCAGCGGGGCGAAGCGCACCTCCATGTAGATCACATGCTCCGAGGCGACGTCCTCACACAGCTCATACGCGGCGCGCTCCAACGCGCTCTTCGATTGGAGAACGGCAACGGTGATGTCAAACGAGGCAAGATACGTCTCCAACGAGCAGCGCGACGGCGGCGTCAGCATCTTCCCGACGTCGCTGCCGCTGGGGAGCTGCCGCTCCTCGGGGAGAGCCGCCGCGAGTTCGGTCACCGTGGCCAGCCGCATCGACCCGTCAAGATGGGTGTGAAGATCGGTCTTCGGGAGGCCTCTTACCCAGTCGTATGTCTCGCGTTCCATGCCGTCGAAATGCTCGCCGAAAGCGGTACGGAACGCAAACGGGGGAGCCTTGGACGGCCGGCCGTCGCCCGAGGCGCCGTCTACCGCCTGCCGGTGGCGAGCTTGGACCGGGTGGAGCTGAGCTTCGAGTGGAGCCCGTCGTCCACGCCAGCGCGGTCATCGATGCGAATGGAGATGGCGAGACGGCGGTGGTCGGCGCGAAGGCGATCCCGGCAGGCCTTGATGACACCCATAACGGCGTCCCAATCCCCTTCGAGATTCGTTCCCATGGCATGATGCTCGTAGCGCACGCCGCTCGCATGGATGATCTCAAACGCCTTGGCGACCTCGCGGCTCAGGCTCTCGCCAGACCCGATGGGCGAGATGCTGAACTCGGCAAGCATCGGCTCACCTCCCTAGGGTGTACTCCAGGTGCAGATCGGCCTGCTCGCCCTCACCTCGAATGTGGATCGTCCGCGTTGCCGGGGAGAGGGTGACGTATGCCCAAGATGGGGGCGTTCCCTGATCGACCATCGCCTCGAACGTGATGTAGTGGATTCCGTCGAGCAGGGAGTGGTTGTTGGCGTGATCGTGGCCCTGAAAGACGGCGATCACCACACCGCTCTCGGAGAGGATTCGTCGCACCTCTACAGCGTTGGCGATGAGCGGCTGTCCCCACTCAGCGACTGTGGCATCGAGCATCTGGTGCACGCAGATGACGGTCGGCAGCGAGGTGGACGCGAGATCCTGTTCGAGCCACAGGAGTTCCTCCTCGGCGACGGCTCCGGCGACGCCGGTGTAGGTGTTTGCCAGATCCCGACCGTCGACGGTGAACTGCACATCGAGGACAACCAGGTGATACGCACCGATGTCGAGGCTGTAGTACGTGCTCTCCAATCCCAACCGGGTGCGGTACTGGTCCTTGGTGAGGTTGTACACGTCGTGGTTGCCGATCACGTGCAGCCGCGGGCCGTGGAACGCGGCGAGCAGGCTGTCCGCCCACGTCAGGATCTCGGGAATCCGACCTGGGTCCCCTGGATCGGCGCCGAGAACGACCCAGCCGTTGACGAAGTCGCCGAGTTCGACGATCACATCCGCAGGCCAGGCGTTCATGGCGTCGGTGAACGCCACCAGCCGACGCGCGGTGTTGGACATATACTTCCCTTCGAGAGGGGAATCGATGTCGTGGGCGTGGATGTCGGCCACGACGCCGATTCGCAGATCAACCGCTTCGCTGCTCGCGTCCTCCGCGGTGCCAGGCATCGAGAACAGCACCGCGATGAGGAGCATCGCCCCGACAACTTGGAGGCGGACTGTCCGAGAGGGCATCGGGCGCCTAGAACTCAAGAGCGAGGCTCGCTTGATCGCCATGGCCGTCGATGGTGATCGTCCGCATCTCTGCATCGAGCGTGATCCGCGACCACGCAGGCACCGTCGGCTCGGTGTGGTCGACCATCGCCTGGAACGTCACGTAGTGGATCCCGTCGATGACGTTGTAGCGGTTCTCGTGCTCGTGGCCCTGGAACACGGCGACGACCCTACCCGATGCCGCAAGCACAGACTGCACTTGAACGTTGTTCGTCACAATCGGGTTGTCCCCCGTGAGCGTCCCGGACTCGAGATCCAGAGGCTGATGGATGCACACGACGGTGGGAAGATCCGTCGCAGCGAGATCCTCTCGCAGCCACGTGATCTGGGCCTCGGGGACGGTCCCGTAGATGACCCAGAACGCGTGGTCCAGGTCGACGCCGTCCTTCGTGTACTGGGCATCGAGGACAACGATGTGGAACCCGCCGATGTCGAAGCTGTAGTACGTCGACGCGTCACCCGTCCTCTCGAGGAGCTCCTGCTTCGAGAGCGAGTAGACATCGTGATTGCCGATCACGTGGTACGTCGGCCCACTGAAGCCGCCCAAGATGGCGACGACGTCCTCGAGAATGAACGGAAACCGCTCGATGGGGACGTAGGCCTCCATCTGTGCATACTGGCCGTTGATGAGATCCCCAAGCTGGATGACGAGATCGGCATCCCACGCGTTCATGTCCTCGACGAACGCGGCGAGGCGCTCCGGGAAGTTCGTCATCACCTTCCCTTCCCCTGGGGAATTGCCCTCGTTGGCGTGGAGATCGGTGAACAGGCCAAGTCGAACGGGATCGGACGCCTCCCCGAGGGCGATGATCGAGAATCCCAAGACAAGGGCGAAGGCAAGGATCACACATCGTCTACGTTGCGGACTGCGGCAGTGCATGACAACCTCCTGAAGATGGGCTTCCGACCCTGAGCGTAGCCCGCCCACGCGAGGAGGGCAACGCAAGACGAGTGGTGGGCGACCGCGACGTTCGGTACGCTCGTGGGAATGTGCTAAGGAGATGACCGTGAACGATACCAGGAGGACCGCCTACATCTCAGGAGCGTTGAGCAACGTCGAGGATCTGTCTTCGCTCAAGGGCTTCTACGAGCGCATCGGGGAGCTCTGCGAGGCGTCGGGCATCGGAGCGTATGTGCCGCATCTCATGGGTACAGACCCCGTGGAAAACCCGGATGTCACGCCGAAGACGGTGTACGCGCGGGATATGGAGCGTGTCGACGCGGCCGACCTCGTGATCGCCTACGTCGGCGAACGATCTCTCGGTGTGGGCGCGGAGATCGAGCGGACGCAGCACACGGGGGCCGATGTCATTCTTCTGTACGAGGGTGAGCGCTACGTCAGCCGCCTCACTCGTGGGACCCCCAGCGTGTGGGCTACCCTGCAGTTCGTGTCCTTCGATGAGGCAATACCGCGACTCCGCGTTCTGCTGGAGCGCTGGAAGCGCGAGCGTGGAGGCTGACCTCGGTGGCGAGGGATGTGTGACGGGGCTTAGCCTCCCTCGGGCCGGCGGACGGAGGCGCTGGCGACCATGACGTTCGCCAAAGCCTGCAGCGCGGCCTCATCGACGTCGGACTCCTTGGCAAGCAGCGCATGGAAGGCGATTCGCGCATCCTCTGCGGTCATCGCCTGTGCGGACAGCTGTGAGAACAGCTCTCGGTATCGAAGCGGATCGATCATCGGCGTATCGAGATAGCGGGCGATGTACTGCCGCAGTCGTGTCTCGGGAGGCACCTCCGAAGACGCGCGAAGCAGCGGTGCCCACGCCTCGATCTCCAGGCGTCCGTTGTCCGGGCTGTCCGAGGCGTGGGCCACGTTGAGGCCGCCGTCGATCCCGTACCGCCCGCGGATGGTGTCCGGGCCCGCCTTGGCGGGAAGTGTTGCCCCGAGAAGCTGTCGCACGACGGAGACGGCGTCCGCGCCGCGCAGCAGGACGGCCATCACGGGGCCGGAACTGACGTAGTCGACGAGCCACTCGTAGAAGAACCGTCCCTTGTGGATTCCGTAGTGCTGGGTAGCGAGGAAGTCGCGCGAGGCGTTCACCGTTTTGAACCCCTCCACGAGGAGCCCGGTCTCCAGCAGGCGGACCAGCGTCCTGGCACCGACGTACCTTCGGGCGACCGCATCCGGCTTGAGAAAGAAAAGGACGGACTCATCCATCATCGCACACTCCTTTGCCCCTCCCGGGGACGGCGGATCATGGGGCGTTGCTGGCACCCTTCGCCCGCCGCACGGAGGGTCCAGCGCCTCGGCGCTGCGTTTCCGCGAGGCCGAGGCGAAACGCCTTGAGGTTGATGTCGACAACGCCGGCTCCCTTGGCGGCGAACAGGCGACGGACGGCCTCCTCGAGTGAGGCCGAGGGCATATCGACGAACTGTGCGCACGCGCCCGCGAGCACCATGTTCGTCGACCGTGGCGAGCCCGCTTCCTTGGCCAAGGCGTCGGCATCCACGGCGTGGGTCGATGCACACGCCCTGAGCGCGTCGAGGACAGCATCCACATCGGGGTAGGGTGCGACGTTCTCCACGGAGGCGATCGCGGTCACGATCGTCCCATCCGAGGCCAGATACGGAAGGTGGCGAAGCGCTTCCATGGGTTCGAGCGAGACGAGGAGATCCGCGCTTCCTTCTTCGACCAGATCGGAGTGGATCGTCTCACTGGAGATGCGCAGATGGCTCTGCACCGAGCCGCCCCGTTGTGCCATCCCATGCACCTCGGCCTGCTTGACGTGCAGCCCGCAGCGCAGTGCCGCCTCCCCGAGCACTGCTGCGAGCGAGAGCAGCCCCTGGCCGCCGACGCCGGTGAGGATGATGTCCCGTTTCATGGTGTGGCCGGCGCTCCTTTGGCGGCGGCCGAACGGCGTCGCGCCGTATGGATGCACTCGCGGCGGGCGATGACCACCGAAGGGCCGTCATAGTCCAGTTCCGTGGCGAGGATGCGCGCGTTGGCCTCGTGATGAGCGGGGCGCGGATCGATCACCTTGAGGTGCTCCTGCTCGATCCCGAGACCGAGACAGATGGGCTCGAGACGCTCCTTGGCGAGGGAGGATTGCCCGCCCGTCATGGCGACTGTAGCGTTGTCCAGGAGAAGGACGGTGACGGGAGACGCAGAGGCCACGCAGTCGAGGAGACCAGTCATCCCAGAGTGGGTGAACGTCGAATCACCGATGACTGCCACCGAGGGCCGGATCCCGGCGTCGGACGCACCCTTGGCCATCGTGATGGACGCCCCCATGTCGATGCAGGTGTCGATGGCTTCGTAGGGAGGCAGGGCGCCGAGGGTGTAGCAGCCGATGTCGGCGAACACCCGTCCCGATTGCCGTGTGGCCATCGCCTCGTTGAGGGCACGGAAGCTATCCGCGTGAGGGCAGCCGGCGCACAGGGAGGGGGGGCGCGGGATCGGCAGTTCGGATGCGTCGCGTGACGGGCGAAGCGGAAGGCCGATGGCCCTGCGAACGTCGCGTGGCGTGATCTCCCCGGTCCGCGGCAGATCGCCGCTGAGCCTGCCGAGGATCGTCACGTCGTCGCGTGGGGGCGTGCCGCGGAGCATCGATTCCACGTACGGGTAGCCGTCCTCGACCACGAGGATCCGTCGGCAGCGGGCGAACAGTCTCGCAAGGAGTCCCTCCGGGAGCGGGTACTGTGACAGCTTCAGCAGTGGGTGGGGGCATTCACCGCCGAACACCTCGAGAACGTAGTTGTGTGCGATACCGCAGGCGATGATTCCCAGGGCGTCAGACCTGCTTTCGTCGAGCCGGTTGCGCGGGCTCTCCTCGCTCGCTTGCACGAACGCACCCTGCAGCTGCACGAGCCGTCGGTGGTTTCTCCGGGCGTTGACCGGCAGCAGGATGTACTGGCGGCGATCGGTCGCGGGCGGCCGCGTGGACACCGGGAGCGCTTCGCCGAGGAGCACGTCGGACCGTGAGTGGGCGAGGCGGGTCGTCAGCCGCACGAGGACGGGAACGCGGTGCTTCTCCGACAGCTCGAACGCTGCGCGCGGCGCCTCGTACGCCTCCTGCTGTGTGCTCGGCTCGATGCATGGAACCTGCGCCAGATCGGCGTAGACGCGGGAGTCCTGCTCGTTCTGCGAGGAGTGCATCGATGGGTCATCGGCGACGAGAAGAAGCAGGCCGCCGTTCGTTCCCGCGATGGAGGCGTTGAGGAACGCGTCGGCGGCGACATTGAGCCCGACGTGCTTCATCGTCGCCATCGCGCGGAACCCCGCGTAGCTTGCCCCGTACGCTGTCTCCAGCGCGGTCTTCTCGTTCGCTGTCCATCGGCAACCGACACGGCCCTGCTGAACTGAGTCGCTTCCAAGGATGTACTCCGTGACTTCTGTCGAAGGGGTGCCGGGGTAGGCGTACGCGTGGCCCAATCCGGCGTCCAAGGCACCTTGGGCGACGGCCTCATTCCCCAGCAGTAGCCTTCTTGCCATCGCTCCTCCCGCAGCGCAAACGGAAAGGCCCCCCGGATGCAAAGCCCTGTGGGGAACCCATGAGAGAGGATACGGGCGCGAGTGGGGCATCGCAACATCGCGACGGCGCGTTTGATGAGGGCTCCGGGTGCGAAGTGCCTCTCCCCAACGGCGATGCTTGTACGCTGCGACGGGGATCGGTATACTCGCCAGCATTCACCCCCATCGATGGAGGATCCCAGATGGCACAAGGGAAGACGATTTGCTTTGTCGGACATACGGGGTCGGGGAAGACCGAAACCGTTGCTGCGCTGCTCAAGCAGGCGGGGCTTGGCGGTGAGATCACGCTTGACGCGTCCAAGGAGGAGAAGGAGCGAGGCCACACGATTGATCTGCACTGTGCCTCCTACGATGCCTCGGGCACGTCGTATGCGTTGCTGGACACGCCGGGCGGCGACGAGTTCTTCGAGGAGATGGTCAAGGGGATCTCCGTTGCTGACCTCACACTCCTCGTCGTCCACGGAGAGAAAGGCGTCGAAGTTGCCGCCGAGCGAGCGTGGGAGCTCTCGGGAGGTGCGGGGCGCCCCACCGTGGTGTATCTGACGCACCTGGATCACGAGGGCGCGGACGCGCTGAAGGCCGTTCGGGACATGGAAGAACGGCTACAGGCCACCTTCCTTCCACTTCATCTTCCGATCCGTGATGGGGGCAAGTTCATCGGCGTCGTCGAGCTTCTGACGGGGCAGGCGGTGCGCTTTGCGGACAGGGGGAAGAAGGAGATCCCCGCGGAGCTTGTGGATACCGCGGCGGCATTGCGTGCGAAGCTACTGGAAGAGGTATCCGCGCTCGACGATGAGCTGATGATGAAGTTCCTCGAAGACGAGGAGATCACCCAGGAGGAGCTCGTCGCCGGGCTGGCGGCGGGAGTCTCTCAGGGGAAGCTGTTTCCCGTCCTATGTGGCGCCAGCCCGCAGGCGGCAGGTGTCGGGTTGCTGAAGAAGGCATTGGAGCAGTTCACGCAAGGGCTGCCAGCAAGCGCCGGGGGCGGCACCAAGGCCGTCGTGTTCAACCTCGATAACGACCCGTACCTTGGGCGGCTGTCGTATCTTCGTGTTCTGTCAGGCACCCTACAGGAGGGGAAGAACCTCGTTGAGCTGGGGTCTGAGCACAAGGTAGAGATCCGTGACCTGTATGCCTTCGAGGGAACGAAGCAGAAGCGCGTCTCCGAGGCGGGCCTTGGGCAAGTCGTTGCCCTCGGCAAGGCGGAGAACCTCGTTGTGGGGGCGACGATTGCGTCTGCAGCGAGCGACGAGCCGTACGAGATGATCCCGTTCCCCCGGCCTGTCTTCCCTCGCGCGATCGCACCCAAGAGCCAGTCAGACGTCGAGAAGATGAGCGGCGCGCTCAAGGAGCTCGCGTCGGCGAAGGTGACGATCGAGGTGACGCGGGATCCCGTCACCAAAGAGCTGATTCTCTGGGGAATGGGAGACATCCATCTCGGCGTGTTCGTTGAGCGGCTGAAGAACCGCTACAATGTGGAACTTGACGCCCACAGGCCGCGGATCCCCTACAAGGAGACGATTCGCAAGAAGGCGGAGGCGAAGTACCGTCACAAGAAGCAGACGGGCGGCCGTGGCCAGTTTGGCGAGGTCGTGTTGCGCATCGAGCCTCTCCGCGATGAGGAGTTCAAGTTCATCGACGAGATCAAAGGGGCCTCGATCCCTGGGCAGTACATCCCCGGCGTGGAGAAGGGCGTTGTGGAGGCGATGGAGTCGGGCAATGTCGCGGGCTATCCCGTGACCAACATCGCCGCTGCTGTGTTCGATGGCAGCTTCCACCCGGTGGACTCCTCCGAACTCGCGTTCAAGCTCGCAGCACGAAGCGCGTTCCGCGCCGCGTACGACAACGCCGGCCCGGTGCTTCTGGAGCCCGTGATGTCTTTGGATGTGCGCATCCCAGAGGAGTTCACAGGGGAGATCGTGAGCGATCTCAACGGGCGACGAGGCCGGATCCTCGGCATGAACCCGGAGGGGCGCGTGACCACCGTCCTCGCCGAGGTTCCGCTGGCCGAGGTGCAGAGCTACGCTTTGGACCTCAAGTCTCTCACCCAGGCGCGGGGCAGCTTCCAGATGCACTTCCTCAAGTACATGCCCGTCCCTTCGCAGATCCAGGACAAGATCATCGCCGAGGCGACGCGGGACAAGGAATGAACGTCGCGCAGTACATGAGGTCGGAGCCCGTGACGGTCCTCCCTTCCTGCTCGGTGGATGACGCGCGCGAGGTCATGGAGAAGCACGGCTTCGGACTGCTGCTTGTTGCCGCCGAGGACGCGACGCTCGATGGGTTCCTCACGCGCGCTGCATTGGCGTCGGTGGAGGATGGCTCGTTGCCCGTCTCGCGCGTTCGAGCCAAGGCGCGGTTCGAAGTATCTCCGCAGGATACCGTGGAGAAAGCGGCCCTCATCATGCTCGCCAACGGGTTGGTCGTCCTCCCCGTGGTCGAGGAAGGGCGCCTCGTCGGGGTGCTGTCGCAGACGGAGATCCTTCGTGCCCTGGCCGCCGGGCTTGGCATCGGCACCGAAGGGACGCGGGTAACTGTCAAGGTGCGGCCGAGTAGCGCGGACGTTTATCGTGTGCTGGATGTGCTGCGCAAGCACGAGGCCCGCCTGCTAAGCATCATCTGTGACCCGCCTCAGGGTGAACGCCGCAACATGGTGCTGCGCGTCCAGGGCGTTGCCGATCGCGATCTGCTGTGTCGAGAGCTCGAATCCGTGCTCACCACTGCCGACGATGCGTGAGCTTACCGTCCGCTCTGAGCGCACTGAACAGCTGATCGATATCACGAGCCAGATCAACGACGCAGTTCAGGCAGAGGGCATCGTGTCCGGGGACTGTCTGGCGTATTGCCCGCACACGACGGCTGGCGTTCTCGTGAACGAGGGGCACGATCCGTCCGTCGGGCGCGACCTGAATGGATTCCTTACGACCCTCGTGCCAGATGGCGGACGGTGGGAACACGCCGAGGGGAATGCACCGGCGCACATCAAGGCGGTGCTGGTCGGCACATCGGTTTGGATTCCGATTGAAGACGGGTCGCTTGCCCTCGGCCGCTGGCAGGCCGTCTTCTTCGCCGAGTTCGACGGCCCACGAGACCGCCACGTGTTGCTGCAGATCCGGGGTTGAATCGCCTCTGAGGGAGGGCTACAATTCCCCTCGAGAAAGACGATCGCGTGCCAGCGTAGCTCAATCGGTAGAGCAACTGACTTGTAATCAGTAGGTTGCCAGTTCGATTCTGGCCGCTGGCTCCGGCATTTTGCTGTTTGGAGGGGTACCGAAGCGGCCAAACGGGGCGGACTGTAAATCCGTTGGCGGACGCCTACGGGGGTTCGAATCCCTCCCCCTCCACTTGGCATTGCGAGAGGGCGTTGGGTACACTGCGGCACGTGCAGAACGCCCGTGTAGCTCAGGCGGTAGAGCACCCCCTTGGTAAGGGGGAGGTCATCGGTTCGATTCCGATCGCGGGCTGCCGCTTGGACAGCGGGTGGGCGTGTCGTCTGCCAATCTCCGCAGTGATTGCAAGGACGAGGTGAAGACAAGGAGGTCCTGACAAGATGGCGAAGGAAGCGTTTCAACGGACGAAGCCCCACCTGAATGTGGGCACGATCGGTCATATTGACCACGGGAAGACCACCCTGACCTCGGCGATCACGAAGATCCTCGCGGTCAAGGGGCATGCGAAGGCGATGGCGTTTGATGACATCGACAACGCACCCGAGGAGAAGGCACGCGGTATCACGATCAACGTCCGGCATGTCGAGTATCAGACCGATACGCGTCACTACGCGCACATCGACTGCCCGGGGCACGCTGACTACATCAAGAACATGATCACGGGTGCAGCGCAGATGGATGGTGCCATCCTCGTCGTCGCTGCCAACGATGGTCCGATGCCGCAGACCCGCGAGCACGTACTGCTTGCCAAGCAGGTGAATGTGCCGGCGATGGTCGTCTTCCTCAACAAGATCGACCTCGTGGACGATCCCGAGCTGATCGACCTGGTGGAGATGGAGATCCGAGAGCTGCTCTCGGAGTACGAGTTCCCCGGCGACGAAGTGCCGATCATCCGAGGCAACGCGTTCGGCGCCATGGAGCACGGCGAAGACCCGGATCATGAGGACTGTAAGCCCATCCTCGATCTCATGGAGGCCGTGGACAGCTACATCCCACTTCCGGAGCGCGAGGAGGATCGTCCGTTCCTGATGCCGATCGAGGACATCTTCTCCATCAAGGGACGAGGCACCGTGGTCACGGGGCGCGTCGAGCGAGGGAAAATCACCCCGGGGATGGAAGTGGAGATCGTCGGGATCCACGACCAGCCGCAGAAGACCGTGGCTACGAGTCTGGAGATGTTCAACAAGACCCTCGACTACGCGATCGCCGGCGACAACGTGGGCATCCTTCTGCGTGGCGTCGAGAAGGACGAAGTCGAGCGCGGTCAGGTGGTTTCCGCTCCGAAGGCGATCACGCCGCACACGAGGTTCGAGGGCGAGATCTACGTGCTGACCAGGGACGAGGGCGGACGACACAGTCCGTTCTTCACCGGATATCGGCCGCAGTTCTACTTCCGCACGACCGATATCACGGGCTCCGTGGCGCTGCCTGAGGGTGTAGAGATGGTCATGCCTGGAGACCACGTGAAGATCGAAGGGGAGCTTATCCACCATATCGCCATGGATGAGGGGCTTCGGTTTGCCGTGCGCGAAGGCGGCATCACGATCGCTTCAGGCGTCGTGACGAAGATCCTCGAATAGGGCGAGTCCCATGGCGAAGAAGGCGGAGACGGTTCTCAATGTGAGTCTTGCGTGCGCGGAGTGCTCGCGGAGGAACTACCAGACGAAGCGCAATCGGAACAACGTCCGAAACAAGCTGAGTCTGAACAAGTACTGCCGCTGGTGCCGCCGGCACACCACCCACAAAGAGGTGTGATCTCGGCGACCGGAGGGATAGGCCCGTAGCTCAACTGGCAGAGCGTCCGACTCCAAATCGGAAGGCTGGGGGTTCAAGTCCTCCCGGGCCTGGAAGAGGCGACAGGGAAGGGGAGTGGCATGTTCGAGCGCGTAGTGAGCTACCTGCGGGGTGTCCGGACCGAGATCCGACGCGTGAGCTGGCCGACGCGGAACGAAGTCATCTCGCTGACGGCGCTCATTCTGCTGCTCGTTGTCATTATGACGCTGTATATCTGGGGTGTTGACACAGTGCTCCAGGCCATTCTACGATTCTTCGCTCTGCTGTAGGGCATACGACCAAGGCACAGATCATGCGCATGAAAAAGTGGTACGCCATCCAGACCTACGCTGGCTCGGAACTGAAGGTCCGCGACGACCTCAACGAGCGAGTGGAGCGCCGCGGTTGGGAACGCTGTCTCGAGGCGTTCACCGTTGATGGCGATAGCACCTACTTCCTCGTTCCGGTGGAAGAGGTCATCACCTCGCGGAGCCGGAAGACCGCGGGGACGGAGTACCGTATCCCGTACGAATATGATCTGGTTGCGAAGCCCAACGAGCGGATCGTTCGAGGTGAGGTCATTGCGCGGAAGCCGCCGAGGCACATGGAGACGGCGGGCAAGGTCATCGAGGTCGAGGCGCTGCATCGAGTGGTCATCGAACTCACCAACCGCAATGAGGAGGAGTACCTCATCCCTGGCGATAAGCGGATCCGTCGTGATATCCGAGTCGGGGAGAAGATTCGCAACGGGGTGCCGCTGACAACCGATAGCGATGAGCACTTCGTGGTGGCCAACCGTGGGACGATTGTGGCGAGAGACAAGGTTCGCCGTGTCGTGTTCGAGGATGGCGAGGGCAAGGAGCGGGCGAGGCTGATCAACGAGAAGAATCTCGTGAAGCTGCGTAAGGGAACAGCGCTTGACAAAGATGAACTGATAGAGACCGAGGATCATATCCAGAGCCGTGCATCGGGATTGCTGAAGGTCAAGGAGTACAAGGACAAGCGTGTCGTGTCGATCCAGCGCATCGAGAAGCGGAGGCTGTTCCCCGGCTACGTGTTCGGGCGGATTGGCCTAGAGGATGATGAGATGATGGCGCTGATCGACGGCGTCAAAGGTGCGGTGCGCTACGTTGGCTCACGCTTCAAGCCGGCACCGATCGAGGGTCCGGAGATGAAGCTCATCAAGCGCAAGGCTGGCCTGCTTGAGATCCCGACGGCTTCTGCCGCAGGCGCTGCGACGGGCTCTGCGGAACCGAAAGTCGAGATCGACTTCTCGGTCGGCGAAGTGGTGGAGATCGTGGAAGGGCCGTTCGCCGATTTCACCGGAGAAGTCAAGGAGATCGACAAGGACGCTGAGGAAGTCACGGTCATGGTTAAGATCTTCGGACGAGAAACGCCGGTCCGTCTTGGGTTCGACGGCATCGAGAAGCTCTAGAGCGCGAGGACCAGGCAGGAGGAGACGCATGGCGAAGAGCGTAGCAGCGAACATCAAGCTCCACATCCCTGCGGGCCAGGCGACGCCTGCGCCTCCAGTAGGGCCTGTGCTTGGCGAGCACAAGATCAACATCATGGAGTTCTGCACGAAGTTCAACAACGCGACCAAGGGCGAGACCCAAGGCGTGCTCATCCCTGTGGTGATCTCCGTATACCTTGACGGGACCTACGATTTCATCCTCAAGCAGCCACCCGCGGCTGAACTCATCAAGATGGCAGCGGGCGTGCAGTCAGGATCGGCGGAGCCGAATCGGGTGAAGGTGGCGCGAATCAGCGAGGAGCAGGTTCGCCGGATCGCCGAGCGGAAGATGCCCGATCTGAATGCAGGAGACCTCGAAGCGGCGATGAGGATCATCAAAGGGACAGCTAAGAATATGGGAGTCGAGGTGGTCGCATCGTGAAGCACGGGAAGCGTTTCCGCAGCGCCACCGCATTGGTGGAGAGAGACCATGTCTACGGCATTCAGGAGGGCATCGAACTGCTGAAACGAGCTGCGACTGCGGGCTTCGATGAAACCGCGGAGATCACCTTCTGTCTGGGGATCAAGCCGGCGCAGACGGTCGTTCGGGGAACGTGCAATCTCCCGCACGGGACGGGGAAGACGGTGCGCGTCATCGCATTCGCCAAGGGGGAGAGCCAGTCCGCAGCTGAGGCCGCCGGCGCCGACGTGGTCGGGGGGGAGGACCTCGCGAAGCGCATCCAAGAGGGGTGGCTCGAGTTCGACAAGGTTGTGGCTACGCCGGACATGATGCCGGTGGTCGGCAAGCTCGGGAAGCTGCTCGGCCCAAGGGGCTTGATGCCGAGCCCGAAGAGCGGGACCGTGACCAAGGATGTCGGTGGCGTGATCGCTGAGCTGAAGCAGGGCATGGTCGAGTTTCGCACCGACCGGCAAGGTGTCGTGCACAGCATCTTCGGGAAGGCGTCGTTCGACGCGGAAGCCTTGCGCGAGAATCTGGAGTCACTTATCCGCAGTGTGGCCGAGGCACGCCCCGAAGAAGGGGTCAAGGGCCGATACATCCAGAAGGTGGCCATCTCGTCGACGATGGGACCTGGGCTTGTGCTCGATCCCGCAGAGATCACGGCCGTGGCCGAAGGCGAATAGCCGTAGGAGACGAGGATGGCAACTCAAGCGAAGATCGATGAAGTCGCGCTGCTTAAGGGGAAGTTCGAAGAAGCGGTAAGCCTTGTGCTTGCCGACTACCGAGGGCTCACAGCTAACGAGATGGTCGAGTTGCGCCGGCGGTTCCGCGGCGCGGGACTGGAGTATCGCGTTGTGAAGGATACGCTCGCGAGGATCGCTGCGCGAGAGGTGGGTCTCGACGAGCTGGCGGGGTTGTTTGCGGGGCCGATTGCTGTCGCGCTTGGCTACGATGATCCGGCGGCGCCATTCAAGGTGTCCGAGGCGTGCCGCAGAGCGTATCAGCCTCGCTATGAGCCACGGGGCGGACTGTTCGAGGGGGCGATCGTCCTCCAAGAGGAGTTCGCGCGCTACGCGACGTTGCCTTCTCGCGAGGAGCTTCTGAGCATGCTAGCGGGGCTGTTCGTGGCGCCCGTTCGCGGATTGGCTGTTGTGCTTCAGGCGAAACTACGAGAGCTGGCAGTGGTTCTAGGTGAAGTGCGGAAGCAGATGGAGCAGGAGAAAGAGGAGGACCGGTAATGGGTAAGGAAGAGATTCTTCAGGAGATCGAGAACATGTCGGTCAAGGACCTAGCCGATCTCGTGGAGATGATTGAGGAGCGGTTCAACGTCTCTGCTGCCGTCGCGGCGGCGCCGGTCGCGGTTGCCGCGGCTCCCGGTGAGGCCGCCGACGGCGGGGATGGCGGCTCCGACACGGTCACGGTCGTGCTGACGAACGTCGGTCAGAAGAAGATTCAGGTCATCAAGGAGATCAAGGAGATCACCGGGAAGGGCCTGAAGGAGTGCAAGGAACTCGTGGACAGCCTCCCGGCGACGATCAAGGAGAACGTTGGCATTGACGAGGCCCAGAGCTTGAAGGAGACCCTGGAAGGCGCTGGGGCCGAGGTCGAGTTCAAGTCGTAGCCGATCGCTGTGCTACGAAGGGAACACGAGATGAACGGTTGCCTGCCTCTGGGCGTATCGCGCCCTGAGGCGGACCGTTTTTTGTGTGCGGGAGGATGATGAGGCAGCGAGAGCGACGTTCCTACGGGCAGATTCAAGAAGTCCTCCCTCCGCCGTACCTCCTGAAGGACGTGCGGGAGTCCTTCGCGAGGTTCGTCGAGACGGGAATCAAGAAGGCTTTCGCTGATGTCTCTCCGATTCAGGGGCACGGCAAGGATGGCTTGTCCCTCGAGCTGTTTGACTCGTACCTGGGGGAGGCGCGAAACAGCGAGTCCGAGTGCAAGGACAAGGACTTGACGTTCTCTCAACCCCTACGCGTCACCGCGCGGCTGCTCCAGGATGGTGAGACGCTGCAGGAGACGGAGCTTTACGTTGGGGACTTCCCGATGATGACCAGCCGCGGCACGTTCATCATCAACGGTTCGGAGAACGCACTGGTGAATGAGCTCACTCGATCCCCGGGCGTGTATCTGACCGAAGAGGATCAGAACCTGTACAAAGGGCATATTCTTCCCGAGCTTGGGGCGTGGCTGGAGATCGTCCTCGACACACGTCGTCAGACGCTGCGTGCCAATCTGGATCGTAAGGCTCGGGTTCCCGCGACCCTTCTTCTGAAGGCACTGGGATTCGACGAGCGGCGTATCCTCTCGTACTTCAGCTTCCCGGTCTCGCCGGTGACGATCGAGGCGCTCGATCCGTACATCGGCTTTCTCGCCGCAGACGAGGTCGAGATCGACGGTGAACGCATTCTGTCCCCTGGCGAGCCGCTGCAGAAGGAACGGCTGGCTGTGCTGCAGGAAGCGGGGCTGGACGCTCTACGGCTCGTCGACCAGTACATCCAGAAGTCCCTTGGCGAGGATCAGATCGCCACGCAGGAGGACGCACTCCGCGCCGTCTACCATCGGTTGCGGCCGTCGGATCGATCATCGCCAGCACAGATGGCAGAGTACATAGAGAATCTCTATTTCCACCCTCAGAGCTACCACCTGTCGGAGGTAGGGCGGTTCAAGGTCAATCGCAAGCTGGGATTGGAGCTCAAGCAGCCTGTGCTCTATCTGGCGGATATCGTGCGCACGATCAAGGTGCTGCTGAAGGTCCCGGGCGACCGTCACCTATTGGACGAGAAGGACCATCTCGCTAACAAGCGTGTCCGCCTTCCCGGAGAGCTGGCGGAGAACGCGCTGCGTACCGGGCTCGTGCGGATGGCGCGGATCGCTCGCGACAAGCTGTCGAAATACGCACTCGACGAGAAGGACACGATCAGACGGTTGATCTCCACTCGCACCGTGCAAGGGGCGATCAACCAGGTGTTCTACACGGGGCGATTCTCGCAGTTCCTCGAGCAGACGAACCCGCTCACCGAGCTGACGCACAAGAGGCGGCTGAGCGCCTTGGGCGGTGGGCTCACGAAGCGGCGGGCGAAGATCGAGGTGCGCGACGTCCACAGCTCTCACTACGCGAGGATCTGCCCAATCGAGACGCCGGAGGGGCAGAACATCGGTCTGATCACCTCCCTGGCCACGTACGCGAGCATCAACGAGTTCGGCTTCCTCATCGCGCCGTATCGCCGCGTCGTCAACGGGAAGGTAACTGACGAGATCGTGTGGCTGATGGCCGACGAGGAGGAGCGGTACAGGATCACTCCGGCGACGACAGCGGTGGACAAGAAGGGGAAGATCCTCGGCGAGATGGTCGAGGTGCGAACCGGGCGCGAGGAACTCGGTCTGGAACCGCCGAACGTCGTCGATTTCATCGGCGTCTCGCCGAAGGCGCTGGTTGGCGTTTCGTCGACCCTCATCCCCTTCCTCGAGCACGACGACTCGAACCGCGCGCTCATGGGGGCGAACATGCAGCGGCAGGCTGTTCCGTTGCTCCGCCCAGAGGCACCGCTCGTGGGCACTGGGATGGAACGCCAGGCGGCGATGGACTCAGGGATGCTCCTCGTGGCCGAGGCGGAAGGGATCGTGGCCGAGGTGGATGCCAGCCACGTCGTCATCAAGAGCGGGAGGAAGAAGACCGCGTACCCGTTGGTGAACTTCGAGCGATCGAACCAGGATACGATCCTTCACCAGCGGCCAGTGGTCAGCGAAGGGGAGGCGGTCAAGGTAGGGGACCTCCTTGCCGATGGTCCGTCGAGCGACCTTGGAGAGGTCGCTCTTGGGCGCAACCTGCTGGTGGCGATCATGCCATTTGAGGGCTACAACTACGAAGACGCGATTGTCATCAGTGAGAAGGTCGTTCGAGAGGACGCGCTGGACTCGATCCATATCGAGGAGTTTGAGGTCAAGGCGGAAGAGACGAAGCTCGGCCCCGAGGAGATCACCGCCGACATCCCCAACATCTCCAAGGAGGATCTGAAGAACCTCGACGAACATGGGGTGATCCGCGTGGGGACGGTTGTTCGCACGGGGGACATCCTGGTCGGCAAGATCACACCGAGGGGCGAGTCGGAGCCCACGCCGGAAGAGAAGATCTTCCGCTCAATCTTCGGAGAGCGTGCACGCAACGTGAAGAACACCTCTCTTCGCATGAGGCCGGTTTCGGGAACAGCGAAGGTGATCAAGGTCAAGCGCTTCCTTCGCGACAGCGGGGACGAGCTGGACGCCGGGGTCAACGAATTGGTGAAGGTGTTCGTCGCACAGCGGAAGAAGATCTCGGTCGGTGACAAGCTGGCCGGCCGGCACGGGAACAAAGGCGTCATCTCGAAGATCCTCCCGGAGGAGGACATGCCTTACCTCCCGGACGGAACGCCGGTGGACGTCCTGCTGAATCCGATGGGCGTGCCGTCCCGCATGAACCTCGGACAGATCTTCGAGGCGAATCTCGGTTGGCTGGCGCATCTGCGGGGTGAACACGTCGCGTCCCCGATCTTCGATGGCGCACAAGAGACGGAGATCCTCAGCGCACTGCGTGAAGAGCGGATCAAGGCGGGACTTGACGAGGGTGACAATCTCGACGGGAAGGTGGTTCTCCGCGATGGCCGCACCGGACTTCCGTTCTCGCGCCCGATCACCGTCGGTTACATGTGCATCCTCAAGCTGGAGCACATCGCCGACGAGAAGATCCACGCTCGGTCGACCGGCCCGTATGCGCTCATCACACAGCAGCCACTGGGTGGCAAGGCGCAGTTCGGCGGTCAGCGCTTGGGCGAGATGGAGGTGTGGGCGCTCGAAGCCTACGGGGCGTCGACACTGCTGCAGGAGATGCTCACGGTGAAATCGGATGACACGCGGGGGCGCATCCAGCTCTACAAGGCAATCCTCAAAGGAGAGGAGTTTCCCAAGCCGGGCCTGCCGGAATCGTTCCGCGTGCTCGTACGGGAACTGCGCAGCCTCGGCTTGCAGCCGCGACTCTACGACAAGGACGACCACGAGATTGACATCACCTAGCGAGCCGCAGCCCGCGGAGGAGCACGCCGCGGGCTTCGTTCTCTATCGCATCAGCCGCTCGGGCGGCCTGGAGTTTCTTCTTCTGCGCCAT
>Ga0272441_10001922_pt1 | contig 43460 bp, 31 predicted proteins | sample SSMProp6N_FD_193582 | JGI IMG/M metagenome (GOLD analysis project Ga0272441, IMG submission 193582) | Marine sediment archaeal communities from Little Sippewissett salt marsh, Falmouth, MA, United States - SSM-Prop-6N | ecosystem: Environmental > Aquatic > Marine > Wetlands > Sediment ...
CCGGCCCGGTTCTCGAACTTCATCACGGCGATCGTCGGCCGGACGAGATCCGGCGAGGCACTGGACCACATGCGGTACTCGTAGCTTTCGCACCCGACCGCCAGCAGCCCGGCCGTGCACGCCGCGAGCAGGAGTAGCCGTTTCATATTCGTTCCCTCGAAAGCGCGCAGCGGAAGATGCCACGCCACGGGTCTTATCGGCGGGAAGAGGATGTGGGGTTTAGGCAGGAACCCTCACCACAGAGCCACGGAGAACACAGAGAACACATGGGCGGGTGCCACGGTTCACTGGCCAAACCGTGGAGCACGGGTTGCGAGCAAGCCGTGGCACCCGTGCACTTGGGTACGGCTATTCATCAGCGGTCGGGCGAGAGCTCGGCTCGTCGAGGCCGAGAAGGTGCGGGGTGGTTTCGAGTTCGGGCTTCGCTCCGGCCGGCCGACCGCGGGACGGGTCGGTCTCCTTGGGAATCTCGAAGCCCACGGGATCCGCCTCACCTTCCGGCGAGACGTACACGCTAAGCCGCGGGTAGTAGGAGATGTCGATGGTCCGCCACGCGTCGGGCTTCAGCCGTTCCCGCCGCAGGACGCGTTCCTGGTTGGGCACACGCTCCCACCCGCCGAACTGGTTGACGAAATACCAAAGCTCCACGCGCCAGATCATGTCGCCCTTGGCCGCGTAGAACTCGCGCGTCCGCATCAGCTCCACGAGCATCGTCGCCCGCTTCCCGTGCCCGCGGAGGAACAGCACGCGGCGGACCTCCATGAAGTCCTTGAGGTCACGGACGAAGGCCAGCAGGTCCCTTGCGTCTTCCTTGACGAAGTCTTCTTCGCGCTCCGGCGGCAGGCCGAGCTGCCTGCGGCGCAGGGCCGCCAGCCGCAGCAGCCGCGCATCGACGAATCGCAGGTCGATCCCCTCGATCACCCGGCCGTCCTTGAGGACCAGCCCCAGGTCGTACGCCGCGTCGCCGGGCAGGTCGCGGAAGGCGAACTCGCCGGTCCTTGCGTCGAACTCCGCGGGCGAGTAGATGCTGCCCGAGGCCCGGCCGACCGCGTACAGCCGCGACACCACGCTGCCGGGGCCCAGCTTCCCGCGTATCCCTCCACGCTTGGGCGGCGACACCAGCGGCGGGTCAGGCGTCAGAGCCGGCCGGGGGGTCGGCACCCCCCCGACGGCGACGGCCGCGAGCCACACCGCCAGCGCCAACCCCACAAGGCGCCTCGCCGACCTGTTGATGAAATCCGTCATTTTCCCGCCAAGCGCTGGAAGTCCACTTGCCTTGCGGCCGGGGGGTCCATAGTGTATCATTTTGTTTTCGTCTCCCGTAGCGACAAGTGAGCAATCCGTGACGAGAAGAATCGCACCTCTCCTGCTCGTGAGCGTGGCTTGGGCGGCCCTGCCTGTCCCGCGGGTAGCGCGTGGACAAGGTGCCGAAGACGTGAATCTGCGCAGCGTCGTCGGTACGGTCGGCAACTACGTGCGCCTCGGCGAATGGGCCGAAGTCATCGTGACGGTCCGCAACGAGACCGATGGGGATGCCCCCGCCCTCATCACCCTCGTGGTGCCGGGCGGGACGGGCGTCGAGGAACGGTTCTCGGCCGAAGCGGCGCTGCCCGCCCGATCGATGCGGAGGATCCGCCTGTCGCTGCGCGTCCCCGCGGACGCCCCGCAGCGGAGCGAGGAAGCCCGCGGCAAGCTGCTGCCCGAAACGGAAATGCCCCTGCTGATCCGCACGCCGGGCGGCGGGCAGGTTCGTCGGACGTATCAGCCGCAGACGTACCCGCCGAATGTGTATCCGATCTGCCACGCGGCCTCGGGCAGGACCTCGGAACCGCACGACACCACCAGCTACCTCGCCCGACTCGACGGCAAGCCATTGAGCGATGCGCGTCTGCTGGGCACGCGTGCCTCCGCGCTTCCGGACGTGTGGCAGGGCTACCGCGTCATCCGCGTCCTTCTGCTTTACAGCTCAGCGGCGAACGATCTTCGCCCCTCGCAGATCACCGCCCTGCTTGACTGGGTCCGCAGCGGCGGCACCCTGATTCTCCCGGGCGACGCCCTACTGCCCGAGGCGCTTCGCGGCCCGCTCGGCCCGGCCGCCGGCGCAGGCGCCGTCGGTCTCCACCGTGTCGAACGTCTCGACGTCAGCCGGCTCGGCCCTGAAGGCCCGGAGCAGATAGCCGACCGGGAACTCGACTGGCCCATGCCCTTCGTGCAGTTCTACCCCGCGACCGCTGAGGTGCTCTACGAGGCCAACGGGCTTCCGCTGATGCTCCGGTCCGAAGTGGGCCGCGGCCGCATCCTCACGCTGGCCGTGCCCGTCGGCGCTCTGCACCAGCGCGACGGCACGGACCAGGCGTTCCACCAGCTTTGGAACGCTGCCGGGCCTTCCGCATCGGACCGTCTGCATCCGCCTCTGGACACCGGGCGGTTCATGGAAGCAGCCGAGGGGCAGGCGTTGGCCCCGGGCGAGACAGCCTTGCAGGCCATCGCGGGGCGGCGAGGGCCTCCGCCCGCAGCGCCGCTCACCGTCATCGGAATCCTGGCGGCTGCGGCGGTCGTCCTTGGCCTGCTGATGCGTTTCCGCCGCCGCGGGGAGTTTGTGTGGCTCTTCCTGGTACCGGCGGCCGCGGCGTTGGGGATCGGCCTGTACGCCTACGGCCGGGCTCAGGTCGCCCCGGAGCAACTCACCTACGTCGGGCTGATCACGCCGGCCGACGAGGGGACACTCCGCGTCCAGCAGGTCTTCGCCTACTACAGCGGTCGCGACACCAGCACGCTGACGTTCACGGCGGGCGGACCGCGCGGGTCGATCGAGCCTCTTGAGTTCGGCGAGGCGACGGCCGCCGCCAATGAGGTTCGTTCCGGCGCGACCATGACGCTGCCCGACAGGACGGTCTATACCGGCTCCGGGTGTGCGTTCCTCGTCGATCAGTTCGTGTCGGGCTCGACCATCGACGGTAACGTAACGTTCGACGCGGGCGGCCTCCGCGGCGCGATCACGAACCGGCTGCCGGCCGATATCGGGAACGCCGTCGTGTACGCGGGGCGGCGGACGTACCGCCTCGACGACGCGGCCGGCGGCGAGGCGGGAAGGCTCCGCGCCGGTGCGGAGACGTGCATTCGGGTCGGTGAGGAGCAACTGCTCCGCACGGTGGAGTTCCCGGAAGGCCCGTCGGGCCCGGCGGCGCGGCTGGCGGCTGCGCGACAGGCCCAGCAACAGCCCGCGGGCGCCGCACCCGGCCAGCAGGAGCCGCCACGCGTAAAGGGCGAGTTCACCGGCGAGGCGATCCTCTCCACGACCAGCCGCATCCGCAACGAGCTTGTCGGACGCCTGGTGGCCGTTCCCGGCTTTCAGCATCACGTCAGTCGTGCCCCCGTGCTGATCGGATATGCCGCCCACAGCCCGGTGGACCCGCTGCCCGGCCGCGAGCCCGCGCGACAGGGATGGTCCGTTGTCGTCCAGCCATTGGCGATCGAGCCGCCGTCACCGGCTGACCGTGACAAGCCCGTGTATATCCCCGCCGGCTTCACGCGCGTGGAGTTCTCACACCGCGGCTCGCCCATCTGGAACATGCTGGCGGAGCGGTTCGAGCCGTCGAAGTTCCCGGGCGAACTCATCGTGAAGGCCCGCCCGCCGGAGGGCTTCGGCGGGCTGCGCGATTCGGGGGCTGTTCTCATGATCAGCCTCCGCGCAAGCCAGCACCGCCTGACGGTGTCGGGCGTGGTCGGGGGCGATGTGCGCGGCGGACGGCGCGACGAGGTCGCCCGGTTCGAGCCGGCGCGACTGACCAACCAGAAGGTGGAGCTTGCGGAGACCGAGACGTACCAGGACGAAGACGGCGCGTACGTGCTCTCTCTGAAGGTTGACCCCTCCGGCCTGGCCCCCGGCGAAACCGTGGCGGTGGAAGACATGGCGGACTGGGTGTTCGAGAGCGTGGACGTGGCCCTGAAAGGAAAACCGAAGTGACACCGACCGACAACACCGCCGCGGCCCCCGCGACCGAAGCGATGCCCGCGCCCGGAACGCGCGAGGTCGTCGTCCGATGCGAGGGTCTGACGAAGGAATACGACGAGATTACGGCGCTCAAGGCGCTGGACCTGGAGATCCTGCGCGGGCACGTATTCGGATACATCGGGCACAACGGGGCGGGCAAGACGACGACGATTCGCATCCTGGCGGGGCTGCTCGAGCCGACGCGCGGGCGGGCGGAGATCGCCGGCGAGGACGTGGTCGAGCGCCGCGGCGCGATCAAGTCGCTGGTCGGCTACATGCCCGACCATTTCGGCGTGTATGACCAGATGCGGGTCTGGGAATACCTCGACTTCTTCGGGGCGGCCTTCCGGATCCCCCGCCGCAAGCGGCGCGATCGCATCGACTACATCCTCGACGTCACCGACGCCGAGTACATGCGCGACCGATTCGTCGATACGCTCTCGCGCGGCATGAAGCAGCGCGTGGGCATCGCGCGAACGCTCATGCACGACCCGGCCGTCCTGTTGCTCGACGAGCCCGCCAGCGGGCTCGACCCCCAAGCACGCGTCCAGATGCGCAAGCTCCTGCGACGCCTCGCCGACGCGGGCAAGACACTGCTGGTCAGTTCGCACATCCTGCCGGAGCTGGCGGCCGTCTGCGACACAATCGGCATCATCCACCAAGGCACGCTGCGCGCGTCGGGCCCGATCGACCAAGTGCTCTCCGAGCTTCATCGCGACCGGCTGATGGAATTCCGCCTGCACGAAGGCGTCGAGCGGGCGGCCGAGGTCCTTAGGGCCGAGGACGCGTGCTCGCAACTGGACGAGGCCGACGCCGTACAGGGCTTGCTGCGGTTCCGCTTCAGCGGGGACGACGCGGCGATGGCAGGCCTGCTGGGCCGCGTGGCGGCGTCGGCCAAGGTCGTCACGCTGCGCGAAGTGCCGCTCAGCCTCGAGGACGCCTACATGGCGATCAGCGGGCTGGAAAGCGAGGAAGAACCGGAGTTGATGGAAGCCCCCGACGAGGCCGCCGGAGCCGCCAAGGAATGATCCGCAACCCAATCATCCATCGCGAACTGCTGTCCGCCCTGCGGACGAGGAAGGCCATCCTGCTCCAGGTGCTCTTCCTGCTGGTGACGGGCGCGCTGATCCTGCTTTACTGGCCGGCCGGCGGAATCCAGGACGTCGGCGGGCAGGAAGCGCGGCGAATCTTCGGCGTGCTCGCCCTCGGCGAGATCGTGATGGTGATCCTCTTCGCGCCGGCTTTCACCGCTGCGGCGCTCACGAGCGAGCGCGAACGCAGAACGCTGGAGAGCCTCTTTGCCACCGCCATGCGCCCCCGGGACATCGCCGTGGGCAAGATTGTCGGCTCGCTGGGCTTCCTGTTCCTGGTAATTCTCACCGGCGTGCCCGGACTCGCCATGCCCTTCCTTCTTGGCGGCATCGAGGGCACACAGTTCCTGGCGGCGCTCGGCATTCTGCTGCTGACGGCCGTCTATCTGGGCATGATCGGCCTGCTTATCAGCGCCGTCATGCACCGCAGCTATCGCGCCATCATCACCACCTACGCCATTCTGCTGGGCGTGTGCTTTCTGGTCGCGATGCCCGCGACGCCGCTGAGCAACCACCTGATCAACCGCGGCGGGCCTGCGTGGCGTGGCGTGCTGCACGTCCTGGCGTCACTGAGCCCGCTGGAGGCGATGCTTTCGGCCGTCTGGCCGGGACATGCGTGGTCGCGCGGCGCGCCCGGCTGGCCGGCGTTCTGGCAACTGCACCTTCCGCTGGCGGGGGCCGTGACGCTCGTGTCGGCTGGCGTGTGCCTCCACAAACTCCGCCGTCCGGCCGCACCGCCCCGTCCGCGCGAGCGGCTGAAGGTGGTCGAACGGGGCCAGATTACCGCCCGGACGTTCCTGTTCCTGATCGACCCGCGGAAGCGGAAGAAGATGATCCGCTGGTGGCAAAACCCGATGTTCATCAAGGAGTTTCGCACCCGCCCGATGCTTCAGGCCCAGTGGCTGATCCGCGCGTTTGGCTGGTGCGTGATCATCTCCATTCTGCTGATGATCGCCCAGTCGGTCACGGTGCAGGCCATGCTGCCCGACCGGCCCGGAACACGAATCATCGAGGAGGACCTGCCCACCGTGATCGCGGCCCTTTCGGTGCTGGTGCTGCTATTGGTGGGTCCGGCAATCACCGGCGGGACGCTCTGCGCTGATCGCGAGGCCGGCGTCTGGGATCTCATCCGAACCACGCGCCTGTCCAGCGTGCGGATCGTCACCGGCAAGTTTGGGGCTGCCATCATCCCGCTGCTGCTGCTGGTTATGGCCATCCTCCCAACCCTCGTGGTGCTGCCGTTCTTCGTGAGCTTCCGCGTCAATCTGTGGCCGACGATCCTGGCGGTTCTGTCCGTAGTCCTGATGACCGCCCTGTTCGTCGCGGCCGCCGGCATGTTCTTCTCCAGCCTGTTCTCCCGGACCGCCACCGCCACTGCCTGGACCTACGCGCTGGTCATTTCGCTCGGCCTGTTGACACTGCTGATGCTGCTCGGCGAGGGTCGCTTCAGCCAGCGGATCATCGCAGGGGCATTCGTCGTCAGCCCGCTCGCAGCCGCCCTCGACGCGGCCGGCAGCGCCGCGATGATCAAATACCAGGTCCGAACCCCCCACCTGCAGCTCATGGCTGTCGCCACGGTCGCCATGTTCCTGGTCGCCGTGGTGCGCGTGATCCAGCTTCGCCGTCCGGACAGATAGGAGTCCCCCCGTGCTTTTGCCGCAACGCATACTCAGCCTTGCCGTCCTGCTTGCCGCGGGCCTCGGGGTCGCCGCCGGAGCGCAGGACCCCTCACTTCCGCGCCCGGAGTGGCCGAAGGACCCTAGGCTCGGTCCGCGCGGAACTGCTGCGGACGTCCGGTTGCTGGCCACCGTGGCCACCGAAGAAGACCCTCGCGTTCGCGAAGCGGCCGTCGCGGACCTCGGCAATACGCGTCGCTCTGAGGCCCTCCCCGCCATTCGCAAGGCCCTTCATGACGCTGACGTCAAGGTGCGCTGCGCGGCTGTGCGGGCGGCCGCCGAACTGGGCAACGAGGACGGCTGGGAGCTGGTCCGGCAGGCCCTGGGCGACGAGGACGCCGTAGCCCTGGCCGCGATGGCGGCCATCCGGCGGCACCATCGCACGGACGTCGCGCCCGACGTCGCCGGCCTGGTCGGCGAGAGAAACCGAGCCGTGAAACTCGCGGCTGTTCAGACACTGACGCTCCTCGGGCGCCCCGCGCCCGTGGACGCCCTGCGACGAATGCTCTCGGACGGCGACCTGGCCGCTCGCGTTCACGCCGTCCAGAACGCTCGCCTGCTGCCGGCGGCCGACCTGGAGGCACTGTCGGGGCGGTTGCTTGATCTGGCGATGTCGGGTGAAGAGCCGGCGCTTCGGGCGGGAGCCGTCACCGCCCTCGGCAAGCTGCCCTTCACGGATGTACCGGACTCGCGGCATGAGGCGGCCCTTCTCGGTGCGGACGCCGCGAAGAAGCGCGGCGTTCTGGTGGACCGAGCGGTTACCGACCCTCACCCGCTGCTCCGCCGGGCGGCACTGCGAGCCCTAGCGCACGGCGTCGAGGCCGGCCACGTGAGGCGCAACGACCTTGTCCAGACGCTGAACGACTTCGCCTTCCACGAGGAGAAGTCGGGCCTCGTGCGGCTGGCGGGGATCCGCATCTGCGGGCAGCTACAGCTTCGTGAGTGCACGGAGGCCGTCTTCGGCATCATGCAAGCGACGGCCTACGATGACTGGGACGTGCCCGGCCGGGACAACCGCGGCGCGCCGGCCGGTGACCTGCATTACGAAAGCCGGCTGGCGCTGATCGCTGTCGCCGAATCGGGCCCGCAGGGACGAGCGACCGTCGCGGCCGTTGCGCTCCCCGGCCTCTCCCGCGCCGTCGAGGCTCTGAGCGACCTGCCAGCGACCGATGATGTGTCGGCTGTCGCCCAGAAGGCCGGGGAACTGCGTGAGCGTCTCGAGCAGATCGAGGAGGAGATCCGCAAGGCGCGCGCGAAGCGGCGCGGTCGCGACGCCGCTGCGTCGGCTGATCGCCTCCGTTCGCTCGGGCAAGAGCGTGAGAAGGCCCAGCGCGAACTCGCCAAGGCAACCGAGCGACTGACCGACTACCGCCGGCGGCCTCGGGCCGAGCGGAACATCCGCGCGTGCTGCCTGCTCCTGGGACACGCGCAGGACGCAGCGGCTGCCGATGACCTGCTGGCCTTGCTGGGCGAGATCGAGATCAACTCCAACATCCACATCGAGCTCTGCGGCGCTCTTGCTCGCATTGCGGCGGCTCACCCCGCGACGCGCGACGCCTCGGTAACTGCCCTGTTGCGCACGTTAGCGGACAACGTCAAGGCGGGCAAACGCTGGGCGCGAGCCGTCGCCGCCATGGCCCAGCCGCCACCGTTCAGCGAATATGCCGCCGCCGCCGTGGCCGAGGCGCTGATCGATATGCGCGCCCATCACGCGGTGGACGACATCGCGGCGCTCGCCCTCGTTCGTGCGGGCGAGGTCCGCCTAACCCATGCGGCGGCCGCTGTGGCCAGACGGATCACCCCGTTAGCCCAAACCGAGAACGCGCCGGCCGAGTTCCGGCAGGCGGCCATCGAACTGCAGATCCGTCTGCTCTCGGATCGGGCGCAGAGCACCGAGGCCCGGTTCTACGCCGCCCGCGGGTTGGGGGATCTTGACGCAGTGGGCGACCCCGTCTCCCAAATGCTGCAGGAGATTCTTGCCAACGATCGTCTGCGCAGCCCGGCGGCGCTTCCGCTGTTGAAGGCCACGGCGTGGGCTCTCCAGAAAACGACCGGCCACGCCGCGACAGTTCCGGAAGTCCGGCCGCGCTCGGGGAACTGGGTGATCACGGAGATCCGGAGCCCCAGGTAGTCCTCGGGGGCGGGCGGGCACTAGGGCGCGAGCCGGCGGGCGGCGTCCGCCTCGGCCCGCGCCGACAGGACCTTGCCGAAGTACACGCGGTGGTAGTCGTCGTCAACGTACGCGCCGGAGAGAATCTGGTCAGCCAGCTTCGCCGGCAGCACGTCGTTGCTGTGGACGACCTGACACTCATAGACGATGGGGCATTCGGCGACTGCCGGGGCGAGTACGGTCTGCCCTCGCTCGGCCGTCAGCTTGCACTCCGCGAACTTGTCGAGATCGCGCCCGCTGCGCGAGCCACACAGCGCGCACGCCATGCTGTGTGATTCCTCCGGCACATTCACGGTGAAGCACCCGTTGTGCTCGATACACGAATACGTGTACCGGCTCGGGCGCACCAGCACGGTCCAGATTGGCATGCCCCAGATGGAACCCAGCGACCCCCAGCCGATCGTCATGAGGTTGGGCTTGCCGGCCGCGTCGTAGCTGCCCAGCAGCAGCCCGCGTGAGGTCATCGCGTCGATCACGCGATCGTAGTGAGCCGTGATACGAATCTTCTCTTTGGCCATCGAACGCTCCTCTGTGCCTACCTGCGGAAGCCCGGCTAGGACACTATAGGCGTTCCTGATCGACCGCGGCGTCGTACTCGCCCCGCAGCAAGGCCTGGACAAAACGCGCAAGTGTACCCCCGGCTTCTTCCCTATCCGCGTCGAGCACTCGGTCAGCGACTTCCCGAGCCCCTTCCGCGGCCTGCGCGACAGCTACGCCCAGGCCTGCACCGCGGAGCATGGGGGCGTCGTTGATATCGTCTCCGACAGCGGCGATCTGGCTTGGCCCGATGCGGCGAGACTGAGCGACGTAGAGAATCCCCGCCATCTTGTCCGCGCCGGCGGCGTGCGCCTCGACAATAGTCACCCCGTAGTTCGGAGCGAGGATGGCATGCACGTTGAGCTGCCCCCGGAACCGCTCGAGCAGCCGGGGCGCGAGTTCCCGGGCGGCAGTCGGCTCCGCGATCGCGGAGACGCGAAGCGGATCGGGCATCCCACGCGCATCCGCCAGGCGCGGAACGCTCCGCACGCGGGCATTCGTTTCGCGGAACCACCCGCCGTCCGCCACGCCACCCCCGCGATCCGTCACGAAGTAGTCCAGCCCATGCCGCCAACCATCCACCAGCGCCATCGTGGACAGCCGCGCCTCCGCCAAGGCATCATCGAACTCGCACGCCAAATCGCGAGGGATGCACCGGTAGCGCAGCGTCCGCCCCGAGACCGGCTCGGACACCAGCGCCCCCCCGACCAAGACGAGGGGTTGGTGCGGCTTGGCGAATCGAAGCTGCCGCCAGACCCCGGCTGTCTCGACGTAGCTGCGTCCCGTGGCAAGGACGACGAGCAGACCGGCCGCGCGGGCTTCAGCGAGGGCAGCGACCATCTGCGGCGGCACGCAGCTGTCGGGGCCCACGAGCGTTCCGTCCACGTCGATCGCGAGCAAGCGAAAGCGCGTGTGCCGCGGCCTACTCATGCTTCGCCGCGGGAGTGTACCTGCAAATGCAGTCGTTCACGTCACATCCGATGCGCGACGCTACCTGTTCGTTCTTGACGACCGACAGGCGCAGGGCATCCACCCGGAACTCCGCGTCGAAGTTCGTCTCCACCGAACGCCCCATCCCCTCGAGTACCACAAGATCCGCATCTTCGGCTGCCTCGTTTAGCTCGTCCGACACCTCCGACAGATCCAGCACAGGCAGGTCCGTTCCCGTCGAGACCGCCTCCATCATGTTGCCCACGATCAGTGCGTCCAGGTCGCGGTCTTGCCCCGCCAGGCGCTCGACGATGTCCACCACCTCGTTCACGGTGACGTCATTGAGCGACGGCCGCTCGTTCGCTGCCAGCACGACCGCGGTGCCCGCCATCGCCATCTCGCGGGCCAGCGGCAACGCGCCGAGGATGAAATCGCTGCCGGCGTTGTCCACGAAGAACACGGCCTTGCTCCATCTCGCAGGCGGTGCCTCTGCGAAGGCCGCCGACAGCGCGTCGAAATCGTCGATGAACCACGGGCGCTGCGGGGTCGCCTCGATGGCCGCAAGAAAGTCCTGCTCCTCCTGCGGCCGCATCTCCGGGTCAATGCCCAGGTCGAACAGGTTTCCCGCGAACACGCCGCGAACGAGCGCCTCCCACTTGTCCGCGTCCTCCAGCGTGTGTAGGCGGTGGACCAGTTCGGGATACATGTCGGCCGCCCGGGCGTCGGCGTGGTCTTTGACCAGGTCAAGGGCGTCTTCGAGGCGATGCATCCGCAGCACTTTGTCGCGGGCGCGGTCGAGCTCCACCAGGTCCAGCCTGCCGGAGGGCAAGGCGGTCGGGTGCTCTCGAAGCGACGCGACCAGTTCGCTGAACTCCTGCCGGGCATCCTCGATGCGTGACCTGGCATCGCGCCCATAGCGCCGGGTCGCATGCCCGAGGATATCGTCGAACACGCGGCTGAACACATCGAGCCATTGCTCGCGTGCGGCCTGGTCGGAAGTGAGATCCCAGTGAAGCGGAACGTAACTGTCCGGATCGCTCAGGAGGGCGAAACCACTCATCAAAACACCGGATGCGCCTTCAAGCCGGCCCGTCCGTCGGGCCCGATCTTCGGCGAATCCTATCAGCGCGTCTCACGACAGTCAACAACCAAGGCGACCTGCTCGGCTCCGTATCTCCCCCCGCACGAGGGGGCCGGGCCCGCCGGGGTCGCGCGCAACGGCGAGAAAACTCTTGCGATTGCGGGTACTTGGTGTTAGCTGTTAATTGAAGATGAAGTTGGTATGGTGTCGTCAATTCCGGCAGGAAAGGAACGAAACTCCATGAGCGAGATTCGGGTTGCCGTGTCCGGCATCGGGAACTGCGCCTCGTCTCTGATTCAGGGGGTGCATTACTATCGCGACAGCTTCGCCCGCGGCGAGGAGCCCGTCGGGCTGGCCCATCCCGTTCTGGGCGGGTACGCGCCGGGCGACATCCGCTTCGTGGCCGCTATCGATATCGACCGGCGCAAGGTGGCCCGCCCGCTCCACGAGGCGATCTTCGCCAAGCCCAACTGCACTCAGGTCTTCTACGACGACTTCCGCTATGACGACGTGACCGTTCGCATGGGGGCGCTCCTGGACGGCTGCGCCGAACACATGGCCGAGTATGCCGAGGACCGCGCGTTCGCTCCGTCGGATGAGCCGTCGGCCGATCGGAAGGACATCGAGAAGCTCCTTCGCGACACCGGCGCCGAAGTGCTGATGAACTACGTCCCCGTCGGCTCGCAACAGGCGACCGAGTTCTATGCCGAGTGCTGCTTGGCCACGGGCGTGAGCCTGATCAACTGCATCCCGGTGTTCATCGTATCTGACGCCGCCTGGGGCAAGCGATTTGCGGACGCCGGCATCCCCTGCGTCGGCGACGATATCAAGGCTCAGGTGGGCGCGACCATCACGCACCGCGTGTTGACGCGGATGATGACCGACCGCGGGGCGAAGATCGACGCGACGTACCAGTTGAACACGGCCGGAAACACCGACTTCCTGAACATGCTCGACCGCAAGCGGTTGGGCAGCAAGAAGATCTCGAAGACGGAGGCCGTCCAGAGCCAGCTCGACGTGCCCCTGCCGCCGGATCAGGTGCACATCGGCCCGGCAGACTACGTGCCGTGGCAATTGGACAACAAAGTGTGCTTCCTGCGGATCGAGGCGCGCGGGTTCGGCGGGGTCCCGTTGAACCTCGAGGCGCGCCTGAGCGTGGAGGACTCGCCGAACTCCGCCGGCGAGACGATCGACGCGGTGCGCGTATGCAAGCTGGCCCGGGATGCGGGGCTTTCCGGGCCGCTCGACGCCATCAGCGCGTTTACCATGAAGCATCCACCGGTGCAGTACACCGACTCGCAGGCCCGCGAGATGCTCGACGCCTTCATCGCCGAGTACTCCCAAACACGCACGCCGTCCCCCGGCGCCCACCCGGAAACCGGCCGAGGGGAATACCAGCCAGCCGACGAGATCACCGTCCCGAAGTGACCCCGCGCCCAACGCCATGACGAGAGCGCCGGCGCAGGCGGCCGCTCGATTGAGCACAGTGTCGTCTTCGCAAGACGTGAACGGTCTGCGCCCGGGGGCGTCTACGACCGGCCCGCCAACGCCTTGACCGACCAAGGAGCCCCAGACGCAGATGAATCGCCGCCTACCCGCCGAAGAGCCGGTTCAGCCTGTCGCCCGGGACGAGCGCCGCGCTCGCATCCTGTCCGGCAGCCTGTTTGCGGCGATGTGGCGGCTGGCGATGCCCATGATGCTCGCGGCCCTGCTGGAGGATGCCTACAATCTCACGGACATGTACTTCGTGGGTCGGCTCGGCAAGGGCGCAATCAGCGCCGTGGGGATGGGCGGCAGCGTGCTGGCGGTGTTCCGTATCTTCATGATCGGGGTGACTTCCGGCGCCGCGGCGCTCATTTCCCAGGCCGTCGGCGCCGGGCGCCGCGACCGGGCCGAGGCCGTCACCGGCCAAGCCCTGCTCTCGGCCGGCGCCCTGTGGGTTGCCTTCGTCGCAGTCGCCATCCCGCTCGCCGAGCGCTCCCTGGCCGGCCTGGGCGCCCGCGGAGGCGTGCTGGCCGACGGCACCGCATACCTGCGCATCATGGCGGTCGGCTCCATCGCGATGATGCTGGGCATGACGCTGGGCTCGGCGCTTCGGGGCGCCGGTGATGCGGTCACGCCGATGAAGCTGATGGCTGTCGGCGTCGTGATCAACATCGCACTCGACCCGCTCTTCATCTTTGGCGGGCTCGGCATTCCGGCGATGGGTGTTGCGGGGTCTGCGCTCGCTTCCGCAGCGTCTCGCATTGTGCCGGCCCTGCTCATCGCCCGCGTGTTTTTCCGGGGGCGGCACGACCAGTTCCACCTGCACAAACGGCACTTCCGCCCGCATGGACGGACCATCGCCCACATGTTCCGCATCGGCGTGTTCGGCTCGGCGCAGGGGGGCCTCCGGAGCGTTTCGAACCTGCTGCTGATCGCCATCGCGGCGGGGTTCGGCGCGGCGGCCACCGATGCCTACGTCGTCGGCATGCGGCTGCGGATGGTGGTCATGATGATCGGTATGGGGTTCGGCGCGGCGGCCATGACGCTCGTGGGCCAGAACATCGGCGCGGGCCTGCCCGCCCGGGCCGAGCGGGCAGGCTGGACAGTCACGGGCACCTACGCGGCCATCGCCGCTGTCCTGAGCGTGCTGTTCTGGGGACTGGCCGAGCCGCTCGCCCGCTTGTTCACGGATGCCCCCGACGTCGTCGCGCTGACCGCCAGCTACCTGCGCTGGTTCGCCGCGTGCTTCGTCATGATGACGCTGACCATGGTGCTCGGACAAGCCATGATCGGGGCGGGCGACACGCTGCGCCCAATGCTCGTCACCGCCTTCGGCATGCTGGTCCTGCGCATCCCGCTGGCCTACCTGTTGGCGTGGGCCTGGGGTAGCGTCATCGGCGTTTGGGCGGCGCTGACCATCTCCATCGTCGTCGAAGGCGCTCTGGCCGCCGCCCTGTTCCGATGGGGCCCGTGGAAGCGTGTCGGCGCCCAACACCTCGCGCTGGCCGCCGCGTATGAGTAGGTACGTGGGTCCGCTATAATCCCGACATGCCGAACTCGAACATCATCACCGTCACGCTGAACCCGGCCGTCGACCGCCTCCTGGAAGTTCGCCGGCTTCTGCCTGGCGAGCACCAAGTCGCCCGAGAGATCTCCCGGACTCCGGGCGGCAAGGGGGTAAACGTCTCCCGGGCGCTCTCCTCGCTGGGCGTCGCGAGCACGGCCGCGGGGTTCGTTGGCAAAGACAACCGCGCCGAGTTCGCGGCGCTGTTCGAGGACCCCCAGGTGCAGGACGCCTTCCTCGACCTCCCCGGACGAACTCGCGAGAACGTCTCGATCCTTGCTCGGGAAACCGGCACCGTGACGCACTTCCGCGACGTGGGCTTGCCCGTCGATCACTTGTCCGTGGCACGGCTGGGGCGACGCCTGGAGCAGCGCGCGGGCGACGGCGCGACCGTCGTGTTCAGCGGATCGCTGCCCCCGGGCCTCGCACCGGCGGCCCTTGCGGGGCTGGCCTCGCGCTGCCACAAGGCAGGCACCCGCGTCGCCGTCGACACCAGCGGCGACGCCCTCCGCACCGCGGCCGGACTGCCGCTGTGGCTGTTCGCTCCGAACGTCGCGGAGCTTTCGGAGTTGGCCGAAGAGCCGCTCGTCAAGCCCGGTGCGCAGGTGACGGCCGCCCGGCGCCTGTTCCCCGACGCGGGGTTCGTGCTGGTCAGCCGCGGCGCTGAAGGTGCCCTACTTGTTCGCGAGCGCGAGGCATGGTCCGCACGAGTGACCGAGCCCCTGGACGTGAAAAACACCGTCGGTTGCGGAGACGTGTTGCTGGGCACCTTCGTGGCGTGTGCCACGGGCTGCTTGCAGCCCGTGCCGCACGGCTTGCAACCAAACCGTGGCGCCCCGATCGGGGCCGCCGAGCCGGGCGGCGCTGAGCTATCCCCGAAAGCCGCCCTGTCGCATGCGGTGGCGACGGCCTCGGCAGCGGCCTGCCACGAACTGCCCGCGACGTTCGACCCCGCCCTTGCCGACCGGCTCGCCGGGAGCGTCGCCCTCACAGAACTCGGCTGACCGCGGGGCGAATCACAAAGGCCACAAAGGCCGGCTGCCACGCTTCTACGCCGGCAGGAGCATGCCGCCACACGCTCTTGCGGAAACGCAGGAGGGTGGCACCCGCGTCATTCGCCGCCCGCCGGCTGCGTCGCGGGGCTGCTGCCGTCGCGCGTGGCCTCGACGGCCCGGTGCTCCTTGGGCTTGAGCTCGACCGTCCAGGTGCGCGTCAGTCCGTCGCCGTAGCGCACCTTCAGCGTGTGCCTGCCCGGCCGGCGCACAGCAAAGCTCACCGCATCCGGCCCGCGGCACCCGGTGAGCACCTTCGAGCCGATCACCTCGCGGCCAACCGTCTCGCCCTCGGCGTTCAGCAGCCGGACATCCGCGTTCAGCACGCCCAGCGGGCCCTTCACGCGCACCGTTACAATGGCAACTAACTCCTGAATCCGCTCGTGGTACGCCGGGCGCTTCCGGGGCTTCCGCAGGCTGAGAGAATGGTTCATCGTCAGCCGCAGCACACCGTCCGCCCCCCCGAGCAACAGGTCGGGCGCCCCGTCACCGTTCACGTCGCCCGCGGCCGCCCCCCACGCGCCCACCTTGTACACCTTGTCCGGGAACGCCACGTAGTCCGACGGCGGGTAGTTCTCATCCAACATGAATGAGCCGTACCCGCGGTTCGTGTGGAACATGTTCTGGGTGTCAGTCCGACGGCAAATGGTGAAGATATCCACGTAGCCGTCCACGTTCAGGTCCGCCGCCAGGCAGCCGAGGTGCGCCGTGCGCACGTCGCGAATCTCGTTACCGTAGCGGGCGACGTTCAGCCACTTGCCATCCTCGCGCGTGACGGCCGTGATGTGCATGTCGCCGGCGGCCAAGACATCCCAACTCCCCGGCCGCCACAAGGGCGCGAAGCAACCCGCCCCGGTCAGGCCCGGCTCATCGGCGCCGATGACCTGGTAGTCCAGGTTCATCTCATGCTTGAGCGGCAAGAACACGCCCTTTTCGTCCTGGGCAAGCAGGAAGCCCTCGCCCGCGGCGTAGTGCAGGTCCATCCGGCCGTCGCCGTTGAGGTCACCGGGGGCGAAGAAGCCCGTTTGCCCGCCGCCGCACTCCTCCTTGTCGAGCCCGGCCGTCTTTGTCGCGTCCGTGAAGTAACGGTCTTCGAGGGTTTTGCCCGGGCCGTTCAGCAGCAGAGCCAGTCCCCCGCCCACGCGAGAGACGACCACGTCCGGGCAGCCGTCGCCATTGATCTCGACAAAGGCAGACATCTTGACCGTCGTCTCTTCCGGCAGGAGCAGCCAGTTCGTCTTCTCGAATCCGCGCCCGGTGCCGCGGTAGATCGTGGCGTCGATCAGCAGATCGGCGTGGCCGTCGGCATCGGCGTCAGCCACGTGGCAACTCACGCCCGCCACGCCCGCCAGCCCGAGCGCCTCCGTCGCATCCACGAACACCAGGGGCTTGCTCTGGACATACGCCCGCCCCCCCTTCTCGTGGCAAGCGTAGATGTCGAGGTCGCCGTCGCCGTCGAGGTCATACAGCGTTACGCCGCGCACGCGCCCCTCGAACCGCCCGATCTCCCGCTCGGCCTCGAACCTTACGATGGGCTCCGCCGGGAAATACATCCCCTCCGCGGCCGTGTCGGCCATCATCTCCAGCAGGCGCTTCGATGAGCCGTTGAACGTACCGTACATCGCGTCGCCGAACGCCTCGTTCCACGTCCACTTTGACGGGTCGCCGGCGTCGGCCGTCACGGCGTGCCAGTGCCCGGCGGCACTGAACACCACCCCGTCATTCTCGTGCCCCTCGATCTCCTTGAAGAGATACGCGACGACCGTGTCACCTTCGGTGACTTCGTCTATCAGCGGAGGCGACTCGGCCATCGGGTCGCCTTCGCCCCCCTCGATAACCACCTGCTTCGGGGCGAACTTCCCGATGCAAACCGTGGTGACCTTGAGCGTGATGAGCCCGGCCTCGTAGTCGACGGCCGAGACCGTCGCCCCAAACACCGTCTTGTGCACCCCCACCACGTGCGAGGGCTGATAGCTCGGATCAACCAGCCCGTAGGCGACGCACGCCGCCAGGGCCACACATGCAACCGCACAAAGCGCAGAGTTCTTCATCTCAGGATTCCTTCCAGGCACGGACGAGCCCCTGCAAACCGGGCCATCGCTTCCAAGCCGCGGGACTCTACCCGCACTCCTCCCCAAGGTCAACGCAGCAGGCGGACTGCTTCTTTCGCGCGGCAGACCATTCCCGAACGAGCGCGGCGATCCGCTCGGCCTCCGGGCTCTCGGCGAACTGCTCCGCAAGGCGCTCGCCTTGCCACGCGGCGGCCCCAGGATCGCCTCCGGCGAGCGTTCTGAGCGCTTCCACGCGGGCCTCGAAGTACGACGTCAGCTTCCCGGCCACTTCGGCCGCTCGCCTGGCCGACTTGCCGTCCTGCCCGGCGAGCTTGCGAGCCGCCTGCAGTGCCGCACCCGCCTTCGTCTCCGAGATCGCCTTGGCCACTTGCGGCAAGTCCTTGACGTCCCATACGTACACCCCGGCCACCGTGGCGCCCTTGAGGGGGTAGTTGTCCCAGCCGGTGAACTCCTTGCCCGCCGGCACGACGACCACCTGGTAGCTGTACTCCAGCGGGAAGATCCAGTCCTCCACATCCTGATACGACTTCGCCCCCGGGGCGTTCTTCCACGCCCCGGCCATCTTCCGAGAATGGACGTCGTGGCACTTCCTGTCGTTCTCCACATGCACGCGCGGCTGGGTGCGGACCATCGCGGCCGGCTGCGTTGCGAAGCTGAAGTCGCGTTTTCGAAACTGGTCCTTGACCACGTGACTGTACGCATACACGACGCCCTTGCCGACCTCGGTCGTCCTGAACATGCAGAGCTTCTCGTGGGGGTGGGCGTCGTCCTTGCCGGGGTTATCGCGCAGCGTGATGAGCAGGCGGGCCTCGTCATACGGATACTTGCCGTTGCCCAAGCGATGGATGACGAACCGCGCGTGCCACCTGCCGTTGGCGTAGTCGATTGGTTCCGTCCAGTCCTTGGGGATGCCTGGCGGACAGGCCTGCTTGTCGTTCTGGAAGTACTTCCACGGGTTCCTCGACACGTCATGGACGTGGATGAGCACGAACTCGAGCGGCCCGGCCGTCCTGCCGGCCTCAGGCGCCTCATCGGCGGCTTCGGCGTGCGCGCAGGCGGCGAAGAACGCAGAGAAGACAACCGCCGTCACGAGCTTCGCTCTCACCATGGTGCTCGGCCTTTCGTTACAGCCTTCGGAGGAATGCACAGCGGTGGGCACGAACAGCCCTAGCGCCCGCGAACGTAGAACACCGAACGATTCGTCCGGATGCGGGGGAGCGGAGGAAAAGCTCGCCGACAGCGCATGAATCCGGGGACACGCGCCGCCCGGCGCGCGCCCCCGGTCGAACCGCAGGCCTTGGCATGCCCGCCGTTACTTGATCCGATAGGCCTGGTCGCGCAGGACGATGAGCAGTTCCTCACCCGCCTGCTGGCTGGCCAGGATCTGGTTCTCGCCCACTGTGTTCTGCCGGACGAGTTCGAAGTACTCCTCGCTGAACCGCTCCACGTCCTTGATCCTCTCAGCGTCCTGCTCGGGATCGATCTTGGCCGCGTTGGCGGCTACCCACACCTTCCCGCGGCGATAGACCGCTTGCTCCTGGAACTGGCGGACGTTCGCCACGGTCGCGTCCTTCTTGTCTTCCTCGTATTCGGCTTCCGTCCGGTAGCCGTAGTTTACGCCCGCCCGGGGCCCGGCGACCTGCCCAGCCTCGCCGGTGGCGGCCTCGCCCGGCATCGCCGACGGCGACGGGCGGGGGGCTTCCTTGAGCGCCAGGCGGTTCATGGCGTCGAACTGCCCCTCAGCGCCGCTGGCGGACTTGGCTAGGCGTCCGGCCCTTTCCAGGGCGCGCCGACGGACTTCGCCGCCTCGGCTCAGGCGCGTCTCCTCATCGGCGAGGAAGCTCGTGTACGGCGTGATGATGCCGTGCCTGAGGCTCAGGCGGACGATCTCATCGACCACCTCCTGACTCTGCCCGTGCAGTTGGATTTCGTCGAGCAGGTAGCCGACACGCCGGACGGCCCAGAGCTTCTCGACGAAGCCGTAGCGCCCGTCGGCGGCGGTCCGCAGGCCGATGTTGTACTCGAACGCGCGGTCGCGCTCCTCGTAGATACCCTTGACAACGAGTTGTGCGGCCGCCTCGCCGCGCTCGCGCGTGGGCAGGTCGCGGGCGTCCTTGGCATCATACCGACCGACGAGCAGAATCTGGTCGCCGTCGAACAGGTCGCCCAGCTCGCGCGGGTACGTGTCCTTCAGCCGCACGTTGCCCACCTCCACCGTCAGCTTCGTCATCACCGGGTTCTTGATCTTGTTGTAGAGCGAGGAGATCTTCCGCTCGATCGGCTCTTTGGGCTTGACGTAGTCGCTCCGCCCGCCGTGCTCGATGGCCAGCTTGTCGAGCAGCCGGACGTTCGGGTCGTATCCGACACCGAACGTGAACAGCCGCACGCCCGTCTCGTTCGCCTGCTTGACATCCGCGAGGATGTCCCGCTCGCGCGTCTTGCCGACGGTGGGCTGCCCGTCCGTCAGGAAGATCACGTAGCCGGGGCGGGCCTTGGCCTCGCGGGCGCCATCCAACAGCGCCATCGCCTCGGTGAGGGCCTCGTGGATGTTCGTCCCGCCGGTCGCGTCGATGCGGTCGAGCCGGTCCAGGGCATCCGCCACCTTCGCCTGCTTCGCGTCCACCAGCACGCTATAGAATGGCTCCACGGCATCGTTGTACGCCACCACATTGAAGCGGTCCTCGGCGTTCAGGTTCTTCAGCACGTGCGCAAGCGCCTCGCGGGCCTGCACGATCTTCTCCCCGCTCATCGAGCCCGAGTGGTCGAAGACGACCACCACATCCTTGGCGACCGCTTTCTCGGCGGCCGCCCGGGGGTTAGGGCTGACCAGCAGCAGGAGGTACCCGTCCTTGCCCTCCTCGGGCATGTGGCTCATCAGCGTCGCGCCCACGGCCTCGTTCGCGGCCTTGTAGAAAACCTGGAAATCCGTCACCGGAAGCTCGTCCTTCGCCTCGTAGACGGCCACAACGTGCTTGGGGTCCTCGCGCTTCACGTCGAGGTCGTGCGTCGGCGAATAGACGGCCGTGATGTCGGCCTTTGACTTGATGTCCACGCGGACCTTGACCGACTCCAGCGGCTTGGACGAGAACTTCTCTGTATTGAGCGGATACCAGACCTCGACGAGGTCGCGGTCCTTGCGGCAGACGTCCTTGTAGGTGACGACGACCTTGGCGGGCTTGCCCTTCTGGAGCGGGAAGGCCTGCGTCTTGTAGAGGCCGAAGCCGGCGTATTCGAGCAGGGCCGGGTCCTTGAGGCGCCGCACGGTGTCCTCGTAGATCTTGCGAGCCTCCTCCGCCTTCATCAGCTTGCCGGTGAGTTCCCTGCCGTCCACGACGAGCGTCATCGAGTCGATGGCGGCGTGCGGCGGGACGGGGAAGAAGTACTCAACCTCCATGTTCTCGACCTCGCCGGTGTTCTCGAACACCTGGTCGATGCTCACGGAAGCGACCTGGTCGCGCACGCGGACATCGACGTGGTGGTACTTGACCGCCCAGGAGCCGCGGAACCGGATCGGCCGGCGGTGCGGATGCGGGTGCGGCGGACGGATCGGCACGATGAAGCCGTCGCCGAACGCGGCGCCGGCGACGAAGGCGAAAATGCTCAACGCGGCCAGTGTTCGCAGTGGGTTCCTCATGGCGAAATCTCCCGGAAGTTCAGGGTTCCTTGGGTTTCCGACACGTTAGACGCCCGGCATGCGTGAAGGTTCCCGAAGATTCTAGCCCCCTCCTCAGCCAAGCCGCAGAGGAAGCCGAGGAAGCAGAGGGCAAACAGAAAGGCAACCGCGGCGCCCGCGGAGCGTCCAGGTCGTTCCTGTGCCTGACCTGATGCCTACGCGGCCGAGCCCTGAACGCCGCGCAGTGGGTTCGCGGTTCGCAGTCGGCAGCTCGCGAAGCTCCGCCTACTCGTCGCCGGTGACCTTCTTCCACGTCCACACGGCCGCCTTCTTGGCGGCCTCGCCGGCGGCCTTGGCGCCCTCGACGGTCGGCTCGGCGACCTTCTCGCGCATGAAGTGCCCGACGCCGCCCGCCTTCTCGGGCAGGCCGATCGTCTCGGAGAAGAACAGCTTCATGTGCTCCCACGATCGCCGGTCGGCGTCGGCGTCGTAGGCCGCGCCGCTGGACGGATCGTCGCCCGAATCGGGGTTGCTGAACGCGTGCACCGCCCCGCCGTACATCACCAACTGCCAGTCCACGTCGGCCGACTCCATCTCCTCGGCGAACGCCGCGACCTCCTTCATCGGCACGTGCGGGTCGGCCGCCCCGTGCAGCACGAGCACCTTGGCCTTGATGTTCTTCGCGTCCCTGGGCTCCGGGGTGCTCAGCCCGCCGTGGAAGCTGACGGCCGCCTGGAAGTCGGCCCCGCTGCGGGCGAGTTCCAGCACGCACGTCCCGCCGAAGCAGTAGCCGATGGCGGCCACGTGGTTCGGCGCGACCATTGCCTGCGTCTTGAGCACCTGGAGCGCCGCCCGCGCGCGGCTGCGCATCAGCCCGCGGTCCTCGCGGAACGGCCCGGTCAGGGCGGCCGCCTCCTGGCGGTTGCTTGCCCGCCTGCCCTTGCCGTAGATGTCGGCCGCGAACGCCAGATAGCCCATCTCCGCAAGCTGCCGCGCCCGCGACTTCGCGTACTCGTTCAGCCCGTACCACTCGTGGACGACCAGCACGCCGGGGCGCTTGTCGCCAAACGAGTCGTCCCAGGCGAGGTAGCCCTCGAGCACGGTGTCGCCATCCCGGTACTCGACGATCCGCGTCTGCACTTCCGCCGCGGCCGGCATCGCCAATCCCAGAACCAAAAGCCAGCTTGCGCGCTTCATGAGATTCTCCTTTGGGCCAAGGTCTCCCCTCATTCTACGTGGGCACGCGGCGAAGACCGCCGCTATGCCAGGTATGGCGTCTGTTTGCTCTCTGGCGTGTACTGGTGCAGCTCGATTCGGTTGCCGTCCGGGTCGGCAGTCCACGCCTGCCAGCTCCCGTCGCTGCCCAGCACGGGGTTGGTCACCTCAGCGCACCGGGATCGCAGCTCCGCGACGGCCTTCTCGATGTCGTCCACCTCCAAGCAGGTGTGGCGATAGGCCTGGCCTTCCACAGGACCGGCAGCGTCGCCCTCGAACAGCTCGATGAAGTTCCGCCCGCCGACGTGGAAATACGCGCCAAAGCGATTCCCCTCCTCATTGATGAAGTCAAACGCGTGCTTCAGGCCCAGCGCGTCTCGATAGAACGCCTCGGACACGTTGAGGTCCCGCACACCCAGGCATACATGGGCCACTCCAGTGATCATCTCGATCTCCATGTCCTCACGTCAGGATTTCCCTCAACGCCGAGAGCAACGCCTCGACGTGCCTCATGGTGGCGCTCTCGCCCATCAGGCCGATCCGCCACGCCTTGCCCTTGAACGCGCCCAACCCGCCGCCGATCTCAATGCCGTACTCATCGAGCAGGCGCTTCCGTACGACCGCCTCGTCCACGCCGTCGGCTGCTGCGACGGCGTTCAACATCGGCAACAGGTGCTCCGGGGCGGCAAGATGCCGCACGCCCATCCTCTCGAGCCCGGTCTTGAGCGCCTCGTGGGCGGCCGTGTGACGCCGCCACCTCGCCTCCAGCCCCTCTTCCAGCACCATCCGCAGCGCCTCGTGCAGGGCGTAGTTCATGTTCACCGGGGCGGTGTGATGGTACAGTCGCTCCGAACCCCAGTACTTCCGCACGAGCGTCATGTCGAGGTACCAGCTCTGGACGGGCGTCCGCCGTGCGGCGATGGCCTGCTCGGCCGCCGCGCTGAAGGTCACCGGCGACAGGCCCGGCGGGCACGACAGGCACTTCTGTGTGCCGCTGTAGCACGCGTCGATCCGCCAATCATCGACGGAGACCTCCATGCCGCCCAAGCTGGTAACGGCATCGACCAGCAGCAGCGCGCCGGCGGCGTGGACCGCCTCGCTGACCGCGGGAATCGGCTGGGCGGCGCCGGTCGAGGTCTCCGCGTGGACGATGCCAACGAGCTTAAGGGGCTTGTGCTGCTCGCAGGCGGCGGCGATTTCCTCAGCCGTGAACACCTGCCCCCACGGCCGCTCGATCGTGACGACCTCCGCGCCGGTCCGCCGCGCGACCTCGGCCATTCGCGTGCCGAACACACCGGCAACGCAGACGAGCACGCGGTCGCCCGGCTCGACAAGGTTGACCACGCACGTTTCCATGCCCGCCGACCCCGTGCCGCTGACCGCCAGCGTCAGTTCGTTCTCGGTGCGGAAGACCATTCGCAGCATGTCGCGCGTGTCGTTGAGCACCTCCAGGAACTGCGGGTCAAGGTGCCCCACCGTCGGCCGGGCCATCGCCGCCAAGACGCGCGGGTTCACGTCCGAAGGCCCCGGACCCATCAGCATCCGCGGCTGAATGTTGGCGACGTCGATCACTCGGCCTCCTCCTTCGCGGCCTTGGCCCGCTCCTGCGGCGGAACGCGGACCACGGCCCCGGCCCGCTCGATCCGCCGCTGTAGGGCCGGCACATCCAGGTCGGCATTCCGGCAGCCGGCGGCGACGCACATCGCGGCGGCCGTGCCGGACGCCTGCGAGATCGCCATCGCCGGCGCCATGCTTCGCGCGGACTGGAACGCCGGTTGGCAGGCGGAGATACACCGGCCCGCTAACAGGACGTTGTCCAGGTCGGCGGGCACGAGGCTGCGATACGGAATTTCGAAGCCCAGGTGGTCGAAGAACCGCCGCGGCCCGTAGTAATTCGGCACCGGATTCGCGCTCACGGCGACGGAGTCTTCCTGCGGTCGGCCGGTGAGGCAGTCATCCTCGGTGATGGTATAGAGCCCCACGATCCGCCGCGTCTCGCGCACGCCGATGCCGCAGGCCGTGTCGATCAGACCGGCGTCCGGGCACTTCTCCCGCAGCTTGGCCACGTGTTCGGCCACCTGTCGCCGCGCGGCGATCTCGCCGGTTGTCAGGTCCGCGCTGTCGCTGCCGTCCAGGCCCTCCGGCGACGGCCCCCATTGCGTCGTCACGCCGTTGATCCATAGTCGCCGCTCGTCCGGGCCGGGCTTGGGCAGGCCCGCGACACGATACATGAGCGTCATTCGCATCATCCCCTCGCCGGATTTTTCCACCCGATCAAACCGCGCCCCTGCGGCCGCCGCGACATCGCCGTCGCCGGTGGCATCGACGTACATGCGCCCCGCCACAGCCTGTCGGCCCGACTTGTTCTCCACGACCGCGGCCGTGACTCGACGGCCCTCCGTGTGGGCGCCCGCGAACCACGTGTGGAGCCTCAGGCGGACCTTCGCCTCGGAGAGCATCTCGAGGGCCACGCGCTTGAGGACCTCCGGGTCGAAGCTGACGGCGTAGGGGCATTCGCCGGGCGTCAGGTCGCCGAAGTTTCCGTGGCCCGTGCAGCCGCAAGCCCCGCCTTCGGCGACCAGCCGGTCCACCAGTTCCTGCGCGTAGCCGCGGACGGTCTGAACGTGGTCGGGCGGGTGCTCGTTCCGGAAGCCGTTGAAGCTGGTCATCAGCCCCGCGGTCGCCATTCCGCCCAGAAAGCCGTACCGCTCAATGAGCAGCGTGTCGGCGCCCTCCCGGGCGGCCGCCAGGGCGGCCAGGATGCCGCCCGGCCCGCCGCCGACGACCACCACATCGGCCTCGGCCGTGACGGGAATCTCTCGAGCAGGTTCGGCAAGCGTCTCCACGAGAGGTCCTCAGGTGTGCTGCCTGACATGCTGGACGACTGCGTCGGCCGCGATGCGCTCCTGCTTCAGGGAGTCGCGGTCGCGGACGGTGACGGTGCGGTCGTCGAGCGTCTGGCCATCGACGGTGACGCAAAACGGTGTGCCGGCCTCGTCTTGTCGGCGATAGCGGCGGCCGACGGCGCCCTTCTCGTCGTAGAAGCTCGCCAGCCCGGCGCCGCGGCACGCCTCGTGGATGCCCCGGGCGATCTCGGGCATGCCGTCCTTCTTGACCAGCGGGAAGACAGCCACCTTGATGGGCGCGAGCCGCGGATGGAGCTTCATCACCACGCGCTTCTGCATCTTGCCCTTGTCGTCGGGGGCCTCGTCCTCGCAATAGGCCTCGCACAGGAAGGCGAGCGCCGCCCGGTCCACGCCGCCCGACGGCTCGATGACGTACGGGATGAACCGCTCCTTCGTTTCGTCGTCGAAGTACGACAGGTCGCGCCCCGCGTGCTCCTGGTGGGCCTTGAGGTCGAAGTCGGTGCGGTTGGCGACGCCCTCTAACTCGCTAACGCCGAACGGGAAGGCGTATTCGATGTCCGCGCACGCGCGGGCGTAGTGGGCGAGTTCATCCGGCTCGTGGTCGCGGAGCCGAAGCCTGTCGCTGACGAGGCCGTGGCGGACATACCACTGGTAGCGGGCGTCGCGCCAGTAGTCGTACCACTTGTCCGCCTCGTCCGGGTGGCAGAAGAACTCGATCTCCATCTGCTCGAACTCGCGGCTGCGGAAGGTGTAGTTCCGGGGATTGATCTCGTTGCGAAAGCTCTTGCCGATCTGGGCGATGCCGAACGGCAGCTTCATCCGCGACGTATCCAACACGTTCTTGAAGTTGCAGAAGATGCCCTGCGCCGTTTCCGGCCGCAGGTACGCCGTGGAGGTGCTGTCTTCCATGGCGCCGACGAACGTCTTGAACATCATGTTGAACTTGCGTGCGGGCGTCAGCTCGCCGCCGCAGGCGGGGCACTTGGCGGACGCCCCCGCCGGCAGATGGTCAATGCGGGCGGTTTCCCACTGAAGCCTATCGGCATGCTGCTCCAGCCGCCGGCGTGTCTTGCTGTTCGCCCCGGCCGTAGCCGCCTCCCGGGCCTGCTCGTCACCGTCGGCCTCCACCGAAACGTCGAGCAGCACGTTCTCGCCATCGCGAGCGGCGACGGTGAATGCCCTATCCGCGCGGAAACGGGCCTTGCAGTCCCTGCAATCCACGAGCGGGTCGTTGAACCCTGCAACGTGCCCGCTTGCTTCCCAAACCTTCGGGTTCATGATGATGGAGCAGTCGAGGCCGACCATGTCGTCGCGTCGGCGGACGATGTCTTCCCACCAGGCGTTCTTGATGTTTCGCTTGAGTTCGACGCCGAGGGGACCGTAGTCCCAGAAGCCGTTGAGGCCGCCGTAGATCTCGGAGGACTGGAAGATGAACCCGCGCCGCTTGCACAGGGCGACGAGCGTGTCCATGAGGTTTTGGGGTTCGTTCGACATTTTCCGGCTCCGTCGCTCGCGCACGGCACCCCGCCGACGGCCGTCGGCGGACGTTGCGGCACGTGGAGCGTCGTATGGTAGGAGCAGCGGGCGGATTTGACAAGCGCCGGGCGTCCTCCTGACACCGACGCCTGCGAGCCGCGACTGCAGAGGAGCAGGATTGACTGCTCCGACGCCTGACCGTGAGGCGCCCGCTCCCGGGCGCTCGCGGCTGGCCGGCCGCGCGCCGGAGCTTCCGCCGCAATAGGTCACACCCTATACTGACCCGCATGAGTATCATCGACGTTCACGCCCACGCGTTTCCCGACAAGCTCGCGTCCCGGGCGATCGCCCAACTCGAGAGCGAATGCCCCTGGAAGGCCGTCGGCGACGGCACCGTCGCCGGGCTGCTCGCCTCGATGGACGCGGCCGACATCGACATCGCCTGCATCTGCACGATCGCCACCAAGCCCGACCAGGTGGACAGCATCTTCGAGTGGTGCAAGCAGATCCGCAACGACCGCATCGAGCCGATGCCGTCGGTTCACCCCGACACGCCCAAGGCCGGCAAGTGGGTCCGCAAGATTGCCAAAGCCAAATTCGCGGGCATCAAGCTGCACCCGATGTATCAGGCGTTCGCGGCCGACGAGCCTCGGCTCGACCCGATCTACGCAGCGGCCGCCGAGGCCGGGCTGCTCGTCGAGGTCCACTGCGGTCGGGACATCGCCTTCCCCCCGGACGACGACCGGGCCGCGCCCGCGCGCTTCCGCCGGGTAATCGAGCGGCATCCGGAGCTGAAGCTGCTGTGCACGCACATGGGCGGATGGCGGATGTGGGACGAGGTGGAGCGCGAACTGCTGGGGGCCGACGTGTTCTTCGAGACGAGCTTCAGCCTGGGCGACCGGGGCGCCGACGGCGAGCGGATCGCCAACATGATCCGCAGGCACGGCGTGGAGCGGGTGATGTTCGGCACGGACTGGCCGTGGGCGGGGCACGCCGAGCAACTTGAGCAGATCAAGGCCCTGTTGCGGAAGAGCGAAATGCGGCAGGTGCTCTCCACAAATGCCGCCCGGATCCTGGGGTACTGACAGGTGCCACGGGATCCTTGCAGCCCGTGCGTTCCCGAACACGGCCCCTAGGGGGCCGTGGCACCCCGGCTTGGCAATCCGAATCTACGTCAGGCGCTCCGTGAGCAGCCGGTGCAGGGCCGGCAGCGTCGCGCGGTGGTCGCCGCGGATGTAGTGGCTCGACCCGCCGTCCGCCACGGTCCGGACAAGGACCGTCTTGTACGGCCGGTAGTAGTACTCCGGCGTGTCCTTGGGGGCCTCGGCGCCTAGGTTCTGCGACTCCAGCCGAACGAGGTCGAACACGGCCGACGTGAAATGCCGGATCTCCCGTCCCTCGCGCGAGGCGACGTTGCGAACCATCGACAAGGCCTTCAGGTACACTTCCGGCCCCATCACGGCCGAGCCGTAGCACAGCACAGCACCGCCCTCGAGTTGCTCCATTACCTTCGTGAAGATCAGGAAGTCCCGGCAACTCGCCTCGCCGGCCGCGGCGCCGTCGAAGTTCGCATGCTCGTGCAGGATGTCGTAACCGATTCCGACGTGGACCGTGGCCGGAACACCGGCCCGCCATGCGGCCGCGAAGATCGATACGTCCTTGTGCGGCAGATCGCCCTCGTCAATGGCCTGCCCAACGGCCTCGCCGAAGCCGAGGCCGTCGCTCGCGCCGGACGTGACGATTTCATTGAGCGTCGCCGTCTCGCGCCAGAGCCCGAACCGCCCGTCGCGGATGTTCTCGGCGACGGATTCGCTCGTCGCGCCCTGGAGAGCCAACTCATAGTCATGGATGGTGCACGCCCCGTTCGCCGCCACGACGGACACCCAGCCCCGTTCGATGAGGTCGATAACGTAGCGGCTGAGCCCCTGCTTGATGACGTGTGCGCCGATGAGGAGCACGACGGACGCCTCGCGTCGCACGGCCGCCGCGACGGCATCCGCCACGGCCGGCAGATCCGGGTGCTCGAATGGCTCAGGCGCCTCGCCCAACGCGAGCACGTCGTCCAGCGAGACGAGATTCCGGCGCTGCGAAACAGGGAACGCCCGCAATCGGCCACGGTCGAACTGCTCGTATCGGCTCGACATGGTGGGCCAGAATACCGCCGCGGCATTCGAGGGTCCATGAACTCCTCTGGACCGTGCGCCCGCTACGGAGCGGCTTCCCGGCGAGCGGCTTCGACGTGTTCGAGCGAGGACGCGACGTAGGCTTCCTCCCCCGGCGCGCGGGAAGGCCCCGACCAGGCGGCCTCGGCGGCGGAAACCGCCTCCGCGACCGACTCCTGCCAGGCAACCTGCCCTACCCCTCCGATGGGCAGCAGGACGAGCAACATCGCAGTCAAGACACCGCATCGCATCAGCATGTCCGTCTCTCCGCCTGCATTCCCCGCCGCGGGCCCCGCTCGGGCCCACCCGCGACCGAACTCAACGAAGACGCGGACCTCACACGTCCGCATAGGAAACCTACGATTCAGCCTCGGCGCGTGCAAACGGGCTCAAGCGGACGCCATAGGGAGAGAACGCCCAGATGCCATCCTCACATGCCGGGACTTGCAGGTCGGCAGGTTCAGGCACGGCCCCTGAGCGCCCCTGCACGCCCATTCCGCGGGTCAGAGCAGGTCCTTGAAGTACGCCGCGGCGGCCTCCCAATCGACGGTCTCGTCCGGCTCGCGCCCAAGCTTGTCGTACAGCTTCCGCCGACTTCGCTTGTCTGCCACTGCAATCCGCGCTGCGAACACCAGCACCTCTTCGGCGACCTCAATGGGCACAACCACGCAGCCGTCCCAGTCGCAGCCGACGATGTCGCCCGGCCGGACAAGCACGCCCCCGCACGCGACCGGCGCCTGGACGCTCTCGAGTTCCACGCGGCCGGGGATGATCGGCCGGCCGATGCCCGCGCAGGCGACCGGCGTGCGCTGGAGGATCACCTCGCCGGTGTCGCGGCATTCGCCGTCGGTGACAATGCCCACCACGCCCCGGGCCTGCATGTCCAGCGAATTGTTGGAGCCCCAGTAGCCGCACTCCGGCGCACCGTTCGTCGCGGTCACGATCACGCAGCCCGGGCGAATGTGCTCCGCATCGTCGGCTCGCCATCCGCCCATCTCGCCCCAGATCGCGTGCTGGCGCAGGGCGTCTTCCGGCTTGATCGGCCAGGGCATGTTACGGTTGCTCGGCACGACCTGCATCGTGACGGCCGGGCCCCAGAACCGCATTCCCAGCCACAGCGGCCGGATCTGCGGCGAGAGCCGCGTGCGGTCCCCTCGCCCCACCGCGTCCAGTCCGTCGGTCACGTCCGTGACGCGGAGGTAGTGCCGGTACCGCTCGGAGATCTCGTACGGGTCGGCATTCGCCATGGGGTTCTCCTCTTCTCGGAGTTCCGCAAACGAATGCAGCATATGGTCTTACGGCGCCGTGCGTCAAGTGTTCGCACGGCATGCGCGGGCAATGGGAGTGGACAAACGCGGGTCCGCATCCCATAGTGTTCCCTCGAGACCCGGCAAGGCGCCGGGTCCGCCGGCATGCAGGGATTGCCCGGCGGGGCAGGAAGCCAGACAGACGCGGAAGGAGTTCCAACACTATGTACCTCGGCACTTCGTACTACCCTGAACTGAACGACCCCGCCGAATGGGAGCGGGATCTGGACCTGATGAAGTCCGTGGGCCTTTCGGTCATTCGCATGCTCGATTTCGCCTGGACCTCCTTCGAACCGCGCGAGGGTGAGTACGACTTCGAGTGGCTCGACCGCTTCCTCGACATGGCCAACGCCCGCGACCTCAAGGTCATCCTCTGCACGCCGACGGCCACCCCGCCGCCGTGGCTCAGCCGCCAGTACCCGCAGATCATGGTCGAGCTGCGAAGCGGCGAACGACGCTCCCCCGGTGCCCGTCGCGACGTGTGCGTGAACTCGACGATCTACCGGCACTATTGCGTCAACCTCGCCCGGCTACTCGGCGAGCGGTACGGCAGCCACCCGGCCGTCATCGGCTGGCAGGTCGATAACGAGTTGATGGGTCCCGAGGGCGCGCCGCCCGAGTGCCATTGCCCCGAGTGCTACTGGCGGTTCCGTGGCTGGCTGAAGCGGCGTTACGCGAGCATCGACGAGATCAACCACGCCTGGGGCCTGGGCTTCTGGTGCCAGAAGGTGAGCGACTGGGGGGAGATCGGCACGCCGCGCCACCGCGGCACGTCACAGCACCAGGTGCTCGACTACGCCCGGTTCTTCAGCGACAGCCAGCTCGAATTCCTGCGCCTGCAGTACGACGCGCTCAGGGCCGTTGTGGACCAGCGGCAGTTCGTGACGACCAACTCGACCGGTGTCTTCAACCGCGGCATCAACCACATCGACTACCACAAGCTCACCGACGTGGCCGGCTGGGATGCGTACGTCGGCGCGGCCGGCCAGCCGTTCCCGCTGGCGTACGCGTCGCTCGCGCACGACCTCATGCGAAGCGCCAAGCACAAGCAGTTCCTCGTGATGGAGACCGGCGGCGCCAAGGGCGCGCTGCGGGCGTTCCTGGCCGAGATGCGCGCCCACGGGGCAGCGGGCGCGATCTTCTGGCACTGGCGGCGGCACCGCTTCAACCGCGAGAGCGGCCCCAACGCCCTGTGCGACTACGCCGGGCGGCCCGTGCGGGGCCGAATGGAGGCGTTCGAGGGACTGCTCGACGAACTTGCCTTCGACGACGACCTCCCCGACGAGCTGCCGCGCCGCCGCGGGGCGTTCGTCATGAGCTACGACAACTCCCGCTTCGACATCCGCCGCAAGCAAGGGCCCGCGGACTATCTCGAGGCGATCGTCCGCCTTTACGAGCCGCTGTGGCGGATTGGGGCGGCCGTCGATGTGGTCGAGCCCGGCGACAGCCTCGAGGGCTACGACTTCGTGGCGGCGCCGAGCCTGGCGCTCATCAGCGACGAGCAGGCCAGCGGGCTGCGGAATTTCGTCGAGCGCGGCGGCGTGCTGCTCGCCAACGGCCCGTTGGCGCATCGACACCTGAACGGCCACCGGCGGAAACTCACCGGCGAGGTGCTTCGCGAGGTCGTCGGCGCCGAATGGGTGGACGCCCACGCCCGCGGCACCACCACCGCCTGCTTCGGCGACGGCAAGGAGCAGCCCATCGAGGGCTTCGCCGAATGCCTACGGGCCGAGACGGCCGACGTGCTGGCGACGTTCACCGACGGCGCGGCCGCGGGTATGCCAGCCGTGCTGCGGAATTCCTTCGGCAAGGGGCAGACGTGGTATATCGGCTGCGTCTCGCACGCGCTGGCCCGGGCGGTCGCGGCCGACGCCGCGAAGGCCGCCGGCCTGCCTGTGGTCGAGCACGAACACGAGATGGTGTCCGTCCTGCCGCACCTGACCGGCAAGGGCACGTGGTACTTCAACCACGGGGACGACGCGGTCGAAGTGAACGGACACAAGGTGGAGCCGGGTAACTTCCGCCATGCGCCGGACGCCTAGCCCCGCCCCCGAGGGCATTCAGCCGTGCGCCCGGCATGGCGGAGCTTCGGCCGATCGCAGGCGCAATAGGGCCAAATCATGCCTTCTTTGCTGCCCGGTTGTTTCTACCTCGCGGCCCTGCGGGTCGTGCCTTCCCCTGGGCGGCCCACCGGTTGATTCGCGGCGGGTAGGCCGGTAGCGTCTTCAGGGCCGGAAGAGACCACACCGGGTGGTGCGCCCTCGCGCCGGATTGGCATCCGGTGGACCTCTATTTCCGCACTCCTTCGCCGGAGACCGATCATGAACTTACGCAAGGCAAGAGTCATGCTGTTACGTCTGTCGGCCGCGCCCTTGGTTTTCCTCGCGGTCTTCGTAAGGCCGCCTTGGGCGCTAGAGTCCGGCATCGCGTTCTCCGTCGAGTTCGCGGGATACTTGTTCCTGCTGGCGGGCCTCACCATTCGCATGTGGTCCTTCCTTTACATCGGCGGACGGAAGTCCCGCGAACTCGTTACTGAAGGCCCCTACTCCCTTTGCCGCAACCCGCTCTATGTCGGGACGTTCTTCCTGGTCATCGGGGCCGGACTGTGCTTCGAGAACCTCCCGATGCTCGCCGCAACGGTTCTCGTGTTCGTCCCCGCGCACCTGATCGCCGCCCGACTCGAAGAGAAACACCTGGAGAGGCTTTTCCCCACGGAATACGCCTCGTACAAGCGGACGGTGCCGGGGTTCCTGCCCAGGTTCCGGAACTACAGGCCCAAGGAGGAACTGGTCGTCCGGCTCAGGACAGTCCGCCGAATCATGCTGGACACTGTGGCGGTCCTCCTCCTTCCCGAAATCGAGGACCTGTTGGAGGTCCTGCACGAAGCCGGCGCAATCCCGGTGCTTTGGCAATTCCCGTAGGTCTCTTGCGCCCGTATTTGTGCCCCCGGTACGTTCGGTCCTGTGCGGCGTTCTGCGAAGCTGCGGTGCGGGAAACCCGATCGGGCGGGCGGCCGATGGGACTACTCGGCCGCGGGGCCGACCGTGTGCCTCGCTAGCGCCGCGGCGCGCTTGGCCGCTTGTTCGGCTTCGGCGTCCGGTCTGCCGGCGGCCTTGGCCGCGGCCTCGTACGCACGCCGGGCGGCCGCGAACTTGCCCGCGCCCTCCAGTGCCAGCCCCAGGTTGAAGCGAAGCGCCGCATCGTCGGGGCGCTTTGCGACGGCCGCGCGGAAATGCTCAGTCGCCGCCGGGAAATCGCGCTTCCGCGCCGCCTCGGAGCCGGCCGCCCCCTCCGTCCCGCCCCCAAGCCGGAACCGCAGCGTCACAGGCATCATCACCGGCTCGACCATCCCAACGCCTTCCTGCACGCACTGGGCCAAGAGCTCGCGCGTGACCTGCTCGACCGGCGGGGCGCGCTCCGGGTCGTCGCCCCGCCCCAGCCCGTACTCCCCCCGAACGCGCGGATCCCGGGTCGAATCGTAGTCGGCCCGTGTCTCCACGACGAGCGATTGCCCGTCCTCGCCCGGTGCGATCTCAAACGTAACTCGGACCGCCACGCGGCGAACCAGATACGGCAGTTCAACGGGCGCCGCTGAACCCGTCTCCGCGTTCCAGCGACGGGCGGGACGCGTCCCCGAGTCCTCCTCCACCGCCACCGTTGACCGCCCGCCCATCCGGCGCGCGTGCGCACCGTCGCCATGCGACAGTTCCGTCAGCGCCTTCGCAAGCTCCGCTCGCAGATACTGAGGAGTCCATTCGGCGCCGGGGCCCTGGGCTGTGAACTCGCCCGCCTCGAGCGGCGCATCGGCCGGCAACGGCACGGCCGGCGGCAATTCGTGGACAATCTCGACGACCGGCGCGCCACACCCGAGGATGCATGTCAGAGCCATCAGGTTCGCCACGGCGATCAGACGTGTTCTCATGGCGGTTCCTCCCGAACGGCCGGACTGCAGCAACGCGGCTCGCGGCTCGGCCGAGGCAAGTAGACTCCATTCAGGCCCGCGACGCAAGGGGCTTGATTCCGCCGGGCCTCGCGCCTACCTTTCACTGGACACACGTCCGACAAGGAGCCGAACATGCAGCGGGTGCTGACCTTGCTGGCGTTGTCTCTGGCGGCCACCGGTTGCGGCGCGCAGCCCTACCTGCTGGGCACCAGGGGAACCTACCTGTTCACCGCGCGGGACGTCCTGGCCCGACCGGGCGAGGTCATCGAGCTGAGTGCCCGGCTGCAAGGGGGAGATTTCCTTCAGGACCGTCCCGGCTACGTCGTCGTGTTCACCGGCGAGGCCCTGTCGCCGCGGGCGGCCCAGACCGGGGAGGACGGCCTCGCCACCGCCACGTGGACGCCCCCCGCCCCGGCGGACTACGCGTGGGAGGTCCGCGTCTCGCCGACAGGGCTGGGACACGAATTGCCGGAGCCGCAGACTCTCTTGGTCGCCTGTCGCGAGGCCGATGAGCCCATGGCGTTGGTGGACCTTGACCGGACGTTGGTGGCAACGGGGTTCCAGACCGTCCTGGTCGGCGACGCGCAGCCGATGGCGGGCTCCGCGGACGTGATGGCCCGCTTGGCGCGCGAGCACACCATCGTGTACCTGACGCACCGGCCGGACTACTTCACAATCAAGAGCAAGGCGTGGCTTCGCCGGCACGGCTATCCGCGCGGGCCGGTGCTGCTATCGTCAATCTCCGGCTTTCTCGCGGGCAGCGGCACGTACAAGACCCAAGCCATCGCCGACCTGCGGAAGCGATTCACCGCGCTGGGCGTCGGCATCGGCGACAAGCCGTCGGACGCCCTCGCCTACCACGCCAACGGACTCGGAAGCGTGCTCATCCTTCAGATGCCGGCAACCGAGGACCCGGAGGTCCATCTCGACCTCGCCGCGACGCTCCGCAAACTGCCCGACGAGATTCACGCGGTCACGGACTGGGGCGAGGTCGAGCGGGCGCTGTTCGATGGCGCCTCCTTCCCGCCCGCCCGGCTCGTGGATCGCCTTGAGCGCGAGGCCAAGAGGCTCAAGACCGAAGCCGAGAAAGGCGGGGCCACCCGATGACTCGCCGACCAATCCTGACCGCAATCCTGCTCGCCCTTCTGCCGGCGGCCGGGTGCATCCAGCACCATGCGGTCACCCCGGAAGAGATGGACTGTCTGTGGACGCTGAGCCCTGATCCGCTCGAGGGAACCGAGCACTACCGTCCGGAGATCTCGGGCGCGAAGCTGCCGGGCCGGTACATCATCCGCAACGAGCCGAGCCTCATCCGCTCGACGATCAGCATCGTCCGGGCCGTGGAGCAGGTGCAGGAAGGCGCTGAGGTCGTGGACGTGTCGCTCAGCCAGGAGCACGCGGACGTGCTGCTCAGCGTTCTCGAGCGGACTCACGCGGCGCTCGAGGAGCTCAACGCCCTGGCGACGGGCTCTGCGGCGGGCGATTACGCCGACTGGGCGGATGCGATGGCGGGCATCTTGGCGCAGTTCGAGAGTATCGCGCGCCTGGCGACGGCACAGGGCGACGGTCGTTCCGGCACGGAACCGGTCGGTCTATCGGCGGCCCCGCTGCTGGAGATGCTTGCCGTCTATCTGAACGAGCGCACCGGGGGTGAACTGCTCGGCCAGCTCGGCCCGGAAGGCGCACATCAGGCGCGGCAAGTTCTCGCGCACCTGGCGCTCCGCGTCGGCTTCGCCGTGGCGGGGCGGGAGTTGCCCGCCGGCTTACAGGAGGAAGTCACCGACCGGCTCCGGGACGCGGCCGATCCGTACGCGGCGGAAGCGGGGATGGCGAAGCTGCTTGAGGCTCGCGTTCGCCAGGCCGGCCCGTCGTCCGGCGGCGATGCGCTCGCGTCGGGACTGCGCTCCGCGATGGACGCGGCCCAGCGCGGCGTGCGCTTCCTGCAACATCTCATACGTCAGTGGGACGCCGTCGATCGCGTCGAGGCCGCTCTGCGGCGCAAGGGAGGGCAGACCATCTTCGAGGGCGCCCTGTCCGTCCACGACGAACGCGAGGTGCGCCTCCCGAACGTCATGCCGTTCCAGCCGGCCGTCGCATTCCGTGGCACCAGCCGCGTCGCCGTCCTGCCCGGCGCTCCCCGCACGGGCGAGGTGGTGGTCTGCTTCGAGCCGGGCGAGGACGGCGGCGGCGTGGAGCTTCGCTTCGAAGGAATCGCATACGCGCTGGCCCGTTTGCTCGTGCTGCCCATCGAGAACGCCCGCCTGCGGGAAGTCCGCGTCCTGGCCGATCTGCGGAAGACCGGCCCGGGGATGATTCACGCGGCCGTGCTGCTGGAAGTGCCCGGCGACAAACGGGACCCGCGCCGGCTGATCGTGTATAAGGAGACCCGCCACCAGCGCGTGGCCCGGGAGGCAACGTCCGTAAGGTATCCGGTGACCTCCAAGACCCGGACGTTCAGCTACGTCACGCCCGCCAGGCGGTACACCTACTACAGTCACGACGGACAGCCGCAGCCGTAACCGCCGGCGCCCTGCGTGTTGCCGGCGTGCCGCAGTCAGTCCCCCGATGTCATCCCGGCGGACGGCGCGCCCCGAAGCCTTGGCGGGGTACGGCAATAGGTCCGCACTGGTGACGTTTGGGCCAAGGCCGCAGCAACCGGCAGGCTTGGCGCGCCGCAACCCCTGCATGTACAACGGGCTTCGGACGAAAGGCGGGCTTCCATGAAAATGCCCACGCAGCGCGGCTTGCCCGCGCGTCTCATCGTCATCCCCGCGGCCGTCTTCCTCGCAGCCATCCCCGGCGCCGCAGAGCCGACCCCCGAGCAGCTCGCGGGGATGAAGGAGTACCGGCGGCACGCTCCGAAGCACGGCTGCCTGTGCTGTAGCGTGATGAAGCCTTCGGCCGAATCCGCCGTGGTGCCGAATGACCTCGACGGGGCCCCGGTGTTGACGGCTCGGCTCTTCGAGAACAAGCCCCGCCTGTCGTGCTTCGCGGTTTCCGGCGACCGCCTGTGGGCGGCGGACGACCGGGCCGTCTATGAGGTAGACGCCCGCAAGAGGCGGCTTGGCCGAGCGATCACGCCGTCGAACGGTCTGGCCGACGCGCCGGTCCGGCAGCTTGTCGCCGACGATACGTCGCTGTGGATCGTCGGCGCCGGCGCCGTGTCGCGAATGGACCTGTCCACCGGCCACGTCCGCCGAACGCGCTGCCTCACATTCGAGGTGGGCCACGTGGCGACCGGGGCGGCCGGGACGTTCCTCGTGACCGATGCGGGGGCGTACCGCTGGAACGCCGCCGCCGAAGCGATGGAGCCCCTCGGCGACTACCCAGGCCGGGAGCGGGCGGCAAAGGCCGCGGCAAGGGGCTTCTGGGAAGTCCAGTGGCGAGAGCACTGGTCGAGCATGCTTCGGGGCGCGGCCGTCGGGGAGAAAGGCCTTTGGATTGTCGCGGGGAACACGCTGTCTCGGTTCGACGGCGCAAGTTGGGCCGTGTTGTCCCAGCGCGCCTGGAAGCTGGCCGTGACCGGGTCGGATGTCTATGCCTTGACGACCACGGGCCTGCTGCGCTGCGACGATCGCACCGGCCAAGTGACGCATCTGGAAGGGCCGTCGGGTCCGACCCCCGGCCGGCCGGCGGCGCTCACGCTCGCGCCCGATGCGGCGTACGTATCCGTCGAAGCTCAGGCCAGGAGCGGCCGGCTGGCGGGCGGGGGCATCAGCCGGTTCGATCCGAAGTCGGGCACGTGGGATCACGTGGACGAGATCGGCAAGACGGAGATCCGGCTGCCCACGACCGCGACCTTTGACGGCACGAGCTTGTTCGTGGGCGTTCAGGTCGCCAGGGGCGTGGAGAAACGTAGCCTCCACCCCGGGATGGCCCGCGTTAAGCGAAGCGTGCCCCGCGTGGGCGGACTCACCGTAGCCGTCCGAACGGCTTCGGGGGACTGGCAGGCACTGGGAATCCAAGGCATCGGGGGACAGAAGCGGTGGGTGCTCGGACAGCAGAACAAGCAGAGCGCGGACCGTGTCTTCCCACAGCGGATCGCGCAGCTCCTGTCGTGCAAGGGCCGGCTCTGGGCCATCACCGAGGACTACCCCGAGCACTGGTACGGCGGATACACCCACGGCGTCCGCTGCGTCGCCCATTGCGAAGACGGGCACTGGACAGCGGTGGCGGATCGGGACCGGACGGAATCCGTCGGCCTGGCGGGCGAGCAGCCCGGCATCGTCTGCCTGACCGCCACCCACGGCTCGCCCGTCGTGCTCGCGCACGGGCATCGGCGCGTGCTGGGCCTGGCCGCATGCGGCGGCACCACCTGGATCGTCCACGAGGGCGGCGCGTACTTCTACGATGAGGAGGACGACCGATTCCGAAGCGTGAAGGTGGAGCCGTTCCGGGCGTATTGGCAGGTCACGGCCGCCGACTGTGACGATGCCGCCCTGTGGCTTGGCACCGACGCGGGCACCATCACGCGGTACGACAACACGAGCGGTCGCTTCGAGCTGCTTGGGTGCTGTCCCCAACGCAAGATCGAGCGGATCCGCGTTGCCGACGGCAAGGTATGGGTCGAGACGGCCCCGGGCCAAGCCTCCCCGCCGCGGCCCCTGCGAGACCTGCCAAGGCTCGGCCCCGCGCGTGCGAGTACGCTGGTGTACGATGGCGAGACGTGGTCGGCCGGGGGAAAGGGCGAGATGCCCGCAGCCCGTACAACGGGGTACCGCTTCGACAAGCGGGGGTACCTCGTGACCGCAGGCCGGGACCGACGCGTGGGCTTCGTGCGAGGCGTTTTCGAGCCCAAGGTGTTGTGCGTCGAGGAGGACGGGGCCTTGTGGATCAAGGTCTGGGGGGGTATCGGACGGCTGACCCTGAACCGCACGCAAGGGAACACGGCCGGGCAACCGGAGGGCCGACCGTGAACCGTGTGCGAAGGTACTACCCCCTGCTCTTCGTAACGGTCACCGGCGCGGTGGTCATGGGTCTGGAGATCCTTGGCACGCGCGTGATCGGCACGGTCTTCGGCGCGAGCTTGTTTGTCTGGGGCGCCCTGCTCGCAACCACCCTCGTGTGCCTGGCCGCCGGCTACGCCCTGGGCGGGTTGATTGCCGACCGATGGCCCAGGGACTGGGTGCTATACGGATTGACGATGCTGGCCGGAGGGGCGTGCCTGCTCATCCCCGCAGCCCAAGCGGTCCTCGAGCCCTGCGCGCGGCGGTTCGGGCTTCGGGGCGGCGCGCTGGCGGCCGCGTTCCTCATCTTCGCGGCGCCGCTGACGCTGCTGGGGATGGCCAGCCCGTACGTCGTCCGTCTGCTGGCCCGTCGCGTCGCCGCCACCGGCAGGACGGCCGGCGGCGTCTTCGCCCTGTCCACCGTCGGCAGCGTCGCCGGCACGCTGTTCGTCAGCTTCTACATGATCCCCGCCCTCGGAACGCGTTGGGCGCTCGTCGTGATGGCGGGCGCGCTTCTTTGCGTGAGCGTCGTCGGACTGGCCCTCTCGTTCGGCCTTAAGGCCCTGCCGACCGCCCTTCTGCTGTTCGCCCTCGTGCCGGTCGCGCGCGGCGGGCCGCCCATTCACGAAGAGGTGCTCTACCGAACCGAGAGCCCCTATGGCCGCATCGCGGTCGTGCAGCTTGCCGGCCAGGATGACGCCCCCTACCGGCTGCTGTTCAACAACGGCATCATGCAGACGGGCATGCCGCTCGATATCGAACGTCGCGGCCGCGGGTCGCTCCTGCACAACGAGGACTACTACCTCGAACTCGTGCCCTACTTCTTCGACGATCCGGACGAACCGCGCGAGGGGCTGCTCATCGGCGTCGCCGGGGGGCTCTTCGCCCGGGTCATGGAGCAGTATCCCGTGACGCTGACGGCCGTCGAGATCGACATCAAAGCGGCCGAACTGGCGGAAGCATACTTCGGCTATCGCGGGGCGATACACTACCCCGACGGGCGGGAGCGCCCGGTGGACCTGACCCGCTTCCCCCGGCGTGAGTTGGGCGCTCCCCACGCGGCGGAAGACGGCGCCAGCGGGGAGTCGCCCATCGAGCGATCCGAGTACGCCGGCTGCCTGGTGATTGACGACGGGCGGCGATTCCTCCGCACGTCGGACGACACATACGACTTCATCGTTCTCGACGCCTACAGCGGCGACACGATCCCCTTTCACCTGATTACACGGGAGATGTTCCAGTGCGTGCGGGAGCATCTGGCCGAGGATGGCCTGCTCGCGGTCAACTACATCGGCGCCCCCGCGGGCGATGAAGTCACCGACTCACTGATCCGAACGCTCAGGCAGGTCTTCGGCAAGTCGAGTGTCGTGGCGTATCGGTCCACGGAGGACCCGGACCCCGTTCAGGTGATCTACCTCTTCGCGTTCCGGGACGGGCCGCGCGAGGTGACTTGGCCGACGGGCCGGTGGGCTGCGGAAGCCTGGCGTCTGGCCCATCGGCTTGAAAGCAGGCGGCTGGCCTTCCCCCCAGACTGCGGAACCGTGATCACCGACGACCTGAACCCGATCGACGTTGCCCGCGTCAAGACCGCGCTCCGCTGGCGCGCCCAGACGCTCGCGGAGTTCGGGCGCCTCCAACTGCATCGCTTCTAGCCCCTGTCCGTCGAGCAGCTCCCGCTACCGGCGAAGCGGGCGCGGAAGAGCGTACGGCGCGCTTGGCGCTTTGCTTGGCGCGAAGGGGCGGAAAACAGCGAACTTGGGCGAACCGGAACGAACCGGAAAGCGATGAGCGCGAAGGCGCGGTAAACACTGGCAGGACGGGCGTTTCCCGCGTAGAATCGGGGCAGAATCGACGCAGCGCCGGAGTGGCGGAATCGGCAGACGCGCGGGATTCAAAATCCCGTCCGGTTCACCCCGGGTGTGGGTTCGAGTCCCACCTCCGGCAGTTCGCCCGACCAGAAGGCTACAAGTCCAGCGGCGAGACGTGACCGCCCTTGTCCGCGCGGAGCTTCTCGAAGCGATCCCGCTGCGCGGCCAGTGTCTCGAACAAGACCTTCGGCGTCTGGGCAATGTCGCGGTAAATGCCCTCGACCCGCTCGATCTTGACGAGGTTCTCCGGAATGCGGATGGTGAACTGCTCGACGTACTGCTCCTGCGTGTAGTCGGCCTTGCGGACCTCCTCGAACAACCGCTTGAGGTCCTCATACCGCGGGATGTATCCCGCCGGCGTCTCAATGGCCTCGCAATCGCCATGGACGCGAAGCTCCATCCACTTCACCCACACGGACTTATCCAACATCCCCGTGAGGTACTTGCCCTCGGCGTTCTTGATGAAGTAGTTGGTCGCAAACACCAGCGGCTCCCGGTCGACGCCCTTGGCAAACTCCAGGTTGTTCCGGACATATTTGCCAAGCGGGATCGACAGGAAGTCCAGGATGCTCATGAGGTTGAACTTCCGCACGCCCGCGGCGCCGAGTGTGGCGGCCGTCGTCTCGCTCTCGAGCGATGCGCCCATCGTGATGATCCCGTGGGCCCAGTCGAACGCCTGCGTGACGGGCACGGCCGTGTCGCTGTCGCGCCCACCATAGATGACGCCGCCGGCCGTCACCCCCTGCGGATCGTCCCAGCGCGGGTCGAGGTTCTCCAACGCCGTCAGGCGGATGGTGTAGCGGGCGTTCCAATGCGACGGCGGGATCTCGTTCCCGTCGTGGGTCTTGCCGGCGTGCCATTCGCCGGAGAAGTTCTCGCCCTCTCCGGGCAGTTCCCGGCCCATGCCCTCCCAGTACGGCGCGCCGTCCTTGATTAGCACGTTGGAGAAGATCACTTCGCCGGGCTTGGTCAGCACGTCGTAGATCACCGGGTCGCCGTCGGCGTTCACGTCGCGGATGATGCCGAAGATCCCGCTCTCGACGTTGACCATGCGGGCCTCGCCGTCGATCACGCGGAAGTAGGCGAGATCGTCGCCGACGATGGTCTCACCGGGCAGCATGGCCGTCGAGGTCTTGCCGCAGCCACTGGGGAACGCCCCGGCGAAGTACGTCACGCGCCCGCCGGGCCCGTGCACGCCCATCACGAGCATATGCTCGGCGAGCCAGCCCTCGCGATCGGCCTTCCGGATGGCCAGCCGCAGCGAGAGCTTCTTGAAGCCGATCGTGTTGCCGGCGTACTGCGTGTTCACGCTCAGCACCGTGTCCGTGGCGATGTCGATGTAGATGCGGCGTTTGTCCACGTCGGCGCTGGTGTTGCGTTCGTCGAGCCGCCCGGCCGAGTGCAGCACGCGGAAGAAGCCGCCGTTGCCGCCCAGCTTCCGGAACTGCTCGTAGCCGCTGCGGTAGAGCAGGTCCTCGCTGTGGGCAACGTAGGCGGAATCGGTGAGTTGTACGCCGGGCACGCTGAACGGCGAGTTCACCGGGCCGAGACAGAAGAACCGTAGGTACGCCTCCTGGCCCTCCATGGCGCCGGCGAGGAAGCCGCGAATCTCTTCGAGTCCCTCCTCCCGGGCCATCTGGTTGAGGTTCCTATCGAGGTCCATGTCGACGGGCACGAGGTACTTCGTCGCCGCCTTATCGCGCCCCTGGTCGTGGAAGCCGTCGAAGTGGATCGTGTGACCTTCCGTCGCCAGCGATCGCTCCTCGCGGTGGCGCATTGCGGCCTCGCGAACGTAGGCGATGTCCTCGTCGGAATCGTCACAGACCTTCACCGAGGCGGGACGGCCGAGCTGCACCGCGTCCGCCACGAACGCGTGCAGCGTGGGGTTCTCGAGCGCCTCCAGCTTGGCGAAGCTGTCTGCGTCCATCACGGCGTTCAGGATGTTGGCGTACTTGGCGTCCATGGCTCCTTCTCGGCGGTTCTGCCGGCAATCCGGCGTGCAATGCGCGCAAAGCTCCTCTGTCGCTTTCGGCGATCCAGTCGGCCGCGGCCTTATACGCAATGGTAGGCTGGCTGTCAACGCCCTGGCGGAAGTTGCGGCCGGCGGTGCCTTTGACTACGCTGGCGGAATGGAGTTGCTCGAAACGCGCTTGGTTCTGTCGCCGCCGGGATGGCCCGTCCTGCTCGGCGTGCTGGCCCTAACCGCGCTGGCGCTGGAGTTCGTAGCTTTGCTGGGGTGGGTCTCCCTCGCGCGCTCACGGCCCCAGGCGTGGACTCGGGCGGCCGTCTGCCTGCTGCTCGGACCGATCGTTGCTGTCGTCGGCGGGCTCTATGTCGTCGCGGCGCGGTCCGCCAGGCAACCGACACCGCACGCCGAATACGTCCGCGGCGCCGCCTGGGCCAGCCTCATC
>Ga0272441_10001923_pt1 | contig 43447 bp, 47 predicted proteins | sample SSMProp6N_FD_193582 | JGI IMG/M metagenome (GOLD analysis project Ga0272441, IMG submission 193582) | Marine sediment archaeal communities from Little Sippewissett salt marsh, Falmouth, MA, United States - SSM-Prop-6N | ecosystem: Environmental > Aquatic > Marine > Wetlands > Sediment ...
TTCCCGAGCCAGGCGGCGTCGACCAACGACTGGTCGCCGTCCTTCCAGATGCCGCGGAAGGCCGGCATCGAGTAAATCCAGAAGACGTCCGGGTGGTGCTGCTTGACCCATCCGGCGGTCTTGTCCTGGTCGGCGATGGAATGGACGCGGATCTTGGCTTTGATGGCGGCGAGTTCCTTCGGCGACTTCGTTTTCGAGAGGCGGTAGACGGCCTGGGCGAGTTCCCTCGGCCCGCCCCAGATGCTGAACCAGACGGGGCGTGGGTCGGCGCGCTGCAGAACCGTCGCGATCGCGTCGGAGGCCTGGCTGTCCATCCCCTCGCCCACGGTGTGCGGGTCGCCGTTGTGACCGTCCTTCACCAGGCTGAGAAGAGCCTTCTCGGACGGGAAATCGGGCCGGTGTTTCCGGAGGTTCGCCACCACCTTGCCGTAGGCCTGGATCCGTTCGCGGATGAGTTCCGGGCGGGTGCCCTTGTAGTGGCCGTGGCCGAACCCCGTGCAGAGACCCTCGATCTGGAAGTCGCAGGCGTACAGGAGAAAGCGAACCATGGACTGCATGTCGTCCGGGTCGCCTCCGATGTCGGTCATGACAACGATGCGGTGCTTGGCGCCCGCGTCGAGGGGGGCGAGCGGCCCTTTGGCTGCCGCCACTCCGCCAAGGACCGCTGCCATGACAACCGCCAGGGTAACATGCCGCATGGTCTTGCCTCCTGTGCGCTTGGGATTCCAGTCCCTGGAGTCTACCGACCGCCGCGGCCCCGCCGCAAGCGTTCCGCGTTCGCGGCCATTCGGGAATCCGCCTTCGGTACGTCCGCTTGACGTCGCGCCGCCCCTGGTGTAGCCTCCCCACATGGCGAAACTCAGCGACAGTGTGCGCTACCTGAAGGGCGTGGGGCCCAAGCGGGCCGTCCTGCTCGACAAACTCGGTCTGCGCACCATCCGGGACGCCCTCCAGTTCTTCCCCCGCAAGTACGTGGACCGCGGCAACGCCGTACCGATTGCCAAGGTCCAGGAAGGCCGCGAGCAGACGATCCGCGGCCGGATCGTGGACATGCGGTCGCCCCGTTTTTCGCAGCGGCTGGAGGCCATGATTGAAGACGACACGGGTACGCTGCGCGTCATCTGGTTTCACGCCCGGTTCCTCGCCAAGGCCCTGGAGACGGGGGCCGAATACCTCTTCTACGGCCGCGTGACCCGCTACAAGAGCACCTTGCAACTCCAGCATCCGAAGTTCGAGCGGCTGACGGACGAGGGCGCGGCGCCCGGCAGCCGGCTCCTGGTCCTGTATCCCGTGGCGGAGGGGCTCCAGCAGGCCTCGATGCGGACGATGACCGACGAGGCACTGCGGCTGGGCCTGCCACTCGCCCACGACACGCTGCCGGAGGCGATGCGCGCTCGGCTGAACCTGACGGACCTGCGTGCAGCGTTGCGGATGATCCACCGCCCCGAGTCGATGGACGAGGTGGCCACGGCCCGCCGTCGCCTCATCTTCGGCGAGTTCTTCCTGATGGAACTGGCCGTGGCCCTCAGACGCCGCAGCGCGCTGGCGGCCACCGGGGCGCCGGGCATCGAGGTGTCGGACAAGATCGACACACGCATCCGGGCACGCTTTCCGTATACCTTCACGGGCGCCCAGGACCGGGCCATCGGCGAGATACGGGCCGACCTGGCCCGCGAGCGGCCGATGACACGCCTCCTCCAGGGCGACGTGGGCTGCGGCAAGACGGCCGTTGCCCTGTACGCCATGCTGGCGGCGGTGGCGGCGGGGTACCAGGCGGCCATCATGGCCCCGACCGAAATCCTGGCTGTCCAGCACTACCACAACGTCGAGAAATACCTCGTGGGCAGCCGTGTCCAGTGGGCCCTGCTCGTGGGCGGCCTGCGTGCGGCCGAACGCCGCAGCGTTCTCCGGCGCATCCGACACGGCGAGGCAGACATCATCGTCGGCACGCACGCCCTGATTCAGCAGGACGTGGCGTTCGACCGCCTCGGCCTCGTGGTCGTGGACGAGCAGCACAAGTTCGGCGTGCTCCAGCGGGCCGAGGCCAAGTGGCAGACGGCCGAGGACCGGCCCGGCCTCGAACCGCATTACCTGGTCATGACCGCCACCCCGATTCCGCGGACGCTGGCGCTGACGGTCTTCGGCGACCTGGACGTCTCGACCATCGACGAGATGCCGCCCGGCCGCACCGCCGTCGAGACCTGGGCGGTTGCCCCGAAGGAGCGGAAGCGGGCCTACGAATTCGTCCGGGGCCAACTGCGAGCCGGCCGCCAGGCGTTCGTCGTGTACCCACTCGTGGAGGAAAGCGAGACCCTGGAAGTCCGGGCCGCCACCGAGGAGGCGAAGCGCCTTGCGACGGAGGTTTTTCCGGACGTTGAGGTCGGCCTGCTCCACGGCCGGATGAAACCCGACGAGAAGGAGGCGGTCATGGACCGGTTCCGCCGGGGCGAGGTGGGCGTCCTGGTTTCCACGCTCGTCATCGAAGTAGGGGTTGACGTGCCGAACGCCACGGTCATGATGATTGAGCACGCCGAGCGGTTCGGCCTGGCCCAGTTGCATCAATTGCGGGGGCGCATCGGCCGCGGCGCCGAAAAGAGCACGTGCCTGCTACTGGCCGAGCCGACAACCGAGGAAGCCGAGCAGCGTGTCCGCGTGATGTGCGAGACCACCGACGGCTTCCGCATCGCCGAAGAGGACCTGCGCCTCCGCGGGCCGGGCGAGTTTTTCGGCACCCGCCAACACGGCATGCCGGAACTGGCGATTGGCAACATCGTGGAGGACTACGACCTGCTGCGCCTCGCGCGGAAAGAGGCGTTCGCCTGGATCGAACGGGACCCGAACCTGTCGAGCGACGAGTCGCAGCCTATCCGCAAGGCCATGACGCAACGCTTCCGCGACACGTTACGACTTATCGAAGTGGCCTGACATGATTGAACCGCATCGAAAGGAGCGATGATGACAAACGCCATCGACCAACTGGCGTTCAACGAGGCCGGCCTCATTCCGGCCATCGCCCAGGACGGCGCCACCGGCGAAATCCTCATGATGGCCTGGATGAATCGCGAATCCCTGGCGATGACCATCGAAACCGGCGAGGCCGTTTACTGGTCCCGCAGCCGCCGCAAACTGTGGCACAAGGGCGAGTCGAGCGGCAACATCCAGAAGATCCAGGAAATCCGCTGCGACTGCGACAAGGACGTCCTGCTCCTGAAGATCGAGCAGGTGGGCGGCGCCGCCTGTCACACCGGCCGGCGGTCGTGCTTCTCGTGGGTTCTCGCCAACGGCGACTGGGCCGACGACGGCGTTATGGTCTTCGACCCTGAAGAAACGTACGGCAAGTCGTAAGACGCCGGCCTTCGGGCCGGCATCCTGATCCTGGCCGCCAGCGCAAGCGAGCGGCGGGTGAGCGCCCCGCTCGCCCTCGGGCCGACGCTCGGTTTGCGAGACAAAGCCTAGTTACTGCCCATGCCGCGGCCGCCAGCGCCCTGGCCGCGCCCCCCGCCGCCCTGGCCGCGACCGCCGCCGCCCTGGCCGCGACCCCCGCCACCCTGGCCGCGACCGGTTGGGCCGTTTGCCGTTTCGCCGTTGTTTTCGATTTCCGGGTTCCGATTTTCGACTTCGCCGCCTTCGGCGGTGCCCGTTCCGCGTTGGCTGAAGGCGGCTCCTCGTCCGTGGCCGCCGCCCTCGCCGTGGCCACCCTCGACCACCTCGGGCTTCACAAACATGGGAAACGCCATCAGGCCGACGATAAGTGCGAGCAGCGCAAGGGCCAGGGCCACCCGGGCGGGGCCGCTTGCCACCATCCGCCGCCAGATGCCCACCACCTGCGACCAGTGCAGCACCACGTGCAGCACGAGCAGCACCAGCAGGGCAATGCCCAGGACCAGGTGCACGTCGCCCCACTGGTGGCGGTCGAGGCCCAGCCAGTACAGGTCGACCCGGCTGCCGTAGATGGCCGGCCGCTCCCCGCCGGGAATCAGGACCCAATTGATCAGGAACCCCAGCCCCGCGATGGCCGCCATCAGGACAGCCATCAGGGCGTCGATGAGAAGGTTGACTCCGGCTCGTGTCATGGCCGCTTCCTTTCGCAAGTGTCGGACACCTGCATTGTACGCCGTCGGCCGCGCCCGGCACGAGGGCAAAAAGCACCGCCCCCTTGCACGCGTGCAGGATGGGGTTCGCTTTCGTGCGGCCAGCCGAAGGCGTTGCCCCGTTGCCGACTCAGGCCACTGCCTCTATAATGCCCCCAACATGACCTGGAAACGCCCACTCCTTGTGTACCCCTACAGCCCCGCGAAGAAGAGCGAGCATCTATACGGGGGCTTGGCCGTCATCAACCCAATCGGGTTGGAAATCGTGGCCACGGCGCTGCGCCCCGTGGTGGACGACCTCCTGCTCGTCGACATGCGGATGGAACGCGAGGCTCTCGCGGCGATCGTCCGCCGCTTCCGGCCCGACATCATCGCCGTGTCGCTGATGTGGGGCCGCGACGCCTACGTCGACGCCCTCATCCGCAGCCTGCCCGACGACGTCACCCAGGTCATGGGCGGGCTTTACGCCACCCGAAACCCCGAAGAGATGTTCGATGCGTACCCCGGCCTCGATATCCTCTCCCTCGGCTACGGCGACGAGACGATGCGGCGGCTCGTGGAGGCCGGCTCGCCCGAGAGCCTGGCCGGCTTCTGGTACCGCGACCGGCCCACGGCGTATGCGCCCGATGCGCCCGATCCGAGCCGCCACCTCAAGGCACCGGCCCCTGCCGACAGAAAACCCGCCGACGCCCCCCTCGTCAAGAACCGGGACCACTTCGAGCGTAGCGTCGCCAACATGCACATCGACCGCTCCGTTCGCCGGTACGAGTACCCGTGGCTCACGCTGAAGGGCGACAACATCATCACGAGCGTCGGGTGCCCCATGGTCTGCGCCTTCTGCAAGTGGCGCGAGAACATCTTCGGCGAGGTTCAGCCCTGGATCGGCCGTAGCGCCGAAGACGTCGTGGCGGAACTCGAGGAAACCGACGCCCCCATCGTCCACCTGGTGGACGCCAACTTCGCCGCCGACACGACCCGCGTGGAACGCATCTGCGACCTCCTGATCGAACGCGACGTCCGACACCTGTACGCGTGCGAGATCCGCGTCAACCCGCTCTACAAAAGTGCACGCCTCGTCAGGAAAATGGAACAGGCCGGTTTCTTCATGTTCATGGTGGGACTCGAGACGTACCAGCCCCGGCTCCTGAAGGCCATGCGCAAGGGCTATACGGTCAGGATGGCCCGGACGGCGTTCGCGCACCTTGCGGAAACGAAGATTCTGACGCTCGGCAACTTCCTCATCGGCAACCCCGGCGAGACCGAGGACGAGATGCTTGCCATCGCCGACTACGCCGCTCGTCTGGGCGTCGACTTTATCAGCCCGAACAAGATCTACGCCTACGAGAACACCGATTTCGAGCAATGGGTCCTGGCCCAGCCCGGCATGCGGGTCGCGGGCCGCCGGCGGTATGTCGTCAGCGACCGGTATGGCATTGAGGACCTGCGGCGCATCCAGGCCCGTGTTATGCTGCGGTTCCTGGCCAAACACCCGCCGTGGATTCCCTATCGCAAGGTGCTCGCTCACCCGATGGTCCAGAAGATCGGTCGCGAGCGTATTCGCCGGGCCATGCTCCGCAGCCTCTGGGACCACGTGGCGGATGTCTCGTTCCGCCGCCGGGCCATCAAACGGTTGGCCAAGCGGTTCCGCCGGTCCGGCAAGGCCGCGGTGTAGCGGGCTCGTTTGCCGGCTTGTGCGTCGTGGCCGACGGCTCGCAGCCTGTTGCGGCTTTTTCCTTGACGCTCTCCCGCAGGCAGCGTCTAATAATTTTGAGAGCCTAATCGCTGCGTACGGCCTGTAAAGACGATCAGGAAGTCACCGGACGGAGGGTACGTTATGCACCGCGTTGCGCTAACGTTGGTTGTTCTGATGGCCGTCGCCGTGGCTGCGACGGGCGCTGCGCTGGCCCAGACTGACGAGTTCGAGTTGCCCCCGGTCAAACTGAAGCCCGACCGGCCAACCAAGGCCAAGCCCATCCCGCCCAGCCCGGACGTACGCGAAGCCCCGAAACCGGAGAAGCCCAAGGACGAGCCCAAGCCCGAACCGCCCGCCGAGGTAGCGCCAAAGCCGGCGCCCAAACCGGTTGCGCCGCCCAAGGAGGTTCCGCTCAAACCCGAGAAGCCCCGCGAGGGCGACCCGCCCACCGCCGCCGACCTTCCCATGCCGGAGCCGCGCCCGGAACCGCCGCCCGCCGCACCGGAAACGCTCGCCCAGCCCAAGACCATTGAAACGCCCGACGCACCCGTCCCGGCCAAGCCAACCAAGCCCCAGCCCGTCGAGATTATTCCGGTCGAAACCACTCCTGCCAAACCGCCTACGGGCGACGCCCCGCCCACCGCCGTCGAACCGCCTGCCGTCGAGTCGCTCCCCGAGAGGCGGGCCACCGACATCCAGGCCGAGGCTACCTCGGCCCAGGTCATGCCAACCGTCCGGCCCAACCTGGACGGTCTGGGTGAGGTAGGGCTCGTCGAGGCCGTCGCGGCCGCCCGCAAACAGTACGAGCGGACCCTGGACGCCCTCAAGGGCTATTACGCCGGGCGCGGCAACGCCACCAAGATTGGCTGGGTCGACTCCGAGATGCAAGGCTTCGGCCAAGCCCCGAAGCCGCGGTACCTGCTGGCAGCGGAGATCGCCGGCCCGGATCTCCGGCCCACCATCCGCATCGAGGCCGCCGACCAACTGCACCAGGAAGGCCTCCATTACAAGAACTACCCGGCGTTTCCGCCCGAGAAGAAAGAGTACCTCAAGATCGCCCTCGAGAAGTTCCGGACCATCATCGAGAAGTATCCGCAGAGCGACAAGATTGATGAGGCCGCCTTCCGCATGGGCGAGATTTACGGCGGCTGGTACTTCCAGGACTACGCACGGGCCATCCAGTCCTACCAGCGATGCTGGCAGTGGAACCCCACCACCGACCAGGCTGCCCGCTTCAATGCCGCCAAGATTTACGAGGAGAAACTCCGTAACCGGGCCAAGGCCGCTGAACTTTACAACGAGGTCATCGCCCACAGCCGCAACGAGGACCTGACCCGACAAGCCCAGGAACGCATCCGCGCCCTCACGGGCCGGTAGACACAAACGCCAGACGCACTCGGCACGGGCCGTGTCGGGCCCCGGTACGCGGGACCCGGCGCGGTCCGTCTGCTTGAAAAGCGTCCGCGGCCCCGATAAACTGCCGGTGCGGTCCGGTCGGAACCGGGCCGGTGCAGGAGCGGTGCATGGCATCCATCCGCGTGGGCATCGGCTACGATATCCACCGCCTGGCCGTAGGCCGGCCGCTGCGGCTGGCGGGAATCGAGATACCCGCCGACCGTGGGCCCGTGGCCCACAGCGACGGCGACGTGGTTCTGCACGCGGTGGCCGACGCCATGCTCGGCGCTGCGGCACTCGGCGACCTGGGCCGCCATTTTCCGGACACCGACCCGGTCTGGAAAGACGCCGACAGCAGCGTCATCCTTCGCCGGGCCGCCGACCTCGTCCGGGCTGCAGGCTACCGCCCGGCCGGCGCGGACTGCAACGTCCTGCTCGAAGCACCGAGACTCGCCCCGCACCGCGAGGCCATGCAGGGCCGCTTGGCCGAACTACTCGGCCTGGCCCCGAACGCCGTCAACGTCAAGGCCCGCACGATGGAGGGCCTGGGGCCCGTGGGCGCCGGCGAGGCCGTTGCCGCCCAGGCCGTCGTCGTCCTCGAGCCGACGCCGGATGCTTAGCCGCCGGGCCCGCCACAAACAGCGGGTAAACTTGCCCGGTGTGTGCCGTTACTGCGGGTAAGCCATACCACTCGCGCGATTGCAATGAGGCGTTTATGACCATCCGCGACCACAACCTGCACGTCTTCAACACGCTCGGGCACGTGCGGCAGCCGTTCGCGCCCCTCGACCCGCCCCACGTCGGCCTGTACGTGTGCGGGCCCACCGTGTACGGCGACGCCCACATCGGCCACGCCAAGAGTTACGTGGCTTTCGACGTCATTCTGCGGTACCTCCGGTACCTGGGGTACGACGTCACGTACGTCCAGAACATTACGGACGTGGGGCACCTGACCGACGACGCCGACGCGGGCGAGGACAAGGTGGAGAAGGCGGCCCGCGCCCGCCGCGTTCATCCGATGGCCATTGCCGAGGACTACACGCGCCGCTACTTCCAGGACATGGACTGCCTGAACGTGCTGCGGCCGGACATCTCGCCTCGCGCCTCGGGGCACATCATCGAGCAAATCGAGCACGTCAGGAAACTCATCGAGCGCGGGCACGCCTACGAGGTGGGCGGCAACGTCTACTTCGACGTCACGAGTTGGGGCAAGTACGGGCGTCTGTCGGGCCGCAGCGTGGACCAGATGCAGGCCGGCGCCCGCGTCGAAACGAATTCCGACAAACGGCATCCCGCCGACTTCGCCCTCTGGAAGGCCGCCGAGCCCGGACACATCATGCAGTGGCCCAGCCCCTGGGGCATGGGGTACCCCGGGTGGCACATCGAGTGCACGGTGATGAGCCAGAAGTACCTCGGCGACACCATCGACATCCACGGCGGCGGCATCGAGAACCAGTTTCCCCACCACGAGAACGAAATCGCCCAGGCCGAGGCCGTCACTGGTGAGCCGTTCGTCCGCTACTGGCTCCACAACAACATGGTGACCGTCCAGGGCCAGAAGATGGGCAAGAGCCTCGGCAACTTCATCACCCTGCGCGACGCGTTCGAGCGGTGGGACCCGATGGTGCTCCGCCTCTTTCTGCTCCAGACGCATTACCGGAGCCAGACGGACTTCTCGGAAGAGGCGATTGAGGCGGCTAAAAGCGGATACGAGCGGCTTGTCGAGTTCGCGTCGGCAATACTCAAACAGGAGGCAACAAGTCCGGAAAGCGACACTGGTGACGTCATTCTGGGACTCACCAAGGAAGCCCGAAACCGCTTCCAGCAGGCGATGGACGACGATTTCAATACTGCGGGGGCCTTGGCGAGCCTGTTTGACCTCGCCAGAAACGTGAGAAACCGGGCTTCACACGGGCCAGGTCTGTCACGAGGCTCCCTTAAGGTGGCCCGCGACACTTTGCAGAAACTTGCCGGCGTTTTGGGGCTTGTGCTTGAGCGGTCTACGAAGGAATCGGACGATACGAAAGCGCTTAAGAAACTCGTTCGGCGCCTCTTGAAAGAGCGCGACGAAGCGAGAAGCCAGAGGCAATTTCAGGAGGCTGATAGAATCCGCGATTACATGGCCCAATCTGATGTATCTGTCCGCGACACCGCCACGGGCTCTACTGCTGCCTTCCCGAGCGGTACAGAAGTGCGCACCGACGAGCCAGACGAGCAGCACGAAGACTTCGCCGCCCCAGGAGACATGACGGCCGACTGGGTAACCGACGATTAATCGGTGGTCGACGCGCAAGCGCGTACAGCCGCCCCGCAGGGGCGACTGCCAGTAGCCCCGGGCGCGAGCCCGGGGTACGATGAGGCAACGCGAACCCCAGAGCCCCGGAGGGGCAACTGAACCGACCCATGAGAATCCTCGGCATTGATCCCGGCCTTCAGGCCACCGGTTACGGCGTCGTCGACGTCGCCGCCTCGGGTGCGCCGGCCCGGTTGGTCGAGGCCGGCGTCATCCGAACCCGCCGCGCCGATGCCCTGCCCGACCGGCTGGTCGAAATCCGCGAGGGTCTGGCGGCCGTTTTGGAAGAGTTCCGGCCCGAAGCCGTCGCCGTCGAGGCCCTGTACGCCCACTACAAGCACCCGCGGACGGCCATCCTGATGGGCCACGCCCGCGGCGTCATGTTCCTGGCGGCCGCCGAGGCCGGCGCCCCGGTCACGAGTTACAACGCCACGATGGTCAAGAAGTCGCTGACGGGCAGCGGGCACGCCGGTAAGGCCCAGATGCAGCGGGCGATCCAGGCGGCATTCGGCCTCCCGGAACCTCCCGAACCGGCCGACGTGGCCGACGCCCTTGCCGTCGCCCTGTGCCACGCGCACCACGGCGTCCGCGTGAGGTGCATGCCATGATCGCACGTATCACCGGCCAACTCGAAACGGTCGCCGAGGACCGGGCCGTCATTGCCGCCGGGGCCGTGGCCTACGAGATACTCATCGCCCCGGTAACGGCCGACCAGCTCCGCCCGTACCTGGGGCGGCAAGTGACGCTGCACACGCTCCAGTACTTCGATGGGAACCCGGCGTACGGCCAGATGGCGCCGCGTCTGGTCGGGTTCCTGTCGCAGACCGAGAAACGATTCTTCGTGCTGTACGTGAGCGTGCAGGGCATCGGCATCGGCAAGGGCCTGAAGAGCCTGGCGCTGCCGGTGGAACGGATCGCCGAGGCCATCGAGGCCCGCGACGCCAAGACCCTGTCGGGCCTGCCGGGCATTGGCCGGCGGACCGCCGACAAGATGGTGGCGGAATTATGCGGCCGGCTGGACGAGTTCGCCACCCCTGTTGGCGCCGGGGCGGCTGCCACGGCGCCCGAATCCCGGCATGAGGCCGTGGCCGTCCTCGTGAACCTGGGCCTCGCGCGCCTCGAGGCCATCGACCGCGTCGACGCCGCCTACGAACGCCTCGGGGCCGAGGCTGACGTCGAGACCATCGTCCGCGAGGCGTTTCACCAGGGCCCAACGTCGGCCCAGGGGTAGGCCCGATGGCCGTATGACGCTGCGCCACGCACCGCCGCACGCACAGACTCGCAAAGCGAGAGAATCATGCCCCGCGAACGCATCGTCAGCCCGGAAAGCCAGGGTCCGGAGGAAGAGTGGTCGTCGGCCGCCCTGCGTCCGTCGCGGCTCGACGAAGTCATCGGCCAGCATGACCTGCGCGAGAAACTGACCATTGCCATTCAGGCCGCACGCGCACGCAAGGAACCGCTTGAACACATCCTCTTTCACGGCCCGCCCGGCCTGGGCAAGACCACGCTCGCCCACGTGGTGGCGGCGGAGATGGGCGCGGGCATCAAGACAACGTCCGGCCCGGCCCTGACACGGCCGGCCGACCTTGTGGGAATCCTCACGAACCTCCAGAAGGGCGACGTCCTCTTCATCGACGAGGTCCACCGCCTGGGGCCCGTGGTCGAGGAGTTCATCTACCCGGCGATGGAGGATTTCCGGATCGACATCACGATGGACCGCGGCTCGTTCGCCCGGACGATCAACATGCCGCTCGTGCCGTTCACGATGATCGGGGCCACGACGCGGGCAGGGTTCCTGAGCGCCCCGCTCAGGGAGCGGTTTGGCATCTTCCACCATTTCTCGTTCTACCCGGAGCCGGACCTGGTTGAAATCGCCCGCCGCACCGCGCGGCTCCTGGCGGTGGACGCCGAGGCCGAGGCTCTGGATGAGGTGGCCCGCCGCAGCCGCGGTACCCCGCGCATCTGCATCCGCCTGATGCGGCGCGTCCGCGATTATGCCCAGGTCAAGGGCGACGGCCGCATCACCACGCCCATCGCCCGCCAGGCCCTGGAGATGGAGGCCGTCGACGCGGGAGGGCTCGATAAGCTCGACCGCGCGTTCCTGCGGACGCTCATCGCCGTGTACAACGGCGGACCCGCCGGCATCGAGGCCCTCGCCGCCACCCTGAACGAGGAGGTCGATACGCTCGTCGACATGGTCGAGCCGTACCTCCTGAAGACCGGGTACGTGGCCCGGACCCGCCAAGGCCGAACCGCCACGGCCGCGGCGTACGAGCACCTGGCCCTTACGCCGCCCGCCGGCGTCAAGCCACCCACGAAAAAGGCCGGCCAGGAGCCGGACCTGTTCGACACCCCCTAGATAACCCCACGAAGCAAGCGGCCGGCTGTAGGCCAGACGCCGCAGCCGTCAACGGCTTGCCGCCACCGTGAGCCCGATGGTTACCGCCGCTTGCCAAACGGCCGGTACAGCGGGTCGCCGATGAAGCACATCTGCCAGGAGACCTGCGGCTGTGCCATGTAGGCGGCCTCGCCCCACGAGAAGCCCCGGAGCAGCCGGTCCGCGAGCACATCGACCTGCGGCGTGCCGTTCAGAAACGGCTCGTACACCGCGCCGGCCGTCACGCACGCCCCGTGGGCAAGCAGCGGACCCACCCAATGCTCCGTCGTGTGCCGGATATTGGCGCCGCTGAAACTCTGGAGGTGATAGGCGATGGCGCCACGATTGAACCGGAAGTCGCGCGCCACAACCGGCCCCGCCGCGTGCGGGGCGTACCACCCCAGGTAGATGGCGGCGTCGGGCATCGGATGCGACAGGGGCCAGACCTCAGGCCGCGTATCGACCTCAGTGTCGAAGCCGGCCCGGCGCAAGACCTCGGCGGCTTTGCGCAGGGCTACGTCGCCGGCCAGGTACCCGCCCGACGTCAGGCCGCGCGTATCTACGTAGCCCCGGCCCTTCAGGCCGTTGGCCTCGGCCCAGACGGCGTCGTCAACGAGGCGGCGGGCGATGTCGGCCGACGGGCCGTCCAACCGCGAGACCAGCAGCATCTGCCCCTCCAGGGGCGGCCCGAACGGGGCCGCCTGCCCGTAGTACGGGTTCGGCAGCCCACCGACGAGGTTATATCGGTAACTGGGCAGGAGCACGAGTTCCGAGTCAACCGCCGCCGCCCGCGACATGTACATCGTGGACACGTCCTCGTAACCCTGCACCTTGACCGGCATCCCGTAAACGGGCACGAGGTACCTGGCGCGGCGCGAGGCAAGTTGCAGCCTCAGGAACCCGTCGGGCAGGAGGGCCTCCATGTGCCCTTCCCATCGGCGGAGGAACAGATAGAGGGGCTTCCAGATCGTTGCGTTGAACTCCTCGCGCGTCACGACCTCCTTGGCCGGCGCGTGCAAAACGCACAGGTTCTCCAGCGGAATGCCGCGGACCTTCATGTAATGGCGTGCCACGGCCACGCTTTCGGCAACGGTGTCGGTGGCCACGACAAGCGTTCGGTCGGCCTCGGGATGGGCGGCGGCGGCAGCGCCGGCGGCCACGAGCAGGGTCGCAAGAACAATCGGTACTCGGCGCATCGGCCCTCCGCGCAAAACCCTCACAAACATAGAAAACGCCGGCCTCAGGCCACGGGGCCTGACCCCTCGCCGGGCACTCCGGTCACCTGCTCCAGCACGTGGTCCTCAACAAAGATGGGTGTATCGTTGGCAACCGCCAGGGCGATGGCGTCCGACGGCCGCGAATCGATGTGCACCTCGTCGCCGCTGCGTTCGACGACCAGATTGGCATAGAACGTGTGGTGCCGGAGGGCCGTTATCACGATGCGGACCAGGCGGCCGTCCAACTGCTCGATGACCGAGGCCAGCAGGTCGTGGGTCATGGGCCGCGGCAGCACGTGCCCCTTGAGTCGCCGGTCAATGGCCGCCGCCTCAAAAAAGCCGATCACGATTGGGAACGCCCGCTCGCCGCCCGACTCGTGCAGGACGATGATCTGGTGGTCCTCGGTCTCCGAGATCATGATCTTCACAAGTTCGCAGCGGACTTCCATAGACCGTTCCTTGCCTGCACGCCTCAGATATTGTACCGCGCATCGGGTGCGGAGCAACCTGGGAGTTGCAGGCCTCGTCGGCGATTCGAGCGTTTTCAGGTGGCTCGGCGGGTCAGCCGAGTTCGGCCCGCCGCTTTTCGAGTGCGTCGATGGCGGCGCGGGCCTCGCGAGCCCGGTCGCGTTCGCGCTGGACCACCTCGTCGGGTGCCTTGGTGATGAAATTCTCGCTGGCGAGTTTCGCCTCGGCCCGCTCGAACATCTTGCGTTTGTCCTCAATGTCGCGGGCAATGCGCCGGCGTTCCTGATCCACGCGTTCCTCGGGCATGGGCACGTACGCGCTCTCGCCCAGGCAGGCCACGTAGGCGGACCCGAAGACACGGTCGTCGGGCAAGGCTTCGCCAACGTGCACGTCGGTCACGCCCGCCAAGTTGGCGTAATCACGGAAGGTGGCCCCGATCAGGTCCTCCTGGCCGGCGGCCTGGGGAAAGTATGCCTCGACGCGCGACGCCGACTGGCCGCTCTCGGCCTTGGCGCGGCGAACGCCGTCGATTACCTCCTGCCGCAGACCGAAGTCACGCTCGGCCTCCTCGTCCAGAAGGGCGTCGTTCGGTTCGGGCCAAGCGGCGGCAATCAGGTACGCGCTGGAGGGCGCATCGGCCAGACCCGGCAGCCCGCGGTCGGCAACCGTCGCGTTCAAGGCTTCCCACGCCGCCTCGGTAATGAACGGCACGTAAGGCTGCATCAGGCGAAGGGCCCGGTCCACCACGAACGCCAGCACCCGCTGGGCGGTCGGCCGCTCGGCCGCATCCTCCATGCGCGGCTTGATGACCTCCAGGTACCAATCGCACACGTCATGCCAGAAGAAGTCGTACAGCGTCGTGATCGAGGCCTGGAAGTGAAACGCCTCCAGTTCGCCGGTCACCTTGCGGGCGATGCGTTCGGTGCGCGAGAGGATCCAGCGGTCCTCCAGCCGCAGGGCGTCGGCGTCGAATCCCGCCTCGCCGGCGCCTTCCAGGTTCATCAGGGCGAACCGCACCGCGTTCCATATCTTGTTGCAGAAGTTGCGGCCCTGGTCAAACTTGGGGCTGGTGTTGCGACCCGTCGCGGCGTCGGTCTCGACCGGCATCCGAACGTCCTGCGTCTCGGTGGTCATCCAGGCCACGGTGAAGCGGAGGGCGTCGGCCCCGTGCGTGTGAATGACGTCCAGCGGGTCTACGCCGTTGCCGAGGCTCTTCTTCATGGGCCGGCCTTCGCCGTCCTGGATCATCGCGTGGATGTACACGTCGGCGAACGGCACCTTGCCCAGGTTATACAGGCCCATCATGACCATCCGGGCCACCCACAGGGTAATGATCTCGCGGGCCGTCACGAGAACCTCCGTGGGGTAGAAGGTGGCCACGTCGCCCGTCTCGTCGGGCCAGCCGAGCGTTGAGAACGGCCACAGGGCCGAGGAAAACCACGTGTCGAGCACGTCGGTGTCCTGGACGAAACCGGCCGCCTCCAAACGCCGTTCGGCCTCGGGATGCCCGTCCGGCACGCAGACGTAGGCAAAGAGGTCGTCGCCCTCGGTCGCGAGACGAACGCTCACCTCCACGCCGTCGAGCGTCTGTTGCCACAAGGCGCCATCCGCGGCGCCGGCGGCCCGGTCGGCGTCGAGCAGATCGTGGTCAACCGGCCCGCGCCAGATGGGAATCCGGTGCCCCCACCACAATTGCCGCGAGATGCACCAGTCCCGCTTCTGCCCCAGCCAGTCGAGGTACGTGTTGGCATAACGGTCGGGGTGGAAGCGGACGCGGCCGTCGCGTACGGCCTCCATGGCCTGCTCGGCCAGGCCGGCCATCCCGATGAACCACTGCTCCGACAGGTACGGCTCGATGGGCGTCTTAGAGCGGTCGCTGTGGCCAATCTCGGTCTGGTACGGCTCGACGCGTTCGAGCAGGCCCTGGGCCTCCAGATCCGCCACGACCTTCTTGCGGGCGTCGAACCGGTCGAGCCCCTCGTAGGGCCCGCCGCTCGTATTGATCGTGCCGTCCGGCATCAGGATGTTGATCATCTCCAGGTCGTGCCGCAGACCCACCTCGTAATCGTTCGGGTCGTGGGCAGGCGTCACCTTGACACAGCCGGAGCCGAACGCGGGATCCACGAGCAGGCCGTCGGCGATGACCGGCAACTCGCGGCCGAGGAGCGGCAGCACGACCGTCTTGCCGATGAGGCGCCGGTAGCGCTCGTCGTCCGGGTGGACGGCTATGGCGGTGTCGCCCAGCATCGTCTCGGGGCGCGTCGTCGCCACCGTCACGAACTCGCCCGCGGTGCCCTTCACCGGGTAACGGATGTGCCAGAGGTGTCCCTGGACCGTCTCGTGGTACACCTCGTCGTCGGCGACGGCGGTCTGGAGGTGGGTGTCCCAGTTCACGAGGCGCAGGCCCCGGTAGATAAGGCCGTCGGCGAACATCCGATAGAAGACGGTGCGGACGGCCCGGGCGCACATCTCGTCCAGCGTAAACCGCGTGCGCGACCAGTCGCACGAGGACCCGATGCGCTTGAGTTGTTCCAGGATGAGGTCGCCGCTGCGTTTGCGCCAGGCCCAAATGCGTTCGACGAGCCCGTCGCGGCCGACATCGTGGCGGGTCTTGCCTTCGTTCTCGAACATGCGGCGTTCGACCACGGCCTGCGTGGCGATGCCGGCATGGTCTGTGCCGGGCAGCCACAGCGTCTGGCGTCCCTGCATGCGCCGCCAGCGGATGAGGATGTCCTGAAGAACGTTGTTCAGGGCATGGCCCAGGTGCAGGCGATCGGTTACGTTCGGGGGCGGGATGACGATCGTAAACGGCTTGCGCGGGGCGTCCGGCCGGGGCTCGAAGTGGCCTCCCTCGTCCCACGCCTGGTAAATGCGGTCCTCCACCGCCGCCGGGTCATACGTCTTGGGCAGCGGCTGGTCGTGCGATTCGTTGCTCGCTGGTGTCACGCCGGGCTCCTTTGCGGGTACCGCGCCGCGTGTGTGTCGGCTAAACGGCCTTTTTCTGCTCTCTGTCTTTGGTCAGTTTGTACTCGAAACTATCGACCAGCGCCTGCCAGGAGGCATCGATGATGTTCTCCGACACGCCAACCGTTCCCCAATGCTCGTCGCGGTCGCGCGACTCGATGACCACGCGGACGCTGGCGGCCGTGCCGGCCCCCGTGTTGATGACGCGGACCTTATAGTCCGTCAGGCTCATCTCGGTCAGGTTCGGGTACGCCGCGCTAAGGGCCTTGCGCAGGGCGCCATCGAGGGCGTTGACGGGCCCATCGCCCTCGGCCACCGTGTGCTGCCACACGCCGTCCACGGCGAGTTTGACCGTGGCCTCGGTCACGGGTTCCCTGCCATCGTCTTTCTTGATGGCCACCGTGTAGTGGTCAAGGTCGAAGAACGGCTCGGCCAGGCCGGCGAGTCGGCGGACGAGCAGGGCGAACGACGCCTCGGCCGCCTCGAAGTAGTAACCGGCGTGCTCGCGCTGCTGAATCTCTTTCAGGACCTTGGCCTGGAGTTCCTTGTCGGCCTCGAAGCGCGTGCCGGCCACCTTGGCCAGGATCGTACCTCGGCCCGAGAGTTCGCTCACCAGGATGCGCCGCGTGTTACCGACCCGGGCGGGATCGAGGTGTTCGTACGTTCCCTGGTCGCGGGTCACGGCCGCCACGTGCATACCACCTTTGTGGGCGAACGCACCCGAGCCCACGTACGGCTGGCCGGGCACGATCAACATGTTAGCGACGTCGTAAACGAACCGCGAGACGTCTGTCAGACGGGCGAGCCCTTCGTCGCCCAGGCACACGTGGCCCATCTTCAGTTCGAGGTCGGGGATCAGCACACAGAGGTCCGCGTTGCCGCACCGTTCCCCCAAACCGTTGACCGTTCCCTGCACCTGCGTGCACCCGGCGCGCACGGCCGCGAGGGAGTTGGCAACCGCCAGCCCCGTGTCGTTGTGACAGTGAATGCCCAGGGCCGCCCCCGTGGCGTGGACGGTGGCGGCAACGACCTCGGTCACCTCGTCCGGCAGGCACCCGCCATTCGTCTCACAAAGAACGAGCCAGTCGGCCCCGGCCTCCTGGGCCGCCGTCACCACGGCCAAGGCGTAGTCGGCGTCCGCCCGGTAGCCGTCGAAGTAATGCTCGGCGTCGAAGAAGACCGTCCGGCCGGCCTCCTTCAGCAGGCGGACCGACTCGCGGACCATCGCCAGGTTTTCGTCGCGGTCTGTCCGGAGGACGGTTCGAACGTGGAAGTCCCACGCCTTGCCGACGACGGCCACGGCCTCGGTCCCGGCGGCGAGGAGCCCCTGCAGGCCAGGGTCGTCCTCGGCCTTGACGGCCACCCGCCGCGTCATGCCGAACGCCACCGGCTTGGCGTGGGCGAGCGGCTCGCGGCCCAATTCCCGGAAAACCGCCTCGTCTTTCGGGTTCGAGCCGGGGTACCCGGCCTCAAGGTAATCCACGCCAAGGACATCGAGCCGGCGGGCCACGTCGAGTTTGTCCTGCAGGCTGAGATTGACACCCTCGCCCTGGGTGCCGTCGCGCAACGTCGTATCGTAAACCGTGATATGTGTCATCGCAAGCGTTTCCTATCGCGTCGGCGGCCTGCGTGGTGCATCACCGTGGCCGAAACCGACAAAAAAACCCGGAGCCGTCGGGCCCCGGGACAATGTCGCACTTGGCCTGGTCTACGCCCGGGGCTCCCCTTCCACGCGTACAACCACGCCAATACCCGGGCGTGCAGCACCGGGGACGCCGGCGACGTGAAACGCCGAACCGCCTTGTCCGAGTGCCAACACGCGCATCTCCTCCTGTCGCGGCGCCCCCGCCAACCCATTCGGCACGAGGCACTCGCAGAACTAAGTATACCATCGACCATCGTCGGGTCAACCGTTTACTGGAACCGGGAGCGACCGCCCCCCTAGGCCGGGGGCAGGTCGGTCAACTCATCCACCATCGGTGCAGGGGGCGTTTCCACAACCGCCATTTTCCGCCATTTACCGCTCACGAAGCGCCCCCCGATCACGCAGCCCAGGATCATGATGTACACCGACACCATGCCCCACGGCCCAAGAATGCCCCATTCGGGTCTCAGGTAGGCAATCAGCGACGACCCGCCCAACCCCAGCCCGTAGGCCATGAGCAACTGGACAACGCTTGGCCAAACGGTGTCGCCCGCCCCCCGCAGCGCGCCCGCAAACGCAATCGACATGGCATCGAACGCCTGGCAAATGACAATGAAGATGGCGGCACTGGTGGCGATGGCCTGGACCTCGCTGTCGCCGGATTCGTTAAAGAGGCCAACCAGGGTGTCTCGGCCGAGCCAGATGGCCAGGCCCACGGTCACCATGTAGGCCTCGATCAGGATCAGGCCGGCGTAGGCTCGGCGCCGGGCCAGTTTCGGCCGGCCCGCCCCGCAGTACCGCCCGACGATCGCCTGGATGGCCGACCCGACACCGATGGCCGGCATGAAACACAGGTGCCAGTACCGGTTCAGGATCGCGGCGGCAGCCAGCGAGGCCGTGCCGAACCCGCCGATGATGTGGCCCATGAAAATGGCCCACATCAGGACCTCGCCCACGAACATGCCCCCAATGGGCGCACCGAGCCGGAACAGGTCCTTGACGGCGGCCCAGCGAAAACCCAGTGCCTGCCACACGTTGAATTCCCGCCCTGCCCCGTTCAGCAGGAACACCGTCCCGAGGATCACGGCCTCCACGAAGAACCCGAGCACCGTCCCGATGCCCGCCCCGATCAGCCCAAGTGCCGGAAAGCCGAACTTGCCGAAGATCAGCACCCAGTTGGCCAGCACGTTCACGCCGTTCGCCGCCACCCCCGCTATCACGTTGATGTGCGGCCGATGAACGCCAATGAACCACTGTCCGAGCGCCCGGCTCGACAACGCGAATACGACACCGCCGATCATGATCTGAAAATACCGCGTCTCCAGGTACGTCACGTGCGGCGCATGGCCGAATTGCCCCAGAATACGGGGAGCCAACAGAATCAACGGGGCCAGCAGCGCCGCCGCCATCCACGCCACCCACAAGCCGTGCCACCCGTACACGGCCGACCGCTGCGGCTTGCCCGCGCCCAGGTTCTGCGACGCGTACGTCGACACGCACACGAACACCCCGAAGAAGAAACTGATCGGCACGAACGACGACACCGCTCCGATGAACTGGGCCGAGAGCGCCTCCTTGCTGACATGCGACACCATCCACCCGTCCACGAACTGCATCACCGTAACGCTCACGGTGTTCAGGACGGTGGGAATGGCCATGCGCACCACCTCGCCCATCCCCAGCCAGCGGGCGGAGTCGGCTTGACCTTCCATCAGGTTGGGCGCCGGTGTCGGCTCGGTTAACGTCATCACAACCTCGCAACATGAAGAAGGGACAGTATAGCCGCCGCCCGTAACGCTGCAAGGCCCCAAACCGTTGCCTTGACGCCCCACCCCTGGCCAATTACGATGGCGGTACCATGTTCACCGGCCTGATCGAGACCGTGGGCCGCGTCGTCTCGGCCAACCGCACCGCCACCGGTGTCCGCCTGCGCGTGGACCTCGGCCCGGCCTCGGGCGGTGTCTGCCTCGGCGATTCCATCAACCTGGCCGGCGCATGCCAGACGGTGACGGCTATCGATGGGGCGATTGCCGATGTCGATACCGTTGCTGAAACGCTGGCCCGCACCACCCTGGGCGCCTGGGGCGCCGCCACGGCCGTCAACATCGAGCGGAGCCTCCGGCCGGGCGACCGGCTTGGCGGGCACATCGTGACCGGTCACGTTGACGGCACCGGCCGCGTCCTCGAAAACCGCCAGGGGGCCGGCGGGTGGGTCCTGCGCGTCGAGCCGCCCCCCGACCTGCTAACCGAGATCGCCCCCAAAGGCAGCATCGCCGTCGACGGCGCCAGCCTGACCGTCGTGGACGTCGGCCCCTCCGCTTTCAGCGTTGCCCTGATTCCAACGACGCTCCGCGACACGACCCTCGGCGCCCTCGCGTCCGGCGACCGCGTGAACCTCGAAACCGACGTTCTCGCCAAGTACGTCCGCCGGGCCCTGGCCGCCGGCGCCGACGCCGGGCCCGCTGCCGACCGGCGGATCCTCGAAACGCTCGAGCGCGCCGGGTTCCTCGACTAGACGAGCCTGGGCCGGCTGAGCCGGCCGCCTACCGGCGTCAGGGATGCCCATGTCCGTCAACGCGAAACCCCGCTTGGCCCTGACCCTGGGCGACCCGGCCGGCATCGGGCCGGAGGTGGCCGCCAAGGCCTTGGCCGACGACACCGTCCGCGGCCTCGCGGACATCACCGTCGTCGGCCCATCGCGGGCCGAGTGGGCCACCCTTGCCGGCATACCCGTGCCGACGCCCGATGTCGTGCTTGGGCCCGACGCCTGGGATGCGCCGGTAGCGCGTTTCGGGCTCGTGACCGTTCCCGTGGACCTCTCGGGCCTGGCCGGCGCCGCCCCGAGCCGTGCGGGCGGGGAGGCCAGCGTCCGCTTCATCCAAACTGCCATCGACGCCGCCCGTGCCGGCCGCGTGGACGGTATCGTCACGGGACCCATCTCGAAGCACGCCATCCGCCTGGCGGGCTACCCCTGGCCCGGACACACGGAGTTGCTGGCCGAGGCCTTCGGCGTCCGCGAGGTGGCCATGCTGTTCGCCGGCGGGCCGCTGCGCGTGGTTCTGGCAACGATTCACGTGGCCCTGGCGGAGGCGATAAGCCTGCTGACCGTGGACCGCATCCTGACGGTGTGCCGGCTTGCCGACGACGCCCTGCGGCGCCGCTTCGGCCTGGCCGAGCCCCGGCTGGGCGTGTGCGGTCTGAACCCGCACGCCGGCGAGCAAGGCCGATTCGGCACGGAAGAACGCGACGTGATCGAGCCGGCCATCGCTGCCGCCCGCAACGCCGGCATCCACGCCGTCGGGCCCTTGCCCCCGGACACAGCCTTCCACCAGGCCCTTCGGGGGGCGTTCGACGTGGTCGTGGCCATGTATCACGACCAGGGGCTCATCGCCGTCAAGACCGTGGCGTTCGAGGAATCGGTCAACGTAACGCTGGGCCTGCCCATCGTCCGGACGAGCGTGGACCATGGCACGGCGTACGACATCGCCGGTCAGGGCCGGGCCAATCCGCATGGCATGATGGCCGCCATCCGCCTTGCCGCCGACATGCTTGGCCAAGGGGAAACACCGCCACACGCGCCCGGGTAGCCCCGCGCGACATCCCGGTTCCTGGAATGAACCACACGCCCACCCAGACCGACATCCGCAACGCCCTGGCCGAGGCCGGGCTTCGGCCGGATCGCACCCTCGGTCAGCACTTCCTGATCGATGGCAACCTCATGCACCGGCTCGTGGCCGAGGCCGATCTCACGTTCGCCGACACGGTTCTCGAGGTCGGCTCCGGCGTGGGGAACCTGACGGGCCTGCTGGCCGAGGCCGCCGGCCGTGTCGTGGCCGTCGAGGTGGACCCGGCCCTGGCCGACGTGGCCCGCGAGCATCTTGCCTCCGCCGCGAACGTCGACCTCGTGGTCGCCGACGCCTTGGCCGACAAACACCACGTCAACCCGGACGTTCTCGCGGCGCTGGGGCGCAGTCAAGCGGCCCTTGGTGGACCGCACAAGCTGGTGGCCAACCTGCCGTACCAGATCGCCACACCTCTCGTCGTGGACCTCCTCCTAGCCGACGCGCCGCCCGAACGGCTCGTCTTCACGGTGCAGGAGGAAGTGGCAGATCGCCTGACGGCCCGCCCGGCCACGCGGGCCTACGGCCCCGTTGGGGTACTCGTGCAAGCGGTGGCCAACGTGGAAGTGCTTCGCGTCCTTGGCCCGAGCGTTTTCTGGCCTCGGCCGGCGGTCCGCAGCGCCATGGTCCGCATCTTCCCGAGTGCAAACCGCCGGCGCCGAGTGGCCCATCTGCCCGCACTCCGGCAAACGGTGTCGGGCCTGTTCGCCCATCGCCGTAAACGCGCCGCCCGGAGCCTTGCCCTGGACGATGCCGCCCGCGCTACCACCGACCACTGGGCCCGGCAACTGGAAGCGGTTGGGCTGGACCCGGCGGCCCGCGGCGAAACCTACACCGTGGACGAAATCGTGTGTCTCGCCAACACGTTGGCGAGCCGCTGAGCGGGGGGCGGAAAGGCATCTGCCCGGGCAACCACGACCGCGCGGGCCGTGGCCTATGATGCGTCCGGCAGAAGACTGGGGCGGTGTTCCCGGAACCACGCCAGCGTCCGGCGGAGGGTTTCTTCGGTGCCGCCTTCCGGCTCGTACCCGAGCACCCGCCGGGCCTTGTCGATGGAGTAGGTGAGCGGCGTGGCCATGAACTTCACCCGGGCCTTGTTTACCAGCGGGGGCTCCTGCGTGCGGCGGAGGCTGTGAAGGCCCTCAAGGATGGGGCACAGCATCCGCACCAGCCATGCGGGCACGTGGGCCGTCGGCATCGGGTACCCGGTTTCCTCGCAGATGATTTCCAGGATGCGTTCCCGTGTCACGACGTCGCCGTTGGTTACGAGGAAGACCTCGCCAACGGCGTCGGGCCGGGTGGCGGCCAGGAACATCGCCTGGGCCAGGTTCCCGACGTAAACGAGCGAGATGGGCTGGCGCCCGGCGCCGAGGAACTTGAACCGGCCGGCCTTGATGTTCGAGAGGATTCTCGGAAGCACCTGGCGGTCGCGCGGGCCGTACACGTAGGGCGGCCGGAGGATAACCGCCGGCAGCCCGCGTTCACGGATGAACTGCTGGACCAGTTCCTCGGACCGGATCTTCGTGATGTTGTAGTTGTCGCTCGTCAGAATGAGCGGGGCCGTCTCGTCCAGGTCGTGTTGCGGGTGCATCCCGAACACCACCATGGAACTCAGGTAGACAAACCGCTTCAGGCTGCCGGTGGCGATGGCGGCATCGGCCAGGTGCCGCGTGCCCTCCACGTTCACGCGCACCATGTCTTCCAGGCGGGCCCAGTCCGACACGAGCGCCGCACAGTGGAATACGTACTGCACGTCCTCGAGATGCGGCGTCAGGGCGCCGGCCGGGTCGGTCACGTCACCCTCAACGCATTCCACGCCCCATTCCCGAAGCAGGTCCGTATCGCTCGTGGGGCGAACCAGCGCACGAACACGCCATCCCTCATCCAGCAGCCGTCGCACCAGGTGACTGCCGATCATGCCGGTCGCGCCGGTGACAAACGCTCGAGGCGAATCGTTGTCCGACATCGCGTCCTTTCTCAAAGGCACGCCCGTATTGTAAACCGACCGCGGGCACGGTCAACGAGATTCGACTGCCCCCGCCCCCACCGGCCGCACCGCCACAAAATCGCTTGCGTCGCCGCCTCTGGCTGGTCAAGATACGTCTGCTATCGGGTTGTCCCAGCCGTAGTATGGGTGACGTGGGGGCTGTTGCAGCCTTTCCTCCTTTTTCGGGACGAGCAACATGGCCGGCCGACGGGGCATTACTCTCACCGAGTTGCTCGCCACCGCCGGCAGCCTCACGTGCCTCCTGGCAGCCCTGGTTCCCACCGTCGTCGGCACGAAGGACATGGCCGCACGCGCGGGGTGCGCCGCCAACCTGTCGCAGGTAGGCAGGGCGCTCATGGTGTACGCGGCGGACCACAACGGCCGGCTGCCGGACTGCGGCGCGGCCTCGGCCTTCGGCGGGAACGTGCCCGACGACGGCCGGCACGTTCCAAGCCGTGTCACGGCCCCCGGCACCTGCGCCTGGCCAGAGGTCCGCGCCGTCGGCAACCAGGCTAACCTCTGGCTACTCGTCCGGGAGGGCTACGCCGACGCCGGCATCTTCGTGTGCCCGGCCACGGCGGACCGCCCGAGCCTGAACCGCGCCGACGCGCCTGGGGTCATGGGGTTTCTGGCCACGGATCCCGGCACCGGCAAACCCGTGCCGGAGGAAACGCGGTTCCTCTCGCGGCTGGCGGCCGGCCGATGCTCGTACTCGTATCAGAACCAATTCGCCCACCCGAACACAGACCCGCAGGTGGCCTACCCCGGCACGCCTACCACCAACCGGGCGTACCATCCGCCCGACCTGGCCATCTGCGCCGACCGCAATCCGTACATGCGCACCGACATCGTGCGCCAACCAATCGTGTCGCCCGACACCAACCCCGACGCCAACAGCCTGAACCATCATGGGACCGGCCAGAACGTGCTGTACCTGGCAGGCGAGGTCCGCTGGCGCGATACGCCGTGGTGCGGGGCCCGGCGACACGACGGCCGGCGCGACAACATCTACTGGCCCGATGACGGCCGCCCGGACGATCCGCACAACCTGCCCCGCACCCCCGACGATTCGTTCCTGGTGCCATGATGGGCAACCCGCGCTGCCTGAACGGGCGTTTGCGTCGTGCCGGCGGGTTTACGCTGGTCGAACTGCTCATCGCGCTGGCCATCGTGGGGGTTCTGGCAGCCCTGCTCCTGCCCGCCCTCTTCGGTGCGCTCGCCGCGGCCGACACCCTCCGCTGCCGAAATCGCCTCCGCACCATCTGGGGCGCCTACCAGGGCTACATGGCAGACTCGGGCGGCGTGTGGCCACCCATCCTGACACACGAACGGCCCGACGCCCTGCTCCGCCGCATCCACACCGCGACGGGCCTGGAACCCGCCCCCGACCGGCCGGCCGCCAACTGGGGCCAGCCCGGGCCGCACTGGTCCGTCGTTCTCTGGCCGTACATCGGCGAGTTGGAGGTCTACACGTGCCCGGCAGACCCCGCCTGCGACCGGTGTGGCGTGGCGGTCACCGGCGAACAGCGCGGGCGCGGCGTTGCGCTGCTCGACGCCCCGCCCGAGAGTTACGCCCTGAACGTGGTCCTCTTTCGCACCGCCGACGACCTGCGCCGGCAGGCCGGATGCACGTGGGGCACGCGGGGCGACGCCCCGGACTTCTGCGGCCTCCAATCGTGCACCACCGAGGCCGAGCAACGTCGGCAGTTCCCCCAGTGGCCGCGGGTTATCCTCTTTTTCTGCGGGGCCTCGGGCCAGACCGTGGGCAGCCAGTTCAACGTGCCATTTCGGACGGGCGGCATGACGGAGCGGTGGGAGTGGCACCCTCGGCGGGCGTCGGAGGCGTTCGCCGACGACCCCGGCACCGGGTCCAACTACCTGTTCGCCGACGGACGGGTGGAATTCCGCGACCCCCTGCCCTCGCTCGTGGAGTGGGGGTACGACCTCGGCCGCCCAATCGCGACGGAGTGCCCTAACCTTCCTTGACGCCCGGGCTGCCGCCGTCTAGGATTGCCCCTCGCACGCACACCCGCGAGACAGCCATGGCGCGCAAAGAACAAGGCCGAGTGCCGAAACGCATCCTCCGCGGGACGATGCCGCGCCCGGCGTTTACCCTGGCCGGCCGCACCTATCGGCTGGAGAAGACGTTGAAGCAGGACTTCTTTGCGGCCACGGGGCGGTACGTCGGGCCGGACGGCCGGCGCGTCGTCCTGAAGCATTACCACACGGAGCCGTGGCTGGCATGCCCGCTGGAATGGGCCGGCCGGCTCATGGCCGACCGCGAGGTCCGCCACTATCGCATGCTCCAGGACAGCGGCAGCGTGCCACAGCTGTTGGGACGCGTCGGCAAAAGCGCGTTCGTCCACGCCTGGGTCGATGGGGGTGACCTGCTGGACCGCCGCGACCCCGTACCGGACGACTTCTTCGACCGCCTGGAATCGCTCGTTGCCACGATCCACCGCCGTGGCATGGCCTACGTGGACATGAACAAGCCCGACAACGTTCTTGTGTCGGACGACGGTCGCCCGGTGCTCATCGACTTTCAGATTTCGTGGGCGCCCCGCCTGGACCGGGGCCTCCTGCGTGGCCCGCGGCGGCGGATGCTGGGCCTCCTGCAGGAAGCCGACCGGTACCACGTCCGGAAACTCAAACGCACGTACCGCCCGGACCAGATGACCGCCGCCGAACGGGCGGCCTCGAAAACCCCCCCGTGGTTTCTGCGGATGCATCGTATCGTCGGGGCGCCCTTGCGCGACCTCAGGCGCAAGTTCCTGGAGTGGGTCGGCTCACGGTAGGCGGCCCGCTGCCCCTGTTCCCGTGCCGGCCCGGCGCCTATGGCGGAGTCACCACCTTGCTCGACCGCCACAGGCCGTGGATGGCGTCCACCGGCGGAGGCCGCGCCCCGTCGAACGGCTTTACCTTGCCGAGGTACGGCCCCCACGGTATAGAAGAGACGCCGCCCCCGCCGGCGGGTCGGCCGCACGCCCCATGACCACCCGGAGGCCGCCGAAGCATGATCCCGTTCATCGGTTTGTGTTTGGCCCTGTACGCCGGATACCTGCTGCGAAGCAAGGTCCGCCTGCTTCAGTGGTTGTACCTGCCATCATCGGTCATCGGCGGGCTGCTGGCACTGGCGGTCATCCAGGTGGGCCGATACACGGGTCACCCCGTTCCGGGCGAGTGGGTGGCCGGCTGGGACGCCCTGCCCGGCCTGCTCATCAACGTGGTCTTTGCGTGCCTGTTTCTGGGGAACCCGCTTCCGCGCGTCCGCGACCTGTGGCGCCGGGCCGGGCCGCAACTGGCCTACGGGCAGGTCGTGGCGTGGGGCCAGTACGTGGTCGGCATCGGCCTGGTCCTGGTGGTATTGGGGCCCGTGTTCGGTGTGGGCCCCATGTTTGGCGGAGTCATCCCGGTGGGCTTCGAGGGCGGCCACGGGACGGCGGGCGGTCTGGCAGCCACCTTCGCCGATCACGGCTGGTCGGAAGGCAAAGACCTGGCCTTGGCCAGCGCCACGGCCGGGGTGGCGAGCGCCATCGTGGTCGGCATGGTTCTGATTAACTGGGCGGCCCGGCGGGGGCATCTGGCCGGTGGCCGGTTGCCCGAGACGCGGACGCCGCTCGAACGGGCCGGTATCCTGCCACCCGACCGGCGCCCGAGCGCCGGCCGGCTGACCGTGTCGAGCGACGCCATCGGCTCGCTTACGCTTCACCTGGTGGTGGTGGGGATGGCGATTCTCATCGGGTACCTGCTGAAACAAGCGGCCTGGCAGGTCGAGGGCCTGATTCATGCCGGGCTGGACGCCGAGGCGCGGGCGGCCTCGGCCCTGCACGTGATCGTGGCGAGTTTTCCGCTGTTTCCGCTCTGCATGATCGGCGGGTTGGTGGTCCAGGCGGCCGAGCACCGGTTCGACAAACATTGCCTCATCGACGCCGGGCTGACGCGGCGTATCCAGAACGCGGCGTTGGACTTTCTGGTGGTGGCGGCCATCGCCACGATCCGCATCGAGGCCGTGGCCGCCCTGCTCGCGCCTTTCCTCATTGTGGTGGCGGCCGGCATTGCGTGGAACGTCTTCTGTGTGCTGGTGCTGGCCCGGCGGATGCTGCCGAACGCCTGGTTCGAGCGGGCGATTGCCGAGATGGGCCAGTCCATGGGCGTAACCGCAACCGGCCTGCTCCTGCTGCGCGTCGTGGACCCGGACTACAAGACGCCAGCCGCCGACGCCTTTGCCTCGAAGCAACTGCTGCACGAACCGTTCATGGGCGGGGGGCTGTGGACAAGCACGGCCATTCCGCTGCTGGCCGTCTGGGGCGGGCCGCCCGTCTTCGGCATCGCCCTCGGGGCCTTGGCGGTGTGGCTGCTCATCGTTTTCTTGCCGCGGGCGCTGCGGCGGGCGGGTCGGCATCAGGGTGATCCGTAAAGCCGCCGCCGGGGTATGGCAAGGGGAATCAGCGCAAAAAAATGGTGCGCGGGACAGGACTTGAACCTGCATGGCCGTTTTTGTAGGCCACCAGCACCTCAAGCTGGCGTGTCTGCCAATTCCACCACCCGCGCACGCCAACCGCATAAACTACACGTTCGGGCCGGCCTGTCAAGCCCTTACCGGCCAAAGACCGAGCCCGTGCGGTTGACGGGCAGGTCTTCCGGGCGCATGATGGGAACCACTATGGGCCATGGGCTGGTCATTTTTGATCTGGACGGCACGCTGCTGGCGTCGCCGCTGGATTTCGACGCGATCCGCGCCGAGATCGGCCTGCCCAAGGACCACCCCATTCTGGAGGCGATGGAACACCTCACGCCCTCGGAACGGACACGGGCCGAGCGCATCGTGGACCGCCACGAGACGGAGGCGGTCCGGGCCTCGCGGCTTCTGCCCGGCGCCCTCGACCTGCTCGCCTGGCTCCGCGAACGGGGCGTGACGGTCGCCCTGTTGACGCGAAACAGCCGGGCCAGCGTGGAGGCCGCCGCCCAGAAGCACGGCCTCCGGTTCGACGCAGCCATCACACGCGAAGACCACGAACCGAAGCCCTCGCCGGGCGGCGTCCTGCACCTGATGGAGACGTTTGGGGCCGGTCCGGACGAGACCATTGTCGTGGGCGATTACCGGTTCGACGTGGAGGCCGGGGCGGCCGCCGGCGCCCGGACGATCGCCGTGGTCGCCGAGCCGACCTCCTGGTCCAAGGAGGCCACGTGGTGCGTGGCCAATCTGCCGGCCGCCCGGACCATTCTGGAAGCCGTTCTCGACGCCGGCCAGGCTTTGTCTGGATAAGTCCGGACGCCGCCGCGCATCAAGCGCAACAAACTACCTGAGGCCGCTTAGAGGTTCATGGCGGAATCCTTGCCGCCCTCCCCCGCGGCTCCTATAATCGCCGGGCCGCCTGGTTCCGGTTCAGGACACCGCATGCTTCCACTGGCAAACATTCTGGCCCGTCCGCTCCGCACGGCGATCAGTTCGCTGGCGGTGGGTGTGGGCGTGGCGCTCTTCCTGGTGCTCGTGGGCCTGACGAGCATGCTGGACGAGATTGCGCGGCGGACGACGCACGTGGAGGCCCACCTGATGGTCTGGCCGGCGTCGGACCAGGTGGTCGTGAGCGGTGGGCTGCCCGCCGACAAGGTCGAGGCGGACCTCGAAGGCCTTCCCGGGGTGGCGGGGGCGATTCCGGTCCTCCGGTGGCCGTTCAAGATGGCCGGCCGCGTCCAGAACGTATACGGCATCCGGCCGGCCGATTGGGGCGCGTTCGCGGCCGCCGACCAGATCGTCGAGGGCCGGTCGCTCGAGGGCGGGCCCGAGATGGTCATCGATACGCGACTGGCAGCCGCCGGCGGGTACCGCGTGGGCCAGGCCGTCGAGCGGTGGGGCCGGGAGTTCCGCATCGTCGGCATCGCCCGGGAAGGCGTGGCCGGCCGCGTCTTCATGCCCATCGACACGGTGGCCGACGCCCTGCAACAGACCACCCGGCGGGCCTCGTTCTTCTACGTGCAGGTGGCGGATCCCCGCCACGTGGAGCCGGTGCGGGTCGCCATCCGCGAGCGCGGCCTGAACGTGTTCACGATGGACGAGTTCTACGACGTCCTGGCCTCCAGTTTCGTGGACATGGACAAGGTCGTCGGGGCGGTCGTGTTCGTGGCGGGGTTTGTCTGCTTCCTTGTGATCCTGCTGACGGTGTACACGATGGTCGTGGAGCGGACGCGCGAGATCGGCATCCTGAAAGGTATCGGCGCCTCGCGGCTCCAGGTATTTGGCCTCGTGCTGGCGGAGGCGGGGCTCATTGCCGCAGGCGGCATCGTGGCGGGGTTCGTTCTGACGTGGGCGGGTCGGGCGGCCATTCTGCACGTGCAGCCGCTTTGGACGGTGGCGATTCCGCCCATCCGGCACCTCTTTGCCGCCCTCCTGGCCCTGGGCGGCACGTTCCTGGGCGCCCTGCACCCGGCAATGCGAGCCGCCCGCCAGGATCCCGTGGAGAGCCTGCGGTACGAGTAGAACGCCGGGTGGCCATGCCACCCGAGGAGATGAATTGGCGGTGACGCCAAACGTCCAACCAAAGCCATGACAGCCATCATCGAAACGCACAACCTGACCAAGGTGTACCGGACCGACAGCGTGGCAACGCCGGCCCTCCGGGGTGTGGACCTGTCCATCGGTCCCGGCGAGTTTGTCGCCATCATGGGCCCGAGCGGGTGCGGCAAGAGCACGCTCCTGCACCTGGTGGGCCTCCTGGCAACGCCCACCGAGGGCACGGTCCGCATCGACGGACAGGACACGGCCGCCCTGGGCGACGGCGGCCGGACGCGGCTTCGGCGGCAGCACATCGGGTTCGTTTTCCAACGGTTCAATCTGCTGCCGACGCTGTCGGCCGAGGCGAACGTGGCGCTCGCACTTCGGCTGCGTGGCCGGCGGCCGGGCGACCGGCCGCGCGAAATGCTGGCCGAGGTCGGCCTCGATGCCAAGCGGACCCGCCGCCCCCACCAGTTGAGCGTGGGCGAACAGCAGCGGGTGGCCGTTGCCCGGGCCCTTGTCACACGCCCGACCGTGGTCCTGGCCGACGAACCCACCGGCAACCTCGACAGCGAGGCCTCGGGCCTCGTCATGGACCTCATCGGCCGCCTCCACCGCCAGCGGGGGCAGGCGGTTGTCCTGATCTCGCACGACCGCCACGTGGCCGACCGGGCCGACCGGCTTCTAAGGATGCGCGATGGGCGATTCCTTGACTCCTGATGCCGCGGCCACCGAATCGCAGGACCTTCGGCTGGCACGGCACGAGCCAATCAGCCTGGCCGGATGGTTTGTGCCATTCGCCCTGCTGTTGGCCCTGGTGGGAGGCGTGTACCTGCTGGGCGGCCAAGGGAGCACGGCTGCCGGCTACGCCATCCTGTTCGGGTACCTGAGCCTCGCGTGCACGTTCCTGCCGCTGCCGACGGCGTGGATCGTGATGTGGGCAGCCGCCCCGGCGGCCAAGGGGGGCCTGGGCCTGAACCCGTGGCTCGTGGCGAGCGTCGGGGCGGCCGGCACCGCCATCGCCAACATGCACGACTATTACCTCGTCACGTTCCTGTACCGGTACCAACCGGTGCGTCGCATTCGAATGACGCGGCTGTACCGCCGGGCCGCTGCCTGGTACAACCGGGCGCCGTTCGGCACGCTGGCGGCGGCATCGTTTCTGCCCATTCCGGTGGACGTGGTGCGTCTGCTGGCCATCAGCGAGGGGTACAACCGCGCGAAGTTCGCCCTCGGGTCGCTCGTGGGCCGTTGGCCCCGATACCTGCTGTTCGCGATTTTGGCTGACGCCTTCAAACTCGGGTGGCAGTGGGTCCTGGGCATCCTGGGGGCCACGGTATGCCTGGGTTTGTGGCGTGGGGTGCCGATACTGATCGATCGCCTTCGGGCCCGAGGCGGCACCGACGACGAGCAAGAGGAGGTGTCCGAATGAAACGCTATGCCGTGATGGTCGCGTGGGCAGCCCTGTGCCTGGCCGCCGTGGTTGCCGCCCACGGCGCCGAGCCGGCCACGGCAACCGCCGAGGCCGAGGCGAACCCGCCCGCAGACGTGGCGCGGGTGCTCGAAAAGATGGACGCCGCCGGCGAAACGATCAAGACGCTCCGCGCCCGGTTCGACTACGAACTCAACCAGACGCTGTACGAAGACATCCAGAAACGCAAGGGCCGCCTCGTGTACCAGGCGCCGAACCTGCTGCGCTTCGAGTTTACGACCCGGCCGGAAGAAACGTTCGTCTTCGACGGGCGAAGCGTGTACCACGTGAAACCGTCCACGCGGCAACTCATTCAGTGGGAGATGCGCACCACCAACGAGCCGCCCGTGGACTCGCTAACCCTGGGAAAGACGCCGTTTCCCCTACCCTTCGGCCAGAAGAAGGCGACCGTGCTGAAACACTTCACCGTGACCCGCGACGCCGCCGCCGAATCCAAGGACGCGAAGAAGCGAACGGTCCTGGCCCTCGTGCCCAAGAAAGACACACCCCTGGCTCAGGATTACACGCGTATCCTGCTTTGGATCGAGACGGACGACTTCTTCCCCACGCGGGCCCGGCTGCTGGACGTGAGCGAGAACATCACCACCATCGACTTTCACCACATCGAGACCGGCAAGAACGTCGCCCCGAACGATTTTGCCCGGCCGACCGTCCCCAACAACTGGGAGGTGGTGGAACACCTGAAGGCAGGGTCCAAGCCACCGAAGTAGCCGCAGGTCGACCATCGGCGTGAATCGCCGGAACTGCGTCGCGGCGTACGTGACTAGGCGTCGAGGCGTGCCTGTATGGCCTCGGCCTGGCGCTGGAGGGTTTCGGGATCCGCTTTCCCGGCAGGCCAGCGGTACCCGAGGCCGTCGCCCGGGACGCGCGGAATGAAGTGGATGTGCACGTGGCCCACGGCCTGGCCAGCAACCTTGCCGTTATTCTGAAGGACGTTCAGCCCGTCGGCGTCCATCGCCTTCTCAACAGCCCGGGCGAGCGCGGGGATGTGGCGGCCCAGGTGGGCGGCCTCGTCGGCCGGCATCTCGTGAATGACCGTGTAGTGCTTCTTGGGAATCAGAAGGGTGTGGCCGTTGGCCAGGGGACCGATGTCCATAAAGGCCAGGCACTGCGTGTCTTCGTAGACCTTGGTGCAGGGAATCTCGCCGGCAGCGATCTTGCAGAAGATGCAGTCGTCGGCCATGGCAGTGGCCCCTCGCTGGCGTTCGCGGGTTCGGCGTGGTTACGGCGCGAGGCACGGCTACTTCTTGGCTTCCTTGACCTCGCGTTTGTCGACAAGTTCCAGGAGGCAGAGTTGTGTGCCGTCGCCGATGCGCCGGCGGGCGAGTTTAATGATGCGGGTGTACCCGCCCGGCCGCTCGGCGAAGCGGGGGCCCACGTCCTCGACAAGTTTCTTGGCCGCGCCCTCGTCGTGCAGGCGCGACGCCACGCGCCGTCTGGCCTGGAGCGTGCCCTTGCGGGCGGTGGTGATGAGGCGTTCGACGAACCGGCGGGCTTCTTTGGCCTTCGGGATGGTGGTGGTGATGCGCTCGTGCTGGATCAGTGCGCAGGCCAAGCTCCGTAGCGTGGCGAGGCGGTGGCTGCTCGTGCGACCCAATTTGCGTCCGTGCTTCACGTGCCGCATGTCAACTGCTCCCTCCGCCGCCGGCGGTTACCCCTTCGAGGTCCATGCCCAGGCTCAGCCCCAGATCGGCCAGTTTGCGTTTTACCTCGCGGAGACTGGTCTTGCCAAAGGAACGGATAGCCAACAGGTCGTCCTCGTTGAGGCGCACGAGTTGGCCAACCGTCATGATGTTGTCGGACTCGAGGCAGTTGTTGGCCCGGACCGAAAGGCTGAGTTCGGCGATGGACATCGCGAGTTTGCGTTCGAGTTCGGAGACGTATTCCTCGGCGCCGGCGGCTTCCTCGACGACCCCCTCTTCCTCGGGGGCCAGTTCCTCGCCGGGCTGGAAGTACTCGACAAACGGATTCAGGTGCTTCCGCATGATCTTGGCGGCCTCGACCAGGGCCATCTCGGGCGACACCGTCCCGTTGGTCCAGATTTCGAGGACCAGGCGGTCGTAGTTGGTGCGCTGGCCCACGCGGGTATCCTCGGTGCGGTAGCGGACGCGTTCGACCGGCGAGAAGTGGCTGTCGATCGGAATGAACCCGACCTCCTGGTCGCCCTCCGGGGTGTTTTCCTCACCGGTGACGTAGCCACGTCCCTTTTCGACCTGGAACTCCATGGTCAGCGGCACGTCTTTCGAAAGCGTGCACAGCACGTGGTCGGGGTTGAGGATCTCGACGTTCGGGTCGGTCTGGATCATACCGGCCGTCACGGGCCCGGCCTTCTCGGCTTCGAGGATGACGGTGCGCGGTTCGCGCCCTTCGAGGCGGACGACAACACCCTTGGTGTTCAGGATGATGTCCGTCACGTCCTCGACCACGCCGTCGACACTCGAGAACTCGTGCAGCACGGTGCCCATGCGGATGCCCGTGACGGCCGCGCCCTCGAGGCTCGACAGCAGGATGCGCCGAATGCTGTTGCCGATGGTCACACCGAATCCGCGTTCAAACGGCTCGGCGATGAACTGCCCGTACGTCGGGGCCTGAGTCGTTTCGTCCAGGACGACGCGTGTGGGGAGTTCGAGTCCCTTCCACTTGATTCGCATCACGATTGTAGCCTCCTCCCCTATGGGCTAACGACTGCAGAACTCGACGATCAACTGCTCGTTGATCTGGATGGACACATCGTCGCGCGTGGGAGCCGACTTGACCTCGCCGCGGAAATGCTCGGGGTCGGCTTCAAGCCACTGGGGCACCATCCGGTCTTCTTCAGACTCGATGTACCCGCGTACGAGGCCGCGGCTGGTCTTGTGATCGCGAATCTCGATGACGTCGCCGACATCCATTTTGCGGCTGCCGACGTTCGACCTCCGCCCGTTGATGAACACGTGGCCGTGCAAAACCAATTGGCGGGCAGCACTGCGGCTGGGGGCGAACCCCAAACGGTACACGACGTTGTCCAAGCGGCGTTCCATGAGAATGAGCAACCGGTCGCCGGTCGACCCCTTGCCGCGGGCCGCCTCCTCAAAGAACCGCCGGAACTGCTTCTCCAGAACACCGTAGTACCAGCGCAGTTTCTGCTTTTCGCGTAGGCGGACGCCGTACTCGCTTTGCCGCCGACGGCGCCAGAAGTGCATGCCGGGCGGCTTGTTGCGCCACTGTTTTTCGATAGCGCACTTCGCCGTTTCGCAGCGCAGGCCCTTCAGGTAAAGTTTCATGCCCGCCCGCCGGCAGCGCCGGCACACGGGGCCAGTATATCGAGCCATGATGTCCTCCGTACTCCCTTGGTCAGACGCGACGGCGTTTGGGCGGCCGACATCCGTTGTGCGGGATCGGCGTCGAGTCCTCGATGGCGGTGACCTTCAGCCCCGCCGCCTGCAGCGCCGTAATGGCCGACTCTCGCCCGGACCCGGGTCCGCGGACCCGAACCTCGACTTCGCGCATGCCCATTTTCTTGACCTTCTCGGCGCACGCCTCGGCAGCCCGCTGGGCGGCAAACGGCGTCGACTTGCGGCTGCCCTTAAAGCCGATGCTGCCGGCCGAATCCTGGCACAGGACGTTCCCGGTCGGGTCGGTGATCGTAATGATGGTGTTGTTGAAGGTGGCCTTGACGTACACAACGCCTTTGGCCACGCCACGTCGGGTCTTGCGTTTCTTCTTCTTGGCCATGTCCTCTCCGTCCACTCCCCGCGCCGGGCCGAAGCGGCATGCCCCGGCAGGTCAGGTTCGCCGGCGCACCGCTAACGCAGTTCCTTGACACCCTTCTTGCCTGCAACGGTCTTGCGCGGTCCCTTTCGGGTCCGGGCATTGGTCCGTGTTCGCTGGCCGCGCACCGGAAGTCCGCGGCGGTGCCGCCGCCCGCGGTAGCAGGCGATGTCGCGGAGGCGTGCGATGTTCTGGAGCACCTGCCGCCTCAGCGCCCCCTCGACAACGTAACTGCGGTCGAGGATGGTGGCGATGCGGCCGATGTCGTCCTCGGTCAGGTTCTTCATCCGGCCGTTCGGGTCGATACCCGCTTCCTCGCAGATCTTGAGGGAACTGGTCTTGCCGATGCCATGGATGGCCATCAGCGCCACCCAGGCCACCTTGTCGGCCGGCACGTCGACGCCCGCGATACGCGGCATGGTTTACTTCCTCCTGGCCTTCATCTTCTGGCGCTGCTTGTGGCGCGGATTCGTGCAGATAACCCGCACCACGCCATGGCGCCGGATGACTTTGCAATTCTCGCAAATCCGTTTAACGCTAGTCCGTACTTTCATCAGCCATTACCTCGTTACCGGCTTAGGCACCGGTGCGTTTACCCGGTTCGGTACACGATGCGGCCCTTGGAGAGATCGTACGGCGAGAGTTCCACCGTAACCTGATCGCCCGGCAGAATACGGATGAAATGCATCCGCATCCGCCCGGACACGTGCGCCAACACCTTGTGGCCGTTCTCCAGTTCCACGCGGAACATGGCGTTGGGCAGCGCCTCGCTAACCGTTCCTTCCAATCGGATGATGTCCTTAGCCATGGTGTGGGACTCATCCTCCAGTGCCGTGTTCCTCCCACCGCGTCAGGGGTTCACACCCGTCGCGGCGGACCACAAACGTATCTTCAAAATGTGCACACGGCCGACCGTCGACCGTGACAACCGTCCACCCGTCGTCCGTCTCCCGAACGTTCCGCCGGCCCAGGTTCACCATGGGCTCGACGGCAAACGTCATGTTCTCAACAAGCAGGAAGTCGTCGCGCATCGCGCCGCGTCCGAGGTAGTTCGCAACGCGCGGTTCCTCCCACATGGAGCGGCCGATGCCATGCCCCACGTATTCCCGGACGACCGAGAACCCGGCTTCGGTGACCAGGGTCTCCATCTGTCCGGCCACAGCCGACCACAGGATACCGGCCCGGGCCTCGCGTCGAGCCACGGCCAACGTTTCGGCGGTGGTATCGACGAGTTGCCGCACCCGCGGCGTCACCTCCCCGACCACGAAGGTTCGTGCGGCGTCGCCGCACCACCCGTCCTTTTCCACGCCCACGTCCACGCTGACGACGTCGCCCTCGGCGATCTGCCGGGCTCCCGGGATGCCGTGCACCAGTTCCTCGTTTACCGAGACGCAGATGTTGCCGGGATACGCCCGTCCCCCGCGTGGGTGGGGCTGGCCGAAGAAGAGCGGCTCACCGCCCCGCTCGCGCATGATGCGCAAAGCTTCGGCATCGAGATCGCCCGTTCGGACGCCGGGTTCGAGCATCCGCCCGAGGCGTACGAGCACCTCACCCACAATCTGCCCGGCGACTCGCATCTTCTCAACGTCCTGCTCGCGCTTGGGCCGTATGCTCATCGTGGTGCGGGTGCGTCAGCCGTCCTGTGCCTGCTTGTCTACTTGGTCAAAGAGCTGTTGCCTGACCTCGTCAGGCGGTCCATTTCCGTCGACGCGAACCAGCAGGTTTCGCTCGTCGTAGTAGGCGATGAGCGGCGCCGTCGCCGCCTCGTACGTCGCAAGGCGTTGCCGGACGGTCTCGGGTTTGTCGTCATCACGGATGATGAGTTCAGCGCCGCACGCGTCGCACACGCCGTCGGTCTTGGGCGGAATGTGCTCCACGTGGTACGACCGCCCGCACGACGGGCACACACGCCGGCCGCCCATCCGCCGGACGATGGCCTCCGGGTCGACCGCCAGGTACACGACGGCGTCCAGATGATCGCCCTTCTCTTCCAAGGCGTCGTCCAGGGCCCCAGCCTGGGGCTTGGTCCTCGGGAACCCGTCGAGGAGCCACCCCTTGCGGCAGTCGTCGGCCTCGAGCCGCCCGACGACGGCCCGGACGGTAATCTCGTCGGGCACGAGGTCGCCAGCGGCCAGTATCGTCTTGATTGCCAGGCCGAGTTCGGTTTCCTCGGCGATCTCGCCGCGGAAGATATCGCCGCTCGAGACGTGCGGGATGGCGTACCGTTCGGCGGCCGCCTTCGCTTGTGTTCCTTTGCCGGCGCCCGGAGGCCCCATGAAAATGAGTCGCACGGATGCAGTTCCTTTCGGTCCGGCCAAAGCGTTAGCGGCGTCCGCGGACACGGCCCTCGGCCAGGAATCCCTCGTAGTGCCGCATGATCAGGTGCGACTCGATTCGCTGAACCAAATCCAGCGCCACGCTGACGATAATCAAGAGCCCCGTGCCGCCCAGGAACCCCGTCATGACTCGGTCCACGCCGGTCACGGTGCTGACGATGATGGGCAGAACGGCCACGCCCGCCAGGAACGCCGCCCCCACGTACGTAATGCGGTTGACGACACGTTCCAGATAATCGGAGGTCCGTTTGCCGGGCCGCATGCCGGGCACGAAGTTGCCCCAGTCGCGAAGGTTATTGGCGATTTCGCGAGGCTGGAATGTAATTGCGGTCCAGAAGTAACAGAAAATAAAGATGAGGGCAACATAAATCAGGATGTACATCGGCCCGCCGCCGAACGCATTCGCAAGTTCCTGCATGATACCCCAGGCCCAAGTGCCCTGCGTGGCCTCGGCCAGCATCCGGAACAGGTACATGGGCAAAAACAGGAGGCTGGAGGCGAAGATGACGGGAATGACGCCGGCCTGGTTCACGCGCAGGGGCAGGTACTGCCGCTGCCCGCCGTACGTCCGCCGGCCCCGCGTGTGCTTGGCCTGCTGAATCGGAATACGGCGCTGGGCCTGCGTAATCAGGACGACGCCGATGATAACGCCCACGAACATGACGAGTACCAGAAAGACGGTTTCGATGCCAATCTTGCCCGCCCCGCCGTAGAAGCTCAGAAACTCGAGCGTGGCGTTCTGGCGAATGTACTGAGCAACGGCGGGCAGGCGGTCCACGATACCCGCCATGATGATAAGGCTGATACCGTTGCCGATGCCGTACTCGTCCACAAGTTCGCCCAGCCACATCAGCAGGACGGTTCCGGCCGTCATGGCCACCATGCACACCAGATAGAACATGACGGGGCTGACCTCGCCGCCGCGCCATCCGACGGCCGACAGGTTGGCCCCCGGCACGTAACTGCTGGTCCGCGCGATGAACGACGCCTGGATGAGGCACAGGAGGACCGTGAGGTACCGGGTGTACTCGTTGATTTTGCGTCGGCCGCTTTCGCCCTCCTTGGCAAGTTTCTCGAGCGCCGGGACGGCCTGGGTGAGCAACTGCAGGATAATCGAGGCGCTGATGTACGGCATGATGCCAAGCGAGAAGAGGAACGGGCCGAAACTACCGCCCGTGATGCGGGCGATGAAGTTCAGGTACCCGCCGAACCCACCGCCGCCCCCGGCGGCGTCGGCGGCAGCCTCCTGAGCCACCAGGTCACCCAGGAAACCGGGGTGCGTGCCGGGAATCGGCATGTACATGCCGATTCGGTAGACGGCCAGAATCAGGATCGTGAAGAGGATCTTCCTCCTCAGTTCCGGAATCTTAAACACGTTGATCAGGGAGCCAATCACTCGCCGATGACCTCCGCCTGGCCGCCCGCCGCCTCAATCTTCTCGCGGGCCGACGCGCTGAATGCGTGGGCGCGAACCGTCAGGGCCTTCTTCAGGTCGCCATGACCGAGGATTTTGGTCAACCGCACCCGTCCCTTGACCAGCCCCACTTTGCGCAAGGCGTCCGGGTCCACCGTGGTGCCTTTTCGGAATCGGTTGAGGGCCTGGACGTTAATGGCAACCACCGGTTCGGCAAACGCGGCGTTCGAGAAACCCCGCTTCGGCAGCCGGCGGAAGAGCGGCATCTGGCCGCCTTCGTACACCGGGGCGCGCCGATACCCGGACCGCGACTTGGCGCCTTTGTGCCCGCGTCCGGCCGTCTTTCCGGTGCCCGAGCCCATGCCTCGGCCAACGCGTTTGGCTTTGCGGTGGCCCTTGGCGCTGTTTTTAACGTCGCTCAGGTTCACGTTGCCTGTTCCTTGGACTGAGGTTCCTGGGCCGGGGCGTCGGCGTCGGGCATCTCGACCGACGTCTCGTCCTGGCCGTCCGGCGCCGGGGCGTCGGGTGCGTCCTGGGCAGCCTCGGCCGGCGCCGGTTCGGTCGGCGGGGCGTCGGCGGCTTCCGGCGGCGCCTTCGTGGGGGCCTCGCCAGCGGTTGGCTTGGCCTGGGCGGGGCCGATGAGTTCCTCAATCGGCACGCCGCGCAGCCGGGCCACTTCCTTGGCTTCCTTAAGCTTCATGAGTCCGTCCATGGCAGCCTTGACCAGGTTGATCGGGTTGTTGGACCCGAGCGACTTGGTCAGGATGTTATGGATGCCGACCATCTGGCAGACGGCCCGAACGCCGCCGCCGGCGATAACGCCCGTACCGGGGCCCGCCGGCCGCATGAACACCCGCGCCGCCCCGAACCTCCCGGTCACGGGGTGCGGAATGGTGTCGCCCTTCAGGGCAACGCGGACGAGGCTCTTCTTGCCTTCGGCGATACTTTTCTCAACGGCCGGCGGCACCTCGTTGGCCTTGCCGTACCCGATGCCCACGCGTCCTTTGCCGTCGCCAACTACCGAAAGCGCACTGAAACTGAACCGGCGCCCGCCCTTGACCACCTTGGCGGACCGGTTGATATTGACGATGGTGTCCTGAAGGTCACCCTTCTCTTCGAAGAACCGCTTTTTGTCGTCGGGCTTGGCCACGCGCTATCGTCCTCCGTTTGGAGCCGAGGGCCCCTAAAACTTGAGTCCACCCTTACGGGCAGCCTCGGCCAGGGCCTTGACCCGGCCATGAAACTTGCGGCCACCACGGTCGAAGCAAACGGCCTTGACACCAGCCTCCTTGGCCCGCTCGGCCAGCAGGGTGCCGACCTTTGCGGCAGCCTCGCAGTTGCCGGAGTTGGCCACCTCGCCCTTGACGCCCTTGCTCAGCGTGCTGGCCGACGCCAGGGTCTGACCCGAGACGTCGTCGACCACTTGGGCATAAATGTGTTTCAGGCTTCGGTAGACGGCCATCCGCGGGCGTTCGGGAGTTCCGATGACCCGCCGCCGCACGTGCAGCCTCCGACGCCGCAGTCTTGACCGTTTCTGCCGGATGTCCGTCATAGGACCGTCCCTCTCGTGGTGGCGTTAGGCCGACCCGCCCACGAATGTTTTGCCGGCCTTTCGCCGGATCTGCTCACCCAGATATCGGAATCCCTTCCCGAGGTAGGGCTCGGCGGGCCGGAGGTGTCGTATTTCTGCGGCAAACTCGCCAACGAGTTGCTTGTCGCATCCCTTGACGATGAACCGCGCCGGCGTGTCGTTGCCGCGCGTGTTCGGCACCTGGATCTCCACCTCGATTCCGGTCGGAATCGGTTTCTCGACCGTGTGCGCCAAACCGCACTGGAACACCAGTTTCTTGCCCTGTTCCTGGACCGAGTACCCCGTACCGTACAGTTCCAGGCCACGCGTGTACCCCTTGGTCACGCCTTCGACCATGTTGAAGATGAGGCTGCGTGTCAGGCCGTGCATGGCACGGTTACGGCGTTGGTCATCGGGGCGTTCGACGCGCACTTCCTTCGCATCGTCGTGCACGGTCACGGTCAGGCCGAAGGGATACTCCCACTGGAGTTTTCCGAGCGGCCCCTCGACGCGAACGGTCCGGTTCGTAACGGTGACCGTAACGCCCGCGGGAATGGCGACGGGTTGTTTGCCGATACGCGACATTGTGTCCTCTCCGGCCCAAGGCCGGTGGCTTACCAGACGCGGCAGAGCAATTCGCCGCCCACGTGCATCCGTCGGGCCTGGCGGTCGCTCACAACGCCCTGATTCGTAGTGTAGATGCCGACCCCGAGGCCGCCGAGCACGGGCTCGACATCCTGGGCCTTCGTATAGACGCGGCGACTGGGCTTGGAGACGAGTTCCACGTGCGTCAGAACGTCCTCGCCGTCGGGTCCGTACTTGAGGTGGATGCGGATGACGCCCTGCCGACCGTCCTCGATCTCGTCGAACTCGTGGATATACCCTTCGTTCCGCATAACGCGCAGGACACCGCGGACGGTGTTCGAGGCGAGCACGTCCACCGTGCGTTTGTGGCGCAGGAGGGCGTTGCGGATTCGCGTCAACATGTCGGCGATGGTGTCTTTGTTCACCGCCCGAGTCTCCCTTACGGTGCTACCACGATGCCTTGCGCACGCCCGGGATCTGGCCCTTGTGGGCCAATTCGCGGAAACAGATGCGGCAGATAGCGAACTTGCGATAGACGGCCCTCGGCCGCCCGCACAGTTCGCACCGGCGCACGCGCCGGGTCGTGAATTTGGGTTCGCGTTTCGATTTCAATCGCTGGGCTTTGGTCGCCATCGCGCCTCCACCGTCGGTCTCGTCAGCCTTCCGTGCGGAACGGGAACCCGAGGGCTTCCAGGAGCACCCGGGACTCCTCGTCCGACTGGCTGTTCTGGATCACAACCGTGATATTCATGCCCTGCTGGTACTGGACGTCGTCCACGCGAATCTCGGGGAACACCAGTTGTTCCGTGACGCCCATGGAGTAATTGCCTCGTCCGTCAAACGCATTCGGGTCCATACCGCGGAAGTCGCGGATACGCGGCATGGCCAGGTTGATGAGCCGGTCGAGGAACTCGTACATCCGGGTGCCGCGAAGCGTAACCTTGCACCCGACCGTAACGCCCTCGCGGATGCGGAACGAGGAAACGCTCTTCTTGGCCTTCGCAATGGCCGGTTTCTGGCCGACGATGCGGCCAAGGTCGACCATGGCGGCCTCGATGCGTTTCGGCTCGTCGCGCGACTTGCCCAGGCCCATCGAGACGACGATCTTCTCGAGCCGGGGCAGGCTGTGGACGTTCTGTCGGCCGAGCCGCTCGCGGAGCGTCGGGACGACTTCGTTGCGGTATTGTTCGAGCAGTCGGGCCATCGGCGGTTACATCTCCCCGAGGTCGACGCCGCAGGACCGGCACACGCGGTACTTCTGGCCGGCGTCGTCGATGCGAACGCCCACGCGGACGCCCTTGTCACACTTCGAGCAGACGAGTTTCAGATTCGACAGTTGGATCGCGGCCTCGATTTCGAGCCGGCCGCCCTGCGGGTGCCGGCGCGAACGCCGGAGGTGCTTGTACACCCGGTTGACGCCCTCGACGATCGCCTTGCCTTTGGTGCGGTCGACGCGGAGGACGCGGGCGCGGACCCCGCGGTCCTCGCCGGCGATAACCTCGACGATGTCGTCGCGTCGGATACGCATCGGAAACCTCCGGTCCTTACACAACCTCGCTGGCCAGCGAGACAATTCGCATGTACTTCTTGACCCTAAGTTCACGCGCCACGGCCCCGAAGACGCGTGTGCCGCGAGGGTTCCCCTCTTTGTCAATCAGGACGACGGCGTTACTGTCGAAGCGGACGAACGACCCGTCGGCCCGCCGCGTCGGGTACTTTGTGCGGACGACGACACACCGGACAACCTCGCCCTTCTTGGCCTCGCCGCTCGGAATCGCCTTCTGGACGGACGCCACGACGAGGTCGCCGATGCCGGCGGTCGACCGGGTGTACCTGCCCCGGCCCGTGGACACGCCCAGCACGCGGATAACCCGCACGCTGCGGGCGCCGGTGTTGTCGGCCACGTCAACAACGCTCTGCATCTGGATCATCGGGGACTCTCTTCCGGCGTTCTACGCATTCGGCTCCGGGTCGGTGCTGTCGGTCGGGTCCGCAGGTTCGGGGGCGTCGGTGGGCATCTCGCCCGCGGCATCCGCCTCCTGGTCCGGCCCGGCATC